>FWWM01001102.1_pt1 | contig 84615 bp, 73 predicted proteins | sample 2228351 | NCBI WGS metagenome assembly FWWM01 (sample SAMEA103939774, study PRJEB20133) | metagenome | reverse complement strand
GCGCCCGGCCGCGCCGGAAGGCGCGGGCGGACACCCTGATAGGGCGGTCACCGCAACGTCCATGTCGATGAGGGGGCACCGCATCGTGTGCGCCGTTCACCCATGCAGGCGGCATCTGTCCGGCCCCCCGAGCCGCGGGTCGGGCACGCCCGACCCCCACAGGACGGGGCCTGCGCCCGGCCGCCCCAGCCAGATGCGGTCTATGCGCCGGCGCCTGCCGGGGCTCCGGCGCGCGGTTCAGGCAGGGTCGAGGACGCGGGTGTCGTGCAGGTGATAGTCGATGTGGCGCAAGGCCAGCGCGAGGTCGACGAGCGCGTCGCGGAACGCGTCGGCGGTCGGCGCCTGCTCGAGCCGGGGGAGGATGTCCCGATAGATCGTCGCGACTTCCTCAGCGATGTCCGCCAGCGCCAGGCCGAGCGCCTCCGCTTCCTCCTGGCTCAGCACGGCGAACCGCTGGAGCTGCTCGACCAGCTCGCCGGTCAGGAAGCGCTGCCGCAGCCGCTCGTGGTCATCCATGCTGACGCTCATGGGTCCTCCTCCGTGTCCTGTCTCGCCGTCGGCAGCGGACAACATCTCGCCGCGAAGCGCTCGGCCGTTTCCAGCTGACGCCGGAAGTTTCGTATGTCCCGTCGTATACCCGGCGAAAGCGAGCTGCTCCTCGTGCTCGACCGGACGCCAGGGGAGGGACCGGACCGTCGGCCGATCGCTCGCTGGGCCGCGCCTCTCGATCGGTCTCGCGCCCCCAGGCGAACCGTTAGCCCGGGCGACCCTCGAGGAACCCGCTAGGCTCCCCGGCGGTGCCCGCGCGGGATCGCGCGCTCCGCGTCGTCGGTCTCCGTGGTAGGCCGCGAGGGACTCGAACCCCCAACCCGCTGATTAAAAGTCAGCTGCTCTGCCACTTGAGCTAGCGGCCCATGCGAACCCGGTCGGTATCCCGCCGGATCCGCGAGTAATTGTACGCGATCCGCCTGCTTCCGTGCAGCGGGGATACCATCCCGTCCGGATCCACGTCCCGCGGAGCAGCGGCGTCGCGGCTATGCGTCGCAGCCAGCGATCGCGGCGGGGCACGACCTCCCCGGACGGGGACCGATGCGCCCGGTCGGAGCGCGGGGGTGCGGCGCGGTGGCGGACCGGCCGTCGATGCGATTACGGGAAGCTCGCCGTGGCGTCCGGTGGGGGACCTGCCGGCCCTCCCGGGCCGGCCCGGGTCAGGCACGCCTGACCCCTGCGGGTCACGCACGCGTGACCCCTACACGACGGCGGCTGCCCCGTTAGCTCGGGTGCGCCGGCACGGTGCCCGGGTGCCTGACCGTCATCGATCGGGGACGGCGCAGTCCTGTAGGGGCGAGGCGTGCCTCGCCCGGCCGCGCCGACCGGCGCGGGTGGACCAGCGTGATCGCCCGGCCACGTCGCCCGCAGGATCGACCGGGTACCCGACAGGGGGTGCGTGATCGGTGCGTCGATGCGGCGCATACCCGGCCCTGTGGGCCGGACGGGTCAGGCACGCCTGACCCGGGCGGGTCACGCACGCGTGACCCCTACAGGACGGGGGCTGCCCCGCGGCGTGGCGGTGTCGGCATGGCCCCCGCACGCCTGGCCGCGTGCTGGACCAGACATGGCCGACCCAGGAGGGTGAGGGACACCTGACCGGGACGCGTGACGCACGCCCGACCGCGACAGCACGGGGGTCGTGCCGCGCCGGGGTGGTGGCGGCCCGGCGCCCAGGCGCCGGGCCAGGGGCTGCGCGCGTTCCCGCCGAGGGCATGGCCTCCCCGTCGGCTCCCGCCCGGCATCGCGTGCCTGGCGCGTTCGTCCGCGCGGGGTCGGTCGTCCCCGCGTACCGGGCGAGTCCGGCACACGCCTGACCCCGGCACAGCCGCGCTGCCGCGCGGTAGGCTATGGGGCGGACGAGGAGGACGAGGATGACGACGCTCGACGAAACGCGCGCACGCAGACTGGCGCTCCGCGCCCTCGACCAGCTCGGCGGGCCCCGCGCGGTGTATAGCTCCCCCCGCCACCCCTTCTCGCCCGCCGGGACGCGCCTCCTGGAGGTCGAGGGGTACACGGTGCGCGTGCGCTACGGCGAGATCAGCTCGCCCGCGGTAGTCGAACTCGCCGGCTACGTCTTCGAGATCCGCGACGAGGAGCTGGTCCTCCTCTTCGGGCCGCCAGCGCTATGAGCGGCGAAAGGCGCTCGCTCCCGCGACTCGTCGCCGGCGCCGGGCTGGCCGGGCCGGTGGCCTTCCTCGCCTACCGGCGCGGTGCGCTCGACGGCGGGGGAGCGCTCGCCACCGGCCTGGTCGGCAGCTGCGTCTTCGCCGGTGGCGGCCTGGCCTGGGCGGTACCGATGCTCGGCTTCTTCGTCACCGCGAGCTCCTGGACGCGCCTCCACCTGCGCCGGACATCGACTCCCGCGAGCCAGCGCGCACGCGCTGCCCGCACCGCCCGGCAAGTGGCGGCCAACGGCGGGCTGGCCGCGCTGCTCGGGGTGCTCCAGCTGCGCGCAGCCGGCCGGCACGACCTGTCCGCCGCGTACGCGGGAGCCGTGGCGGCAGCGGCGGCCGATACCTGGGCCACCGAACTCGGCGCGCTCAGCCCTTCCCCGCCCCGCTCGCCTCCCACCGGCCGGCCGGTGCCCCACGGCACCTCCGGTGCCGTCACCCTGCTGGGCACCGTCGCCATGGTGGGCGGTGCCACGCTGGTCGCGCTCCTGGCACCGCGCGGCACCCCGCGTGGCGCGGTGGTCGTGGCCGGTTGCGCGGGTGCGCTCGCGGACAGCCTCCTCGGCGCGACGCTCCAGGCCCGCTACCGCTGCACGCGCTGCGGGCGCCTCCTCGAAGACCCCCGCCACGACTGCCCCGGCCCGGTGCGCCGGGTGAGCGGGCTCCCCGGCCTCACCAACGACGCCGTCAACGCCCTGGCCACGCTCGTCGGGGCAGCGACGGCTTGGCTCCTTACGCGCGTCAGCCGAGGAGACGGTTGAGCGCGTCGCGCGGCGCGAAGCGCTGGCCGAGGAAGATCGGCGTATCCAGTTGGGTGTACTTGCGTACCTCGGCCGCGCGCAGCCGTTGCACCATGGCGATCAAGGTGCCGACGTCGTCGTCCTCCAGCGCCACCACGAACTCTTGGTCCTGCACGCCGAAGGAGTTGACGGTGTTGGTGAGGACGGTGGGGAACTCGTCACCCAGCCGGCCATGCTCGACCATCAACCGTCGCCGCTCCTCGAAGGGGAGCAGGTACCACTCCGGCGTCTTGACGAAGGGGTAGACGCTGAGGTAGCGCTTCGGCGGCACGCCCCGCAGGAAGGCCGGCCCGTGCGTGGGGTCGTACTGCGACATCCCGGCCATCCCGAGGTAGGTGTAGCGGAAGGGTAGCGCCCGCCCGAGCGCGCTGCGGCGCAGCGCCAGCGCCAGGTCCTGGAAGGCCGCCGGGTCAGGGCCGACGAACCAGAGGATGAGGTCGACGTCCGGCCGGAAGCCGACGCTGAGGTAGCTCCCGCGCAGCACCGCCCCCTCGCTCCGCTCCACCAGCCGGACGAACTCCTCGACCGCACCGGTCGTATCGCTCGGCAAGCGGTCGCGGTCCAGCGCCGCGAGCCAAAAGACCGTGAAGCGCGCTGCCTCCTGCATGTCCTGCCTCCGTTCCTTCCCCAGCACCCACGGAGCGGTCCGCTCCCGCGGCAGATTCTGCCAAATCTGCCGAATTTGGTCGAGTCGTCGCGCTCACTGGGTTACGCCGCCGCGGACTGCCCCCGGCCCCGCGGACGACTCGACGCGGATCGGCGCGCACCCAGCGCCACCGCCGCGCGCGGTCCTTCGGTACGGAGGCTGGGCTGCCTGTCCCGGTGGCGGGGGGTCGCTGCTCAGACCTGTGGTTCGGCGCTGGCGAGCGGTGCGGGTGCAGCCGGACCGACGACGACCACGTGCAGGCGCGCGGGGTCGAGGTACCGGACGGCGGCCAGGCGGACGCCTTCGCCGTCGATCCCGGCCAGGAGGTCGGGGAGGCGAGCGAAGTAGTCGAAGCCGAGCCCGAAGGAGTCGAGGTCGAGCAGCGCACCAGCGATGCCGCCGGCCGTCGCCAGACCCAGCACGACGTTCCCGGTGAGCGCCGTCTTGGCGTCAGCGAGCTCGCTCGGGGTCGGTCCCTCGCTCCGGAAGCGCTCGACCTCTTCCACGATCTCGGCGATGGCACGCTCCACGTGCCGGGGGGCGACACCCGCGTAGGCGCTCCAGAGGCCGGCCCACCGCCCCGTCTCCAGCGCGCAGGCCGCGTAGTAGGCGAGACCGGACTGCTCCCGGACCCGGGCGCCGATGCGGCCCATGAGCCCCAGCCGGCCCAGCACCAGGTTGGCGAGGCGCAGTGCCTCGAAGTCGGGGTGCTGCCGCGGCACGGTGAGGGTGCCGAGCGCCAGATCAGCCTGCTGCTTGCCCGGTAACGCCTCCTCCCGCCGCTGGCCCCGCGCCGGTGGGTCGACGGCCGGCACCTCGAGCGGCGGCGCGCTGCCCTGCCAGTGTACGGTCAGCTCCGCCAGGAGTGCGCCCACCCGCGCCGGGTCGATCCCGCCCGCCACGGCCACCGCCGCACCGCCCGGACGATAGTAGCGGTCGTGGAAGGTCGCGACGTCGGCGCGCGTCAGCGACTCGAGCGCCTCCTCCGTCCCGAGCAGGCGGTGGTGGTAGGGGTGACCGGGCGGGAAGAGGAGCGCGCGCAAGAGCGCGTCCGCCTGTGCCCGCGTGCTCTGTTGCGCCTGCCGCAACGCGGTGAGCGCCTGCTGTCGGACGCGTTCCAGCTGCTCTGCGGCGAAGGCCGGCTCGACCAGGAGTTCGACCAGAAGCGGGAGCGCGGCCTCCAGCACCTCGGCCAGGCAGGTCAGCGTGACGTCGACGCCGTCGCGCCCGACGCCGACCGACACCGTCGCCCCGAGCCGGTCCAGTTCCTCGTTGAACGCAGCTTCGTCGCGACGCGCAGTCCCCCGGGCGAGTAACTGGCCGGTGACATAGGCGAGGCCGGGGCGCTCGGCGTCACGCGCCGCCCCGGCGGGGAGACGCACGCTGACCACCGCGAGCCGGCTGGCCGCCACCGCCTGCCCGAGGTAGCGCGCGCCGTTGGGTAGCGTCTCCACCACGGGGTCGAGGTGCACCCGCGGGAGCAGGCCCGGCTCCACCGGTGCCTCGTCCGGCTGGCGCAGCCAGCAGCGCGGCGCGACGGCCAGCGGCGCGGTCCCTTCCCCACCGGCTGCTCCGGCATCGCTCGGGACCGGCTCCAGCCAACCGACCGTTCGGGTTTCCGGGCGGAGGTAGCGGGCAGCGACGCGCAGGAGGTCCTCCGCGGTGACCGCCTCGATCTCGGCCGCGAGCCGCTCCGGGGAGCGTTCCGGGCAGACCAGCGCCAGCGAGCCGAGCAGCGCGGCGCGGCTCTGCGCGTTCTCGTCGGCCGCCGCGAACTGGACTGCCAGTTGGCGCTTGGCGCGCGCCAGCTCGTCTCCGTCCACCGCTTCCGTTCGGAGCCGGGCGAGCTCCGCATCGACGATCCGCTCCACCGTCGCCGGGTCGGCGGCGGGAGTCAGCGTGGCCGAGACGGTGAAGAGGAAGGGGTCGAGCGTGAGCGCCATCGACGACGCTGCCGCGGTGCAGAGGCCGCTCGCGACCAGCGCCCGGTAGAGGCGGGAGCTCCGGCCCATCCCACCGCCGCCGAAGGCGAGCGGCTTGCCGCCGGAGAGGACGGCGTCCAGGACGAGGAGCGCCGGCACGTCGGGGTGCGTCGCCTCCGGTACCCGCCAGGCCATGAGCAGCTGGGCCGTCGGGGCGGGACGGCGGACGGTCACCCGGCGCTCGCCCCACTGGTCCGGCTCGCGGGTCCGGACGGGCGGCGGCGGGTCAGCGGCCGGTAGGGCTGCGAACCGCCGCTCCACTGCCGCCAGGGCCTCCTCCGGATCGACGTCCCCGACGATCACCAGGACGGCGTTCCCCGGCTGGTAGTAGGTGCGGTAGTGGCGGTACAGGTCGTCGCGCGTGATCTGGAGCAAGTCCTCCCGGTAGCCGATGACCGGGTGCCCGTACGGGTGCGCCCGGAAGGCGGCAGCCAGCACCTCTTCCCGGAGGTAGGTGCCCGGCTGGTTCTCGCTCCCGGCGCGCTCGGCGAGGATCACCGTGCGCTCGCGCTCGACCTCGGCCGGATCGAAGGTCGCCGCGACCATCCGGTCGGCCTCGATCTCCAGCGCCAGCTGCCAGCCGGGGGTCGGCAGCGTTTCGAAGTAGGCCGTGTAGTCGAGCCAGGTGAAGCCGTTGAGCGTGCCGCCCCAGCGGTTGACCTGGCGGAAGATCGAGCCGGGCGGGAAGCGCGGCGTCCCCTTGAAGAGCATGTGCTCGACCCAGTGCGAGATCCCGGTCGCGCCGGGGAGCTCGTTCCGGCTCCCCACCCGGTACCAGATCCAGCAGGAGACCACAGGGACGTGCCGCAGCGGCTGGACGAGGACGGTCAAGCCGTTGGCCAGCCGTGCCTCCAGTACCCGCTCGGTCTCGGTCATCGGCTCCTCGCCTTCGTCCAGCCGTCCTGCGGCACCGCCTCACGCCTCGCCGCGGATCAAGCGGCGCAGCACGTAGGTCAGGATGCCGCCGTGGCGGTAGTACTCGATCTCCATGTCGGTATCCAGCCGCGCGATCGCCTGGAACTCGGTGACGCGGCCGTCGTCGCGCTCCGCCCGCACGGTGAGGAGCTCGCGCGGCTCGAGGCCGTCGGCGATCCCGGTGATGGTATAGCGCTCGGTGCCGTCCAGCCCGAGCGTCTCGGCGTCCTGGCCGGGGAGGAACTGCAGCGGGAGCACGCCCATCCCCACCAGGTTCGAGCGGTGGATCCGCTCGAAGCTCTCCGCCAGTACAGCGCGCACGCCGAGCAGCATCGGCCCCTTGGCGGCCCAGTCGCGGGAGCTGCCGCTGCCGTACTCCTTGCCGGCGATCACGACGAGCGGCGTGCCGGCCATCTGGTAGCGCATCGCCGCCTCGTAGATCGTGACCAGTTCCCCGCTCGGGAAGTGGACCGTCCAGCCACCCTCGCGCCCCTGCGCCAGGCGGTTGCGGAGCCGGATGTTGGCGAAGGTGCCGCGCACCATCACCTCGTGGTTGCCGCGGCGCGCGCCGTAGCTGTTGAAGTCCTTGGGCTGGACGCCGCGCTCGATCAAGTACTGGCCGGCCGGACTGTTGACCGGGATCGACCCGGCTGGGGAGATGTGGTCGGTCGTCACGGAATCGCCCAGCCAGGCCAGGACGCGTGCCCGCTCGATGTCGCGCAAGGGGGGCGGTTCCAGGGTGAGGTCCTTGAAGAAGGGCGGCTCCTGGATGTAGGTCGAGGCGGGGTCCCACTGGTAGAGGTCGCCGGTCGGTACCGGGAGCGAGCGCCAGCGCTCGTCGCCGGTGAAGACCTCGCGGTAGCGCTCGACGAAGAGCTCCGGGCCGATCGCTTTCTCCATCGCCTCGCGGATCTCTTCCGGGGTCGGCCAGACGTCGCGGAGATAGACCGGCTCACCGTTGGGGTCGTACCCGAGCGGTTCCCGGGTGAGGTCGATGTCGACGCGGCCGGCGATGGCGAAGGCGACGACCAAGGGAGGCGACGCGAGATAGGCGGCGCGCACCTGGGGGTGGATCCGCCCCTCGAAGTTGCGGTTCCCGCTCAGCACCGCAGCCACCACCAGTTCGTGCTCCTGCACCGCCTTGGCGATCGGCTCGGGCAGCGGTCCGCTGTTCCCGATGCAGGTGGTGCAGCCGTAGCCGACCAGGTGGAAGCGGAGCGCCTCCAGGTACGGCATGAGCCCGGCGCGCTCGAGGTAGGCGGTGACCACCCCCGAACCGGGCGCGAGGCTCGTCTTGACGGCCGGGTTGGTGTCCAGCCCGCGTTCGACCGCCTTCTTGGCCAGGATACCGGCGCCCAGCATCACTTCCGGGTTGGAGGTGTTGGTGCAGCTGGTGATGGCGGCGATCACCACCGAGCCGTGCGTCAGTTCCACGTGCCGCCCGTCGAGGTGCACGTCGACGACCGTGCGGCGCGGGCTGACCGGTACCACCGGCTCGCTCGGCTCCTGCGCCTCGTTGACCGAGCCCCCCTCCCAGTCGAACCGCTCCTGCTCCGCCGGCGCCGGCTCGGGGAACTGCTCCGGGAAGGCAGCCCGCAGGCTCTGCGGGAGCTCCGAGAGCCGTACGCGGTCCTGCGGCCGGCGCGGCCCGGCCAGGCTCGGCTCCAAGGTCGAGAGGTCCAGCTCGACCACCTGGTCGAAGACCGGCTCGGGGGCATCGGGGCTGCGGAAGAGTCCCTGCTCCTTGGCGTAGGCCTCGACCAGCCGCACGTGCCCCTCGCTGCGGCCGGTCAAGCGGAGGTAGCCGAGCGTCTCGTCGTCGATCGGGAACATGACCGCCGTCGCACCCATCTCCGGCGCCATGTTGGAGACGGTCGCCCGGTCGGGGAGACTCAAGTGGCGCAGCCCCGGCCCGAAGACCTCGACGAACTTCCCGACGACGCCCACTCGGCGCAAGAGTTGGGTGATCGTCAGGACCAGGTCAGTCGCCGTGACCCCGCCGGGCGGCTCCCCGATGAGGCGCAGGCCCACCACCTCGGGCAGGAGCAGGTAGATCGGCTGGCCGAGCAGCACCGCCTCGGCCTCGATCCCACCGACTCCCCAGCCGAGCACGCCCAAGGCGTTGACCATCGTGGTATGCGAGTCGGTGCCGACCAGGGTATCCGGGAAGGCGATCGCCTCACCGTCCTGCTGCCGCACCGTCACCACCGAGGCGAGGTACTCGATGTTGACCTGGTGGACGATCCCGGTGCCGGGTGGCACCACGCGGAAGTTGCGGAACGCCTGCTGCGCCCAGCGTAAGAGGGCGTACCGTTCGCGGTTCCGCTCGTACTCCTTCTCGACGTTGCGCTGGAAGGCGACCGTGGTACCGAAGACGTCGACCTGCACCGAGTGGTCGATGACCAGGTCGACCGGCACCAACGGGTTGATCCGGGCCGGGTCACCGCCCAAGCGGGCCACCGCGGTCCGCATGGCGGCTAGGTCGACCACCGCCGGTACCCCCGTGAAGTCCTGCAGCAAGACGCGTGCCGGCAGGAACGGGAACTCGCGACTCGCCTTCTCGCCGGGACGCCAGCTGGCGACCAGCCGGACGTCGTCGGCGCTGAACGCTTCCGTCCCGGCGAGGCGCACGACGTTCTCCAGGAGGATCTTGACCGTGTAGGGCAGGCGGTCCAGCGGCACCGCCAGTCGATCGGCGATGCGGTCGAGCCGGAAGTAGCTCACCCGCCCTTCCGGCGTGTCGAGCACCGCCCGCGCCCCGAAGAGATCGTTCCCTCGCATCCTCCGAACTCCCTCTCCCGCACCGCGTGCCGCGGGTCGAACCGTTCGCGTCTCGTGCTCAACTTTACAGCGTGCCGCTCTCTGCGGTCAGCGTACTCGCGCCACGCGAACGTCCAGGTTTTCCTGACAGACGCAACGCTCCCGTTGCGTTACACTACCGTTCGCAGCGCAGTGATAGCACGGCGATACGCCGGAGCGGGCACAGGCGCTGCACATGTCGGCCGGCTCGGCTTTCCTCTCGAGTCGGTTCCTGAATACCCTATCTGCACCTCCAGTTTCCCCCTCTCTACCCCTCTCTTCGGGGCGGTGCCCAGAGGCCGCCCCGCCTTCGTCATGTCCGGCGGGTAGGCGCGACGGAACCCGGCCCGGCCGGGCGGTCCGGGCAGGCTCTGCCCTGCGGACAGGCGGTCAGGCGGTGCGCGGCTGGAGATACGCTTCGGGGTCAGCCTCGAAGAGACGCCGGCAGGCCGGACAACAGAAGACGTAGCGCCGCCCGCGGTACTCGACGCTGTGCCGCGCCGACCGCGGGTCGACCGTCATGCCGCAGACCGGGTCGACCGCTGGCTCGGTCTGCTCGTCGGCCGATGGTGCGCCCGGCATCGGTCGCCAGGCACCGCGCCACTCCGGCTTGCGCGCGATCAGTTCGGCCAGGATGCTGACCGCGATCTCTTCCGGACTCTCGGCGCCGATGTCGATCCCGGCCGGGGCCTTGACCCGGTCGAGCAGCTCGGCCGGGAGCGACACCGCCAGCTGCTCGCGGAGCGCGGCGAAGCGCTTGCGGCTGGCTACCAGCTCGACGAGGGGCACGCCGGCCCGCAAGGCGGCCTCGACCGCGTCCTCGTCGTAGGCCCCCAGGCTCGCCACCACCGCCACTGTCGGACGGCGGCGCGGTCGGTCACCGGGGTCCAGGCCGTCGATCCACTCGTCGGCTTCCGGCGGGGCAGCGCCCGCGCCCGGACGGAGCGCGACGACCCAGTAGCCCATCGCTGCAGCCAGCCGCTGGAAGGCATCGGCCACCGGGCTCTCGCCGTAGACGAGGACCTGCGGTGCCGGGAGGAACGGTTCGAGGAAGATCTCCAACGCCCCCTCGCTGTGGCAAGTCATCGGCGCCACCACCACTCCTGGTCGGACCGGCGCGCTCGCGCCGCCGGCCGGATCGATGCGCAGGATCCGTGCCCGGCCGTCCGCGAGCGCTGCCATCGCCTCGCGCATCACCGCCGGTTGCGCGCAGCTCCCGCCCACCCAGCCGAAGAGCGCCCCGTCGGCCGTCACGATCCCCTTGGCACCGGGCTTGGCCGAGGTCGGGCTCTGGCTCCAGACCACCGTGGCAAGGACGAACGAGATGCCGCGACCGCGTAAGTCAGCGGCGAGCGCGAAGAGGTCGCGCCCGAACCGCGTGTCGTTCTGCCCTCGCTGCGCCATCGGCACTCCTGTCCAGCCAGACCGGGACGGCCGAGGAGGCCGGGTCAGCTTCCTGCTGACCCGGCCTCCCCTCCCTCACTCGGCCACACCCTTCTCCTGGAGGATGCGGTACAGCTTGGCCGGCGTGATCGGGATATCGATGTGCCGCACGCCGAGGTGGCTCAAGGCATCGACGACCGCGTTGACGATCGCCGGCGGTGCGCCGATGGTCGGGCTCTCCCCCACCCCTTTGGCGCCGAGCGGGTGGTGCGGCGAGGGCGTCACCGTCTTGTCCGTCTTCCAGTGCGGCGTCTCCACCGCGGTGGGCAGGAGATAGTCCATGAAGGTACCGGTCAGCATCGTCCCGTTCTCGTCGTAGACGATCTCCTCGAAGAGGGCCGGCGCCATGCCCATGGTCAGGCCACCGTGGATCTGCCCCTCGACGATCATCGGGTTGATGATCGTCCCGCAGTCGTCCACCGCCAGGAACTCGCGGATCTTCACCTGCCCGGTACCCCGGTCGATATCGACCACGCAGACGTAGGCCCCGAAGGGGAAGGTCAGGTTGGGCGGATCGTAGTAGCACTCGGCCTCCAGGCCTGGCTCCAGCCCGAGCGGGAAGTTGGTGTAGGCAGCGAAGGCGATCTCCTGCATCGTCTTGTAGCGGTCAGGCGCGCCCTTGACCCGGAAGGCGTAGTCCTTCCACTCCAGGTCATCGGGGCTCACCTCGAGGAGGTGAGCGGCGATCAACCGGGCCTTCTCCCGGATCTTGCGGGCGGCTACCGCCGTGGCCGCGCCAGCGGTCGGCGTGCTGCGGCTGGCGTAAGTCCCTAGACCGTACGGCGCGGTGTCGGTATCGCCGTGCTCGACCGTGATGTACTCGACCGGGATACCCAGCTCTTCGGCGACGATCTGCGCGAAGGTCGTCTCGTGCCCTTGCCCCTGCGTCTGCACCCCGATGCGCACGATCACCGCGCCGGTCGGGTGAACCCGGATCTCAGCGCTGTCGAACATCTTGATGCCGAGGATATCGAAGGTATGCGACGGCCCGGCCCCGACGATCTCGGTGAAGGTCGAGATCCCGATCCCCATCAGCTCGCCGCGGGCGCGCCGCTCAGCCTGCTCGCGCCGGAGCTCCTGGTACCCGATGGCATCGAGCGCCTTCTGCAGGGCCGCCGGGTAGTTCCCGCTGTCGTACTCCCAGCCGGTCGGCGACTTGTACGGGAACTGGTGCGGCTGGATGAAGTTCTTGAAGCGGATCTCCGCCGGGTCCATCCCGAGCTCGTCGGCTAGGATATCGACCATCCGCTCGATCGTGTGCACCGCCTCGGTCACCCGGAAGGAGCAGCGGTACGCGACGCCCCCGGGCGGCTTGTTGGTGTAGACCCCGTCGACTTGGATATGGGCGGCTTCCATGTCGTAGGAGCCGGTACAGACGCTGAACAACCCGGCCGGGAACCGGGAAGGGTTGGCCGCGGCGTCGAAGGCGCCGTGGTCGGCCACTACCTTGACGCGGAGCGCGCGGATCTTGCCGTCGCGGTTGGCGGCCAGCTCGGCGTGGATGTGGTAGTCGCGCGCGAACGAGTCCGCCTGCAGGTTCTCCGAGCGGTCTTCGATCCACTTGATCGGCTTCCTGTGCTTGAGCGTCGCGTAGGTGGCGATGACGTAGCCCGGATAGACCGGCACTTTGCCCCCGAAGCCACCGCCGATATCCGGCGAGATGACGCGGATCTTGTGCTCGGGGATACCCGTGACGAGCGAGAAGACCGTGCGGTGCGCGTGCGGTGCCTGGGAGGTCATCCAGATCGTCAGCTTGTCGGTCGCTGGGTCGTAGCTCGCGACGCACCCGCAGGTTTCGATCGAAGCGACGTGGATGCGCGGGATGTAGAGATCCTGCGCGACGACGACCTCGGCTTCTTGGAAGACCCGGTCGGTCTTCTCCTTGTCACCGGCTTCCCAGTGCCAGATGTGGTTGGTCTTCTGCTCGCGGTCCGGTCGCACGAGCGGGGCGTCCGGCTCGAGCGCCCGGAAGGGGTCGAGCACCGGCGGGAGCGGCTCGTACTCCACCTCCACGGCCAGGACGGCGTCAGCCGCCGTGTAGCGGTCGGTCGCGATGACCGCGGCCACCTCCTGCGCGTAGTAGACGACGCGGTCGGTCGGCAGCACCATCTGCCGGTCGCCCATCAAGGTCGGCATCCAGGCGAGGTTCGCCTTGGCCAGCTCCTCGCCGGTGATGACGTCGACCACCCCCGGCATGGCCAGCGCCTTGGAGACGTCGATCCGCTTGATCCGAGCGTGCGCATAGGGGCTGCGCACGATGTCCATGAAGAGCATGCCGGGGAGCTTGATGTCGTCGACGTAGGTCCCCTTGCCGCGGATGAACCGCGGGTCTTCCTTGCGCTTGACCGGGACACCGATGCCCCGAACAGCCGTCGTCATGGCTCACGCTCCTCCCACGCCTGCCGGCGCGCCCTCGCGTAGCTTGCGCGCCGCGTACTGGATCGCCTTGACGATGTTGACGTAGCCGGTGCAGCGGCACAGGTTGCCGGAGATCGCCTTGCGGATCTCTTCCTCGGTCGGATCGGGGTTCTCCTGGAGGAAGGCCACTGCCGTCATCATCATGCCCGGTGTACAGAACCCGCACTGCAGGCCGTGTTCCTCCCAGAAACCTTCCTGGACCGGGTGAAGCTGCCCGTCCCTCTCCAGCCCTTCCACCGTCAGGATCTCCGTGCCGTCGGCCTGTACCGCGAAGACGGTGCAGGACTTGACCGGGCGACCGTTCCAGATGACCGTGCAGGCACCGCAACTGGTCGTATCGCAGCCGATGTGCGTCCCGGTGAGGCCGAGGACGTCGCGGATGAAGTGGACGAGCAGCAAGCGCGGCTCGACCTCGGCCGTGTAGGTCCGCCCGTTCACCGTGACCTGGATGGGAAGTTTCTCCATGGTGTCCCCCCTTACGCCTGCAGCTGCGCCCGCTCGAGCGCCCGGCGCAGCGCGCGCAACGTCATCGTGCGAGCGACCGCCCGCTTGTAGTCGGCCGGGCCACGCAGGTCGCTCACCGGGTCGGTCGCCTGCGCAGCCAGTTCGGCGGCGTGGCGGAACAGCTGCTCGCTCGGCTCCTGCCCAAGGAGCGCCCGCTCGGCCTCAGCCGCGCGCAGCGGCTTGTAGGCCAGGTTGGTCAAGCCGATGCCGGCCTGGGCGATCCGCCCCGCCTCGTCGAGCACCAGAAACACGGCGGCAGCAGCGATCGCGTAATCGCCGACCTTGCGCTCGAACTTGAGGTAGGCTCCGCCGGATCGTGGGGGCGGTGCGGGGATGCGGATCTCGGTGAGGATCTCGTCCGGCTGCAGTGCCGTGACGAAGGTATCGAGGAAGAAGTCGTCGATCGGGATCACCCGCTCGCCGCTCGGCCCGCGCGCCACCACCTGTGCCCGCAGCGCCAGCATCGTCGCCGGGTGGTCGTTGGCCGGGTCACCGTGCGCCAGGTTCCCACCTACCGTGGCCAGGTTGCGCACCAAGGGATCGGCGATCACCTCGGCCGTATCGTGGAGGATCGGGTAGCGCTCGCGGACGAGCGCTGAGCGCTCGAGCGCTGACTCGCGTACCAGTGCCCCGATACGGAGAAACCCGTCGCGCTCTTCGATGAAGTCCAACCCCGGCACCCGGTTGATGTCGACGATGTAGCCCGGCTCGGCCAGGCGGAACTTCATCATCGGGATGAGGCTCTGCCCCCCGCTCAGGACCTTCGCGTCGGTTCCCAGCTGGGCGAGGAGTGCGATCGCCTCGTCGAGCGACTCGGCCCGGCGATAGCGGAAAGGTCCGGGAATCATGGGCTGCTCCTTTCACCGGGTGGCGTGATCGGATGGCACGCTGACCAGACGATTCCTGGCCCCGTGGGAGACCTCCACCGTGCGCTCGACCACGCACCCCATGCCGACCATAACCCGAACGCTCACGCATCGTCTTCGTACGGGTATCAGTCTACCGGGGACGAGCGTGCAGCGGTACCACCCGAACGGAGGGTTATCCCACCCCCGTTCGGAGGGTGAGAGCCTCTGAGTGAGGGCTCGGGAACACAGCGCAGCAATGGTATGCGGAACACCCGGACGACGACCAGCGTCTCTCAGGCGACCGCCGCTGCGTGTGGCGAAGATGAGGAAGACGGCACGCTTCCTACTCGTCAGCGGTGCCGGTCGCAGCAGCCTCGGCCTGGGCATCGGTGGGTACCGCTGCGCCTTCGGGGCTGGTCCGCTCCGGCGCGTCGAAGCCCAAATACTCGGCGAACCACCCCAGAAGACGCCGCAAGAGATCGCGCTGGTGCTGGCGCTCCTCGAACCCGTGCTTCTCGCGCGGATAGGTCACCAGCTGGCAGGTTTTTCCGAGCAACTGGAGCGCACGGAAGAACTGGATACTCTCGCAGACACTCACCCGGCGGTCGTCCTCGCCGTGCACGATGAGGACCGGCGTGGTCACCCGCGCGACGTAGCGGAGCGGTGAGCGCTGCCAGTAGTCGTCCGGATCCTCGGAGGGTGTCCGTTCGAAGTAGGAGAGGTTCGCCGACGGAATATCGCCCAGGTTGTTGTCGCTCACCAAGTTGCAGAGTCCTGCCCCCATGAAGGCGGCCCGGAAGCGGTCCGTCTGCGTGATGGTCCAGGCAGTCAGGTAGCCGCCCCAGCTCCACCCGGAGACGCCGAGACGGTCGGGGTCGGCGATCCCCTGGGCGACCAGGGCATCGACGCCGCTGACGACGTCGCGGTATTCCCCGCCCCCGACGTCGCCGAACAGCGCGTTGATCCACTCCGTGCCGCGGCCGGTACTCCCGCGCGGATTCGGCAACAAGACCGCGCAGCCGCGGGAGGCGAGCGGCTGTGCCCAGTCGTGCCAAGAACCGGCGTACTCGTTCCCCCACAGGCTGGTCGGCCCACCGTGGATCTGCACGACGAGCGGCAACGGGTAGCGGACCGATCCCTGTTCCTCACGCGGCAGCACCAGCAGACCCTGCACGACGACGCCCGGGTCGCTCTCCCACTCGATCACCCGGACGGGGCACAACTTGCGCTCGATCTCGGGGTGGAGCTGGGTCAGTCGGCGCAGGCTGTCGCCAGTCGCATTACTCCGGGATATGTCGTGTGGCGTCTCCCAGGCCCACACGTCCGGCACGTGCTCGCCGTCCGACCACACCCCTGCCCAGCGCCTGCCGTCGGCGCTCCCGCTCACCGCACCGTGCCAACTGCCACGTACTCGCGGACAGAGCAGGCTCCGCCCACCCTCCCAGTCCAGCCGGTACACCCGGGCATCCACGCCCTCGTACGCCACAGCCACCAGCGCTTGCCCACTGGCAAGTGCGCCCAAGTACTCGACAGTCCCCTCGTAGTCCGGCGTCAGGCATTCCACATGCCCGTTCGCCACGTGCCGGCGGAAGACGTACTCGCCGTGCACCACCCGGCCAGCCGGGCCGCGATAGGCCAACCACTCGCCGTCCGCCGACCACACCAGGTCTTCGGCCATACCGCGCAGGCGGAACAGCTCGCGGTACGTCCCCTCGGCGAGGTCCACGACGGCGACCGCAGTCTCGCGGAAGAGGTCGTCCACGCGCGGCGACCAACTTACGGCCAGCGCGAGCTGCCGACCGTCCGGGCTCCAGGCGTACCCCCACACCTGCACGCGCTCGGGCGAAACGACCCGCGCTTCCTTGGTCTCTGCGTCCAGCACCCACAAGCGCTGGAATTTCCAGTCGCTCTCCCAGACGTGTGCGTCGTCGCGCCGCTCCCGCCGCTGCTTTTCCTCCTCCGTTTCCGGTTCGACCATCAGGAACGAGAGGAAGCGTCCGTCGGGCGACCAGGCGAGCTCGCTGATCTCCCCGGCCTGGTCGAACAGCCGTACCGCCTCGCCGCCATCCCGCGGCATCGCGTAGACGCTCGCCTTGCCGCGTTCGGCCCGGTCGGACAGGAACGCGAGGGAGCGGCCGTCGGGCGACCACCGCGGCTCGCGGTCGTCCCACAGTCCGCTCGTGAACTGCCGTGCCGGACCACCCGCAAAGGGAACCACCCAGATCGCGCTCTCCCAGTGCTCACCCTCCCGGCTGACCGGCCGCACCACGTAGGCCACCAGCTCGCCGTCCGGCGACACCCGGACGTCGGACGGCCGGCGCATCGTCACTAATTCGTCGATCGTCAGGACTGTCTCGCCCACCGCGCGCCCCACAGCCACACCATCCCTCCCGATCATCCCCGGGATATGTCGTCAGGGCAGCCCGCCACCCGCCGGAGCGCCTCGTAGTCTTCCCACGTGTCGATGTCCTGCGGCATCGGCTCGTCCAGCTCCACCCAGTAGACCCCCGCACGGTACCGGTCGATCAATTTCCACGCCGCCTTCTCGCCCCGCAACGCCCGCAACTCGTCGAACAGTGTCGCCGCGAAGAGGAGCGGATGCCCTTCCCCGTCGCGATAGCGCACCGCCACGATCGGCGCGCCCACCTTCCGCCACTCGGTGACCACGCGTTCGACCGTCTCCGCCCGCAGCCCCGGCTGGTCACCGAGTACCACCACCAGCGCGTCGAGCGACTCCCCCTCCAGCCCCACAAGTCCTCGCCGGTAGGAGGCCGCGCACCCCTCGCCGACCTCCTCCGGCAAGACCACCCGCGCACAGGCCAGGCGGTCACCTTCCCGCACGCCGAGGCGCGCGGCGACCTCCCGCCGGACGACCGCGACGACCACCGCCAGCGCCCGCGCCCGACAGACCTCCCGTACGACCGCCTCGATCAACGGCACACCGCACCACGGCAGGAGCTGCTTCGGCTGCCCAAGCCGCTCCGAGCGACCACCTGCCAAGACCAGCGCTCCGACCCGCACACGCTACCCCTCAGCTCAGCCAGCCACGCCGGTTCGCGATCATCACCGCCTCCACCCGGTTCCGCGCCCCGAGTCGCCGCAACACCTCTTGCACGTAGCCCTTCACCGTATTCTCGCTCAGGAAGAGTCGCTCGGCGATCTGCTTGTTGGACAGTCCCTGAGCCATCAACCGCAGCACAGAATACTGATGCGGCGAGAGCGGGATGTCGCTCGGCGCCGCGCGCCGCCGCAGGCGCTCCACGACCGTCGTCGCGACGCGCGGATCGAGTACTGCCTCGCCCCGCGCGACCGCCTTCAAGCTCTGTTTGAGGTCGAAGTGCACGATGTCCTTGAGGACGTACCCCTGCGCACCCGCGACCAAGCAGCGGTACACAAGCTCCTCTTCCCCGAACGCGCTCAGGACGAGGATGCGCACGCTCGGCACCCGCTCGCGGATCAGTCGGCACACGTCATCGCCCTGCATCGAAGGCAAGCGGACGTCGACGATCACCACGTCCGGCCGCACCGCGTCGACCATAGCGAGGCCACTCGGCCCATCGGCGGCCTCACCGACCACTTCGAACTCGGGGTCGCCCTCCAGGATGTGGCGCAGACCGCTCCGCACGATCTCGTGATCGTCGATGATCGCGATCCGGAGCGTCCGCTGCACCATCGCCCCTCACTCCCACCGCGGTTCCGCCGGAATGACCACGCGGACGACGAACCCGCCGTCCTCGCCGTTGCGTGCCTCGAAGGATCCTCCGAGCGCCTCGGCGCGTCTCCGCATCGAGCGCAAACCGAGATGAGTCGAACCAGTCTCCGCTTCGACCAACGCCACCGGATCGATACCTCGGCCGTTGTCCTGCACGACCAGCGTCACTGCCTGCTCGCTGAAGTGCACGCCCACGATGGCCAGGTCCGCTGCCGCATGGCGCCGCACGTTGGTGAGCGCTTCCCGCGCGATCAACAGGATAGCGTCCTCCAGCGCGTGCGGCAGCCGCCGCGGCTTCCCCTCCACCACCAACTCGACTTGCAGGTCGTCGCTCCGGTAGGCCTCGACCACCCGGGACAACTCCTCGACGAGTTCCTTCCCTCCGACCGGTGCCTCGGCCAGGTCGTAGACGACCCGGCGCACCTCGGCCGCGCCCCGGGCCGCGAGCTCCCGGATCCGGTCCAAGCTGCGCACTACTGGCTCCGGGACACCCGGCTGCTCGCGGCACCAGGTCGCCTCGATCCCGATACCGAACATGATCTGCGCGACACGATCGTGCAATTCCGCCGCGATCCGGTTCCGTTCCTGGTGGAGCAGCGCCTCGACGCGTGCGGCATCCAATCGGGCATGCAGCTGCTGCAGGTCCGCGATCATCTGCCGCTGCCGCTCGTAGAGCCGCGCGTTCTCGATCGCGACGGCGACTTGGTTGGCAAAGGTGCTCAAGAGGCGCTCGTGCGCGCTCCCGTAGCCGCCCGGCCGGTTGGCCACCCCGATCATCCCGATCGTCTGGTCGCGCACCTTGAGGGGCACACCGAGAAACGTCTCGACCAGCGGGTGGCCACGCGGCGCACCACGCTGCAAGGGATCGTTGCGCACGTCGTTCGAAATGTTCGGTCGGCCTTCCAGGATGACCACCCCGAAGATCGTCCGCCGGATCGGTATCTTGCGGAAGCGCTCGTAGAAGTCCGGCCGGTCGGGCACGAAGCCGCGGATCGCCGCCACGTCCATCGTGCCCGGCCCGTCGACCAGGCCGACGAATCCGAAGGACGACGCCGTCAAGGCCAGGCAATACTCCAACGCGCGGTCCATCACCGCACTCAGCTCGCGCAACCCCGCGATCTCGACCGAGATCGCGTAGAGCGATTCCAGCTGGGCCTGCCAGTCGTCCTGTTCGACGACGCTGATGCGCTGCGGCGGAAACCCGGCCATGGCGACACCTCCGGCAGCCGGAGTGTACCATGAGGTAGCGGTGCCTCCATTGCGCTCGCCTACTGGTACTGTGGACAGTCGATCGGAGGGGAGGGAGAGGACCGATGTCGGCCACCGATTGGCTCCGGGAACGCTTGGCCGATCGTACGCTCCTGGACCACCACTGCACGCCACCAGCGCGGCTCGATCAGCGCCTGCCGAGCGGCTACCTCGCCGCATGCTTGCTCCCGGAAGGAGGTGCCGACGCAGGACGGGACGCCCCCTACACCGTCACCTACTGCCTCGCCCTCCGCTGGTTGGCTGAACTCCTCGACTGCGATCCGACCGAACCGGCGATCCTGGAAGCACGCGCCCGGTACGGCCGCGAGGCCTACGCACGGCTCCTGGCCGACGACGCCCGCCTCGGTCCGGCCTGCTGCCTCGCCAGTGAGGACGAGCGGATCCCTCCGCCGCACGAATGGAGTGACGTCGTCGGTCGTCCCATCGTCGCGTTGCAGCCGGTCGAGCCCTTGGCTGAGCGCCTCCTACCCCACTGTGGCTCGTGGGACGAGCTCCGCACCCTCTTCGCCCAAGCGCTCGCCGAGGCGATCGGTCGCGGAGCACGCGGCCTGGTCAGCGAGTTCCCCGCCCGCACGTCGCTCGCCATTCAGCCGGTCGACGTGGCGACGGCAGACCGTTCCTTCTATGAGGTACGGGCCGAGATCGACGCCGGTACCTTCGAGGGCTTGACGCACCGCCGTCTCCTGTATGCACTCTTCTGGGTAGCCTTGGAGGTCGCTGCTGAGCTGACCGTACCGCTCCATATCACGCTCGGTATCAACCGGACACGCGACCCGCACGGCGACGACCCGGCACTCCTCCGGCCGGTCTTCGAGGAACCACGCTATCGACACGTCCCGATCGTCCTCGTCGGTCACGCGCGTTTCCACCCCCACACCCCCACGCTGGCGCGCACCTATCCCCACTGCTACCTCTCCCCGGGGCCGGCGTTCCTCGCCGAACCGGCCACCGCCAGCGAGATGCTCCGCACGCTCCTCGCGAGCGTGCCAGCGACCAGGCTGCTGGCCGCCACCGGTGGGGAGTTCCTGCCGGAACGGCACTGGTTCGTCGCGCGGCTCTGGCACCACGCTCTGGTTCGCGCACTCGGCACCCTGGCCGAGGAGGGGTTCCTCACGCTCGCCGAAGCAGAGTCAGACGCCGTACTCGTCCTCAGCGGCAATGCGCAACGCTTGTACCGGTTTCCCGAGCGGGGATGAGGAGAGACGACGTGGAGCACGAACTGCTCGAGCGACTGCAGCGCTTCCGCACAGCGCTCGCTGGCCAGCGCATCGACGTCGCCGTGCTCGGCCCGTCGGCAGACTTCCGGTACCTGACGGGAGAAGCCGCGCACGAAAGCGAACGGCTCACCGCACTCGTCGTGCCCAGCGACGGCCCGGCGACGCTGCTGGTCCCCGAACTCGAAGCACCGCGTTTTGCGGGAGAGCACCACATCGTCGTCGAAATTTGGCGCGACGGCGACGATCCGGTCGCGCTCCTCGCTGCGCGTCTCCGGGAACTCGACGCCGAAACGATCGGGCTGAACGACGAGTTTCGGGCCGGGTTTCTGCTCCCGTTGCAGGAGCGCCTCGGTGACCGGCGGTTCGTCCGCGTCAGTCCCTCGATCCAAGCCCTCCGCGTCGTCAAGAGCGCGACGGAGCTCGCCCTCCTGCGCGAGGCGATCGCCCGCGTCGACGCCGCGTGGGCGCGCTTCTGCAACCAGGAGCGGCTCGTCGGCCGATCCGAGCGGCAGATCGCCCGCCGCTTGAGCGAGCTCCTCCTCGAGGAGGGGCTCGACGAAGTCGCGTTCTGCATCGTCGCCAGCGGCCCCAACGCAGCGTCGCCCCACCACGAACCGAGCGACCGCATCGTGCAGAGCGGAGACCCTGTCGTCATCGATATCGGTGGTCCCTACCGCGGGTATTACGCCGACATGACGCGGACGCCGGTCGCCGGCAAGCTCCGCGACCCCGATTTCGCATCCGCCTACGAAGCGGTCCTCGAGGCCCAGCAGGCCGCCTTCGCCGCACTCGCCCCTGGCGTACCCTGCGAAGAGGCCGACCGCGTCGCACGCGACGTCTTAGCGAACCATGGTCTCGCGCAGTACTTCACCCATCGCCTGGGTCACGGCCTGGGGCTGGCCGTCCACGAGCCACCCTACCTGGTGCGGGGTAACCGTGAGCCGCTCCGATCCGGGATGGTCGTCACCGACGAACCGGGTGTGTACCTCCCAGGGCGATGGGGAGTCCGCATCGAGGACGTCGTCGTCATCACCGAGAACGGCGCCGAGCGCCTGACGCGGTCGCCGCATGACCTCCTCGAACTCCCCTAGCGCGCGGAGGCACCCTCTCCTGCCACGACCACCGTATTGCCGCCGCGACGCTTGGCCTCGTAGAGCGCCGCGTCGGCGGCCTGCACCAACGTTTCCACTGTGGTGCCATGCTGCGGAGCGCTCGCCACTCCCAAGGAGATGGTCAAGGGGACAGTCTCTTCCCCAGCCGCAAACGGAGCGTGCGCCACCGCCTGACGCAAGCGTTCCGCGATTTCCCCAGCGACGGGAGCGTCGACGCCCGCGAGGACGACCGCGAACTCGTCACCCCCGTAGCGGGCGAGGAGATCGCTCGGACGCAAGGAGCGGACCAAGCGCTCCGCCACCGCCTGCAGGATACGATCGCCGAAGAGGTGGCCTCGCGTGTCGTTGAACGGCTTGAAGCCGTCGAAGTCGATCAGGATCACGCTCACCGCAGTGACGCGGCGATCGTTCAAGGCCCGGCGCAACTCCTCCGCGAACGCGCGCCGGTTGGGGAGTCCCGTCAGCGGATCGCTCAATGCCTGTCGCTCCAAGCGGTCGGTCAGCTCGACCTGCCGCATCAACAGCTCGAGATGCACAGCGATGTTGAGAGCGAGCCGGAGATCCTCTTCGTCTAGCCGATGGCCTTTCCGACTCTCGATATTGAGCACCCCGATCGGCCGTCCATCCCGTCGCAGCACGGCCACCACTTCGCTCTCCTTCGGGAGGTCGGGCTGAGCGTCGAAATAGTCGGGATCCTCGTGCACGTCGACGACGAGCTGCGCCCGGTTCTCGCGCACCGCGCGCCCGGTCACGCCGCGGTCCGCGCGCCACTCATGAAACGTCAACCCACCTTCGACGCGCACCGCTCGCCCGACGAAGCGCGTGCCGTCGCTGCTCAACAGGGCGAGCCCGACCAAGGCGTAGAAGAATTGGCGCTGGAGACGGTCCGCGACCATGCGGAACGCTGCATCGAGGTCTCGCTCCTCGACGACCATCCGCGTCAAGTCGTGGAGGAGTTCCAACTCTATGAGACGACGCCGCTCCAGCGTGACGTCGTTCAAGACGAGCTGCACCTGCGGCTCCCACCAGCGGTCTCCGTCCGGCAACTCGACGATCCGCGCGTGGAACTCGACGATCCGCAGCCGCTTGTCGAAGGAAAGGAGCGGCAGCACCGCCTCGACCGCTGGTGCACCGGGGGCGCGCTGCACCCACTCGCCCCACGGCACCGGTACCAATGCCCGTACCGATTCAAGCAAGCGCCGGCCGAGCAGACGCTCCGGTCGTTCGAAACCGAGCAGACGAGCCGCAGCACTGTTGGCCACCCGGACCGTGCCGTCCAACGTACACAGGACGACACCGAGCGGCTCCTCCTCGACCAACGTGCGGTAGAGTACTTGAGCCTGGAGCATCTCGCGGCGCGTTTCGGCGATCCGCCAGGCCACGGCTACCGTCTCAGCAGCTGCATCGTACAGCTGGATGTCTCGAGCCTCGAAATCCTCCAGACGCGCCAGATACACGGACAGCAGGGCGACGAGTTGGCCTGCCCGGCGGATCGGCACCACGATCCCTGCCTCGAGCCCGAGCGCACGACGCGTCTCTTCCGCGGTCACGACACGCGGGTCGCTCGACGTCACGCGCATGTCGACCGGTTCCACGAGCGATTCCAGAACTCGGTGCACCAGTTCGCCGGCGCTCCCGCGCGTACGAGCCTCTACTTCAGCTACGAACTCGCCTGTCAGACCGACCGCTCCCGCATGGACGAGCGCATCGGCATCCCAGTCGATACGCCAGACCGCCAGCGCCGGGACCTCCAGGATGCGCCGCAAAAGCTCGAGACTCCGTTCGAGCCAGTCCGGGGTCGCCTCCACGAGCAATAAGAGCTCGGCCTGCACTTGACGGAGCGCACTCAGCTTCAGCTGGAGGCGGCGTTCGCGGTCGACCTCGGCCGTCGAAACCGAGCGTGCCAACGCGAAGACACGCTCGAGATCGACTGCCGTGATCGGGTCGTAGAGCACCGCCCCGCATCCAGCCGCCAACAACTCGGGCGTCGTTCCGGTCTCGGCAGCGGCCAAGGCGACGACCAGGCTGCCGAATCGCGCGGCCCGCAGTGCATCGAACACGTGAGGACCGAGGAGCGTTTCGTCAACCAGCACGACAGTCGTTCGGGAGGTTCCAGCACTGGCCACGACGTTCGACCAGGATTCGTGCACCTCGAGGCGTCGGACGCCGAGTGCGTTCGCTAAACGAGCGACGAGCGCCCGTCGCACCGGATCACGGTCGACGAGCACCATGTCGATGTCGTCCCAGCGGGCCGCTGGTTCGCTGTTCACGCGCCCCTCCGCCCAACGTACCTCCATGGTACCCAGTCTTTCGTCTGCTGCAGTAGGACTTTCCTACCAGTTGGAACGCGGACCGTCGGCAACGTCCTGTTCACTCGAGTCCCGAACCGGCCGCAGCGTGCTTGGTCGGTTCACCGGACGGGCAGCGTTCGGTCGAGGACTCCCCTGCATAGCGCCAGAGCTCCTTCCCCCACCAGCGGGACGCGAGAGCGACTGCGATACAGCCGAGACCACCCAACACCATCGCGTTGGCTGGACCGAGTGCACTGGCGAGCACGCCTGCCTGGAACTGGCCGAGGCGAGGACCACCCGCACTGAAGACCGAAGCGAGTGCGCCGACGCGACCGCGGTAGGAATCGGGCGTCGCCAGCTGGCGCACCGTGTGCCGCAGCGCCATGCTCACGGCATCGAGCGCACCGGCCAGCGCGAGGAGCGCGAGCGAAGCCCAGAACCAGCGACTCACTCCGAAGGCTGCCAGCGCTGCGCCGTAACCGACGACCACCCACACCACCACGCGACCGGGGTGACGCGGTGGTGGCGAGACCGCGAGGACCGCGGCACCCACGATGGCACCGACGCTCGGCGCTGCGAAGAGGAGCCCTAAACCGTCCGGACCGACGCCGAGTACGTCGCGGGCGAAGGCCGGGAGCAAACCGGTCGACGACGCCAGCACGACAGCGAAGAAGTCGAGCGCCATCAGTTGCCACAGGATCGGCCGGCTGCGCACGAAGACCAGCCCGTCCGTGAAGGCCTGCCAGCCGCGTCGTTCCGGACGTGGCGGCGGAATGTCGCGCCGCATCGCCAGCAGTGCAGCGACGACGGCCAGGTAGCTCAGCGCGTCGGCCCAGAAGGCCGCTGCCACGCCGAGCCGAGCGATCACCAGCCCGCCCAGCGCCGGGCCGGCCACAGCTGCCACGTCCCACGCCAGCACGTTGAGCGTCAAGGCGTTGGCGAGCCGGTCGCGCGGCACCAGCGCTGGAATGAGGGCTTGCCGCGCCGGCGAGTCGAACGCCATCGCCGCTGCCGAGGCGAACGCGAAGCCGTAGAGCAGCGGGAGCGCCGTCCAGCCCAGCGTGACGCACAACGCCAGCGTACCGAGGAGCACCGCAGCCGTCGACTGCGTGACGAGCAGCAACCGGCGCCGGTCGACTTGGTCGGCCAACGTCCCACCGAAAAGCGAGAGCACCATAGTCGGCACAGCGCGTGCCAGCGCGATACCTCCCAAGTGGGCCGGGGAGCCGGTGAGGTCGTAGACCAGCCAACTCAGGGCGACCGTCTGCATCTGGTTCCCGAACATCGAGACGAACTGGCCAGCCCAGAGCAACCGGAAGTCACGCTCGTGCAGGGCAGCCAGCCCACTCGTCCAGAGTTTCCGCATGTCTCCCCCTGCAGTGCGCCGCGCAGGCGGGTGTGAGCGTACCCTATCGAGCCGTGGGCTGGTACACTCGAGCGGAGACGAAGGAGACGCAGCACATGCACGGGCTGCGCCGACGCGCTGGACTGTACGGTATCCTGGGTGCCTCGGCGGCGACGGTCGTCATCGGCATTCCGACCGCGCTCCTGCCCAACCCGATCTTCGGCCGCATGATCGCGCCGACGGTGGTCGATTACGTCGTCTTCGCGGTCACCGTGTTGCTGACAGGGGCCCTTGCAGCGACCGCTGCCTGGCCGAGCGCCTGCCCGTTACCGCAGCGCCGGTTCGGTGCCGGGACGGTCGTGTCCTTCCTGGCGGTCGGCTGTCCGACCTGCAACAAGCTGGTCGTCCTGCTGCTGGGGACGAGCGGCGCCGTGCAGTGGTTCGCACCGTTGCAACCGGTGCTCGGGCTGATCGGGATCGGGCTCTTGACCTCGGCGCTCGTCGTCCGCCTGCGGGCGGTGCGCTCGGGTGAGCGGGGGCAGTCAATCGCGACTCGGCAGCTGTCGACCTGAGTGGGAAGTTGCACGCGAGCCGAGGGGTGGATATACTTGTCTCAGTAAAAGGAACGTGGGCCGCTAGCTCAACTGGTAGAGCAGCTGACTCTTAATCAGCGGGTTGGGGGTTCGAGTCCCTCGCGGCCTACCAGCAAAAACCGCGAAACGACGGGGAACTGAACAGGCAGTCGGTCGATGGACCGGCTGCCTTTGCTTCGCGTACTGCAATGGGCTCCGCCGGAGGGTGTCACTCAGGCGCGCGATCGGGTCGATGATGAGACTGTGCGTACCGTGTTGCAAGTGCAGATGATCGCCGCTCGCACGCCTTCCGAGGTTGCGCTCACCGTGCTCGATGCCCGACTGCCGGGAATGCGCTCGGGACGAACCGACAGTAGCGACCGTTCCAACCGTACACGCTGAAGGGAGTACCCGAGTGCGCGCAGCTCTACGCAGAGCCCAGTTTGCTAAAGCGGTCACCGTGGCACTCAGGGGGATCGAACGCCCTGACGCTACGTTCTTCCGGCTTTCCGGCAGCGTCCACGGAGCGCGAGACTTAGCTACTCCAGCGTGGAAAGCCTCTCGCCGGCTTTCCGGCAGCGTCCACGGAGCGCGAGACTTAGCTACTCCAGCGTGGAAAGCCTCTCGCCGGCTCTCCGGAGTCCTGGAACCGACACGTACACCGACTAACGCCCCCGCCTCCTCGCCACATGTGCGAGACAGGCGGCACCGAGCGGCTAACCATGGTACATTGAGGAACAGCCCATTTACGTCGATGCGGGGCCTTCGTGACGAGTGGTAATCGCTGCACCTCATGGCCACGGTGACGACGTACTCCGGCCAGATCGGCCGCGAGATACCAGCCTAGACTTCGTCAGTGCCATTCCAGGTATCTCTCGACCTGCAGTGCCTCGGGCAGAGCAAGAGTGCTGAGCGTGAGCACTCATGGTGATGTACGACGCTCTCGCCAGGAGAGGCATCGATGACTGTGGCGGTCGCACGTCCACTGACGCGATGGTCAACAGAGCAGCTCGGGGCCTACGAGACACGTCTCGCCTCCCCTACACCCGAAGTGCGGTCGATACCTACCCGCTCCCGTCCGCCTCCTCCCTGGTCGGCGACTGGTTGCCTGCGACGATAATACCTTCGGCCGCAGCAGGCAGCGATAGCAAAATACCGAGGGAAAAGGTTGGCACGCCCGGTCGCAGCCCCAGAACCAACGGTAGGCAGGATGATGCTGCCTCACCGAGACAGAGTTCCGCAGTCGAGATCCCGGAAAGAGAAGACAGCCGGTAGAGCGCGCACACGCAGCACTCGTCCTGCGTCTCACTACCGATGGTGAACGCTTTACAGGAGCATTTCGCCCTCGCTACGATGTGCGCAGGTGGATGGTAGCAACTCAGGTGCCGGCTATCATGGCACGAGTGTCTACTGTGAGAACACGCGTCCCCCTAACGGCGGTTCCTCCGTGCCTGCTGACGGTTCTCCTCTTGGCCTACTGGCCACGAATTTGCGACTGTACGACCTTCCCGGTTGATCACACTGCAACCCTCTAGCCGCCGCGCGAACGGCGACCGTTCTCGTCGTGGCACGGCTGTTTCGCCGCGGTAGCGCCTGGCTGGAAACGTCCAGTAGAGCGCTTTCATTCCTATGGAGCTGGGAAGCACAGTCGAACCGACGCAACGGCGAGGCTCCTGATCGGCGTGACTCTCCGCACACGACGGGAAGTACGCATGCTCGACTGGGAGGAAGAGACATGCTAGCTGAGCGCTTCGCGCAGGTTTTCCGCCAGGAACACCGGCAGGTACGAGACCTTCTACTGGATCTCATCCAAGCGTTCGAGGCACGGAATCTTCCACGTATCCGCCAACTTCTCGGACAGGTCGTGTCGGTCACTGGTCCGCATTTCCGCTATGAGGAAGAGGCACTCTACCCTGCACTGACGCCCATCTTCGGTGTCAAGTACATCCAAACCCTCTTGAAGGCGCACGATGGAGCGATCGCTGGAGCCCGACGACTGGCCGCGCTTGCCGAGCAGGACGAACTCAGCGATGACGACGTCGCTGAGGCGATCGAGATCGTGCGCGACATCTTGCCGCATGTCAGCGACTGCGACGGTCTCTCGCTCATGGTCGAGCGCCTCCCCGAATCGGAAATCCAGACCATCTCCGAGCGACGGGACGTCGCCTGGTCGGAGGGCCTAGACCTGCTTCGGTGGGCATCGACTCTCCGCCGTCGCTGAGTTGACGCAGCTACCTCGCTAGCCACCCCATCACCTGCAGCGGTGGCCACCCGCTACGGTGGCCACCGCTCACTCATGTTTTCCAAACTGCCCGCTCTCCCGCAGACATACAGATCGCCTTAGGCATCAATGGTCTTTGGTCCACGGTGCCCGGGCTGATACGGACACAATGGATCACTTGCCAGTGGATTACCGACTGCGGCATAGGCTCGCGCCCGAGAACCGCCGCAAATTTCGCGGAACTCACAACGGCCGCACTTTCCACGAAAACCATCCGGCTGTCGCAATGCCGCGAAGAGCGGGGCTGACTGGTACAGCGAAACCAGCGACTGCTGCCGGACATTTCCTGCCGAGAGAGGAAGAAATCCCGATGGATAGACTTCCCCCGTATGCGAGACGAAGGACGATACCGTTACCGTCCCGGATCCCAAACCCACGCGCCACCGGGGAAGCCTTCAGCGTTTCAACGGTACTCTGCGCATGCGCTCGTTGCACGGCGATCCGACGATAGTGGTGCGCTTCGGTGACCTTGATTTCGAAGGGGGTTTCCTGGCCCAGATCCAGTAGGCGATGGAGCAACGTCTCGGCCTCATTGGGCGAAAGTTCCTGCATCACATGTCCACGACCTGTCCGAATGAGAAAGAAGAGACTCCATCGCAGCACGGGAAGCGGCTGGAGGAGGCGATGGATCCTGACCAAGTCATTCACCGTTTCCCGACAGACAAGCGTGTTGATCTGGACGGGCAGTCCAACGTCCAGTGCAGCCACCAAGGCCCGCATTGTCCACCGAAAGGATCCTGGTACGCCCCGAATTCCGTCGTGCGTAGCGCCGTCTGAACCATCGAGGCTGAGCGCGAGGCTCGCGATTCCCGCCTCCTTCAACCGCTTGACAACTGCCGGGGTCAGGTTATAGGTCCCGCTCGGCGTCAGCGACACTGGCTGTCCGATGCGTTGTGCTTCAGCCAAGATCTCGAAAAGGTCGGGACGCTTGAGCGGATCACCGCCGGTCAGAACCAGATGAGGCCGGCGGGGAAAGCGCGACAGTTCCGCAAGCACACCGGCCACTTCAGCAGTACCGAGTTCCAAAGGGTGCCGGTACGGCATCGCCTCCGCTCGACAATGCCGACAGGCAAGCTCAGGGGCCCGCGTCAGTTCCAAATACACCAGGAGAGGCGCTTACCGGTACACGTACCGAGCTCCTTCCTAGGCAGGAGCTGCTTGGTGACGATCCACTCGCTCATCCTCCTTTCTCAGCGGCTACACCATTTCCCCAGCTGGAAATGAAAGCTACCCGGCAAAAGCGAGTTACTAGTCACCTCAATCGGGAAATAGGAAAGATTAGCGGGAGATGAGTCCACGCATAACGTCCACCGTTTCTCTCTCCGACATCGGCGCGATGCGTTGCTCTGGAGCAGCCGGTGCAGGGAAGCAGAGAACCGATCTGTCCTACACGGAGATACACTGACTCGCGACCGATATCCCCCTAGTCCACCCGATACCGCACACTGCAGTGTATCGGGGGTACGAGTCGAACGTCACCACCTATCGCAGCGGCACGATGCCTCTCACCCTCACCATTACGCACCGCCGGTTACTCCCAATCCCACTGCACACGGCCTGTTCTTCCCAGATACACGGGCAAAACACGTCTGAAGAACCGTCACCACCGCTGCGGAGCACCCTCAGGGGCCTCTCTCGAGCAGCGACGCGCTCTCAGTGACCAGCACTTGCATGACCCACCAAACAACGATGATCCATAAGAGCGATGCGACCATTCCGATACCGGTAACGAACCGTCGCCCTTCCCGATCCTTCACTCGATCCGCCGCATGCCAACCCCACGCTGCTGCCAAGGGTCCCCAGAACAGCACCCAACCGAGGAGCTGAAACGCAGGAGGCCACCGCCGGAACCGTCGCCAGAGCACGATCGCACCGACGACCGGCGCCAACCACGTGACGCTGAACAGGACAACAAACTCCATACCCGCCGCCCTTCGCCGCAGTATCCCCGTTCCGACACAGCACGAACACACGTCGCTGCGGCCGCGAGCGCAAACCGGCCGCGTCGCGAACCGGAGCGACATGCCCGACTTCCCTCCCGGCAAGCGTTCGCGGAGCGATATACGAGAAGCCGCAGCCGCTGGTCAAGGGACTGCGACCATCGCGAGGCGGATCCGCCGAGGGGATACGACGCCGGCGCCCGATGCCCATCGCTCGCACCGGACAGGCTCTGTCATAGTCGAGCACCCCCACCTCAGTTTCGCACCCCACCTCGCCAGATCCGAGCTCGGAGCCTCCTCTGCCCGCGAGCTCTCCCCGCCGACTGATCCGGGAACCAGGGTCCACCGTGCGCCTCAAACACCGTACCGCTCGGTCTCGAACGCACGATGCACGATCGAGCTGCCGCACACTCCTGGCCTCGATCCGTCGCACCCCGCATCCGCCGCACGTCCCACCGCTCGCTCCACATCCGCGATACCTCCGCACGCACCGGAGGCTCGCTCTCACTCGACCACACCTACTGGTGGAACGACAGCTCGTCAGCCGGACTGCTCCGTGCCATGGACACCGCCGCCCCGCTCGCCGTCGGGCACACGGCGATTCCTTCGCGTCGACGGAGGTCCCAGTGCGAGGTGCTCCCGGAGCTTCCCCGAGTACTGCGATGTGGGACGCGGACGCCATCCGAGTCGGCCCAGTCGTTCGAGCGAACACGGACCGCTATCACTCTGCAGGGCACGAGTGGCACAATACGAGCCGGCGACGACGCCGAGGAGGGACGCACGATGACGACCTACACATCGGTCCCACGCCGGCGCTTTCTGGCCGGGCTCGCAGTGCTGCCGTTCGTCTTCGCCTGCCAGCGCGGCGCAGCGTCGACCGAGAGCGAGCATCTCTTGATCGCCTGGCCCAAGGAGGACCGCTGGCCGCCCGTGTTCTACGAGGCGTCACCCGAGGCGCAAGAGGCCTACCGGTACGCCGTCCAGCATCCGGAAGTCCTGCAGTACTTCCCCTGCTACTGCGGCTGCGGCGAGTGGGGTCACCGGTCGGTGCTCGATTGTTCTATCCGCGAATTCCGCGCGGACGGCTCGGTCGTCCTCAACACGATGACCTTCGGCTGAGGGATCTGCATCGACATCACGCGTGACGTGATGCGGCTGACAAGCGAAGGTCGCTCGCTCCGGGAGATCCGCGCCTACGTCGAGCAGCGCTACAGTAGCTACGGCCCAGCCACCGATACCCCCTGGCCTCCGGAATGAGCGCTCTCCCGCAGGGCACTCACTCGGCGTAATAGGCGAGGCCGAGAAGACCGGGACCGGTATTGAGTGCCATCGCTGCCGTGAAGGGAGCGATGTACTGTTCGACGACCCGGAAGCGCTCCGCCACTGTCCGCGCGAGCTGCTCCGCCTCTTCCCGCGCGCCTGCCTCCAGTACCGCGACGTGCACGGCTCGTTCGCCGACGTCCCGCTGCATCCGTTGGAGCATGGCCTCGATCGCCCGCCGCCGCGTCCGCACCCGCTCCAATGCCACGATCTTCCCGTCCTGGAGCGTCAATATCGGTTTGACTTGGAAGACGTCGACCGCCAGCTGCGCCAGCCACGGCGCACGGCCGCTCCGCACCAGATACGCCACGGTCTCCAGCACGGCGAAGAAGCGCACAGCCGACCGAAGCTGCTCAACACGCTCCACGACCGCCTGCAGGGCCGCTCCCTCCTCCGCGAGCCGCGCCGCCTCCAGGACGAGGAACCCCTCGGCCATGGTCGCGGCCCGGCTATCGACGACCGCGATCGGTACGTCCGGGACCATTCCCGCAGCAGCTCGCGCCGCTTGGTACACACCGGTCACTCCGGAGGAGACGTGGATGGAGACGATCCCCTCGACACGCCCCACCAGCGCCCGGTAGACCTCTACGAACTCGCCGACCGCCGGCTGCGACGTGGTGACGATCTCGCCAGCAGCCAGCCAGGCGAACGCTTCCTCGAGGGTGACATCCACGCCGTCACGATAGATCCGGTCGCCGCGCGCGATCCGAACCGGGACTACACGGATACCGTAGCGTTCGACCAGGTCGCGCGGCAGGCAAGCGATGCTGTCGGTCACGATGCCGAGCACGGGCCAGCTACTCCTCTGGGTCGGCTGTAGGCGGCCACCGCTCTTCGTCGCGGTCGTACCAGAACCGGCGCCACAAGACGATGCGCCGCCGCACCGGGTCGCGCGGCAGCGGGCGCCGGTTGGCCTCGAGCCGTTTGACGATGGTGAGAGCCAGCATGCCGACCGTCCCCCGCACGAGCGCGTCCGACCCACCCGTCACGATCACCACTCCGGGCAAGGCGGTGAGGCCGAGCAAGGCCCCGACCGGAGTACGATGCAGTAACCGGCCGAGCCCGAGCGCCCCCAGCAGCAGCAGCGCACCGAGCGGAAAGACGACGACCAGCATACCGAGGAAGGGGCTCAACCCCCGTCCCCCACGAAAGCCGAGCCATACCGGCCAGTTGTGACCGATGACGGCAGCCAGTCCGCAAGCGACCGCGAGCCCCTCGCTCCCGCCGAACAGGTACGGTGCGTAGGTGGCGATCGCTCCCTTCGCGACGTCGACGAGCCCGACCGGTACGACTGCCCAGCGGGCGACGGCATAGTACACACCGGAACCGCTGACCGTCGGCGCTCGCTCGCGCAAGTCGATCCCCGCCAGCGCGTACGCGGCGATCTGCGCCGTGGGAAGCGACCCGAGCAGATACCCGACCAGGAGCAGTGTGACGAGCTCCACCACATCCTGACTCCTTCGCGCCCTGCAGTACCGGAGTATAGAGCACGCGTCTGGATACATGGAAGGAGTACCGGTACACTCCCTGTGAGCGCGGAAACTCGACGGGTGACCGAGGGCTAACCGATGCCGGCACGCCAGCAGGGTAGCGAGCAGCGGTCCGTCGAACACCGCGACACAGCGTGGCAGGAGGACACCCTCCTCGCAGCGCTCGAGGCAGCCGTCACGGCGCTGGGAGAGCAGGCTGCCCACTTGGATGCGCTCAATGTCTTTCCGGTCGCCGACCGCGATACTGGCACGAACCTCCTCCTCACTGCGCAAGCTGCCCTGCGCGCGGCACGCGCGGCGCGTGGCCGAGGTCTGCCGGCAGTCGCCCGGTCAGCAGCCGATGCAGCGTTCCGCGCCGCGCACGGCAACTCCGGCATGCTGCTGAGCCAAGTCTTCCGCGCGTTGGCCGAAGCGCTCGCCGAGCGCGCGGTACTCGATGCGAGCTGCTTCGCCGAAGCGCTCACCCGGGCCGACACGCTCGCACGGCGCGCGCTGCTCCACCCCGTCGAGGGCACCATGATCACCGTGCTGCGGGCAGCGGCCGAGGAAGCCGAGCGGGCTGTCCGCACCGGAACGTCGCTGCCCGAGTTGCTCCGTCGCGTGAGCGCGGCCGCGTACGAAGCGACCCGCCGGACGCCCGAGTACCTCCCGCTCCTCCGCGAGCGCGGCGTCGTCGACGCCGGAGCACAGGGACTGACGGTGATCCTGCACGCTTGGGCGACGAGGGGGGCCGAGGACGCACCGCCTCTCCATCTGGAGCGTGCCACCCCTGTCACCGTCGCCATGGACGGCCACGGCTCGTGCCTCAATGCTCTGCTCGAAAGCCACGCCACCCACGACGACGCTATTCAGACGATGCTGAGCCAGCTCGGTGACTCGGTCGAACTCGTCCGCGACGGTCAGCTCCTGCGCATCCATCTCCATACTGAACGGCCCGAGGCAGTGCTCTCCTCGCTCCAACGCTTCGGCCGCCTCCTCTCGGTCGTCGTCGACGACCTCACGAGTGGGTCCGCTCCGGCACTGTTCGACCAGCCGCCTTCGGTACCAGTCCTCGTGCTTTCCGGCGCACCGCGCATCGTCACCCTCGCGCATCGCATGGGCGCGATGGGCCTGCTGACCCAGGACGGGCCACCGGATATCGCAGAGACGGTCGGCCGGCTCGCCGACCGCCTGGGGCGCCTCGTTCTCCTCCCCGGAAGCCATGTAGACCTGGCACGCGCCCGCGCGCTGGTCGAACGGGTACAGCGACCGTCCCTCGTCGTCCTCCCGGTGGAGTCCCTGGCTGCCCAGCTGGCGGCACTGCTTCTCTTGGGAGGAGAGGAGACTGACCAGGCACTCGATCGGGTCCGGGAGACCCTCGAACGCCTCCGGACAGCCGAGATCGACCGGTTGCGCGACGGTCGCTGGCGAGCGATCACACCCGAGGCCGGAGCGGAAGCGGTCATCGACGTTGACCTCGTCACAGTCTTCTCTCGCACGCTCGAGCTGCTGCGCGCCGACGAGGCAGCTGTGTGCACGCTCGTGATCGGCGAACGCGTCGAGCGTATCGACGCCGTGCGGCGGGTCCTCGAAGAGCGCTGGCCGCAGGTCGAGCGCGAGTGGTTCTGGGGTCACCAACCGGCCCCCGCACTCTCGCTCGCCCTGGAACAGGAGTGAGCGGAGGCGCTGCGACTCATTCACGACCATCCATGCCACTGAACCAGTCCGCGCTGTCAGCGCAGCCGCTCGACGTCCGTCTGCGACAACGCGAGCGAGACGTCCCGTGGACAGGCTGACGTGCAACTGTTGACAGTCGTCGAGGGAGCTCCTATACTGGAGACGCCTCATCCGATAAGCAGACCGTATAACGACATTCTCATAGGGAGGGAAGCAGGGAAGGAGTGGAGCGCAACGATGGTCTCGACCGCCGTACCGCGTGCGGCGGCCCAGCGCCGAACCGCACGATGGATCAGCTGGGAATTCTGGTTACTGCTCCCTGCCACCGTTTACATCTTCCTCCTGATCGGATTTCCCCTTCTCCTTTCCCTCTATTACAGCATCAGTCATATCTCCGTCGGTCGACGCGATTACTCGTTCGCTGGTCTTGCTAACTTTCGTGCGATCCTCAGTGACCAGGTCTTTCAACAGGCGCTCCGCAACACGATTCTCATCACCGTCGTCGTGCTGGTCGTAGTGCTGGTCCTCGCGACGATCCTGGCGACGGCGCTGGCAGAGCGCTTTCCTGGCAAACCGGTGGTCCGGTACCTGCTGCTGCTCCCCTGGGCATCACCAGTGGTGATGAGTACGATCGCCTGGAAATGGATCTTCGACTCCCAGTACAGCGTGATAAACTGGGTCGCTCGCCGCCTGCACATCATCGGCCCGTACGAATTCCCGCAGTGGCTGGGAGTACCGACCTTGGCGCTCATCTCCATCATCATTGTCCAGGTCTGGCGTATCCTGCCCTTCGCCACCGTGATCACCTTAGCGGGCACGAGCGCCGTACCGCGCGAACTGATCGAGGCCGCACTGGTCGACAGTGCCGGCTTCTTCACGCGACTCTTCCGCATCACCTTGCCGCTCGTCCGACCCATCCTGGGTGTCGCCATCCTCTTCACGGCACTCTTCACCTTCACTGATATGGCCGTGGTCTGGATCCTGACGCGCGGCGGCCCCTACAATACGAGCCACGTCCTCTCCAGTTGGGCGTTCCAGGTCGGTATCGTGGCAGGTGATCTGGCGCAGGGAGCAGCGATCGCGCTCTGCATGCTGCCGGTGCTCGCGGTGATCGCGATCTGGGTCCTCCGCCTGTCGCACCGGGAGGTGACCGAGTGAGTGCGCTGCTCGATGCTCGCCGGCTCATGCTTCGGGTGTTGCTCGTCGCCGTCCTTGCAGTCTTCCTCGCCCAAGCACTGTTCCCCTTCGCATGGATGGCTATCACAGCGTTCAAACGCGACAGCGACCTCTACAATCCGATGAACAATCCGTTCCTCTTCAATGAGCCCCCCACACTGGCACACTTCCGCTTGCTCTTCAACGAGACCAAGTTCCCCCGTTGGGTGATGAATACAGCCTGGGTAGGGCTGGCTACAGTCCTCATCACGCTTGCCCTCGCCCTCCCGGCGGCTACGCGCTAGCCCGCCTGCGCGGGCGGCTCGGTCAGCATCTGGGCATCGCAGTGTTCTTGACCTACCTCATTCCGCCGACACTGCTCTTCATCCCGCTGTCGCAAATCGTCAGTACCCTCGGTCTGCAGGACAATACGTGGTCGCTAGTGTTGACCTACCCGAGCTTGGCCGTGCCCTTCGTGTCCTGGCTCCTCATGGGGTTCTTCCGGTCCTTGCCGCAAGAACTCGAGGAGGCAGCGCTCGTCGACGGAGCCACACGCTTCACCGCTTTCACACGTATCCTTCTTCCGCTTTCAGTTCCCGGTATTCTGACGGCCATCATCTTTACGTTCACTCTCGCTGTGAATGAATTCATCTACGCACTCACCTTCGTTTCTATCTCCGACCTCAAGACGGTCAGCGTCGGCGTGCCGACAGACTTGATCCGCGGTGACGTCTTCTTCTGGGGCGCCATCATGGCGTCGGCGCTCGTTGTCAGTCTGCCAGTCGCACTGCTGTATAACGCGTTCCTCGACCGCTTCGTCGAGGGATTGACGGCAGGGTCCCTCCGCTGAGGGTCTACAGCACTTCTGGAGTCGGCGGTGGATTCGGGTCGTTGGTCGGATCAACGTGAGGAGGTCAAGCGATGCGACGCTTTACCCGCCGTCATCTCTTGGTTTTCCTGAGCGGCACCGCCGCCACCGGCATCCTGGCCAGTTGCGGCGGACAAACCGCGACACCCACCCCGGCCGCCTCGGGAAGCCTAGCAACGCCGACGCGAGCACCAGCAGCGAGTCCAACCGCCGCTGCCCAAACCTCACCCGCCGTCACACCGACCGTCGTGGCCACACCCACGCGTTCCGGCCCAGCGACGCTCCGCATCCTGCAGTGGAGCCACTTCGTCCCCGATTACGACAAGTGGTTCGACCAATGGGTCCAGGAGTGGGGAGCCAAGAATAACGTCCAAGTCGTCTCCGACCACATCAACTACGCGGATATTCCGGCACGGGCTGCCGCCGAAGTCTCCGCCCAAAGCGGTCACGACCTCTTCGCCTTCGGCTTCCCGCCATCACAGTATGAGACGGAAGTCGTTCCCTTGAACGACCTGATCGACGAGTTGAAGAAGCAGTACGGCGATTACTATCCGCTCCTCGAACGCTCGTGTTACAACCCGAAGACCGATGTCTGGTACAGCTTCATGGACTTCTGGGCCGCCGATCCGATCATCTACCGGAAGGACCTGTTCGACCAAGTGGGTAAAGTCCCCGACACATGGCAAGACATTCTCGAGGCCGGCCGCCAGCTCAAGCAAATGGGTAACCCCATCGGTATCGGCTTCTCTCCGGAGATCGACACCGGCATGGCGATGCGCACCATCATGTGGGGATTCGGCACTTCGATCCAGAACGAGAACGGAGAGATCGTCATCAACAAGCCGGAGACGATCGAAGCGCTCAATTTCGCACGCCAACTCTTCCAGGAGGCCGAGACTGAAGAGGTCCTGGCATGGGACGCCGCCTCGAACAACCGGTTCATCGTCTCCGGTCGCGGCGCACTCATCCTGAACGCGATCTCGGCAATGCGCACCGCTGAAGCCACCTACCCCGATCTCGCTCCCAAGCTGGCTATCACGAAGACCGCAGCTGGCCCGCGTGACCGGCGAGGATGCGCACACTGGTACAACTGCTTCGTCATCTGGAAGTTCTCGCCAAACGTCGATGTGGCCAAGCAGTTCCTGAAAGATCTCGTCGCCGCCTACACCGATGCCTTCAAGGCCTCCAAGTTCTATAACATTCCGTCTTTCCCCAAGGCGGTACCCGATTGGCAGCAGCTGGTCCAGAACGATCCGAATGTCAATCCACCGGACAAGTATGCGGTGCTTGCCACAGCACCAGAATGGACTGTGAACGTCGGCTGGCCCGGCTATATGAACGCTGCCGAAGCCGAGATCTTCGATCGCTGGATCATCAACGACATGTTCACCAAGGTCGCGACTGGACAAGCGAATCCGCAAGATGCCCTAGCGGAAGCAGAGCGCCAGATCAACGACATCTTCCGCAAGTGGCGGGAACGCGGTCTTCTTTAATCCTTTAATGGTGTGAATACTTGGGGCGGCCGTCGCCGTCCGCTCTGACGGCGACGGCCGCAACGTGTCCTCGTCCGCGCGAGCGTCACAGTGAGCAGACAAACAGGTAGTATACTGCCCCTAGCGGACACCCCCGTGGCGAGCGATCGACGCTCACCTCGAGAGGGGGTCCGCATGTATAGGATCGTCTGCACCCTCCTCCTGCTCGCGGCGCTCGTTCCGCTGCATTCCGCCCCACCCGCTCGAGCACAGCCGGTATCTCAAGTCCAGGCCTGCCGCACGTTCACCGAGGTCTCCGCGCGACTCTGCGAGCCGTTCCGCAGTTTTTGGGAACAGATGGACGGCCTCGCCCTGTTCGGTTTCCCGCTCGCCGATGCCGTCGTGGATCCCTACTCAGGACTGCGGATCCAGTGGTTCGAGCGGGCACGGTTCGAGGAGCACCTGGACCCGACAACGGGCCACCCTCTCGTACTCCTCGGTCTCCTCGGGCGCGAGCTCACCCGCCACCGCTCGAACGAACCACCGTTTCGCCCGGCAGCGCCGATGCCCGGTTGCCGCTACTTCCCGGAGACCGGACACAATCTGTGTGGCGGCTTCCGCGCCTATTGGGAGCGTTTCGGTGGCCTGGCGATCTTCGGATTTCCCATCAGCGAGGAGTTCCGGGAGGTCGATCCCGGCACCGGGCTCGAACGCACGGTCCAGTACTTCGAGCGCCAGCGCTTCGAATGGCACCCCGGGGACTGGCCCGAACGGTTCGACGTGCTCTTAGGTCGCCTGGGGGCGCTGGTGTCTTCCGGAGAGCCAGAAACGTCGCCGCCACCGGCCACGCCCTCACCGAAGCAGGGAGGCGCCTTCGGCGACGGGCACTTCCGAGTGGGTAGCGACGTCGCACCCGGAACCTACCGCAGCAGCAACCAGGGTACGCTCTGCGCCTGGCAGCGGACCCGTCGCGCAGACGGCACCACACTCGAGATGGTCAGCGTCACGTCGACGCTGCGGCAAGTCGTCACGATCGCCGAGGCGGACAGCGAATTCCGGAGCGAGGGTTGTGGCCCGTGGACCCCGGCGACGGAGCCGGTGACCGAGCGTCCCGACGCGCCGTTCGGCGACGGCACCTACATCGTCGGTCTCGACATCGCGCCGGGGCTCTGGCGAGCCGGTCACCCGAGCCCGGCTTGCACCTGGAAGCGCCTGGCCGGTTTCAGCGGCTCGCCCCGCGACGTCCTGGAAGCGAAGGGGCCCTTCACGCCGGAGGAGACGGTCCGTATCTCCCCGAACGACCGGGGGTTCTTTACACTCGGCTGCGGAAGCTGGCAACGGATCGCCGATTGAGGGGAGCGAGCACTCACGGTTAGTCGACGCACGCCGCCAGTTCCCGCTCCCGCAGCCAGCGGAGGAACCGGAGCCACGCCAGTTCTCGCTCGCTGAAGCGCGGCACCAGGAACGGGCTCGCTGGCGTGTCGAGCACGCGTCGGCGCGGGAGCGCCGCGGCGACGCTCCACGCCACTGCGTCGGTCCGTTCGCCGAGCTGCCGGCGCGGTACGAGCACGCTCGCACCACCGTCCGCTAAGAGGACGATCCCCTCTCGGACTTCGGCCCACCCCACCACTGGGACGCCACGGCGCCACAGCGCGGCGATCAGTTCGGCCAAGCCGGTCGTCTGCACGGATCCTGCCTCCATCGGTACGCCCCCGTCAGTCTGAGGGTCGGCACCGACCGAGCGCACGATCCTAGCACATTCGTCCCGGTCCGCTGAGGACACTCTGACCGCGCGAGCACTCTCGCGCAGGCCACTATCCGGTCAGCCGAGGCGCGCCGCGCCTCACCCCGCGGTTCGCCCGTCGCGCCCGCTGACCGCTGGCCCCGGCTCGACCACCGGGAGCGCTAACCCGGCCGCGCCAGGAAGTGACCCCACGGCATCCGGGTAATAGCGGTGCAGCATCGCGAGCCCGATCGCCGCCCGGCGTACGCGCTCGCGGCCGAGCTGTACCGCCAAGTCCTCGAGATGGTGCCCAGAGGGGTAGATGTTCGGCGCATTGCGCAGACCGAACTTGAGATAGACCGGGGCACAGATACGGACGATTTCGGCGATCTCGTAGTGGCGGACGAAGCCGCCGACGTCGTCCGGAACTTCCACGTAGATGTCGAGCGGGACGTCGACCGCAGCGCGGATCGCCGCCAGCTGCGCCAGGCTCAGATCGGTCGTCACGTTGTAGGTGTCGGCACCGAGCTGGACTAAGAGTTTGACCGAGGCAGGATTGGCGGCACCCATGAGGACGCTCACCTTGAACTGCATGTCGGCGGGGAGTTCACCAGCCCGCCGCATCTCGCTCGCCACCCACAACGCCCCCTCATCGGCCAGGAGCACACTGCGGATACCCAGCTCGGCCGCCCGCCGCACGTCTTCCAGACAATGGACGAGCTGCTCCTGCCCGCGCAGCTTGGCACTCACCAGGGCACCCGCACTGGTACGGGCCATCGCACCGATGTCCCAGCCAGCACTCGGCCGAGCGAAGAGGCTGACCTCGATCCGCTCTTCGGCCGCCAGATACGCCATCTCGCGGATCTCCTCATCGGTCAGCAGCATGACGCCGCTGCCTTGCGAGATGCGATGGACGACGATGCCGTACCGCTTCGCCTCCTCGATCACTGCCGCCAGCACCCGCGGTCCCTCCGTGCTCGGGATCTCGACCTGATACTGGGCACCGTCGGGAAACCGCTTGCTGCTCGTCGGCAGGTCATGGAGATCACCGCGTGGTAACCCCAACCGCTCCAGAAACGCCCGTGTCCGCTCCACCCTTCGCCTTCCCCCCGCGTCTCAGCGGCGCGCCCGCCGCACCCGCGCCCGACGCCGCTTCTGCCAGATATCGAGTGCGACCGCCAGAATGATGACCGTTCCGGTCACCGCCTGCTGGGCATAGGTGCTCACCCCGAGCAACACCATACCGTTCTCGAGGACACCCATGATCGCGGCACCGAGCACCGCGCCGAGGACCGTCCCCTCACCACCCATCAGGCTGGTCCCACCGATGATGGACGCTGCGATCACCGGCAACTCGAAGCCGAGTCCAGCCGAGGGTTGCGCCGAAACCAGCCGCGCCACCAAGATCAGCCCCGCCAAGGCTGCCAACGTCGAACTGAGCACGTACACCAACAGCTTCACGCGCTCCACCGGGATACCGGCCAAGCGCGCTGCTTCCGGATTCCCGCCTACCGCGTAGATGTACCGCCCGTACGTCGTGAATCCGAGGAAGATCGTCCCCAGAATGGTCAGAAGGACCATCACGATGACCGGCACCGGAATGATCCAGACGTATCCCTGTCCCAGCCAGATGAACGCTCGGTAATCGTACGGAACCGTGACCGGATACCCCTTGGTGAGGATGTAGACCAGCCCGCGCCCGATGCTCAACGTGCCGAGCGTGGCGATGAACGGCGGTAGACCCACCCGGGTGACGAGCAACCCGTTCACAAGTCCGACCAGCGCACCCACCCCGAGGCCTGCCACCACCGCGAGCGGCAGTGGCACCCCGCGCTCGAGCAGCATCCCCGTGGAGAGTCCCGCCAACGCCAGCACCGAGCCCACCGAAAGGTCGATCCCACCGGTCAAAATCACCATCGTTTGACCGATGGCCACGATCGCGGTGAGCGAAAAGGCACGCGCGACACCGAACAGGTTACCGGTCGTCAAGAAGGCCTCGGTCGTGAGCGACAAGAACAACCCGAGCACGATGAGCGCGACGAGGATGTTGAACTCACGCAGCCCAGTCACGCGTTGGATGACTCGTCGCAGGAAGGGCACCGCACCGGCAGCCAACGGAACACTCGCCGCCTCGCCCCGGCCTGCCCCTGCCACCGTTACCTCGCGCTCCGGCGAACGCCCGTCCATCGTCTCACCGTCCTCTCGCCCGAACGGGACAGATCACTGCCGGATGACCCACCGGCAACACGAGTACGGCCAGCGGCAACTGCCGGGTATGCACGTAGCGCACGAGGTCACCCGGATCGGCCAGGTTGGCCGCGAACATGTCGTAATGGAGCGGAACCACGATCGCTGCGCCGATCGCCGCCGCGAGTTCCGCTGCCTCCCGCACGTCGAGATTCCCGACGATATCGAGGCGCTCGCGGTACCAGTCACGCCCGTTGATCGGGAGGAGCGCCACGTCCGGCTGCCGGGCCCGCACTGTGTCTTCCAAACCGTCGTACATGACGGTGTCGCCGGCGTGATAGACCCGCACCCCGGCGACCTCCACGACGTACCCGAGGAACCGCGGCACTCCATCGACCTCGCCGAAGCTGTAGGCATCGCTGGCGTGGAGACCGTGCCGCGCTGCTACCGGCCACACCGGCACGCCATCGACGTCGTACGCCTCGCCCGGCCGCACACCGCGGACACGGTCCCCCGGCACCCCAGCTCCCTCCAGCTGGTCACGCACCGGCTCCGGGCAGGCGAAGATCGCGGGCGACACGCGCGCGATCGCCGCGCACGTCGCGCCGTCGAGATGGTCCCAGTGTTCGTGCGTTACGAGGACCACATCCACCATTTCCAGCTGCTCCGGCGCTAGCACCGGCGGTACCAACCGGTCCGGATGCGGCGAAAAGAAGGGATCGATCAGGACGACCCGGCCACCCCCCGCCAGCGCGACACTCGCCTGACCCAACCGGACGAGCGCGACTGCGTCGGGAAGCGACGCGAGACGCTGGAGCTCTTCGGCGAGTGCACGCATCCGTACCCCCTCACACCCGTTCGGCCTGCCGCCGGTGCCAGTCCTCTGCGAAGAGATTGAAGAAGATCCGCCGCCGCGGATGTTGCGCGACGACCGCGTGGTCCAGCTGCACGCCGAGCCCGGGGCCGCTCGGCAAGGGGAAGTAGCCATCGACGACTTCCGGCACCCCCGGCGCGGCCGCCTTGACGTGCGCTTCGGCGAAGTCGTTGAAGTGCTCTTGGATCTTGAAGTTCGTCGTACAGGCAGCCAGGTGCAAGTTGGCCGCCGTGCCGACCGGGCCGCACACGTTGTGTGGCGCAACCAGGACGTAGTACGCGTCAGCCCACGCCGCGAGCTTCTTCGTCTCCAAAAGACCGCCCAGATGCGTGATGTCTGGCTGGATGATGTCGGCCGCCTGCAGCTCGAACAGCTCACGAAAATCGTAGCGTGTGTGGATGCGCTCGCCAGTGGCCACGGGGATCGAGACCTGCTCAGCCACCTTCTTCAAGGCAGCCAAGTTGTGGGGCGGTACTGGCTCCTCGATCCAGCTCGGGTTGTACGGCTCGAGCAGGCGCGCCATCTCGATCGCGGTCGCCGGGTTGAAGCGTCCATGCATCTCGATGAGGATCTCGACGTCCGGCCCGACGGCATCGCGCACCGCCTCGACCAGCGCCACGACGCGGCGCTTTTCCTCGAGCTCCAATTCGTAATAGCCGGCACCGAACGGGTCGAGCTTGAGCGCGCGGTAGCCCCGCTCGATCACCCGCCGTGCCGCCTCTGCGAACTCCTCCGGTGTCCGCTCTACGGTGTACCAGCCGTTCGCGTAGGCCTTGATCCGGTCACGCACGGCCCCGCCGAGCAGCTGGTACACCGGCAGGCCGAGCGCCTTGCCCACGATGTCCCAGCAGGCGATCTCGATCGCGGCGATCCCGCTCATCATCACGTAGTCGGGCCGCGCATAGTCGTTCCGCATCATACGGAACACCAGGTCTTCGATCCGGAAGGGATCGCTCCCCAGCACGTGGTTCGGCACCGCCTCGGCCAGGTACCCCAGCAGGGCATCGGTGTGGTTGAGCATGCGCGCCTCGCCGACACCAGTGATCCCCTCGTCGGTGTGGACTTCGACGAGGGTCAGGTTGCGCCACGCCGTACCCAGCACGTAGGTCTTGACATCGACGATCCGCACCGATCGCTCCTCTCCGTTCACAGCCATCATGCGGCGCGCGAGTGCCCCGTCGCTGCTGCCAGGACACGCTCCTCCGTCGCTTCCTCGCGGGAGAATTCAGCGACGATCCGCCCTCCACTCATCACCAAAACACGGTGACTCATGCTCAAGACTTCCGGGAGCTCGGAGGAAATCAGCAGGATCGCCATACCCGACTCAGCCAACTCGGCGACGAGCGCGTGGACTTCTGCCTTGGCACCCACATCGATACCGCGCGTCGGCTCGTCGAGGATCAGCACCTTCGGCTGCGTAGCCAGCGCCCGCGCCAGGACGACCTTTTGCTGATTACCACCGCTCAAGTTGAGCACACGCTGCTCCAGCGAAGGCGTCCGGATCCGCAAGCGGTCGACGAACGCCTGGGCCAGCGACCGCTCGCGCTGCCGCGAGGGAAAGCCGAAGCGTGCCAGGTGACGCAGGACCGACAAGGCGATGTTTTCCCGCACCGACAGGACGAGGACGAGTCCCTGCTGCTTGCGGTCCTCGGGGACGAGGACGATCCCCTGTCGCACTGCGTCTTGCGGACTCCGGATCGTGACACGCTGACCATCGACCCAGATCTCCCCGGCATCGATCGGGTCGACCCCGCAGAGGCAGCGGGCGAGTTCGGTGCGTCCCGCACCGACCAGACCAGCGAGCCCAACGATTTCCCCCGCTCGTACGGTCAAGCTGACTCCGTGGAGGACACCACTGCGGACGAGGTTCCGTACCTCGAGCCGGGCCGGACCGGGGGACGAGCGGACTTCCCGATAGTACGCGGAGAGGTCGCGCCCCACCATCATCCGGATCAGCCCGTCTCGGGTCGCCTCACCGATCGGCAGCGTGCCGACTACGCGACCGTCCCGCAATACCGTGACGCGGTCGGCGAGAGCGAACACCTCCTCGAGTCGGTGCGAGATATAGATGACGGCGACTCCCTGTGCCCGCAAGCCGCGCAGGATCTCGAACAGCCGCTCTGTCTCTTGGAGCGAGAGCGAGCTCGTCGGCTCGTCGAGGATGAGCACCCGCACGTCCTGCGAGAGCGCCCGCGCGATCTCAACCAGTTGCTTCTGCGCGACGCTGAGCGCTCGGACCGGCGTTCGCGGATCGAACGGCGCACCGACTCGCTCCAGCACGCGGCTCGCCTCCCGCCACAGTCGCGGCCAGTCGACCGTACCCGGGGCGCCGGGGCGCTCCGGCAAGCGCCCGAGGAACACGTTCTCTCCCACCGACAGGGCATCGATGACGCTCAGTTCCTGATAGATGATCCCGATGCCGTGCGCCAAAGCCTGCCGCGGATTTGCAAAACGGACCGGTCGCCCGTCCAGGAGGATAGTCCCCTCGTCCGGTTGGAGTGCCCCGGACAGAATCTTCATCAATGTCGACTTCCCGGCACCGTTCTCGCCCACGACGGCGAGGATTTCACCCGGAAAGAGCTCGAGCGACACGCGCTCCAGCGCCACTACTCCTGGGAACCGCTTGCCGATCTCGCGCGCCTCCAAGAGCGGCCTCTCCATCGTCTGCTCCCTGGCCGTATCCGGCGTGCCGGCCGGGGGCGCGAACGCGACCCCCGGCCGCACCGAACTCACTTCGTGTAGCTGTTCAAGTTCTCCTTGGTGACCACCGTCACGCCCGTGTCGATGTTCTGGAACGGAGGCTTGGCCTTCCCGGTCAGGATGTCGTAGGCCCACTGCACCGTGAGAATCCCCATCTGCACCGGGCGCTGCACCATCGTCGCGGCGATGATGCCTTCCTCGATGGCACGCTTCGTCTCCTCCAAGTCGTCGAAGGCGACGATCACGAGCTTTCCGATCCGGTCTTGGAACTCCGGCGACTTGAGGACCTGAGCCAGCGTCGGTCCTCCGGTCGCGCTCACGCAGGCGATCCCGTTGAGGTCCGGGTGTGCCCGCAGCATCGCCTCGCTGACCGAGAGCCCCTTCTGGAGATCGTCGTCCGTCGCCTGGACATCGACCACCTCGATGTTCGGTCCGACCCCCTCCCGGAAACCCTCGATCCGCTGGTTGAGGTTGAGCGCACCGAGCCCACCGGTGATGATGCCGACCTTGCCTTGCCCGTTCAGGAGCTTGGCCATCGTCTCGCCCATCGTCTTCCCAGCGGCCTTGTTGTCCGTACCGATGTACATGACGCGCTGGCTCTCGGGCGAGTCGGCATCGAAGGTCATCATGAGGATGCCCTGCCGCATCCCCTCGGCGATGACCGGCTCGACAGACTTGGGCTCATTGGGTGAGATCGAGATCGCGTGCACCTTCTTGCGGATCAAGTCTTCGATCATCGAGACCTGCTGTGCCGGATCAGCTTGCTGCGGCGCGACCCACTGGAACTCGACCCCGAGTTCCTTCGCCTTCTGCTCGCCACCCTTGCGCACGTCCTCGAAGAAGGGGTGGACGAGCTTGGGAACCATCGCGATCGTGATCTTGGTCCCCGGCGCGACGGTCGGTACCGGCAGCGCAGCCGCCGCCGTCGGCGTTGCCGCAGCAGCGGTCGCTGCCGCCGTCGGTGACGCTGCGGCGGCCGTCGGTGTTGCAGCAGCAGGTGTCGGCGAGGCAGCCGGTGCAGCTGGCGTGGGCGTCGCCTGGCCACCACCACAGGCGGCGAGCAAGGACGCTGCCGCACCCCCAAGGACGAGCGAACGCAGCATCGACCGCCGTGTCCAGCGAATGCCGTGTCCACGCGTTTCCATGTCCATCTCCTCCCATCGCAGTTCCGCAGATCACACGATCACCCGATGAGTATCCAGTCCACCGTACTCGGCGAGCGCCACCTCCTTCACTTCAGCGTCGCGTCGTCTCCACCTGCTCGACGTGCCACGGTGGCAGCTCGGGCTGCCACGCGTCGGCCTGCAACCGGCGGAAGCCCAACCGTTCCGACACCTCCCGCGCGCCCTCGCGCACCAACCGGGAGAGCGCGAGGAACCGCTCCGGTGTGTCGCGGATCACCGGGAAGGAGATGCTCATCGCCGCGACCATGCGACCACGGTGGTCGAAGATCGGCGCTGCGACACAGCGCACGTCCGGGTTCGACTCGCAGTTGTCCCAGGCCACACCGCGCGCCCGCGTGCGGGCGAGTTCCGCCCGCAGCGCCTCGAGCGTGCGGATACTGTTCGGCGTCATACCGGGTAGCTCGCCCACACCGGCGAACCGTTCGGCGAACTCCTCCTCGCTCAGCCCGGAGAGCAGCATCTTGCCCACCGCGGTGCAGTGCGCCGGCAGTCGCCGTCCGATCGCCGAGACCAGTCGCAGCGCATTCGTGCTGTCGACCTTCGCGATGTAGAAGACTTCCCGCCCTTCCAGCACGGCGACGTGCACGGTCTCGTCACACTGCGCCGCGACTTTCCGCGCCACCGTCTGCCCCTCGCGCGCGAGATCGAGTCCCGCCGCGTAAGCGTTGCCGAGCTCGAACACGCGTGCATCGAGCGCGAACCGATGCGGGTTCTCCTCCAACGGCCGGAGGTACCGCCGCGCCACCAGTGTGGCGACCAGTTCGTGCGCCGTACTGCGTGGGAGATCGAGTGCCCGCGCGATCTCAGGGACGGAGAGCGACTCCGGCTGCGGAGCCCGCAGGAACAGTTCCAAGATGTCGAGCGCCCGTTCGACGGCGGGAACACGTCGCGGCATACTACTCTGTCCGATATTTCAGACACTATCCGATCAGTCGTCTCTCGTCTGGGCACAGTCTAGTCCTTCAATCACCCGCTGTCAATCCCCTGCCCCGATTGCGTGTGGCACGCGCCGTTTCTCAGTCATTCGGGAACGACTACTGGCCCCAGCGAGCCACAAGACGCCGTCGGGCCAGAGCGTCAAGCGGCTCGGCGAGCGCGGCACACTCCCGCACCCGAGGAGACTCCCGCTCGGCGACGCTCCGCACGGACGCCGAGCCCTCGTCGACATCGGCACCCTCTCGACACCCGCGCGACGGTGCGAGGACAGGGACCGAATCGGGTTGGAAACCGAAACGTGCAGTCGGGTCGAACCTACCACACGCGGCGCATAGCTGGCAGGACCGCTCCACCACGGTGGACTGCGACGGCTACGCCCCTCTCTGTCACCCGCGGAGCCGCACCAGCACGGTCTCCGGCGCGAATCCGAAAGCCTGGAGGACACGCCGCGCATCCCGTGGTGCTTCCCGCGCACCAGCGTCCGCTTCTACCCAGCATCGCCCCCGCACCTGGACTGGTGCCCAGAACCGCTTGCCGTTTCCGTGGGCGGGCTCGCGGTGCACCACGAAGCGACCGTTCGGGTTACCGGTCCGAGGGACGGGTAACCTGGCCTCGTCGAAGCGCCCGCTGTCGATCAGCCACTCCACGGCGCGGACGGGGAAATCGCGCCAGCGGGAGAGCCGGTACTCTTTGCCGTCCGGGAAGACGAGCGCCACCGGTGGTGCCGTGCCCCGTCCGCCGGCGAACTGCGACAGGGGACGGAACCTGCTTCCGGTAAACCTGCCACTGGACTTGCGGTCGTGACCAGTTGCGACGCTCGGCGCGTCTGCCAAGCTTTCGCCGCCAGGGACAGTGCCTGGACAGGGACCTCCGACGCAGTGGGGCTCTTCGTTTCGCACCACAGCGCGCGCCAGAGCGCCCGAGCCATCAGGGGCGCGAGCTCCGGCAGCGGTGTCTTCCCTCCCAGGTCGATCTGATAGACCGGTTGCTTGAGGTGCTGCGGTTCGGCGAGTACCCAGCGCAGCCCGTCGCTCAGCCCGACGAGACGCGGCGGCTGCCCGCGCTGGTGGAGTTCCCATGCGTAGCCGATCGCCGCTGAGCCAGCCAGGTCCAGTTTCCCACCCAGCGCCTTGGCCTCGAGCACGACGAGCGCCCGGCCCGCCCCGTCGAGGAGCACGTAGTCGGCCCGCCCACCACTCGCTGTCCGCAGCTCGACCTGCACCCAGGCCGGGTCGACCACCGGCCAGCCGAGCGCCCGCAGGAGCGGATCGATCGAGGCGTAGCGCGTGAGGAGCTCGTTCTTGGTGAGGAGACTCTCGTACGCCTCGGCACGCTCCCGCGCCTGAGCGATCGTCGTCACTAACCGGTCCAGCATCGTCCGTACTCCTCACGGCCGCCGGTCGGTAGGAGTGTAGGTTCGTGAGCAGTCACGCGCAAGAGAGCCCGCCGCAACCGCGGTCCGGTGACCGCCGCTCCGTCTCGCTGCCTGCACCCCGGCAGCGTTCGGCCGGTAAGGCGAGAAAAGTTCGCCGCCCCCGCACAGCTGCCGGTCCCCTCTTGACAGCGCCGACGATCGCCTCCATACAATACCGCCGTTCGCAACCGGAACCGGTACACAACGAAACATGCCGATTCCTTCGAAGGAGGATAACCGGAGGGAACAGAAATTCGATTCCTCTGATCATACAGCCACCACACTCGGTTTGCAGAGCGTCGTACGGAGTCAGACGTCGCGGAGGGGGAGGGGCTGCCGATGCAGAACCCCAGGGTCGGCTGTTTCCCAGCACCGGCGCGCGACACCGGCCGGATTGCCCGGGCGCCACCGGCGCCTGCCGCGCGGCGAGACACTTGCTCGCGGATCGTCCGCAGTGCCGTCAGCAGAAGGGAGCGTATGGGACATGGCAGAGCACCGGTCTGGAATATTGTCCCTCGAAGAACTCGAACAGTCGGTCGAACGAGGCGAAATCGACACGGTGATCAACGCGCTCTGCGACATGCAGGGACGCCTGATGGGAAAGCGCGTCCGCGCCGACTACTTTCTCGAACACGTCCGCGAACACGGCACGCACTTCTGCACCTACCTCCTCGGTACCGACATGGAGATGACGACACCCGGCGGCTACCGTCTGATGAACTGGGAGACCGGCTACGGGGATTGGGTGGCCCGCCCCGACTTCGGCACCCTGCGCCGGATCCCGTGGCTCCCAGGCACCGCTCTCGTCCTCGCCGACGCGGTCGACGAGGAGACGGGTGAGCTCATCCCGGTCGCTCCGCGCACCATCCTCCGGCGACAGGTCGAGCGCGCGGCAGCGATGGGTTTCCGCGTCATGATGGCGAGCGAGCTCGAGTTCTATCTGCTCAAGGATTCCTTCGACGAGGCCCACAAGAAGGGATACCGCGGCCTGGAGCCGTTCGGTTGGTACAACGAGGACTACCACTTATTCCAAGGCACCAAGGCCGAGCCGATCTACCGCCAGATCCGCAACCAGATGACGGCGGCCGGTATTCCGATCGAGTTCTCCAAGGGTGAAGCCGCGGCCGGCCAGCACGAGATCAACATCCGCTATGCCGAAGCGCTGGAAGCCGCCGACCGAGCGATTCTCTTCAAGCACGGCGTCAAAGAGATCGCCTACCTGAACGGCCACGCCGTCACCTTCATGGCTAAGCCCCACCATACCTGGACGGGTTCCAGCTCGCACATCCACCTGAGTCTCTGGGACCACGCTGGCGAGCGGAATCTCTTCTACGATCCCGACGGGCAGCCATACCACATGAGCCGCGTCATGCAGCATGCCCTGGCCGGACTCATCGCCCACGCCCGCGAACTCTCCCTCTTCGTCGCCTCCAACGTCAACTCCTACAAGCGGTACGCGGTGGCCAGCTGGGCACCGGTCAACGTCGTCTGGGGGCGCGACAACCGTACCTGCGGCTTCCGCATCGTCGGCCACGGGCAGTCGCTCCGTATCGAGAACCGCATCCCCGGCGCCGATGCCAACCCCTACCTCGCTTACGCGGCGATGATCGCGGCCGTGCTCGACGGGATCGAGCGCGAGCTGCCGCTGCCACCCGAGTACCGCGGCAACGCCTACGTCGCCACGGACGTCCCCCGCGTGCCCCGCACGCTCGGGGAGGCGATGGAAGAGTTCGCCCGTAGCGAGCTCGCCCGCCGCGCCTTCGGTGAACTGGTCGTCGAGCACTACGTCAACATGGCGCGCGTCGAACAGGAGACGTTCGACGCCGTGGTCACGGATTGGGAGCTGTACCGGTACTTCGAGCGAGGCTGAGGGAGGCTGGGTATGCGACTCGAGGGTAAGGTGTGCGTCATCACGGGAGCCGGCTCGGGGATCGGTCGCGAATCAGCCCTGCTCTTCGCCCGCGAGGGGGCGAAAGTGGTCGTGGCCGACGTCAACGACCAGGGCGGCGAGGAGACTGTGCGCGCGATCCGCGCGGCCGGCGGTGAGGCGATCTTCGTCCACACGGACGTGACCAAGGCCGCTGAGGTCGAAGCTCTGGTACGAGCCGCTGAGGAGACCTACGGCAAGCTCGACGTGATGTTCAACAATGCCGGCATCTTCCCCGACGAGGACGGCTCGGTGATCGACACGCCCGAGGAAGTCTGGGATCGCGTGATGGCGGTCAACCTCAAAGGTGTCTTCCTCGGCTGCAAGTACGCGATTCCCGCCATGCTGCGCGCTGGTGGTGGCTCCATCATCAACACCGCGAGCTTCGTCGCCATCATGGGGGCAGCCGTCCCACAGATCGCCTACACGGCGAGCAAGGGCGGCGTCCTGGCCATGACGCGGGAGATCGCTATCGAGTTCGCGCGCAAGAACATCCGCGCCAACGCCCTCTGCCCCGGCCCGGTCGATACGCCGCTGCTACGCTCCATCCTCGCTGATCCCGCCAAGCGCCAGCGGCGCCTCGTCCACATCCCGATGGGCCGCTTCGCCCAAGCCCACGAAGTAGCCCGAGCCGCTCTGTTCCTCGCCTCGGACGAGTCCTCGTACATCACGGCGACCGCTTTCCTGGTCGATGGCGGCATCACGGCCGCCTACATCACACCGGAAGACTGAGGGAGTCGAGAGAAGGGAGAGGGAATCATGGGCGAGACGATCGAACGCGGTGGTGTCCGTTACGAGAAGGTCGGCCAAGAGTACCTCGAACAGCGCAAGCTGCGGCGACACGCGAACTGGATCTTGCTGTGGGCGCTGGGCGTCGGCGCCGTCATCTCGGGTGACTTTTTCGGTTGGAACTTCGGCCTGGACGCGGGTGGGTTCGGCGGGCTGCTCATCGCGACCGTCCTCATGGCCATCATGTACCTGTGCCTCGTCTACAGCATCGCCGAGCTGACGACTGCGCTGCCGCACGCCGGGGGGTTCTACTCGTTCACGCGGAGCGCCTTCGGTCCGTGGGGCGGCTACCTCGTCGGCGTGACCGATACGATCGAATACGTCATCACCCCCGCGGTGATCGTGGTCGGAATCGGTGGTTACATGAACACGCTCTTCCCAGCCGTCCCAGTCTGGGTCTGGTGGATCGTCTTCTACGCCATCTTCGTCGGTATCAACATCGCCGGTGTCGAGATCACGCTCCGCGTCGGCCTGGTCGTTACCCTGCTCGCCATGCTTGTCCTCGTCGTGTTCTACATCGGGACGATCGCCACTGGTGCTTTCAGTTGGGACAACGTCTTCAACATTCCACCTGACGAGACGCGAGCCGGAAGCTCGACCTTCTTACCGAAAGGTTTCCTCGGTGTCTTCGCAGCGATCCCCTTCGCGATCTGGTTCTACCTGGCGATCGAGGAACTGCCCCTGGCGGCTGAAGAGACGCACGACGTGGTGCGCGACATGCCGCGCGCCCTCATCGCCGGCATCTTCACCTTGCTCGCGCTCTCCGTCTTCACCTTGATCTTCAACTCCGGCGTGAACGGCGGTGCCGCCCAGATCGGAGTCTCGGGAGCGCCGCTCGCTGACGGCTTCCAGGCCGTCTTCGGGGCCGGGGCGACCACGACCGTACTGACGCTCATCGCGCTGACCGGCCTGATCGCGAGCTTCCACACTATCATCTACGCCTATGGCCGCGTCATCTTCGCGCTCTCGCGTGCCGGCTACTACCCGCGCTTCCTTTCCGTCACCGGTCGCAAGACGCACACGCCGCACCGCGCACTCATCGCCGGCGCGCTGATCGGCCTCGCGTGCGCCCTCGTCATCGACCGCTTCGGGAGCGGCATCGTCGGCGCCGCCCTGCTCAACATGGCCGTCTTCGGGGCGGTGATCTCCTACGCTGCGGTCATGCTAGCCTACATTCGTCTCAAACTCGCACGCCCGGAGCTCCCGCGCCCCTACCAAAGCCCGCTCGGTATCCCCGGTGCCGTCGTCGGGACCGTCCTGGCTCTCGTCGCTCTCCTCGCCACCTTCTCGATCCAGGACTACCGGCCCGGTGTGCTCGGCGTCGCCTTCTTCCTCGTCATCGCCCTGCTGTACTTCGCGCTCTATTCCCGTCACCGCCTGGTCGCTCAAGCGCCGGAGGAAGAGGTCGCGCTCATCCTGGAAGCCGAGAAGGAACTCCGGCACCAGTACGTCGAGCTGGAGTCGGAGGAAGAGCGGCTCCAGATGGAGCGACGGCAGCGCGACGAGAATTGAGCACCACGACGGCTCCAGCAGGCACTCGGCACGGGGAGCGAGCGGACGACGCTCTCCGTGCCGTACTCCCGAGGGTGAGCAGGGAAATCCGAGCCTCGCCCAACAGTGCGAACGCCAGAATTGGCTGCTGCTGTCTCCGTCGTGCACCCACCCACAGCGAGGAGGCATGACGCTGTCAAGGGGAGACAGCCAGGAAGCCTCGATGACGAAACGGGTGAACCTCAGCCTCTCTCGAACGGAGTTCGGTTCACGAACACACGCGGCCACCGCACGACATCACTGGAAAACCTGACCTTTCGACGCGTGGCCTCAAGCACAGGCTGTCCCTGACCAGACAATGGACGGCTTCAGCAGGATGTCATAGTCGTACACCGCCCGCGAACACCCGCAACGAAGGCCGCCTGGCCACTCGATGTGGCCTCGCGCAGTGCCTGCCACAGTGCTCCCGGACACACGTACGCAGTGGAGTTACTCGTAAACCGGCCGAACCATCTTGACGGGCCGGAGACATGCCTCTATGCTGGTGAAGCAGAGACACGAGGAATTGGAGACGTGAGGAGGAATGGCCATGAATGGATGGCATCGGTAGGTTTCGCGTCGTCACTTCTTGGTCACCGGCGGTACCGTGCTCGCGAGCGTGCTCCTTGCTGCCTGCCAACGGGAAGCGGCGACACCGACACCCGCTCCGGCTGCGACGATGCCTGCTGCCGCTACGCCGACACCCGTCGCAGCAACGCCGACTGCTCCCGCGACGCCGATGAGCGCCGCGACGCCGACCCCAAGCCTTGCAGCACAAGCCACACCCCAAGTCAGCACATCACTCGCCGCGTCGAATTGGAAGCCCACCCGGCCCGTGACCTTCATCTGCCCGTGGGCAGCCGGTGGGGGGACGGATCGAGTCGCACGCATGGTGGCCACACTTCTCGAACGTCACTTCGGGCAACCCTTCAACGTGGTGAACCGGACCGGCGGAAGCGGCGCAGTCGGTCACACCGCGGGAGCCACCGCGGCCGCTGACGGCCACACGATCACGATCGTCACCGTCGAGATTACGATGATGCACTGGCAGGGACTCGCTCAGGTTTCCCCCAGGGACTTCGCACCGGTAGCGCAGGTCAACTTCGACCCGGCTGGTGTGCAGGTCAAGGCAGACGCGCCGTGGAAGACGCTCCAGGAGCTCCTCGACGAGGCGAAGGGAAACCCGGGAAAGCTCAAGGCATCGGGAACGGGGCAAGGAGGCATCTGGCACATCGCACTGGCCGGGATGCTCAAGACAGCCGGTCTTCCCGTCGACGTGATCCAGTGGGTGCCCTCCGAAGGGGCGGCACCAGCCCTGCAAGAATTGGTGGCCGGCGGCGTCCAAGTGGTCACCTGCAGCTTGGCCGAAGGTGGCTCGCTCATCAAGGCAGGGCAGGTGCGCGCCTTGGCCCACATGGGAGAGCGACGGAACCCCGCGTTCCCGGACGTGCCGACGCTCCGGGAGGCGGGTGTCAACTGGGTCATCGGTGCCTGGCGCGGAATCGCACTGCCCCAGGGCACCGCGCAGGAGATCGTCGCGGCATACGAGCACGCCCTCGCTGAGGTCGTTCAGTCACAGGAGTTCACCGACTTCATGCAGAACAATGGGTTCGGCATACAGTGGCGCAACGCCAAGGACTTTGAGACCTTCATGGCCGAACAGGATCAGACGATGGGCGCGATCATGAAGGACCTGGGGCTCGCCAAGTGATCCGATCGGTACGTGTCGGCGATGTCGTCCTTGGAATCGGCGCGCTCTCCCTGGGCATCGCCGTCTTCGTGATGACGCTGCGTTTTCCACGCATGCCAGGCGGCATGCCTGGTCCGGGGCTTTTTCCCCAAGTGCTCGCACTCTTGCTCGTGGCCTTCGGCCTCGCCTGCCTGTGGCAGGGCCGGAAAGCCGAGGAAGGCGGCGAGGCAGTTGCCTTGCCGCCTCGTCAGGCGAGCCTCCGCGCTGTCATCGTCCTGGGCAGCGGCTTCGTGTTCCTCGCGATCTTACCCCATGTGGGGTTCTCGTTGGCAGCCTTCGCGCTCTTGCTGTTCCAGATGCTGCTTCTCGGCGTCCCGCTCCGCAGGGCGCTCCCCATCTCCGTCCTCATCGTGGTCTTTACTGTACTGCTCTTTGAACAACTGCTCCGAGTACCGTTGCCGAGAGGCTTCATTGGCAACTGAGCGCGGGATAGGTGGGCTGGGCGATGGAGCACCTCCTCGGGGGCATTCAGCTTCTCCTCGAACCACAGACGCTACTCATCATCGTGCTGGGAGCCCTCTTCGGGATCTTCGTCGGCTCGATGCCTGGACTAACCGCCACAATGGCGGTCGCACTCCTGGTACCGTTCACGTTCTTCATGGATCCGGTACCAGCACTGGTGGCCATGGTAACCGTCTCGGCGATGGCCATCTTCGCCGGGGACATCCCCGCAGCTCTCGTCCGGATCCCGGGCACCCCTGCATCCGCCGCCTACACACAGGACTCCTACCAGCTCACGCGTCGCGGCCAAGGAGAGCTGGTACTCGGCGTCGACGTCGTCAGCTCAGCGATCGGCGGGATCATGGGAGCACTCGTCCTCATGACGGCTGCTCCGCTGCTAGCCAAGGTGGCCATGCAGTTCACCTCCTTCGAGTACTTCTGGCTCGCCGCGTTGGGGCTTTCCGCAACTGTCGCCATTGCGTCGGACCGACCAGTCAAGGCCGGGATCGCGATCACCCTGGGACTCCTCTTGAGCACCGTCGGTATTGACATCACGCTCGGTTATCCCCGTTTCACCTTCGGCCAACTCGAGCTCCTCAACGGCCTGAACTTCATCCCTGCGATGATCGGTCTCTTCGGGATCGCTGAGGTCCTCCGCAACGTCTTCTACGGCCGCGGCATCGTCGAGGCGACGAGCGTCAAAGCGGAACGGATCTTCGCCGGCGTCGGGCGCGTGCTCTGGCGTTACCGCGGCAACATGGTGCGTTCAGGGTTACTCGGTGTCTTCGTCGGGATCCTCCCAGGTGCCGGTGCTGACATCGCTGCCTGGCTAGCCTACGCGGTGAGCCGACAGCGTTCCAAGGAGCGGGAGAAATATGGAAAGGGGCACGTGGAGCCGATCGTCGACGCTGGTACCGCGAACAACTCCTGCCTCGCGGCCGACTGGGTACCAGCGCTCGTGTTCGGGATTCCCGGCGATTCGATCACCGCGATCGTGATCGGTGTCCTCTTCATGCAGGGCCTCCAGCCAGGGCCAACCATCTTCCAGGAACGCCCGGAGATCGTCTACGCAGTGTACGCGGCCTTTATCCTCGCCAACCTCCTCATGATTCCAGTCGGTTACCTGGCGATCAAAGCCTCCACCCAGATCTTGCGCGTGCCGCGCGGTATCCTGCTTCCCGCGATCGTCCTCTTCTGTATCGTGGGTGCCTACGCGATCAACAACTCTTTGTTCGACGTCGGTCTCATGCTGGTCATGGGTGTGGTCGGCTTCCTCTTGGAGCGTGCCGGTGTTCCCGTCGCACCGGTGGTGCTAGGCCTGGTACTCGGTCCGATCCTGGAGAAGAACTTCATGATCAGCATGATCAAGAGCAACTGGGACCTTTCCCTCTTCTTCTCTCGCCCGATCGCTGCGGCTCTCGGCATCTTGACGGTGCTGTGCTGGGTTTGGCCGTTCGTCGCACGTCGGTTGCGACAGCGGACAGCTGTCGCAGTCACCGGCACCACCGAGTGAGCACCACCACCACCCGGACACAGGGACGGCCACCGTGGAAACCCGAAGACCTCACCCCGCAGTCACCAGTCGCAGGGCTTCACGCGCGATCGGACGGGCGCGTGGTAGAGGAGACGGGTTGCACTGGTGAGGACAGTTCTCCTGTGGCCAAGCCAACCCACCGCCTGTCTTGCCGCCACGCTCCCGCAACACGTATCCTCCTCACGAGGAGCCGGAGGCAGGGACAGTGACGAAGCTCGCTGAGCGACTAGTGAACGCACTCAAGAAGCACCGCTGGCAGCCGGTGACGCTGCACGGCGACGGCTACGTGCTCGAAATCCGCCCCTACCATGGGAAGATCGAGGCCGGCTTCATCCTCTGGCGCCTGGAGGGGGAAGAACTCGTTCCGGTCGCGAGCGGACACACCGAGAACGGACACCTGCTGACCGCCGAGGGCTTCGCGTTGCAGCTCGATCCTTCCGTCGAGCGCACGCTGGCGACGCTCCTCGCGCGCGGCCGGTAGGTAACGGCGTGCACTCTTGCTGACTGCCGGGACGCGTCGCGGCGCGCTCTCGCTCGGTCTTCTTCCTCCGAAACTGACGTCAGGTGCTGGCTGGAGGAGTCATTCGCTCTTGCATCCTGAACATCCAGGTCGTCCCTCCTGGGAATGCCGATCTCGTTCCCGCGTTGCTCGTTCTCGGCGCCTTCCGCGTCTCAGTGGTTGTCGCGCTGTGAGGCTAGGAGCATCCCTCGACGGAGCCGATCCCTCCGGGCGCCGTGGTGTGGAACTGCCTCTGGGGCGGGGCACTCGGGGTGCTCGTGGCGGCGACGCTCGAGTGGGACACCGAGCGCGCGCTGGGCGTCCTTCCGCTCCTGGCAGTCGGTCTGATCGAGGAGACGGCCAAGCTGTTGTTCCCACTCCTCTACTTAGTCTGTTGGCGCTTCCGCTCCGAACTGGCTGGCTTTCTCTTCAGCCTCGCTCGCGAAATGGTCTTTGCCGCGCTGGAGAGGCTCGGTTACGGCTTCACTGCCCTCATCGCCTCACGCGGCAACGTAGGACTGGCAGAGTTCGTGCTGCTAGTTCGGGGCTTGCTCTCACCGGCTGGTCACGCCGCCTGGACGGCACTGGTCACCAGCACACCGTAACGCGAGCGAGGGAGTCACGGTCGCGCCGGACTTACCGGTGCGACCGTGCGCGCGTTTGTACTCGCCGTCGTCTTGCACACGCTCGGGGATACGCTGCAGCTGCTGCGCGGCCCAACCTTCATCGATTGGCTCGGGCTGGAGCTTCTCAGCATAGGCGTGGCGCTCCTCAGCGTAACGCTCATGGTCCGCCGCTACCACGAGGCGCATCACGCCGTCGCCGCCGCGAGGGCAGCCAGCGGATCCCAGCGGAACGGATCACCCTCGTAGACGGTGCGCCGCGCCAGGCACTGCCGCACCAACTCCTCGACGTCGTACGCGCGCTCGGCGGCCTCGGCCTGTTCCAGTGTCACCCGCGTGGCCGGGTGCAGGGGTACGAAGACGGTGCAGCAGTCGTCGTCCGGAATACGCGAGATCGGTTCCGTGCCGATCCGTACCGCCTCGGCGATGATCTCGTCCTTGTTGTTCCCGACCAACGGGCGGAGGAGCGGGAGATCGGTCACCGCTCCGATCGCCCGCATGTTCTCCAGTGTCTGCGAGGCGACCTGGCCGAGACTCTCGCCGGTCACGATCGCGCCCGCCCCCTCCTCGTGAGCGATCGCCGTGGCGATCTGCAGCATCAGTCGCCGATAGAGTACGACGCGCAGCGAGGGCTCAGCGGTCAACGCGATTTCTCGCTGCGCATCGCCGATCGGCACCACGACCAGTCGGTTCCGCGGCGGCTGGTAGCGCACGAGGTGTCGGGCAAGCTCGACCACCTTTTCGATCGAGACTGGCCGCACATAGGGATAGGCATGGAAGTGGACGAAGGTGACGAAGCACCCCCGCTTCATCAGCCGGTACGCTGCAACCGGCGAATCGAATCCACCGGAGAGCAGCGCGACGACGCGTCCACTCACACCGATCGGCAGTCCGCCGGGGCCAGGGACCGACTCGCCGCTCACCAATACCCGGTCGTAGAGCACTTCGACTTGGTAGGTGGTGTCAGGGTCGGACAGGTCGACCGGCGCTCCGGTCCGCTTCTGCACGAAGCGCCCCAGCTCGCGTTCCAGTTCCGGCGAGGTCAGCGGGAAACCCTTATTGGTGCGCTTGACCCGGATGCGAAACGTCCCTCGCGGTGGCCCCTGTTCTTCCAGCAGCTGAGCGAGCCCCTGCTGCATCGCGTCGAGCGTAAGCGCAGTTTCCAACCCGAGGGAAAAGTTGGCCACCCCGAACGTCCAGCGCAACCGCTCGGCGACCTCTGGCCAAACCGCTGGATCGTCCAGGCGCACGATGAACCGGAGCGCTCGTTCCTGGACGCGAGAGACCGGCAGGTCGCGGAGTGCGTAGCGCAGGTTCTCCCAGAGCGTGCGCTTGAAGAAGGGCCGGTTTTGCCCCTTCAAAGCGAGCTCGTGGACGCGCACGATGACGAGCGGGATCGTCCTCGTCGTCATTGGTCACCTCCCGCCCGAGCCTCCCCGGCCCTCCGCGACGGCAGTCCTCCTGCCGGTCGCACCCACCTCACTGGGCACCGAGTCGCTGCCCCACCAGCTCCACCAACTCGTCCTCGTCGGGGAACCGCCCCTGCTCCAGCTTGGAGAAGACGAGTTCCCCATCGACCGATACTTCGAACCGCCCGCCTGAAGACGGGACGAGCGAAATCTCGCTGATCCGCAACTCGTACTTGTCCAACAGCGCTTCCACCGCACGGGTGGCTCGACCTCGGTACCCTCACGACGTACAGTACTCGATCCGAATCGTATGCACGTAGCCCCCTTCCCGACTTCCGAAGGGAGAAGTATACCCGCGTCGACTCCCGCGCCACCGTACCCGGTCGAACCAGGAGAAATGGCGAGCCGAACGGTGACAGTCGGCCCCTCGCACACGGACAGCCGAGTACAGGAGCGATGCCCCGGCTGACGATTCCACGTCAGCCTGACGGCCACTGCCCCGACCCGGCGAGCGGACGCCCAACGAACCGTGTGCAGTCGGGCTTCGTCCTCCGATATGGCACGCTGAGCTGCCAGCAGAGGAACGGTACCGACAGAGAGCGCCAGCTGCTCCCTGCTCAACGCATCGCCGCGCAGGCCTGGATCCCGAGCGGTTCGACCCACGCACAATTGACAGCACTCTCGAACTCGGCACGCAACGCGACGCGGATGGCCACGGTTACCCGCTCGCCGGCACTCGGCGCCGGACCGTCGCACTGCACGACCTGCTCCGTCGAGGCGCATGCCCACCCGGCTATACCGCTCACCTGCACTGCCTCGACGGTGACACCGGACGGCAGCTCATCGATGACCGTGACCTCGCGGTGCGAGGGAACACACTCGACCGGCCCGCTGTTCACCAGGGTGATCGTCACTGCCATCCCCGCACCCGTCGCGCCGGGCGTCACCGTCTTCTCCAGCCCGAACGAACAGGCGACGGGCGTCGGTGCCCCTGGAAGCGTGAACGACACGCACCGCTCGTCGTTCACCGGTCGCTCATCCCCCTCGGCAACCACCCGAGCGCAGCTCCGCCCGCTCGCCCCTGGCGGGCCGGACGCGACGAAGACCAAGGTCGCAGCGTACCCAGGCCGGATCTCCCGGCTCGCTACGCACGACAGCTCACTGCACGCCCATCCGGCCGACTCACCTGACTCCTCCCAGCGGACTGGTCCGCGCAGTGCGCTCCCTTCACCGGTCACCGCGAGCTGCACTCCAACCGGGCACGGACCGTCGCCGAGGTGCTGGACCGTCACGGCGAGGATCGCTGTCCCCGCATCTGGTCCCGGCAACGCTACCTGATCGACGGCCACGTCACAGGAGCGGCTCGGCACCGACTGTGCCGTCGGTGTCACCGGCACGAACGGTGTCGCCGGCGGGGACGGCGACGGCACTGGCGTCGTGACCGGCGGCGCTGCCACCGGTGGAACTGGCAGACGGGTCGGGGTGGGCGTTCGTCCCATAGTCGGCGGAGGCTCGCCCGTGGGGGAAGGCTCGATCACGCGCGTCGGCGTCCACGTGGGGCGAGGCTCGCTCGCTGTGGGCGAGGCGACACGCGTCGGTGTCGCCGTGGGCGGCCGGGTCGTTAGAGCGGCTGGCGTCGGTCGGGGAGAGACTTCCTGCGTCGCGGTGGGACTCAGCTCTCCCAGTGCGACGAGTTCACCGCGACAGCCCGCTACCACAGCAGCGAGCACGAGGAGCAACACGAGCGAGCGCAGGGCACTCGCCTCCAGTGACACGGCTCGGCACAGCCGGATCCGCACTGCACCTCCTGTCTCCCGATGAAGCCGTCCAAGGCTCGACGGCAGCGCTCACGCCTCCCGCAGTTCACACTCCTGCGCCCGGTCCCGGTCTGATCACCACAGCCGAGACTCGCTGCGCGCACCCCAGTCTACTGCGAGCGCGCGTCGAGGAGTGCCGGCCGACCTCACTACTGAGAAGAACGCGCGACCCTGACGAGCGGTCACACAGTCGTCAACGGCAGACGAGCTCCAAGCGGTGCAGCTGTCCCCGTTGCACGGAGATGTCGAGCGTCCCGCGCCCCAGGAGCGGCTGACCATCCCACCGCACCTCAGCGAGCGGCGCCCGCAGCTGGAGGTCGAGCGGGAGACCAGCCAGGCGGAGGTGGGCGGACTCAGGCGTGATCGTCACCACCATCGGCCCAGCCGGCAGTGCGAAGCGCACCGGCTCCGCCGGCGGGAACACCTCGGGCACCGCCAGGACCTGGGCGAAGGCATGCGCCGGAGAAGCCAAACGCAGCTCCAGCGGCGGGCACCCCACTGTCGTCGCTTCGACGCTCGCCGTACCCCACACGAGCCATCCTCCGAGGAGACCAGTAGCGACGACCAGCGTGGTCAGGGCACCCAGGACTGCCTTCCCTGCAGCGGTACTCGTGAGCCGCTCCCGCACCTGCCTCAGCGCGGACGGCGCCGGAGCCGGCTGCATCGCGAGCGCAGCCTGCACGCTGCTGTCGAGCGCGACGCGGACCTCCGCAGTCGGAAGAATCGGGGCCAGCGCCGGGAGCAGGTCTGCTGCGCTGACCACCCGCCGGCGGGTGCGCTGGCAGACCTCGCACTGCTGGACGTGCCGCGCGACCGCACGACGTAGTTGTGGGGTGAGGCCCTCCGGCAGGAGGACACCATCCAACATACGATCGAGTTCCGGGCACTCGTGCCGACCCCAACGAGCCAGCAGGAGTGCCGTGAGGCTCTCCTCCAGCGCGTCACGCAGTCGACTCAACCGCGTGTTCACCGCACCACGCCGGGCGCCGATGACCTGCGCCAGCTCAGCCGGGGTCAGGTCGTACCGTAGCGAGAGGTGAAGGAGTGTCGCGTCCTGGGGCGGCAGACTCCGCGCTGCCTGCCAGACCAGCTCAGCCAGCTCCCGCCGCACTGCAGCGTCTTCGGGGGCTGCCTCGACGTCGGAGGCGAGAAGCTCCGGCTCCCACTCCTCGCCCTCGGGCGTGGGGAGACGCGAGAAGGCGATCGTCCGTTGCCGACGCACGTAATCGATCGCCGCGTTGCGCGCGATCGTGAACAGCCACGCCCGCACCGAGCCCTGGATCCGCCGCGCACGGAGTCCTTGGAGCGCTTTGAGGAACGTCTCCTGCGTGACGTCGGCAGCTGCATCACGATCGCCGAGGAGTCGAGCGACGAAGTCATAGACGCGGTCGACGTAGCGCTCGTAGAGCGCCGCGAACGCCGAGGTATCGCCAGCCCGAACGCGCTCAGCAAGTTGATCGTCGGTCGCGGCCTGTCCCCGAGACTGCACCATCGTCGATCCACGCCGCATCGGTCAGGAGTGTGCCAGAGCCGAGGAGCGCTGTTCGGCCGCAATGGTAGCACGGGCCCGCGCCTACCCCATCCGCGACACAGCCACCACCCGAGCCGACCGCGGGAGCAGCGTACCCTTCCCTCGCCGCGTGTGCACGCACACGGTATCCTTCCCCATTCGGGAAGGGCCGGGAATCGGCCGGGACACGAGCCGCGACGGAGGACGATGCGCATGCGTGTGATGAAGTTCGGAGGGACCTCGGTCGGCAACGCTGCCGCGATCGACCGTACGGTGCGGATCCTCACCGATGCCTTTCACTCGGATGGCCGCCTCGTCGCGGTCGTTTCGGCGATGAGCGGCGTCACCAACCAGCTCATCGCCTCCGCGCAGGCCGCTGCCGACGGGGACGAGCAGGCCCCGGCAGTCCTGCAACGCGACCTCCTCGAGCGTCACGAGGCTGTCGTCACCGAGCTGGTGGCGACGCCCTCCCGCCAGGAAGCGACGATCGCACGGTTAGCAGAGCTCGCAGCACGCTGCGCCCGCCTGGTCGAGTCCGTCCATGTCCTGCGCGACCTCTCCCCGCGAGCGCTGGACTGGATCGTCTCCTTCGGCGAGCGGATGAGCGCAGTGCTCGTCGCCGCTGTGTTGGAGGAGCGCGGTATTCCAGCGGTGGCCGTGGCGAGCGACAAGGTGATCGTCACCGACGACCACTTCGGTAACGCGAGCCCGCTCCTGGAGGAAACGCGTGCCCGCGCCGAAGCGGTCCTCGTCCCGTTGCTGGAAGCGGGGAAACTGCCGGTCGTCACCGGCTTCTTCGGCGCCACGCAGAAGGGGGCTGTCACCACCCTCGGACGCGGCGGCTCCGACTTCTCGGCCTCCATCCTGGCTCACGCGCTGGATGCCGACGAAGTCTGGATCTGGACCGACGTCGACGGCGTCATGACGGCCGATCCGCGACTCGTCCCGACCGCCCGCACGCTTCCGGCCATCTCCTTCGCCGAGGCCACCGAGCTGGCCTACTTCGGGGCCAAGGTGATCCACCCACGCACGATGCAGCCAGCTGCCGAACGCGGCATCCCGATCTGGATCAAGAACACCTTCAACCCGGAGCACCCGGGGACGCGGATCGGACCGGAAACGGCGATGAACGGCTCGGTCGTCAAGGCGATCACCGCCATTCCCGGAGTGAGTGTGATCACCGTGGAAGGCTCCGGGTTCCTCGGTGTCGCCGACGTCACCGCTCGCGTCTTCGAGACGGTCGGTCGTACGGGAGTCAACGTCTATATGGTCTTCCAGGCGTCCTCGCAGCACAGCCTGGGCTTCGTCGTGCGTCGGGCCGACGCCAGTAAGGTGCTGCGTGCGCTGGAACGCGAGTTCGAGCTCGACCTCCTCAAGGGGCGTGTGGCGCGCATCTGGGAAGAACCGGGCATGGCGATCGTCGCGGTCGTCGGTGCCGGGATGCGCGGTACACCGGGGGTCGCCGGTCGCGTCTTCGGCACGCTCGGTCAGCATCGAATCAACATCGTCGCCATCGCCCAAGGGTCGAGCGAACTGAACATCTCGTTCGTCATCCGCGAGGACGAGGTACCCCGAGCGGTCCCCGCGATTCACGACGCCTTCGAACTCGGCGGGTCGTCGAGGGAGTGATTCCCTCCTTTGATCCGCTCGTCGTCCTCGGTTGCCGCGGGCCGGGTCAGCAGTACCCACGCCGACCAGGCGAGCACAGCGAGCGGAAGCACGACGAAAGCGGTCACGAAAAGCCACGTACCGGGATGCGTCCAGTCGATGGTCACGGCCTCCGATGCTTCATCCATTCGTCGCGATACTCGCTACCCGGCGAGCGCCGGGCCTCTCTAGGATACTCACCGCGCCTACGCTGCTGCGCCCCTGCACACACCACAGATCGGCCGGAGGTCGTCGGCCGTGTATGGTTTTCGTACCGAGCGCTGCCCGATTTCGCTTCCGAACAAAACGGCTTCTGCTCCCTTCGCCGTATCGGCGACCGCGGCACTCGCAGTGACGTCCTGGGCCGTCCCGCGAGCGGAGGGGCTGATGGAACCACTCGTTCTCCTGCTGCTCGCGCTCGCTTGCGCGGGCATCCTCACCGCCAGCATCACGTGGATCCTCCGCCAGCTGGGAATCCGTCCAGCCCGTCCGGAAGAACGGACGCGGGGGATCGAACTCCTCCTGGAGCGCCTGCGCGACTACGCCCGCCGCCGAACGCATGACTGAAGACTCAGTGCGGGCTGACGGCTACCGCTGTGCCACACCCCTGGCCGCTCTGCTCCGGCGTCCCTGACTCCGCCGTGGCGTCATCGGAGCGCTCACCGTCACGCTCGTCCCGCCGGCCGAAGTCGCGCAACCGCTCGGCATACTGCCGCAGCCGATCCATCACGCGGCGGTGCACTGTACCGTCCGGATAGGTGCCATCCGGCTGGCGCTCCCCCGCCGGGACGCCGGTGAGAATTTCGATCCCCTGATCGACCGTGTCGACGGCCCAGATGTGGAACCTTCCTTCAGCGACCGCTTCGGCGACCTCGTCGTCCAGCATGAGGTGCTGCACGTTCGCGGTCGGGATGATCACCCCTTGCTCACCGGTCAAGCCTTGCGCCTTGCAGACGGCGAAGAACCCCTCGATCTTCTCGTTCACGCCACCGATCGCCTGCACCTCGCCGTACTGGTTGACCGAACCGGTCACGGCGATCCCCTGTTTGATGGGGAGGCCGGACAGCGCAGAGAGCAGCGCATAGAGTTCGGTCGAGGAAGCCGAGTCCCCCTCGATCTCCTCGTACGCCTGCTCGAAGGTGATCGAGGCACTGACGGCGAGCGGGAACTCCTGCGCGTAGGCTCCCGTTAGGTAGTTGGACAAGATGAGGAAACCTTTGGAATGGATCGGGCCAGAGAGGGCGATCTCCCGCTCGATACTGATCAGGTTGCCTCGCCCGAGCGAGACGCGCGCCGTGACCCGGGAGGGCTTACCGAAGCTGAAGTCACCGAGGTCGATGACGGCCAAACCGTTGATCACCCCGACGCGCTCGCCGCTCGTCTCGATCTTGAGCGTGCCCTCCGCGATCAACTCGCGGACGCGCTCGGCGATGAGGTCGGACCGATACCGCTTCTTGCGGATCGCCGTCTCCACGTCCGCAGCAGTCACGATCTCGCGCCCGGCTTTGCCAGCCCAGTAACTCGCCTCGGCGACCAGGTTTCCGATCTCGAGGAGCTGGGAAGAGAGTTTCCGCTGGTGCTCCACCAGCCGCGCCCCGTACTCGATCACGCGCGCGACGGCCGTGCGGTCGAAGTGGAGCAGACCTTGTTCGCGCACGACGCGACTGATGAAGGCCGCATACCCCATGACGTATTCGTCACGCCATTCCATATCGGGAGCGAAGTCGGCCCGCACGCGGAACAGTTCGCGGAAGTCGTCATCGTACGCTGACAGCAGGTAGTAGAGCAGGGGTGCTCCCACCAGCACGACCTTCACGTCGAGCGGGATCGGGTCTGGTCGCAGTGTCGCCGTCGGCAACACCGCGTACTGCTGGCCTAGGTTCTCGATCACCACCTGGCGGGTGATCAGCGAGCGCTTGAGCGCGTCCCAGGCGAAGGGGTTGGACAACAGGTCGAGGACGTGCACGACGAGGAAGCCACCGTTGGCACGGTGGAGGGCGCCGGGCCGGATCTGGCTGAAGTCGGTCACCATCGCGCCGAAGGTGGCGCGATAGTCGATCCGCCCCACCAAGTTGTAGTAGGAGGGGTTGCGTTCGAAGACGACCGGCGCACCGCGCGTCTGGCTATTGTCGACGAAGACGTTGATCCGGTACCGCGCCAGATGCTCCTGCTGTTGCAGCGCCTGCAGCTGCGCGATCGGTGTCGGCACGCCAGGCACCTGCGGTGGGAAGAAGTCGTGCAGGTGTTCGGGGATATCCTCTCGCACCTGGTCGAGGAACTCCAGGACTTGCGGCACGTCCTGGTAGCGCTCCCGCAACTCCTCGAAGAGCCCGCCGACCGCGAACAGTGCCACCTCGCGGTCGAGCTGCCGCAACTTTTCGGCTGTCTCGCGCTCCAGACGCCGCACCTCGCGCAAGGCGTCAGCGACGCGGTCTTGGATCCGTCGGTTACGCCGTTCCAGTTCCTCCCGCACGGCTTCCGGCAAACGCTCGTATTCCTCCGGCGAAAGCGGTCGACCATGGACGACCGGTAGGCTGACCACTCCCGCCGGCGTCAACTCGACCGCGAAGCCCAGTTGCTGTGCGAACTCTCGTACACCTTCCCACAACCGCTCGCGTTCACGGTTGAGTGCATCGACGATCGCGCGACGGCGTCGGTCGTATTCTTCGCTTTCGAAGGCCCGCGGTATCGCCTGCTGGGCAGCCCGGAGGAATTCGTCCATATCGCGCGCCAGCTGCGCTCCGCGCCCCGCAGGAAGAGCGATCGCCCGCGGACGCTCCGGATCCTGGAAGTTGTGCACGTACACCCAGTCGGGTGGTGTCGGCTTCGTCGCCGCGATCTGCTCGACCAACCGGAGGACAGTGCTCTCCCGCCCCGAGCCTGGGCGGCCGGCGACATAGACGTTGTACCCGTAGGTTTCGATCTCTAGTCCGAACTCGAGTGCCTCCAGGGCGCGCGGTTGTCCGACCGTACCCGCGATCGGTTCGACCTCAGCCGTCGTCTGGAACGGCAGCGTCGCTGGGTCCAAGCGCCGGCGCAGCCGCTCCACCGGTACACGGAAGCGCGTCGTGCGCTCGCGCGTTTCCTCGCTCATGCCCCGATCCCTTCCCCTTGCCGGCCCATTCACTCACCTCACGAGAGCGGTGCGCCCGCGCTCAGCCGGCACCGCCCGGCGGCGCGATCACGCTGCCCACGAGTGCGGTCACGGCGTACGACAACAGCGCGACCAGCAGGGCACGCAATGTCCCGACCGCCAACGCCTCCCGCAAGGCCATCAGCGTCGCGAGGAGCGTCCAGAGGAACGCCAGCGGTACCACTACGATCTGCAGTGCTGGCACAACGGCGAAGACTAAGAGCAGGGCTGGTGCGAGCGCCAGGCCGAGCGTGCGGACGAGTGTCCCGAGCGTCGCCTCCGTCTCGGGGCCCGGCAACGCTTTAGTGCCGAAGATGTAGGCAGCGACCACGAAGACCGTCCAGGAGAAGAACGCCGAAGCAGCGGTAATGCCGAACCCCAGGACACCTCCGCTCGGTAGCGCAACCATACCCGCCGCCAGCACACAGAGGACGGCGAAGAGCAGCACCGGGACAGTCGCCGTCGGATCGTCACGCACCGCTCGGTAGGCAGCCGGTTCCAGTCGCAACGCACCGATCACCACTCGCAGCATCGCACCCCTCGCTCGTCAGCGCCGTTCGAGCGGCCAGCCGAACTCTTTCACGATCCAAGCGTACAGCGGCGGCACCTCGAGGAACTCGACGCGCTGGCCGAGCGTGCGCGCTTCCAGGAGAAAGCGCTTCAGGCGTTCCGGGTCGCGGTACAGACACTCCGGTGAGGTGGCGATGACGACATCGACCTCCCGCAACCACATCGCCGTGCGCAGAGCCTTCAAACCTGGACGCTGCTCGGGAAGCTCGGGGAGCACTTCGCTGAAGACTTTCGTCACCTCGTACTGCGCCCGGTCTGCGAACTCGCGGAGCCGCGACTCTTGTTCCGCGAGTTCGACCTCCGGAGCCGGACGTCGCTTCGCTTCCTTCGCGTCCGTCGGCAACCGTGTGGCCAGGAAGAGTGCTGCGCGTTCTCTCGCCATCCTGGCTCCCTCGTTACCGCCCTCCAGCAGAGCTCCCCGCGTCGCGCTCGCCCTGATAGGCCCCGCGATACCCTTCGACGACCGGAAACTCCAGCCGGTGAAAGACGAGCTGTGCGATGCGGGCAGACCGTTGGAGGCGAAAACCAGCCGGATTGTACACGACCAGCAGCGCGACCCCCTGTCCGCTGTACCCGGCGTCCCACACTGCGGTGTGGAGCGCTACACCGCAGCGCAGGAGGCTCGACCGCGGTCGGGCGTACGCCATGCAGTCAGGCGGCAGCGAGACTGTCTCGCTGAAACGGACGAGATACGGGCCAGGCGCCAAGTCCCACCAGCCAGCGGCATCCGGCTCGATCGGCTCGAACTCGGGCAAACGGCGCTCGCCGTCGCTGACCCCGAGCTGTCCACACCCGGCATAGCGAGCGATCGCTGCGACCGTCAGGTCGATGCCGTGCGGTTGCAACTGCTCATCGGGAAAGGGAAGGTCGCGTACCAGCGGTGGATCGCTCGCCAGCAAGGCGACGATCTGCTCTCGTGTCAGGACGCCGTCACGTCGCTCCATCGCTCCCCCTCAGCGCGGTGTACTGCCGACCGTACGGATGACCGATCTCGCGGATAGCCGCCTGGTGCGCCGGGAGCGTCGCCCACAGATGCAGCGGGCTCGGCTCCGTCCGCGGCAGGACACGTCCCCCGACCATCGTCAGCGTGTTGACGAGGAGCTGCGTGCCGCGGCGGCTCTCCATCTGGACGTCGTAGAACACGAATTCTCCCTCCACCAGTTCGAAGAGCGCGATGTCGGCCGGTGTCCCCTCGGCCAAGCTGCCGAGTTCCGGGCGACCGATGATGCGTGCCGGGTGGAGCGTGGCACGTTCGATGACTTCCGGCAGGGAGAGGCCGAGCGCGAGGAACTTGGAGAGCGTCGTCGGCAGGTCGAACATCGGCCCCTGGACAGCGAGCTGGTGGATGTCGCTGGAGATCGTGTCCGGCACGATCCCTTCCGCGAGCAGCGCCTCGGCTACGGCGAAGCTGAACGAGCCGGCACCGTGCCCCACGTCCAAGACGAGGCCCTGTTCGTGCAACGCGCGGACGGTCGGATGCACCCTCCCGTCCGGCGTGAGGATACGCATCGTGCCTCCCGTGAAACAGTGCGTCAGGATGTCACCGGGCCGGAGCAGCGACGCGACCTCGTCGATGGACGGCGGGCCGTTGGCGATATGCACCATCAAGGGCAGACCGAGGCCGTCGGCCAACTCACGCGCCAGTTCTAGCGGGCGCAGACCGACCCCGCGCGTCGTATTGGCATCGATGCGCGCCTTGATGCCGAGGATGATGTCGCGATGCGCCTCCACCATCCGCGCAGCGAGTTCCACGTCGCAATAGTCGAGATTGGCGAACTCCCATGTCGGTGCCACGAGCCCGATCGACGAGAGGTTCAACAAGGCATAGATCCGGACACGGCTCGGCTCGATGACGTACCGGCGCAGGCCGGGAAAGGTATAGGCACCTGCGCTCCCGACATCGAGCCAGGTCGTCACCCCGGTCCGCGCTGCGATCGGATCGGCTTCGATCCCCCAGTACGTCGCCCCCCAATAGACGTGCGTGTGGAGATCGACCAACCCAGGCGTCACCAACTGCCCGCGTGCATCGATCACGTGGTCAGCTGAGCAACCAGCCAGCGACGGCGCCACGCGGGCGATCGTCCCCGCGCGGATCCCGATATCGTAACGGCCGAACCGTCTTGTTCCGGGATCGATGACCTGTCCGCCGATGATGAGCGTGTCGTACCGCTCCGTCGTCTCCATCCGTGCCGCCTCCCGTCGGGGCCGGAGTCACTACCCCTGTCAATCCTCACCCGGAGCACGCTCGGACGTCAATCGCCTCGGCGTGCCAGGGCCAGCCAGACTGTCTCGTAGGAGGCGCCGGTACCCTCCGCACTCCGTGGCACCTCGGGAGGCCGATGTCGCCCGAGCCGCTCGGCGCGAGACCGGACGCGAGAGCGAAGCGCGGCACCACCACCACCTGCCCGCGTGGCGGGCGGCGGACGATCCCCACCGACCAGCTCGACGAAGCCCCCTTGACACGGGCCGAGTTCAGCAACTATAGTGCTGAGAAAGCTCACGTCTAAAACGAAGACGGAGGGACGGTGACCGATGGCGCGCGAGCGGTTCCCGTATCCGTGGGAAGTCCCGACCCCACCCGGTGCGGAGGGCTGGGAGGAGATGTACCCGTACTATCTCCTCTCTCGCCCCGAGACCCGCGACCTCGAGCGCAAGCTCTTCTGGATCGCCGACAAGATCCACAATCCTTACGTCTGTGTCCCCTTCGATATCCTGCCGCACGAGGCCTGGGGTGTGGCCATCTCCCAGTACACGAACCGTACCTTCGTCATCCCCGGCGCACGGGGGATCGAGCGACGGCTCATCAACGGATATCTGTACCTCGGCTTCGTGCCCGTCGAGGACCCACAGGAAATCGAGCAGCGCGTAACACGCTTTCAGCAGCGTGCCGGCTACTACTACCAGCACTGGAACGAGCTGTACGAGCAGTGGAAGCGCGAGGTCGAGGGCGTCATCCGCGAGATGGAGGCACTCGGCTTCGAGCCGCTCCCGGAGTACGAATCAGAAGAGGACGTCTTCGCCCGCAGGCTCGGTCGCTCCCACACCTTCTACCACACCTACCGGACTTTGGTCGATCGCGTCTTCCAGCTGTACCAGCGTCACTTCGAATTTCTCAACATCGGGTACGCTGCCTACCTGACCTTCTTCGCCTTCTGTAAGCAAGCGTTTCCGGAAATTTCCGACCAGACCATTGCCCGCATGGTCGCCGGGATCGACGTCATCCTCTTCCGCCCCGACGACGAGCTGCGCAAGCTGGCCACGCGCGCCCATGAGCTGGGTCTCAGCCGACAATTCCTCGAGACCCCGCTCGAAACCATCGACCAACTCCTGACGACTCTGCAGCAGAGTCCGGAAGGGCGCCAGTGGCTGGCCGCCTTCGAGGCAGCGAAGCATCCGTGGTTCTACTATTCGTCCGGGAGCGGACTCTACCACGACCACATCGCCTGGATCGACGACCTCAGGCTACCGCTGGGCACGATCCGCGACTACATCAAGCAGCTCCAGGCGGGACAGACCGTCGAGCGCCCGTTGGAACAACTCCGCGAAGAGCGCGAGCGGATCGCGCAGGAATACCGCCAGCTCCTGTCCAGCGACGCGGAACGCGAGCAGTTCGACCAGTTACTCCGGCTCTCGCGGACGGTCTTCCCCTTCGTCGAAGAGCACAACTTCTATATCGAGCACTGGAGCGGTACCGTCTTCTGGCGCCACATCCGCACGCTCGGGCGCATCCTGGCCGACGCAGGTGCCATCGAGCAACCGAGCGACGTCTTCTACTTCAATCCCTACGAGCTGGAACGCTTCCTCTTCGACGTCACCTCGGCCTGGGCGACCGGTATCCCGGTGCGCGGCAAGCAAGAATGGAAGGATCGGATCGCTCGGCGCAAGGAGATCATCGCCGTCCTCCGCGAGTGGACACCCGTCCCCTGCCTCGGGGATGCACCGGAGACAGTCAGCGATCCCTTCGCCATCATGCTCTGGGGCGTGACGACCGACCGCGTCCGGGAATGGCTCCGCGGCGAGACCGGTGGCGGTGCAGTGCTCTCCGGGATGCCGGCCGCACCGGGAGTCATCGAAGGGCGCGCTCGCGTGGTGCGCGACGAGAGCGAGTTGCCGACGGTGGAGATCGGCGAGATCCTCGTCTGCCCGATCACCGCGCCGTCGTGGGGACCGACCCTCGCGAAGGTCAAGGGCGTCGTGACCGATATCGGTGGGATGATGAGTCACGCCGCGATCATCTGCCGCGAGTACGGCGTGCCAGCGGTCGTCGGCACCGCCTACGCGACGTCGACCATCCGCACCGGCCAACTGATCCGCGTGGACGGGAACCGCGGCGTGGTCGAGGTGCTCGGGTGACCGGAAGACACTGTCAGTCGAAGATCCTGTCTTGACGGAGGCCTCGCCGGGTCACTACACTTCAGAACTGCAGTTGCCTCGTGCCAGCGTGAAGGGAGCAGGCGAATGGCGGTCGAGCGCTTCCCGTATCCCTGGGAGGTCCCTACCCCACCGGGCGCCGAAGGCTGGGAAGAGATGTACCCCTATTATCTCCTCTCCCGGCCAGAGACCCGCGACGTGGAACGCAAGCTCTTCTGGATCTGTGACAAGGTCCACAATCCCTACGTCTGTGTCCCCTTCGATATCCTGCCGCACGAAGCCTGGGGCGTCGGTCTCCCACAGTACACGAACCGGAGTTTCGCGGTCCCCGGCTCGCGCGGGATCGAACGACGAATCATCAACGGCTACCTCTACCTCGGCTTCGTCTCCGTCGAGGATCCGGCCGAGGTCGAGCAACGCGTCGCCATCTTTCAACGTCGGGCTGGCTATTACTTCGAGCACTGGAACGAACTCTACGAGCACTGGAAGCGGGAACTGGAGAACGTCATCCGCGAGATGGAGGCGCTCGGCTTCGAGCCACTCCCGGAATACGAGCCGGAAGAGGACGTCTTCACCCGGAAGCTCGGTCGCTCCTACACCTTCTACCAGACGTACCGGACGCTCGTCGACCGCTGTTTCTACCTCTATCAACGGCACTTCGAGCTTCTGAACCTCGGCTACGCGGCCTACCTGACCTTCTTCTCCTTCTGCAAACAGGCGTTTCCAGAGATTTCCGACCAGACGATCGCCCGCATGGTCGCCGGCATCGAAGTCATCCTCTTCCGCCCCGACGACGAGCTGCGCAAGCTGGCCACGCGCGCCCATGAGCTGGGGTTGAGCGCACTCTTCCTCGAAACGCCGATCGAGACCATCGACCAGGTACTGACGCGCCTGCGCACCACCCCCAACGGCCAACAGTGGTTGGCCGAGTTCGAGGCGGCCCAGCACCCCTGGTTCTACTATTCGACAGGCAGCAACCTCTACCACGACCACATGTCGTGGATCGATGATCTGCGACTACCGCTGGCGACGATCCGCGACTACATCAAGCAGTTGCTCGAAGGCAAGACGGTGCTCCGACCACTCGAGCGGTTACGCGAGGAGCGCGAGCAGATCGCGCAGGAATACCGGCAACTCTTGTCCAGCGACGCGGAACGCGAGCAGTTCGACCAGTTGCTCGCCCTCGCCCGCAAGGTCTTCCCCCACGTCGAAGAGCACAACTTCTACATCGAGCACTGGAGCGGTACCGTCTTCTGGCGCCACATCCGCCAGCTGGCTCGCGTCCTGGCCGAGGCAGGTGCCATCGAACAGCCAGAGGACCTCTACTACTTCAACCCCTACGAGCTGGAGCGCTTCCTGTTCGACGTCACCTCAGCGTGGGCGACCGGTATCCCCGTTCGGGGCAAGCAGGAATGGAAGGAGCGGATCAGCCGCCGCAAAGAGATCATCCGCGTCTTGCGGGAGTGGACCCCGGTCCCCTGCCTGGGCGAACCACCCGAAGTCGTCACTGACCCCATCGCGATCATGTTCTGGGGCGTCACCACCGAACGCGTGCAGGAGTGGCTCCGCGGCGAGGCAGGCGACCGCTCCACGCTCACCGGGATGCCAGCTGCGCCCGGTGTGACCGAGGGGCGAGCACGGGTCATCCGCGACGAGAGCGAACTTCCGACGGTGGAGATCGGCGAGATCCTGGTCTGCCCGATCACCGCGCCGTCGTGGGGACCGACCCTGGCCAAGGTCAAGGGCGTCGTCACCGATATCGGCGGCATGATGTGCCACGCGGCCATCGTCTGCCGCGAGTACGGCGTCCCAGCGGTCGTCGGGACCGCCTATGCTACCTCGACCATCCGCACCGGCCAGCGGATCCGGGTGGACGGGAACCGCGGCGTGGTCGAGGTACTGGAGTGACGCAGCCGACAGCGATCCGCGACGGTGAGACCGTCTCCGTACGGCAGCCGTGGCAGTGCTGGACGCCTCCCGCAGTGATCCCGAAGCAGCGTGGAGGCGGCGAACCTCCTGTCCACGCCCAACGCGCAGCCGGCACGGCACCCTCCCGCGCTGGTCGCGCGACGGCGAGGGACGAGAGGCAGTATCGTGTAACAGGACGACGAGCGAGGCAGGCGATCAGTGAACGGACGAGCGATCCTCGACGGCCAGTTTCCCGACCAGCGGCCGTTCGTGTTCGACGCCGATGGCACCCTGATTTTGGCCGACTCGGAACAGTGGAATCAGGCGACACCGCTGCCAGGGGCGATCGAACTCCTCCAGTTGTTGCGTCAGCGGCAGCACCCGTTCCTCGTCCTCACGAACGGGACAGCACGTACGCCAGCTGGGTACGCAGCACAGCTCCGAGCCGCCGGCTTTCCGGTCGAGGCAGACCAGCTGGTGACGCCGAGCGTCGTGGCTGCGCACATCTTGGCGACCCAACGGCCCGGCACGACCGTCTTCGTCCTCGGCGACGAAGGGACTCGCGCCCCGTTGCGCCAGCGCGGCGTCCCCCTCGTCGAGCGCGAGCAGGCCGACGGCGCTCAGGTCGTGCTGGCCGGTTGGGCTCCAGCACTCACCTACGACGACCTGGCTGCGGCCGCGCGTGCGATCTGGAACGGGGCCGAATTGTGGGTCGCGGTCATGGCGCGTGCGCTCGCCGCCCACGGGGGACGCGCTCCCGCCATGGGCGGAGCGATCGCAGCCGCAGTGGCCCACGTCACGGCGACCGAACCGCGCGTCATCGGCAAGCCCGCACCCGAAGCCTTGGAGGTGACCGCCTCATTACTAGGTGTCACTGTACCGGAACTCGTGATGGTCGGTGACGACCTCGGACTCGACATCGCCATGGCCCGGTATGCCGGCTGCGGTTCGGTACTCGTCTTGACCGGTACGACCCGGACTGCTCCAGCGGATGCTGCCGACCTCGTGATTCCGGACTTGCGGACACTGCTGGACGCTCTCGAAGGTCGCGACAGCTCCCTCCAGCTGCCACACCCCTGAGTGGAGCTTCTCGAGTGTGCGGTATGGATGTGACCGAGCGATCGGATGGAAGAGGAGGAACGACCGATGGCCGAGCAGAAGCGTCCGCGCTCGCTCCAGGAGATCATCGACAGCGTGCCCAACATCGTCGACTACCTCTATAGCAACCGCAAAGGATCGGTCGTCCGGGACGCTGTCCTCCGGCAACCACCACCCCACGTGCAACCGGAGTACACCAACTGGCGGGAAGAACAACGCGCCTGGCGCGAGACGGTCGCCCTCTACGACCAGTCGTATCACATGACCACGAGCATCCTGCGCGGACCCGATGCGCTCCGTCTGATCTCGTACCTGGCAGTCAATAGCTTCCAGACGTTCGGACCGCTCCGCGCGCGCCACTTCATGGCCGTCAGCCCGCGCGGTCACGTCATCGGTGACGGCATCCTGTATTGCCTCGAACCGAACGAGCTCTACCTGGTCGGTCGCGCCGCTGGTCACAACTGGGTGCAGTTCCATGCCAAAACCGGCAACTGGGACGTCACGTACGAGCGCGACGAAATCTTCACCCAGAACCCGGCCGGGCGGCGCACCTTCTATCGCTTCGAGGTCGAGGGGCCGAACGCGTTCGCCTTGCTCGAATATCTCACCGGCGAACCCCTGCCCGCGACCCGCCTCTTCCATATCGTTCCGCTCCGCATTGCCGGGCATCAGGTGTGGGCGCTTCGCCACACCATGGCCGGTGGTCCTGGCTACGAACTCTTCGGCCCCTGGGACGAGGGACCGGAGGTGAAGGCAGCCATCATCGAAGCCGGTCAGCGGTTCGGACTCCGCCAGGTCGGGTCGCTCGCCTACTTCACGACGGCACTCGAGATCGGTTGGATCGGGCGCCCGCTGCCGGGGATCTACACCGGCGAGGAGCTCCGCCCGTTCCGCGAGTGGTTACCAGCGACGGCCAACGAGGCGAGCTGGTCGCTCGGCGGCAGCTTCTATTCACCCAACGTCGAAGACTACTACTTCACACCGTGGGAACTGGGCTACGGGCACCTCGTGAAGTTCGACCACGACTTCATCGGGCGCTCCGCCCTCGAAGCGATGGCGAGCCGCAGGCACCGCGTCAAGGTGACCCTCGTCTGGGACGCCGACGACCTGGCTGCGCTCGTCAAGGGATATTGGGATTCCACTGACCTGCCACCGAAATACATCGACTGGCCGCTCTCGACGTACGCCAATTGGCAGTACGACACGGTCTTGGACGACTCCGGCCGCGTCATCGGCGTCTCCACCTACGTGGGGATGATCTGGCACGAGCGGGCGATGCTCTCGCTCGCTGTCCTCGAGCCCGAGTACGCCACCCCAGGCACGCGCGTCCGCGTCGTGTGGGGTGAACCGGACGGTGGTGCACGCAGCCGGCCCTGGCTCGAGCCGCACCGGCAAGTCGAGGTCCGCGCCACCGTCGCTCCGGTACCGCTCAGCGAGTACGCGCGGCAGCACCTCGCCGCCGCACGGAGCGGTCGTCGCTGACGTTCCTCCACCGGAAAACACCCGCCCGACAGCGCCGGGGGAGCCGATCTACCCCCGGCGCGGTTCGTCGGGCGCACGCAACGTCTCCGGCGACCGCAGGACCTGAGCGAGCCAGTCGATCAAGTCCTCGAACCGCTCACAGTGCGTGCCGCGCCAGTAGACCTGCTCACAGTCCGCACAGCGCCAGAAGGCGTCGGCACGCTCCCAGCTGCGCAGAGGAACGCAGTCGCGTACCTCCTCGCGCGCCACCGGCACCAGCGAGCCGTTGCAGCGTGGGCACCGCGCGAACGGGCGGATGCTGCCCAGGAGGTCGAAGCGACGCACGACTTCCACGAGTTGCTCCCGTGGCCGAACGGAGCGGATCCAGTAGCCATGGGTGACCGCGCGTCGTTTCAGCAGCTCGCGGTCGCGCGTCAGCACGATCCGCCGCTCGGCGCTCGCGCAGCCAGCGAGCGTCTCGTCGTCGGCGTCACGCCGATACCAGGTATCGAAACCGAGGAGCCGCAGGTAAGCGGCTAGGCGTCCGAGGTGGACGTCGCAGACGAAGCGCGGCTCGCGCAACGGCTTGGGCCGCAGGCGTTGCACCGGACCGATATCGATCGTCTCGAAAACCGGATAGAGCGCGAGCCGCTGGCCGCTCTGAAGCCTGTACGACCACTCCACCGGTTCACCGTCGACCAAGACGAGGTCGACCTCCACCGGTGGAATACCGATCGCCGCGACGAGATCACGCACCGTCGCCCCGAACGGTAACGCTACCTCGAAGGTGCGCTGGCGTACCGACATGGGGAGGAAATCGTTCAGTTCCGCGTACGCGCGGACGGTCACCGAACCGCAGGTCCAGCGCATCACGCGCCTCCTCGGACTCTGGCGCTCCGTGATTCGTGCGCGGTCACCATCCCTCGTCCACCAGCATACGGTACGGCAGGTGCTCCGCGTCGCCGACCACGTTGTACCATCACGCTGCTGGACGCCTAAGGATGTGACGGGGCGTGCCGAGCCTCCAACGCGCCGTGCGCTGGCGTCCCTCCCCCGGCGACGCGCTTGCCTACCAGGTCCCGCGCGCCGAGATGGTCGCCGCGCAACGACCAGGCTGCAGCCGGCACCACTCGACCGCCCGCGTGCCGCGTGCTGTCTCCGCGGACGCGGCACTAGACCAGTCGAGTCCCGATCGGTGTGCCGCGCGGCCGAGGAGGGACGTTATGGGCACAGTCGCCCTCCTCCTGTCGGGCTCGCTCGTGATGCATCTCACCCCATAGCACGGTTCCGGCACGTCAGTGCTGGCCTACCGCGCCGGGTGCCGTCCGCTCGGCCAAGGCCCAGTATTCGTCGAGGTACTGCCGTGCCGCCTCGAGAGACGCAGGCCAGGCTTCCGCAGCCACCACCTCGACCGGCGCGTCGCGCACGATAGCGCGCTCCGTCGCCATCCACAGCGCCTGGCGTCGGCTGAGGTCCTGCTCCGCTCCGGTCCGTGCCGCGTACAACCGTTCGAGCGCGATCTCGCGCGCGGCCACGCGCGGGTACCACTCCTCCCAGTACCGTTGTGTCCCGAAAGCATCGAGGTACGCTGCGAGCCGCGGGTCATCGGTCTTCGTTGCCAACGCGCGGTCACGCTCGACCCGAGCGCGCACGGTCGCTTCGTCCGGCCAGAGTCCTTCTCGCTCGGCCACCGCCTCAAGGGCCCGGTACCGGATCAGGGCGGCGAGCGCGACCGTCGGCGTCCCGTAGCGCTCCATCACGGCGATCTGCTGCTCGAGCAGCACACGCTGGTGCGGGTCTTCCGTCACGGCCAGCGCCTCGCGCATCCAAGCGAGGTTGGCAGCCGTCCAGCGCTCCATCTCGCTGAGCTCAGCCAGCGTCACCGGCTTGCCGCTCACCAGCAGCACAGGTTCGTCGCTCCCGTCGCGACGCGCTTCTGCTGCTGACCGGACCTCGTCGAGGCCGGGGATGGACGCGCGCAGCCCACTGTGCCAGGCTGCGACGGTCGCCGCGAGAGCGACGACGAGGAACCCGAGAACGAGGATCGACCACTGTCGTCGCATGGGGGCCCTCCTACCAAAGTGTCCAAGTACGATCGCGACTGACGCCGCCGTAGCAGCCTGCTACATCACATAAGAAGAATGCCCACACTCCCCGATCCTGCGCCCGTGCAGTACTCGCAAATCCACCCAGGTATTGCGGATCAGTCGTACATCCGCCGAAGACGGCACCACCTGGCGCTATACTTCCACACCCTGTTGTTCTCCAAGCACTATTCGGGACAATTCTTCGCGTCTGACCATCATGGATAAAGTACAATGTTGTATATGGAGTTCTGATATCTCCTGTAGGATTAAGGACATAAACAGAACTAATATGTCTTGTCAAGGCATTGACACCACGAAAAGAGTTCCATTCCGTGCGACCAAGATAATTTCCCGAGTAATACCACAGACCTCCCCCGGCTTGATCCCGCTCGCCGACCATTCATAGAAAAGTTGTCCTGCTCCAGCCCGAACCGAGATCCAACTGAAGACCATTAACGTGAAAGCCAAACCGATTGCACCGACGCGACGCATCGTCCTACCGCCCCCGTTCCGATCATGGGAAACCTCTCCTGTGAAGACTTTAGCAGAGAGAGAGATGCCAAGACCGTCGCTCCGCCCACCCACCGGTGCCGTCAGCCGAGGTTACGGGCTGACAGCCGGCGCGCGGTCGAGCGCCGCATTCCGGTGTCGGCTCCTACCCGCGAGGAGTCGCTGAAGACCGGGCAGCTGGAGCGCCAGACCAGTCACGGGCATCCGAGCTGAGGCAGGACCGTCCCTCACGGGCCGGCGGTGGCGACCGCGCGGACGGACTGCAGCAGGGCAGCGACCCGCTCCGGGAGCAGCGCGCCGGGCTGCACCGTCTCGACACTCGCCGAGCCCGCTGCCACCGCCTGGCAGACCGCCTGGTCGATCGACGCGCCGCGCAAGAGCCCGGCTACCAGGCCAGCCACGAAGGCGTCACCGGCACCGATCGGATTGCGCACCGCGACCTCGGCCGGAGCAGCCACGAACCAGCAGCGTCCGCCACTCGCGACAGCCGCGCCAGCTGCACCCGCCTTGACGATCGCTGCCTGTCGCGCCGCCGAAGCCAGTGCCTGCGCTGCCGCCAGGGCACGCGCCCGGAGTTCCTCCGGCTGGTCGGTCACGCGTTCGGCGACGGGCCGTCCGAGGGCTTCTTCCGCCTCGAACACGTTCGGCGCCAGGACATCCGGTTGCACCGACAAGACGGCGGCGAGCGCCTCGCGGGCAGCATCGACGATGACCGGGCGCCCCCGCTGGTGAGCTAAGCGGACACACTCGGCATAGAGCTCCGGCGGTAGGCCGGGTGGAAGCGAGCCGATGACGACGGCGAGCGCGCTCGCCTCGAGCTCCCGAGCGAACGTCTGCTCGAGATGTGTTGCCACCTCGGCGGCGAGCGGTGACCCTTGCTCGTTGAGCACCGTGACCCGCCCGTCGTCTTCGAGGACGATCGTGTTGACCCGCGTCTCGCTCTCCACCCAGACCGGCACGAGGTCCAAGCGCTCGACCTCAGCGAGACCGGCAACGAGTCGTCCGATCCACCCACCGAGGACCCCGATCACGCGTGCGTGGACGCCGAGCGCCCGCGCTGCGCGCGCCAGGTTCGCTCCCTTCCCACCCGGTGACGGGACGACCGAGCGCAGCCGCATGACGGTCCCGGGCTCCAGGACCGCGAGCGAACCGATCCGGTCCAGCCCGAAGTTCGGCGAGAGCACGACGACCTGTTCTCTTGGCACCGCCCCACACCTTCCGCTCCGACCGAGGACGCCACCGACGGTCGCGCCCTCCCCGCGCTCCGCGTGCGTCGACCGTTCCTGCGCGCCGTCGGCAACCGGTGGCGGACGCGCTCTCGGACTGGCTCGCGGCTCTTGGGCTCGCGATGGACCTGGCCTCCGCGCACCGCTTTCTGCCTCAGGCTGGGCATTGTATACTAGCGAGCCTCGCGAGGATCGAGGGGGGAAGGGAGCCTCGGCGATGTCCATGACCTGGTTGGGTAAACCGCTCAAGCGGCGCGACGCCGAACCGAAGCTACGCGGAGAGGCCCGGTATACCGACGACCTGCACCTCCCAGGTATGCTCCATGCCCGGCTGGTCACGAGTCCGTACGCTCACGCCCGGATCGTACGCATCGATACCCGCGCTGCCTGCCGCGTGCCGGGCGTCCGGGCCGTCCTCACGGGGCGAGACCTGCTGCCACCTGGCCCCGAGCCCGCGGAGCGAGCACGCCACCTCTTAGCCCGCGACGAGGTAATCTACGCCGGGCAGCCGGTAGCGATCGTGGTGGCCGAGTCGCCGTATGCCGCTGCCGATGGCGCCGCGGCAGTCGACGTGGAGTACGAAGAACTGCCCGCTGTCGTCGACCCCCTCGAGGCGATGCGTCCCGACGCTCCGGTCATCCGTCCGAAAGAGCTCGAGGGGGAGTGGGCCGAGGCGGGCATGCACGCCACCGTGACCGGCGGCGAGGAACTCGACGTCCGGCGCCTGCCGGCCAACGTGACCAACGCGGTCCGGTTCCAGCGCGGCGACGTGACGCTCGGCTTCGCCAGCGCCGACGTCGTGATCGAGCGGACCTATCGGACTCCGTTCGTACACCAGTCCTCTATCGAGCCACACGTCTCGGTCGCTGTCCCCCGCCCGGACGGCGGAGTCACCATCTACACGAGCACGCAAGGCATGTTCTACTGCCGCAGCGTCACGGCGACGACGCTCGGGCTCCCGCACGAGCTGGTGACGATCGTTCCGCTGGAGGTCGGTGGTGGCTTCGGTGGCAAGACCGTCCTCTTGGAACCGCTCGTGGCGGCGGTCGCGCTCCGTCTCGGTCGACCGGTGAAACTGGTGCTCACGCGCACCGAGGAGTTCCTGCTCGCCACGCCAGCTCCGGCCGCCATCTTCGAACTGCGCGGCGGTATCCGCCGCGACGGCACACTGGTGGCCCTTTCGGCCCGGGTCATCTTCGATTCCGGTGCCTATCCGGGCGCACCGGTGAACGTCGCATTGCTGCTCCTCGGCGGCACCTACCGCTGGGAGCACCTCGATCTCCTCGGCTACGAGGTCCTGACGAACAAGCCCGGCACGGGCGCCTATCGGGCTCCGGGAGTCCCGCAAGCGACCTTCGCCATCGAGCAGCTCGTCGACGAACTCGCCCAGGCGATCGGCCGCGACCCCCTGGAGGTGCGGATCGCGAACGCCTCGCGCACCGGCGACCCGCAACCGAACGGCGTTCCCTGGCCGCCCATCGGACTCGTCGAACTGCTCGAGCGAGCACGAGAACACCCGCTCTGGCGAGCGCGTCAGAAGCGGCCGAACGAGGGTTGGGGACTGGCAGTCGGCGGCTGGCCGGGGGGTATCGAACCGTGCGCCGCGAATGTCCGCCTCAACCACGACGGTACCTTCACGGTGACGGTCGGTGCCGTGGACATCACCGGTACCCACACTGTCCTGGCGATGATCGCTGCCGAGGTGCTGCAACAGCCGCTAGAGCGCGTGCGTATCGCTCTGTTGCCGAGCGACGCCGCGCCCTATGCCGGCATGAGCGGTGGCAGCAAGATCACTTACACGGTCGGCCTCGCCGTCAAGGCAGCCGCCGAAGAAGCCCGCCGACAGCTCCTCGAGATCGCTGCGCAGGAGCTCGAGGCTGCTCCGGAAGACTTGGAACTGGTCGACGGGGCCGTGCGGGTGCGCGGATTTCCCGATCGCGCCGTTACGCTGCAGCAGATCGCGAGCGCGAGCATGACTTTCGGCGGGCGCTACGCACCCGTGTACGGGACCGGACGCGTGGCGGTCACCCAGCAGTCGCCCGGCTTCGACCTCCAGATCGCGCACGTACGCGTCGATCCCGAAACGGGTCAGGTGACGCTGCTGCGCTTGGCTGCCATCCAGGACGTCGGACGAGCCCTCAACCCGGCGCTGGTCGAGGAGCAGATTCACGGTGGAGTCGGCCAGGGGGTCGGTTGGGCGCTGCACGAGGCGATGCGCTGGGACGATCACGGGCAGCCGCTCAACCCCACCTTCCTCGAGTACGACTTGCCCAAAGCGAGCCACCTCCCGCCCATCGATGTCGAACTGGTGGAAGTACCCTCGCCCATCGGGCCTTTCGGGGCGAAGGGAGTCGGAGAGCCACCAGTAGTCCCGACGGCAGCCACCGTCGCGAACGCGATCGCCGATGCCACCGGCGTGCGGGTAACCGAACTGCCGATCACTCCGGAGCGGCTCCGTGCCGCCCTGCTCGCGAAGGCCTCCAGCTGAGCGAGTGTTTTCCTGTCCTCCGCGTGCCCGATGCCAGAGGCGGCCGTCCAGGTGACGGCCGCCTCGCTTGTCACCCCATGCACGCTGCCGAACAGCGAACGCGCCTCGACGCCGGGCCGGGCGAGCGATTCGGCCCGACCAGTGCCGACGGTCGGGTACGCCTGCACACAACTGCGTGAGGCCCAGCCCCGCTGCCGCCCGCGCTCGGCCCGATGAACGAGACGTCCACGCTGGACTCCTCGTCGTACGCAGGCGAAATACTCCTCCGGGCGAGCGCGTGAGTGGCACGAACAGTCTCGCGCAGGATCGTCGAGCGAGTGAGCTGCGCCGCAGCGCCCTCCCCCAGCGAGCGCGACCAGACGGTCGGGTCGTGACACCGCGTGGCCTTCCTCCCGGCAACCAGGAGCGTCCGCACGCGGCGCGCTCAGTCGAAGAACGACTCGGGGACACTCACGAAGGTGGTATCGGCGAGCAACTCCTCCGCTTCCTTGGTCAACCAGGTCCCCAGCACCGCTGCCTGTGCTGCCCCGTGACCGAGGCGAGACAACAGCGCTGCACGTTGCCGTGCCCGCATGACGTCCGAAGGCCCCACGCCCCATGAGATTTCGCAGACGACGAAGATGCGACGCTCACCGTCCCCGGGAGCCCTCCCCTCGACCACCAGGTCGGCGAGCAGAAGCTGCTCCGCCTCGGCCTCGCTCAGGAGACCAGCATCGACCGCCTCGTCCACCAAGCGAACCAGTTCCTCGCTCGTCAGCACGCGCGGACGCCGGATGAGCTTGCGGAACAGTCCACCGTACCTGCGCTCGACGACCAGCGGCAGCACGAGTCCCTTGAGCCGTCCCAGATCGCGCTCGACCCGCTCCAAACGGACTTCGAAGTCCATCATCCGTGCGGTGAGCTGTTCGATCTGCCGCTCGACTCGCTCCATCCGTTCGGTGAGTGCCTGGATCTGAGCGGTGGTCTCGGCTTGCTGGCGCTCCACCCGTTCC
>FWWM01001088.1_pt1 | contig 85296 bp, 79 predicted proteins | sample 2228351 | NCBI WGS metagenome assembly FWWM01 (sample SAMEA103939774, study PRJEB20133) | metagenome | reverse complement strand
GGCCTCCACCTCGCTCCCCCGCAGCCGCCCATCAATGTCCCTCAGCCGCGCCTCGATGCGGCGCTGGGCCTCGGCGAGCGTGGCCACCGTCTCCGTCAGCGCCCGCACCTGCTCCTCGGTGCGCCGCTGCGCCTCCGCCAGCTGCTCAACCCGTTCTTCGGTGCGCCGCTGGGCCTCGGCCAGTTCGGCGAAGCGACGGTCCGCCTCCGCCCGCGCCGCCGCCACCTCCTCCTCTAGCACTGCCAAGCGGCGGTCGGTCTCCGCCCGATAGGCGACGAACTCCTCATAGTGCCGCCGCTGGAACTCCGCCAGCTGCTCAACCCGTTCTTCGGTGCGCCGCTGCGCCTCGGCCAGTTCGGCAAAGCGGCGGTCGGTCTCCGCCCGATAAGCAACGAACTCCTCATAATGCCGCCGCTGGAACTCCGCCAGCTGCTCAACCCGCTCCTCCGTGCGCCGCTGGGCCTCCGCCAGGGCGGCCACCGTCTCCGCCAGCCGTGCCACCTGCTGATCCGTGCGCTGCTGCGCCTCGGCCAGCATCCGCAGCGTCCCCTCGATCGCTCGCAGCGTCTCGGGCGCCTGCAACAACTCCCGGGTCAGCAGGCGCTGGCGCAGCGCCTCCAGCCACTGGGGGTGCTCATCGAGAAGGCGGAACAGATCGTTTAAATCCTGGACCGTGAAGGCCATTGCGTTCCCTCAAGCCGTGCTCATAGGGATTCTACACCGGACCTCGGGTCCCTGTTCGCCTCCCACGCGCATGGCGCCAGGCGGCGGGCGCGGATGACTCAGGGGGCACCGAGGAGGCGCTCGATCACCGCCTCCAGCTCCCCCGGCTGGATCGGCGCCGCCTTGTAGAAGACCACCGTGCCCTGGGGGTCTACCACGAAGGTCTCCGGGACGCCGGTGATGCGATACAGGCGGGAGATCCGGGTGCCGATGTCGGGGCCGTTCGGGTAGGTGATCTCGAACCGCCGCAAGTAATCCATCGCCGCGGAGGGGACATCCAAGTAATCCACCCCCACGAAGATCACCCCCCGATCCCGATACTTCCGCCACAACGCCTCCAGGAGGGGCGCCTCCTCCTCGCACGGCTTGCACCAGGAGGCCCAGAAGTTGATCACCACCACGTGCCCCCGCCACTCGCGGAGCCGGAACTCCCGGAGCCCCAGCCCGCCGTCATAGCCCTCATAGAGGGGAAGGGTGAAATCGGGGGCCGGGCCCTGCGTGGGGGCGCCCCGCCCCCGCTCGACAAAGGCCCAGCCCAGCAGGGCCAGGAAGGCCCCAGCCACGGCCAGGCCGATCCACCATCCCCAGCGCCTCCAACGCGGCACGACGCCCTCCTCACCAACGTTCCCGGATCCACCGGTCCAGGGCCTGCGCCGCCTCATCGGCCGCCGGTTCCGAGGGCAGGGCCGGCGTGGGCACCGAGCGGCGCCAGCGGACGAGGCGGAGGGCCAGCCAGAGCCCCGCCGCGGGCAGGCCGAGGGCTGGGATCAGCCACACCCCCAGCCCGATCCCCCGGGGGGGTGGAGCGGCGAGCACCCGCATCCCATAGCGAGCCGCGAAGAAGTCCAGGATCTCCTGCTCGCTCCGCCCCGCGGCCAGCATCGCGCGGATCTCCCCCTTCCACTGGACGCAGGCCGGGGTATCGCAGGCGTCCAGGGGCACGTTCTCGCACACCGGGCAGTAGAGGCGCTTCGCCACCCGGTTGACCTCGTCATCCGGGACGGCCGGGGTGGGGGGTTGAGCCCCAACAGGCTGCCCGATCGCCAGGACCCCCACCCCCAGGAGCGCGCCGAGAATCCCCATCCACTTCCGCATCATCCCCCCGATGAGGCCACGGCCGGTTGCTCTTCCGCCCGTCGCCCGATCCCCACAGCGGCCGGCACCGGAGCCGGCGCCGGCCACATGGCGACCAGCGTCCCCAGGATCAGCACGATCCCCCCGATCCAGATCCACGAGACCAGAGGGTTGATGAACACCTTGAAGGTCGCCCGATTCCCCCCCTCCGTCCAACCGCTCAGCAGCAGGTAGAGGTCCTCCTTCAGGGTCGCCCGCAGGGCGGGGGGCGTCAGGCTTTCCCCGCTCGCATATTGGAGCACGTAAGGGTAGAGGTCGGCCAGGGGCCGGCCGGCGCGGTCATACACCCGCACCCATGCCTCCGTCACCGCCACATCGGGCTCCGTCGCCGGCGTATACTGCCGGATCCCCTGATAGACGATCCGGTAGCCTCCGAAGGACAGCCCCTCCCCCAGCGCCAGGGTGCGTTGGGTTTCCCGTTGATGGAACTGGGATCCGATCACCCCGATGCCGATCAGGACCACGCCGAGGTGGACGAGATAGCCGCCATAGCGCCGCGGGCTCCGGGTCATCAGCCGCGCCAGGGCCACCGGCCACGGCTCCCCCGTCGCCCGCCGCCGCGCCCGCACGCCCCCCACGGTATCCAGCACGGTCCCCCACCCGGCGAAGGCGCACAGACCGAACCCTAGCAGGGCCCAGGGATGCTGAACCCCCGCCGCGCGGGCGAGGGCCACGGCCCCCAGGGCCGCCAGGGCACAGGCCCCCACCGTCCGCCCCAGCGACGCCCCCGGCGTCCGCCGCCAGCGGATGAAGGGGATCACCCCCATCAGCAGGTAAAGGGCGGCGAACATCGGGCCCGTCACCTGGTTGTAGTAAGGCGGGCCCACCGTCAGCTTCTCGTTGAACAGCAACTCGGAGAACATCGGGTAAAAGGTGCCCCAGAAGACCGCGAAGGCGATCCCCAGGAAGAGCCAGTTGTTGAGCAAGAAGAACGTCTCCCGCGAGAGCCAGGACTCGATCCGGTTCTCCGCCCGCAGCCGATCCCAGCGCGCCGCCAGAAGGGCGAGGGAGCCGACCAGCACCAGCCCCAAGTAGGCCAGGAACGGCGCCCCGATGGCCGAGCGGGCGAAGGCGTGCACCGAGGCGATCACCCCCGTGCGCGTGATGAACGTCCCCAGGATCACCAGCGCATATGTGAGGATGATCAGCAGCGCCGTCCAGACCTTCAACATGCCCCGGCGCTCCTGGACCATCACCGAGTGCAGGAAGGCGGTGCCGGTCAGCCAGGGGAGCAGCGCCGCGTTCTCCACCGGGTCCCATCCCCAATAGCCGCCCCACCCCAGCACGTCGTAGGCCCAGCGGGCCCCCACCAGCAGGCCCAGGCTCAAGAACAGCCACGCCACCAGGGTCCACCGCCGGAGGAGGCGGAGCCACCCCTCATCCCGCCGGCCGGCCAGCAGCGCGGCGATCGTCAGCGCGTAGGGGACGGTGAAGCCGACGAAGCCCAGGTAGAGCAAGGGAGGATGGAAGATCATCCCCGGATGGCGGAGCAGCGGGTTCAGCCCGCGGCCGTCCGGCGGCGGCGCCGGGAAGGTCTCGAAGGGGTTGGCGAAGAAGCGGTTCAGCAGCAGGAAGAACGTCTGGGTCAGCAGCAGGACCCCCGTCATATACGGGAGGAGATCGCGGGGGATGCGGCCCGCGCGGGCCATCGCCGCGAACAGGAACAGGCTCATCAGCCACGACCAGAACAGGAGGGAGCCGTTCTGGCCGCCCCACAGCGCCGTGGCCTTCAAGAACAGCGGCTGGGCCTGCCGGGAGACCTGGGCCACGTAGACCAGGCGGAAATCGTCGGTGAGCAGCGCGAGTTCCAGGAGGAGCACCGCCAGGGTGAGCAGCGGGGCCATCGCGAGGCCGATGCGTCGGGCCACCTCCGCCCACCGCGCCTCCCGGCGCCATCCCGCGTAAAACGCCAGGATCGTCCCGATCAGGCCAAGACCCCCGGCCAGATCCAGCACCCCCTCGCCCAGCCCGCTCATCGGCGCTCCCCCTCCACGATCCGCCGGAACACCTCGCGCGCCAGCCCCAGCGCCTCCCGCGCATCCGCCTCCCCCGGCCACCCCTCCGGCAGCATCCCGGGAAGCGCATCCGGATATCGGGTGGGAATATCAAAGCGATCCATCCGCAGAAGGCCGCCCTCTAAATCGGCCAATGCATCCCCCTCCATCTGCGCGATTAGATCAGCGAGTTTGTGCGTCCGCGGAGGGGTTCGGCCCTGAGCCTCGATGTATCCCCTCAGGATCCTCTCGATCGCTTGATGAGAATGAAAACAGACCTGATTGTAAATCCCATCCTCGAAAGCCCGCTCAGCCATCCGCAGATCCTCACGGGCGAAGCGAAGCCAGCGCTCAAGATGGGGATTCATCGATCACCACTCCCTTCGCCAGAACTTCCTGTTGGAAGAAGGGGCCAGAAGGTCCATCCCGACGCGGGGGCGGAAACGCTCCAGCAGCTCGCCGATGCGGTCCAGGAAGGGTCGGGAAGAAGGCATCACCACGACCAGATCCAGATCGGAGTCCGGGTGGAGCGCGCCATGGGCCAGGGAGCCAAACAGGATCACCCGCCGGGGGGCGTAATGGGCGCGCACGAACTCCAAGAACCGGGCCAGCTCCGCCTCCAGAGCCGCCCGCCGCCGAAGGATCTCCTCCTCGGGGGGGCAAGCGGGGGAAGCCATCTCCCTCCCTATCGCGAGCCTCCGGCCGCCTCCTCCTCGTAGCGGGTCGGGCACTTCAAGAGGAGGTTCCGGGCGTAGAAGACCCCATCCGGGCCGAGGGTTCCCTCCACGATGGCCTGCGCCTCGTTCTGCAGCAGGTCCGGCTTCACGCCCTTGTAGACCACCTTCAACGGCGGGGCCTTCCCGATGTCGGCCACGCGGTCCACCAGGCCGAACTCGAGGTGCAGGGCCTCCGGATCGTAGCGGATCGTCCCGCCGTCCACGATCCCCGAAAGGCGGATCGGCCGGCCCTCCAGGCTCTGGGCCCGCGCCCTCAGCTCCGAGACGGTGAGATAATACTGGGACGCGCTGCGCAACCCGTTGGCGATCAACAGCCCCAGGGCGACGATCACCAGCCCGCCGCCCACCCAGAACCGGGTGCCCATCCCGGGCCTCCTCATCGGAGCGTTCTGCTCCGAGTCTAACATAAGAAGAAGCCCCCTTCCACTCTCCGCCCGCCTTTACCGGATCCCTTGCTCTGAAATCGCGGCGCAAGGGCTCGGCGCGCCAAAGCGTTCCCAGGCATCCAATCCACCTGCCATCGTAGACACTCCCCGCTGGACGGGTGCATCTCCCGCCGCGCTCAATAACAGCGACTCAGGAGAACCACCCCCTGAAAGGCAAACAGCGGCGGGCCTGGAGGCCCGCCGCCAGAAATAATTCGATCCAAAGGTTGCTTCACGTGTGAGGATTTCCGGTTTTCGCGGGGTGATGTAGGACGGGTGAAGCAACCAGGGCCTGGTAGACACGGTCACCACAATTCAAGCCGCTTAAGCCCACCCCCACCCCGGAAAATGGTTGTCGGCCGACAGACTCCACGCCGCCATGCAACAGGTTAGAGGCCTTGAGCGCCCGCCGACTAAAAACTCTTACCTGGACGTCTTGGCCAAGTGTTCGCTTAGGGCCCGGATGGCGCTGAGCTGGGCCCGTCGGGCCAGGTCGGCGGCATGGCCCAGGATCCGTGCAGCCTCCTGCGGGCTGTGGAAGCCCATACTGTTCTCGGCGTCTATGAAATCCCAACGCAACTGAGCCGCCCGATGGAGACGACGAGCCTCAGCCAGAGCCTCATCTGCAACCCCAGCCTCCTGGGCCGCCACGATGGCATCAATGGCGTCCGAAATGGCCGCTTCGGCTACCTTCAGCAGGTCCTTGGTCCGATCTTGGATGGCCACCACCTGGCGACGGAGCTCTTCCTCCGAAACCCCCCTATGGCAGGTCTGGCATGCATTATTGAGGTTGGTCAAGGGGCTGCGCACCCAGTGGTCGCTCACCTTCACCCCACCCTCCCGGGTATAGGGCATGTGGCAGTCGGCGCAGGCCACTCCCCGGGCGTAATGGACACTGGTGGAGTAGAGCTCGAACTCCGGGTGCTGGATCTTAATCATAGGAGCCTTGGTCAGGGCATGGGTCCAGTCGGCGAAGCCGTAGGCATCGTAATGCTCCTCAATCGCCTCTATGGTCAGGCCCCGGGACCATGGAAAGACCAGGGTCTTCCCCTCCCCCCGGAAGTAATACTCCACGTGGCACTGGGCGCAGACCAGCGTGCGCATCTCCTGGCGGGAAGCCTTCCGCCAGTCTATACCCATCTGGGCCAGGGCATTCTCCAGGGCCGGACGGGTGATGCGAAGCCGCATGGTTTTGGGATCGTGGCAGTCGGCACAGGTCACCCCTAAGTAGTTATGCTTGGCCAGGCGCTCACGGAACTCGTTGTAAGGGGTGCGGTTCAGTGCATCCCAGCCTATCTCATTAACCAGGACCAAGAATTCGCCGCTATGGCAGTTCAAGCAGGCCCCTGGCTGGGAAAACTGCTGGGTGCGCGGGGAATTGTATTGATCAATCTGAGCATAGTAGTGGCCACGGTCCTCATTGTAAGAAACAGAAAAAGGCATCCGAGCCCATGCCTTGCGCAGAAAAGGCTTGGCCTCAAGTTTATCGTAACGGGTGCTCCCCCCATAGGGGGTGCGGCCATAATCGGTCTGGGTGCGCATGAAGGAGTCGTACTGGCGCGGAAAGTTTAGGCCCCAGACCGCCGGGTCCACTTCCAACTCGCCGATCTCCACCAACTTGGCCGGGAACAGCTCACCCTCAACGATACGACGGTTGATATTGGTTAGGAGGAATCCCAGCCCCACGCCCAGGGCGATGGACGCGATCAGCAGGCCTATTAAAAGCGCTTTGGTTTTCATATCCTCCCCCTCCTAATGCCCCATATTCTTATGGCAGTTTAAGCACCCCAGATCATCGGGATGATGCGTGGGAGCATTGATCAGAATCGCTTCCACCATGGGCTTGTGGCAGTAAAGACAACTCTCGACCACGATACGCCGGTTGCGCTCGGTAATGGTGATGAGTTCAGGGAACCCTCCCGTAGTGAACTTGACCGAGTGCAGCCATCCGTTTAAGGCCTTGGTATACCACTTACTGATCTCAGAGTCATGGGGCAAGTGACAGTCATTGCACACCGCCCAGTTGCGGTGGTTAGAGTGATGCCATCCTTCGTATTGATCCCGCATCACATGGCAATTCACACAAGCCGCCGGATCATCACTGAAGTAAGAATAACCCTTGGCCTGGTAAAAGGTATACCCCCCAAGCCCTATCACCAGGCCCACCGCCACAATCAGAAACCAGACCAACAACCTTGTCCCATGAATCCACACCGCATCACCTCCGATTCTGTCCCCAAGCGATGGGGGATAAATGATGCGGCCATATCCCGGCCTGCTCCTCTTCTACGGGCTCATCCCACCCCCGCGAGACAGACTCGCAATGTCTGGAAACCGCTCTCTCCGCTGGCTACGCTCATTTTATACTATATAAGTGTCCTCGTCAAAAGTGACGACCATCACAAATCAAACCTGACAGTTGTCTGGACGCGGGGAGCAAATATGGACTTGATGGTCACGATTTGGGGCTGACGCGCTTGTGGGGCAACGGCTTCGCTGCCCTGCAAACCCTGGAGGCTCGTGTCCAGAAATCGTGCCTCTTTCCAAGACCATCACCCTACTCTTCTGCTCCCCTCCCAGATGATCTTCCAAACCCACATCTGTTCCCTATAGTAGCCTCCGGGCTTGCCGGCTACTTCCGCGCCGCCGTGCAATCGGCTGGAAAGCCTTAAGCGCCCGCCGACTCAAATCGGAACGCCCGACCCGCCTGCGCCCCACGTTGAACGAACGGGCCGGGATCATGTAAGATCCAGTAGACCGGCATCCCAGGCCCGACGCTCCGGCAGCGGAGCGCCCGTTCCCCCACGGGAGGAGGCCGAGGCCCTACGGCAGAACCGTTCGGGAGGCACGCGGATGGAGTCCCACGAATGGATCGCGAAGGCGGAGACGATCGCCCAGCCCCCGGATCTGAAGCGGCTGGCCGGGGCGATCCGGGAGCTGCTCACGGCGCTGGGGGAGGACCCGGGACGGGAGGGCCTGCAGCGCACCCCGGCCCGGGTGGCGGAGATGTTGCAGGAAGTGCTCGGGGGCTACTGGATGGATCCGGTGGACCTGATCAACGGGGCGATCTTCGAGGGGGAGGACAACGACCTGGTCCTGGTGCGGGACATCGAGTTCTACAGCATGTGCGAACACCACCTCCTGCCCTTCTACGGCCGCGTCCACGTGGCCTACATGCCGGACGGCCGGATCATCGGCCTCTCCAAGATCCCGCGGGTGGTGGAGCTCTTCGCCCGCCGCCTGCAGGTGCAGGAGCGCATGACGCGACAGATCGCCGGCTTCCTGGAGGCGGTGCTGCGCCCGCAGGGCGTGGCCGTCATCGTCGAGGCGGCGCACCTCTGCGCGATGATGCGGGGGGTGCGCAAATCCCACGCCCGCATGGTCACCCAGGCCCTCACCGGGGTCTTCCGCACGGATCCCCGGCACCGGAGCGAACTGCTGGCCCACCTCCGGCGGCCGCCGGAAAAACTGTAAAGGGCCGCCCCGAGATCCCCCGCGTGCACGCCGTCTCACCACGGCATCCCCCGCCGGGGCCCGCCGCCCTCGTTGCGCCGGCCCGCGCCGCGGCGCGCCCATGTCCCCAGCGCCGCCAGGGCGCTGGCCAGGGTCAGCGCGACCCCCGCCCGCCACCCCACCGGCCGGTAGGCCCAGCGGACCGTGTGCGCGCCCGCCGGGACGGCGATCGCCTGGAACAGGCCGTTGGCCGGCCGGACCGGCACGGCCGCCCCATCCACCGCCGCGCGCCACCCCGGATCGAAGGATTCCAGAAGCACCAGCCACCCAGGCCGCTCGAAATGGACCTCGGCCTCGCGGACCTCGGGGGTGAAGCGGATCCATCGCACCTCGACCGCGCACGAAGGAGGGGGCCCGCCGGATCCCACGCCCTCCCCCTCCACCACCACCATCCGAAGCGGATCGAAGGAGGGATCGGCCAGGCGGTCCATCGCCTCCTCCGCGCTCCGGGCGGACACCGCCGCGCAGACCCCATACAGACGGGGCGGGCTCTCCCGGAACTCATAGATCTTCACGTCCCCGGCGTAGCGCAGGGCGAAGGCGCCGCCCGGGCTCCAAACCAGCGCCTGGAACGCCCCAGTCCGCCCGTCCACCAGCGCCCCGCCCTCCACCCGCCATCCCCCTCGCGTGCAGCTTTCCGAATCCGGGCGCAGGAGGAGACGGCGGATCTCCCGGGCCATCCTCCAGCGCGCGACCGCGGGCCGTCCCTCTTCCCCCATTTCCACCGGAATGGAAAGGACCTCCCCATCGGCCGCCCACACCTCCACCGTCCCCAGGGGCGTTCGGGGCGGGAGCGCGGAGCGGACCCGCAGGCGCAGCTCGGTCGCCTCGAACGGAGGGAAGGGCCCCGCCTCGATCGGCTCCGGGCCGCAGGCGTCCGCCTCGATGCCCCGATCGTAGAACACCCCATCCATCCACTCATCCCGCAGGCGGTCCATCACGACCCAGCGCACCCCCAGGAGTCGCAGCCAGCGGGGCTCGGGGAGCGCGGGCAGGGACTCCCACAGCCGCCCATCCATGAGCAGGCGCTCCGCCGGGACGAAGCGGCGGGCCAGCGCGATGTAGCGCCCCAACGGTAACACTCCCCCATCGTAGCCGTCCACCGTCGGCAGGCCGTAGGCCATCGGTAGGTTGGCGGCCAACGCTTCCTTGTATTTCGTCGCGATCACGAACTCCGTGAAGGCCTCCGACGAGAGCGAGCCCCCCCAGGCGCTCCGCCATTCCCCGAGATCGCCGGGGTCAAAGCGCAGGTCCACGACGCTCAGGATCCGCCCCGCCCACGGCCCCTCTTGCGCCAGGAGATCCCGCAGCACGACCGCCGGCGGCCGGGGATCCGACCAAGCGGCGGGGGCCGTGAGGCGGTTCCCGGGGAGCGCCCACGCGGCCCCGACCAGCTCCGCCGCCCAGAGCCCCAACCCGACCGCGCGGGGGAGGCGCCGCCAGGCCCCGAGGAGCCCGACCAGGAGGAGGCCCAGCCCGCGCGCGAGCCCGACGGGATCCACCGGGCCCAGTGGGCCGGCCATCCCCGGCGGGCGGACGGGCGCAGCGGCGGCCGCCAGGCCGACCAGGGTCAGGACCCCCAGAGCCCAGGCCGCAAGGCGCCGGCGCTCGAGCCCCGCCCACCCCCGATCGAACCCCGCCCCGATCCCCAGGGCGGCCCCGAACGCCCAGAGGGCCAGCCACCGCGCCGGGACCCGGAAGGCGCGCAGCGGGGGGAACCCTTCGACCAGGAGCGTATACACCGGGTTATATCCCCCCAGGGCGAAGAACCCGCCCAGCCCCGCCAGCGCCGCCCACCGGGTCCAGCCCGGCCGGCCGACCCCCGCCGCCAGCCCCAGCAACCCCAGGACCCCCACATAGGCCGTGAACTCTGTGAAGGCAGGGGCCTCCCGCCCGGGCAGCAGGGAGCGGCCAAGCAGCCATGGGGGCAAGGAGAACGAAAGCGCCTCGTTTAAAGGAAGGCCGCCCCCGCGGATGGAGGCACGGGCCAGGGCGAGGGTGGGGACCCACTGGATGGCGCTCAGGCCCAGGGCCAGCGCCCCGCCCAGCGCGCCGGCGCCCCACGCCCGCGCCCAGCCCGAGAGGCGGGATCGCTCGGATCGCGAAGGCGCGAAGAGGATCAGCAAGGCGGCCCACGTGAGCATCACCGTCTGGGCGTGGCCGCAGAGGATCTGCATGGCCCCGGCGAGGCCCACGCCGGCCGGCCGGCCGGCCGCCCAGGCCCAGGCCATCCACGGCAGCCAGGCCAGCGCCTGGAACTGGTTGATGTGCTCCGCCTGGGCGAGGAAGTAGCCGCCCAGGGCGTAGGCGATCGCGGCCGCGAGGGACCCGCCGGTCCGATACCCCAGCCGGCGGGCGAGCCCCAGCATGCCCCAGGCGGCCCACAGGGCGTGGAGCAGGATCGAAACCTTCAACGCCAGGGGGACCGGGATCCACGACAGCGCCCGGTTGGGGGGATAAAAGAAGCCGACCTGGGGGTTCGCCAGGAAGGGCACCCCGGCGAAGAGATCGGGATTCCACAGGGGAAGGCGTCCCTCCCGCGTGGCCCGCGCGGCCGCCTCCCAATAGGGGTAAAAATACAGGGCGACATCCCCCCGCATCAGGATGTGGGGGGAGAGGACCAAGGGAAGCCACGCCAGGAGCACCAGGCCCGAGGCCGCCAGGGCCGCGCCCCATGCGGCCCATCGCCCTCGCATCCGCGGGCCATCATCGGTCCGAGGGGGTGCGCCCATGGCCTTCGCCGTGAGGGGGGATCGGCGGAGGGCTTGCCCCTACATCCCTCCGAACCAGCGCGCGAGCAGCTCGATCCCGTAGAACCCCGCCCAGGCGGCGATCAGGTTCTTGAGGATCTTCCCGGCCGCGCAGGGGAGGAAGAAATACAGCACGGGCATGCGGGCGGACCCCGCGACGATCCCGGCAACGTCGAAGAGCGGGTTCGGGATGAGGGCGAGGAGGAAGATCACCCATGGGCCGAAGCGGCGCATCCAGCGGACCAGCCGGTCGTAATGGGGGAGATCCGCTGCCAGGGTCTGGCCGCTGTAGCCCGCCAGGTATCCGCTCAGCTCCCCCACCGCCTGCCCCAGGCCGGCGACGATCCCCACCAGCCACGGGTTGAACATCCCGCCGGCCAGCGTGGTCACCGCCAGGCCGGGCAGCGGGAGGATGAGCGTCGCGTTCGTCAGGGCGCTGATCACGAAGATCGCCGGGTAGCCGAAGCGCGCCCATTCCTGAAAATGATCCCGGTAGCGCAGCGTGAACCAGACGGCGCCGATGAGGAGGATCACCACTGCCGCCCGCGCCGCCCACAAACGCCCCCGGGAGACCGTTGCGATCTGGATCTCCATAGGCCCTCCTGGATCCATCGGGGCGTTCCCCGCGTCTCACGGCCCCGGCATCGGGGCGCCGAGGCGGACGACGACGGCGGAGGCGTGGGGGAGCCCCATGGTGGCGTTGCACGTGTCCACCACCAGTCGCGCCTCCCGCACCACCTTCCCGTAGTCCACCGCCCGATGCCCAGTCACGATCACCACCACGTCCGCCCACCGCAGCCGCCCCTCCTCCAGCGGCACCGACGCTAACTCCCGCGCCTCCCGCCGGAACACATCCCCTCCCACGCGGAACCGCGGGATATAAGGGTCATGATAGGCCACCTCCGCCCCGCGCCCCAGCAGCAGCTCGATGATCCGCTCCGCCGGGCTGTTGCGGGCGTCGTCCACCTCCCGCTTGAAGGCCACCCCCAGCACCAGCACCCGCGATCCCCGCAGCCCCCTCCCAGCAAACCGATCCAGCGCCTCCTCCACCTTGTGCACCACGTGGAAGGGCATCGCCTGGTTCACCTCCGCCGCCAGCTCGATGAACTTCGTGTAAAAGTCATACTCGCGCGCCTTCCAGGAGAGGTAATAGGGATCCACGGGGATGCAGTGCCCCCCCACGCCAGGCCCCGGATAAAAGGCCATGAACCCGAAGGGCTTCGTCTTCGCCGCCTCGATCACCTCCCACACGTCAATCCCCATCCGCTCGCACAACAACGCCAGCTCGTTCACCAGGGCGATGTTCACGCTCCGGAAGATGTTCTCCAGCAGCTTGCTCATCTCCGCCACCCGCGGCGAGGACACCTCGTGCACCGGCGCCCCCAACCGCCTCAGCAGCGCCGCTGCCCGCGCCGTGCTCCACGGGGTCACGCCCCCCACCACCTTCGGCGTGTTCCGCACCGTCCACTCCCGGTTCCCCGGGTCGATCCGCTCCGGCGAGAAGGCCAAGTCGAAGTCCTTCCCCGCCACCAGCCCGCTCCGCTCCAAGATCGGCCGCACCACCTCCTCCGTCGTCCCTGGATACGTAGTGCTCTGCAGCACCACCAAGTGCCCCCGCCGCAGATAGGGCACGATCCCCTCCGCCGCCGCCCGCACATACGACAGATCGGGCGCCCGCATCGGGTCGTAGGGCGTGGGCACGCAGATGAACATCGCCTCCACCCCCGCCAGGGCCCCGTAGTCCGTTGTCGCCCGGAACCGTCCGCTCCCCAGGGCCGCCCGCAGCGCCTCCGCCGGCACATCCCGGATCGGGCTGTGCCCGGCCATCAGGGCCGCCACCTTCCCGGGGTCCACATCCACCCCCACCACCTCGCACCCCGCCTCGGCGAAGGCCACCGCCAGCGGCAGCCCTACATACCCCAGCCCGATCACCCCCACCCGCTCATCCGCCATCGCGCCCCCCTCCCAGGGCGTTTTGGATCCAGCGCGCTGCCTCCTCCGGCGGCAGGGTCCGCTGCTCCCCGCTGTCCATCGCCCGCACCGTCACCGCCCCCTGCGCCGCCTCATCGGGGCCCACGATCGCGACGAAGGGGATCCCCTTCTGATGGGCGTAGCGCAGCTGGACCTCCAGGCGGCGGGGCTCGAAGTAGAGCAGCGTGTGGAGCCCCGCCTGCCGGAACGCCCGGGCGAGGGCGATGGACGCCCCCATCCGGGGCTCGTCGAACACCGTCACCAGCACCTGGATCGGCGTGCGGGGCAGATCCGGAGGGGCCATCCCCAGCTCCTGAATCACATCGATGATCCGCTCGATCCCGAAGCTGGTCCCCGTCATCGGGACGCTCTGCTTGGCGAACATGCCGACCAGGCCGTCGTAGCGGCCGCCCCCGGTGATGGAGCCGATCTTCGGCTCGGTGACCACCGTCTCGAAGATCGGGCCGGTGTAATACTCCAGGCCCCGCACCATCGTGAACGAGATCCGGTAGCGCTCCGGGGCTACCCCCATCTCCTCCAGGAACCGGATCAGGGTCCGGAGCTCCTCGATCCCCTCCAGGCCCTCGGGGATCTCCGCCTCCTGCATCCGGCGGGCCAGCGCCTCCAGGACCTCCGCGTTCTCCCCCTCGACGCGCAGCAGATCCAGCATGCGCTCCGCCGCCGCCTCGGGGATCCCATACCGGCGCATCTCCTCCCGCACGCCCTCCAAACCCAGGCGGTCGAACTTGTCGATGGCCCGGTAGAGGCCCCCGAGGAGGGGCTCGGGGACCCCGGAGTAGCGCCCGAGGCCGGTGAGCAGCTTGCGGTCGTTGATCAAAACGGTGAAGTTCCGGAACCCCAGACGGGCGAGGGCTTCGTCGATGAGGGCGATGATCTCCGCGTCGGCGGCCATGGAGGCGGTGCCCACGATGTCGGCGTCACACTGGTAAAACTCGCGGTAGCGCCCCTTCTGGGGCCGCTCCGCCCGCCAGACCGGCGCGATCTGATACCGCTTGAACGGCCGGGGGAGGTTCGGATACATCGCCACCACCCGAGCCAGGGGGACGGAGAGGTCATAGCGCAGGCTGAGCTCCTCCCGGCCCTCCCGGTGGCGGGCGTCGTAGATCAGCTTCTCGGCGTCCGGCCCGTATTTGCCCATCAGCGTCTCCCGCAGCTCCAGGGCCGGCGTCTGGAGCGGCTCGAAGCCGTAGACCTCAAAGATCTCCTCGAAGGTGCGGATCACATACCGGCGCAGCATCATCTGATCCGGAAGGATGTCCCGCATCCCGCGGGGCAGACGGGGCTCCATCTCCGCTCCTCTTTTTTTGGGAATCCGGGATTCCTTCCCATTATAATGTGGGGGCGAGGGCGGTTCGCCTTCACCGATCGGAGGAAGGAGGGATGGTTCGCCTGCTTTATCGCAATCAGGTGTTCGAGGTGCCGGCCGGCCTGACCGTCCGGGAGGCCATGAAGCAGGTCGGCCTGAACCCGGAGATCACGCTGGCCGTGCGGGAGGGGAAGCTGGTCCATGAGAACACCGTCCTTCAGGAGGGCGACGAGGTCAAGCTGATCGCGGTGATCTCGGGGGGCGCAGCCTGAGCCCGGCTGATCGAAAGGAGCACCCCATGCTGGCGGTTCTGGCGGCGGCCTATCTGTTGGGAGCGATCCCGACGGCCTATCTGGTGGCCCGAGGGGTGGCGGGGCTGGACATCCGGACGGTGGGGGATGGGAACCCGGGGGCCCGCAACGTGTGGCTCCACCTGGGCTGGCGGTGGGGGGTCCTGGTGGCGGCCCTCGATATGGGGAAAGGCTACGCGGCGGTGCGCGGGGCCCAGGTCCTGGGCTTCCCGGAGCCCCAGGCGTTTCTGGCGGGGGCGGCGGCGGTGCTGGGCCACGACACCTCCCCCTTCCTCCGCTTCCGCGGCGGGCAGGGGCTGGCCACCACCCTGGGGGTGATGCTGGCCCTGCTCCCCCTGGAGACCCTGTTCGCCATCGCGGTGTTCCTGCTGGCCTACCGGCTGACCCACCGCTGGGACGAGAGCCTCTTCGCCGGCATGATCTGGCTGCCGCTCCTGGTGCTGCTTTTGGGGCGCGATCTCCAGCGCCTCCTCTATCCCGTCGCCCTGCTGCCCACCGTGGGGGTGAAGAAACTGATCGACGAGGCCCGACGCTCCGGCCGCTTCCCACGCCCCCTGCGCCCCCACTGACGGAATCCTCAAGGAGGAGACCGGAGCTCCCGCTCTCCCTGCGAGAAGACCACCCGGGATCGGATTTTGAAATGCGTCCCGCCGGTCCTCCGGCTGCTGGATCCTCAGAGCGCCGGGTTGGCTCCGCCCCGGCGGCGAGGAGGGGATGATGGAAACCGTGGGCGTTGTTCTCTCCGCTTTTGGCCTGGCGGCCGCCGCCGGCCTGAACGCATACATCCCCCTGCTGGTGGTTGCGCTGCTCGCCCGCTTCACCGACTGGATCGCCCTGACCCCGCCCTACGACGCCCTGAGCCATCCGGCGATCATCGGCCTGCTGCTGCTCCTCTCCCTGATCGAGTTCTTCGCCGACAAGATCCCCGCGGTCGACGCGATCAACGACGGGATCCAGACCTTCGTCCGCCCGGCGGCGGGGGCCATCCTCTTCGGCGCCCAGACCGGTGCGATCCGGGAGATCCACCCCGTCCTGGCGATGGCCTGCGGCCTGTTGACCGCCGGCGCGGTCCACAGCCTGAAGGCCACGGCACGCCGGGTGGTCCAGGCCGGGGCGCCGCCCCTCGCCCCCATCGCCACGCCGGCCCTGAGCGTGTTGGAGGACCTTGCGGCCCTCGGCCTCAGCCTGATCGCCCTCCTGGCAGCGTGGGGGATCCTGGCGTTGGGGGTGCTCGCGGGGCTGGGATGGTGGCGGATCCGAAAGAGGCAGGCGCGCCACCTCTCCCGGTAGGGACGCCGCGGGCGGGCGTCCTCAGACGATCATTCAATGGGAGACCTCGATGACGTGGCGACGGCGCGGCGGGTTCGAGGGGCGGACGATCGAGATCGATCTGCGCGGGTTCCCGTGGGAGCGGTGGCTGAAATGGGGGCTGCTCCTGCTCGGGCTGTGGGCGGCGCTCCTGTTCCTCCCCGGGCGGCTGCTCCGCCTTTGGGTGACATGGGAGTGGTTCCGCGACCTGGGCTATGAGGCCGTCCTGTGGACCCAATGGCAGGCCCGGGCGGGGCTGTTCCTCATCGGCTGGGCCGTTGCCGGCCTGTTCCTGGGCGGGAACGCGCTCCTGGCCGCGCGGGCCGCGGGCCGTTCGCCACGCCTATGGACGGGCCTCGCCCTGGCCCTCGGGTTCCTCTTCGGACTGATCTTCCAGGGGCAATGGCAGACCGTCCTGCTGGGGTTGAACGCGGAGCGATTCGGGATCGCGGATCCGATCTTCGGCCTCGATGTCGGCTGGTATGTGTTCGATTGGCCGCTGTGGGCCTTCCTCCATGGGATGGCCCAATGGGTTTTGATCCCCCTCGCCGCCCTCTTCCCGCTCCTTTTGCCAGTTCCCCGCCGATGGCGCTGGGGCCACCTCTCGGCCCTGGCCGCCCTTTTCTTCTTGTTGTTGGCCGTGGGGTATCGCTTTGAAGCCTACCGGCTGCTTTACACGGAGCGGCCCCTGGCCTTCGGGGCGGGCTACACGGAGATCCATGCGAAACTCCCCGTCCTGAATTTCCTCAGCGGCCTGATGGTCGTCCTCGCCCTCGTTCTGCTCCTCAACATACGACTCCGACGGCCGGCTCTGTTCGCCGTCGCCTTCGGGGTGTGGCTCGCCCTCGCCTTCCTGGGCCTCCAGGTCTACCCCGCCCTCATCCAGAGCCTGGTGGTGCGGCCCAACGAGCTGGCGCGGGAAAGCCCCTACCTCGCTCACAGCATCGCCTTCACCCGACGGGCCTATGGGCTGGACCGCTTCGCAGAGCGGGCCTTCTCGCCCCGCGAGGTCCCCACGCCGGAGGAGATCCAGGCGAGCGCGGAGATCTTGGACGGGATCCGCCTCTGGGATTACCGCCCGCTGCTCCAGACCCTCCAGCAGATCCAGAGCATCCGCCCTTACTATGTGTTCGCCGACGTGGACGTGGACCGTTACACCATCAATGGCGCCGTCCGCCAGGTCATGCTGGCCGTCCGCGAGCTGGATCTGGAGGCCCTCCCCTCGCCGGCGCGCACCTGGGTCAACCGGCACCTGGTCTTCACCCACGGATACGGCGCCGTCGTGGTCCCCGTCCGCGCCTTCACCCCCGAGGGCCTGCCGGAGTTCCTCCTCCGGGACATCCCGCCCGTGGGGGCGATCCCCCTGACCCGGCCGCAGGTCTACTTCGGCGAGCGGACCACCGATTTCGCCCTGGTGAACACCGCGGTGCCGGAGTTCGATCACCCGCGGGGCGAGGAGAACGTCACCACCACCTATCAGGGCCGGACGGGGATCCGGCTGGGCGGCCTCGCCCGCAGGTTCCTCTTCACCCTATATTTCGGCGACCCGAATCTCGTGTTGAGCAGCGCCCTCACCCCGGAGAGCCGCATCCTGTTCTGGCGGGACATCCGCACCCGCCTGCGCACCCTCGCGCCCTTCCTCCAGTTCGATCCGGATCCTTACGCGGTGATCGTGGACGGGCGCATCGTGTGGGTGGCGGACGCTTACACGCGGACCGATCAGTATCCCTACAGCAAGCCCCACGGGGGCCTCAACTACATCCGGAACAGCGTGAAGGCGGTGGTGGACGCCTACGATGGAACGGTCACGTTCTATGTGGTGGAGGACGAGCCTCTGATCCGGGCGTGGCGGCGGATCTTCCCCAGCATGTGGCGGGATCTCTCGGAGATGCCCGAGGCCCTCCGGGCGCACCTGCGCTACCCCGAAGGCCTCTTCCGGATCCAGGCGGCGATCCTGCGGACCTACCACGTGCAGGACCCTCGGACCTTCTACAATAAGGAAGACGTGTGGGCGGTCCCGCTGGAGCTCTTTGCGGATCAACCCCAGGAGATGGAGCCGTATTACGTGCGGACGCGGTTGGAGCCCGGCGGGCCGGTGGAGTTCGCCCTTATCCTCCCCTTCACCCCCTCCGGCCGGCAGAACATGGTCGCCTGGATGGCTGCCCGCTCCGACCCGCCGCGGTATGGGGAGGTGATCCTCTATCGGTTGACCAAGGGGCGGCTGGTCTTTGGCCCCCAGCAGATCGAGGCCCGGATTGATCAGGAGCCCGTGATCTCCGCCCAGCTCACCCTCTGGAGCCAGCGGGGCAGCCGGGTCATCCGGGGGAACCTGCTGGTGATCCCCATCGGGGAGGCCTTCCTCTACGTGGAGCCGCTCTATCTACTGGCCGAGCAGGGTCAGATCCCGGAGCTGAGGCAGGTGATTGTGGCCACCGGGCAACGGGTGGCGATGGCCCCGACCCTCGAGCAGGCCCTCGCCCAGGCCATCGGCGCGGCGGCTGCCTCCGGCCCGCCGGCTTCGCCCCCTGGCCCCGGCGGGGACCTCGCGGCGCTCATCCGGCAGGCTTACACCCATTACCAGCGGGCCCAGGAGGCGATCCGGCGGGGGGACTGGGCGGCCTACGGGGCCGAAATCGAGGCCCTGGGCCGGGTCCTGGAGGCCCTCCAACAAACCGTGGGCGGGCGGTGAGCGCCGGGCCGGGCGCCCGGTGAGGACGGCGGCGAAGCCCAGGATTCATGGGATGATATCCCGACGTTCGAAGCCGACAACCCCGATCCCCAGGCAAAGGAGGGAGAGCCCCAGTAGGATGAGGATGTGCTCCACAATGATACCGGTGGTGAACGGCTGGCTGGCGGTGTACCAGTAGTAGATCGTCCACTTCTCCAGTGATCGCAGCTGTTCGGAGAGAGGCACCAGGCCGTTGAGGATGAAACTGCCCCCGGCGATCGTAGTGGCTGTGGCGACGGCCGTGGCTCGCCCGCGGACGGCGCAGGCCAGGGCGAAGGCCACCGACCCGAAGAAGAGCGTCAGCGGGAAAACGTTCAGCCCGGCCAGCAGCCAGCGGATGGGAGGAAGGTCAGGGGTGTAAGAGCGGATCATCAGGCCGCCGACCAGCAGGATTAGGCCGAAAATCAGGCAGATGGCGAACAGTGCCGTCGCCATTGCGGCGTACTTCTCCACCACGACCCGCCAGCGGGGCAGGGGATGGGCCAGGAGCAGGTCCATCGTGCCGCTCTCCACCTCCCCGGTCACCAGCCTGACCGCCAGGCCGATGGCGTAGATGGCCAGCATCACCGGCAGGTAGACCATCAAGGAGGCGGTCATATAGCCATCTATTCGGGTAAAGGAGGTGATGTTGCCCATGAAGGCCAAATACTCGCGGGGCATGAGTTGCAACATCTGGTCGTAGTAGGCCCCAGCCTCTTTGACCGACGGGTAGAAGAGGACGGTGAGCAGCCCCAGGGCGCCCAGTCCCAAACTCCAGCCCAGGATCGCCCTGCGGCTGTCGTAAAGGGTCTTGAGGAAGACGCTACGCAGCATGGGAGCCCCCTTCCCGGTAAAGGGCGAGGAACACTTCCTCCAGGTTTGGTTCGTAGGTGACGATGTTGAGCAGGGTGTGTTGCGCGGCCGCCTTGATCAGTGGGTCCAGGCTCCCCTGCACCGCAATGTGGAGCGTGTTGCCGGAGGCGGTCGCTTCCACTACGCCGGGGATGGCACGGAAGGGCCCAGGATCCAGAGGACGGTCAAAGACCAGGTCCAGGCGGCGCAGGGCGCGCGCCTTGAGGCCGGAGACGGTCTCCACGGCGATGAGGCGCCCCTCCCGCAGGATGCCGACCCGATCACAGAGGCGCTCCACCTCGGGTAGGATGTGGGAGGAGAAGAAGACGGTGCGGCCATCCCGCCGGACTTCATCCAGCAGCTCATAGAGCACCTGTTGCATTAGCGGGTCCAGGCCGGTTGTCGGCTCGTCCAGGATGAGCAGTTCCGGGCGGTGCATCAGTGCCAAGATGAGGCTGATTTTCTGTCGGTTGCCATGGGAGAGGGTGCGGATGGGACGGTTCAGGTCCACGTCCAGCCGATCAGCAAGGCGGGCGATCTCCGAACGGGGGACGCCGTTGCGCAAGTGGGCAGCGTATTCCACCAGTTGCCAACCGGTGAGATCGGGGTAGAGGGCCAGCTCGCCGGGGAGGTAGCCCACGCGTTTGCGGACCTCCACCCCGGCCTTCTGAGGGTCCAGCCCCAGGACCCGGGCATGGCCGCGGGTTGGGCGGATGAAGTCCAGGAGCAGGCGGATGGTCGTCGTCTTCCCGGCGCCGTTCGGGCCCAGGAAGCCGAAGATCTCCCCTTTCTCCACCCGCAAGTTCACGTCTACGATACCGCGCGAGCGGCCGTAGTATTTGGTCAGCCCGAAGGTTTCAATGGCAGGTGAGGTCATCTTGACCTCCCGGCTGCAAGGGTAGGAGAGGCTTCGCCCCCCAAACCCAGATGGCGCGACTCCATCGCATCCGCTTCGCCCATAGCGGGCTGGAGCACCTGCCGATGCTGTGGGGGAGAGCCATACGCTTCCCCCGACCGATCCTGCAGAAAGATCTCAGCGAGACCGGTTTGAGTTAAAATATAACATAGGCCGCGCCAGAAGGCCAGGCGGTCGCGGGCCGGGGAACCCCGGCCTGAGGAAAGTCCGGGCTCCAGCGGGGCAGGGTGCCGGGTAACACCCGGACGGGGCGACCCGTGGACAGGGCCACAGAAAACAGACCGCCGATCCGCCCGGGGTGCTCCCCGGGGTCATGGAGGCAAGGGTGAAACGGTGGGGTAAGAGCCCACCGGCCGGGCGGTAACGCTCCGGCGCACGGCAACCCCCACCCGGAGCAAGGCCAAGCAGCGGGCGCGGCGCCCTTCGGGGCGCCGGGGCTGCCCCGCGCCCAATGCCCGCGGGTAGGCCGCTTGAGGCGGCGGGTAACCGCCGTCCCAGAGAGATGACCGTCACCCCGCGGACCCCCGCGGGGGACAGAACCCGGCTTACAGGCCATCTGGCGCGGCCCTTCTCGTTCATCGAATCCTGGCGCGTGCCCCTTCTCCATCCGCGGCCCTCTTGGAGGGCGACCCGGGGCTAAAGGTGGCGCGCGCCCCGATCCTCCTATGTGTGTAGAGCCTCCCGCCGCTTCTACGGTATACTTGGCTTGAACGTCCGCCACAGCACACCGCCGGCGGCTCGCCGCCGGCTCCCCATATCGGATCGAGGAGGATCGAGCGATGGCCATTCGAGTAGGCATCAACGGGTTCGGGCGCATCGGGCGCCAAGCGTTCCGCGCCATCCGGGAGAAGTATCGCGGTCGCCTCGAGGTGGTCGCCGTCAACGACATCACCGACGCCCCCACCCTGGCGCACCTGCTCAAATACGACTCCAACTACGGCCGCTACCCCGAACCGGTCGCGGCCCGGGATTCCTTCCTGATCGTCGGCGAGGACGAGATCCGGGTCTTCGCTGAGAAGGATCCCGCCAACCTCCCGTGGAAGGACCTGGGGGTGCGGATCGTCATCGAGTCCACCGGCCTCTTCACCGACGGCCGCAAGGCCGCCGTCCACCGCACCTCCGGGGGCGCCGAGAAGGTCATCATCACCGCCCCCGCCTCCCCCTCCGACAGCGTGGACCTCACGGTGGTGCTCGGGGTGAACGACCACCGCTACGACCCGGCCCACCACCACGTCGTCTCCAACGCCTCGTGCACCACCAACTGTCTCGCCCCCGTGGTCAAGGTGCTGCATGAGGCCTTCGGGGTGAAGCGGGGGCTGATGGTCACCGTGCACGCCTACACCAACGACCAGCGCATCCTGGACCTGCCGCACAAGGATCTGCGGCGGGCGCGGGCGGCGGCCCTCAACGTCATCCCCACCACCACCGGCGCGGCCCGGGCCATCGGCCTGGTGATCCCCGAGCTCAAGGGCAAGCTCGACGGCTACGCCCTCCGCGTCCCGGTCTCCACCGTCTCGGTGATCGACCTCACGGCGGAAGTGAGCCGGCCGGTCACCAAGGAGGAGGTGAACGAGGCGTTCCGGGCCGCCGCCGAGGGGGCGCTGCGGGGGATCCTGGCCTACACCGAGGAGCCCTTGGTCTCGATTGACTTCAAGGGCGACCCCCACTCGGCCATCGTGGATGGGCTCTCCACCATGGTCGTGGACGGCAACTTCGTGAAGGTGGTGGCCTGGTATGACAACGAGTGGGGCTATTCGGTGCGGGTGGCCGATCTCGCCGCGAAGATGGCGGAGTCCCTCTCGTAACCCCCGCAGACGATCCGCCCCCTTCCGGCTTCGCCCGTCGAACCGCACCGCCAGGGGCCTGCGCGGCGCGCGGGGACCGCGCCGTCAGGCCCCGCGGCGCCATCGAGGAGGAGGCTTCCGCCGGGCCATGGTGTGATGAGCCTGGAGCGCTTCGGGAATCCTCCCGGGCCGAGGGGAGGGAAGCCCCGCGCGGATGGTTCGGAAAGGAGGAAGCCATGGAAGGCCTGATGATGGATTGGCCGCTCACCTTGCACCACTTCCTGGACCGCTCCGCCCGTCTGTTCCCCCGCAAGGAGATCGTGACCCGCACTGCCGCCGGATTGCATCGCTACACCTACGCCGATTTCCACCGCCGGGTGCACCGCCTGGCCCACGCCCTGGGGCGGCTGGGGATCGGGCGCGGGGATCGGGTGGCCACCTTCGCCTGGAACACCCACCGCCATCTGGAGATCTACTTCGCCGCCCCCTGCATGGGCGCCGTGCTCCATACCCTCAACATCCGCCTGGCCCCTGATCAACTGGTCTATATCATCAACCACGCCGAGGACCGCGTGATCTTCGTGGACGCTTCTTTGGTCCCCCTCTTGGAACGGATCCGCGATCAGATCCCCACGGTGAAGGCCTTTGTGGTCATGGGCGATGCCGGGCCGGCGCCGACGGCGCTGCAGCCCGCCTTCGACTACGAAACCCTACTGGAGGAATCCCCCGACGCGCCCTATCCGTGGCCCCGCCTGGATGAAAACGCGGCGGCCGGCATGTGCTACACCTCCGGCACGACGGGGAACCCCAAGGGGGTGGTCTACAGCCACCGGGCGATCTTCCTGCACTCCCTGGCCCTCTGCCTGGCCGACACCTTCGGGATCTGCGAGCGGGACGTGCTGATGCCGGTGGTCCCCATGTTCCACGCCAACGCCTGGGGGCTGCCCTTCGCGGGGGTGATGGTCGGCGCCAAGCTGGTTTTCCCCGGCCCGCACCTGCAGCCCCGGGACATCGCGGAGCTGATCCAGAGCGAGCGGGTGACCGTGACGGCCGGGGTGCCCACGATTTGGATCGGGCTTTACGCCCTGCTGGAGCGGGAGCGCTACGACCTCTCGAGCCTGCGGGTGATGCCCGTGGGCGGCTCGGCCATGCCGCGGGCCCTCATCGAGGCCTTCGAAAAGCGCTTCGGGATCCGGGTGGTCCATGCGTGGGGGATGACCGAGATGACCCCGCTGGGCACCGTGGCCAACCTGAAGAGCTACATGGAGGACTGGCCGGAGGAGTCGCGCTTCGCGGTCCGCGCCAAGCAGGGCCTGCCGGCGGTCGGCGTGGAGATCCGCGCGGTGGATGATCAGGGGCGCGAGGTGCCCTGGGATGGCCAGACCATGGGCGAGCTGCAGGTCCGCGGCCCCTGGGTCATCCGCGCCTACTACAACGACCCGCGCACCGCGGAGGCCTTCCAGGAGGGTTGGCTGCGCACCGGGGACGTGGTGACGGTGGACCCGGAAGGCTATATCCAGATCGTGGATCGCACCAAGGACCTGATCAAGAGCGGCGGGGAGTGGATCTCTTCGGTGGATCTCGAGAACGCCCTCATGGCCCACCCCAAGGTGCTGGAGGCGGCCGTCATCGCGGTGCCGCACCCCAAATGGCAGGAGCGCCCCCTGGCGGTGGTGGTCCCGCGGCCGGAGTTTAAAGAGAGCCTCACCAAAGAGGAACTGATGGGGTTCCTGCAGCCGCGCTTCGCTAAATGGTGGCTGCCAGACGACATCGTGTTCGTAGAGGCCATCCCCAAGACCAGCGTGGGCAAGTTCGATAAGAAGGCGCTGCGGGAGCAATTCCGGGAATACCAGCTGCCGGGGACGTCCGGCTGATCCACCGGGGTCATCGCGGGTCTGGAACAAGCGGGCGCTCCAGTGCGCCGCCACCGGCGAAGCCTCCGCCCGCAGGACGCCGGAGCGCCCGCTCCCCGGCGGATCGCGCGAAAGGCTTCTATACCAGCCATTCCACTCGCCACTCCCCTTGGCCGCGCTCGACGATCACAACGGGTTGGCCTTGCTCCCGCAGCTGCCGGATCCTCTCCCAGGCCCCCTCCGTCAGCGCCCTCCCCGCCACCCCGGGCCAGGTCTCCCCCAGGGCCTTCCTCAAGATCCCTGCCCAGCGCACCGCCCGCTCCACCTCCTCCTGATCCACCACCGACGACACCGCCAAGACCAGGTAAAGCATCCGCCCCTCCCGCTCCCCCCGGACCACCACGTCCGCCAGCCGCACGTCAATCATCTCCTGGGGCGAGATCGCCCCGGCGTCCAGGGCCTCCTCCAGCGCGTCCATGAGTTCCGAGGCGGAGAGGCTGTGGACCTTGCGGAAATCCGGCCCCCCGAAGCAGAGGGGCGCCCGCTTGCGTATCTCATCTGCAAGGAGCATGCTTCCGAGATCCGAAGCCGTGAACGACATCAAGCCCTCCACAACAAGATTGCACCAAAAGGGCGGAGGGAAACACAAGGCTCACGATCGCCCGGACACGAAGAACCCGATGGGCTACCGGCAGGGATCGAAGTCCTTTCCGATCCAGACCCGATAGAGGGCCGCAGCGTCCGGCTCCGGGGCGATCTCGAAACGGGAGGCCGGGATCCGCAACGCCCGCAACAGGCGCTCCCGCTCCGCCCTCGATCGGCCCTGCAGCCCGATCACCTGCGTCGGCCGTTCCTCCGCCGCCAGATCCGCCCGCCGCACGACTCGAAACCCCGCCTCCACCAGCAAGTCCACGGCGATGTCCCCCCGCTCCGGATGGCCCGTCGCGTTGATCAGCTCCACCGGCGTCCATCTCTCGTAGTCCTGAATCGGCTCCGTCAGGAAGCGCCGCAGGAAAGCGACTGTCTGCTCGGTGGCTATCAGCGCTGATAGCGTGATCGGCTGCGTCACCCCGACCGACGGCGGTGGCAGATACAGCGTGGACGAGAAAACCATCGTGGGATGGAGATAGGCATGGACGATGCGCTCCTCTGAGAGACGGCGGCCGATCATCGCCAGCCAGACCACTTCCCCCAGAGAGAGGTTCGTCTGGACCGTCTGGCGGATCGCCGGCCACAGCGCCGGGATGCGCCCGATCCAATCGCCCGACTTCAGTTTCTGGAACATGGCCCGCAGCACCTGATGCTGACGGCGGGCGCGGTCGTAATCGCTGGTGGAAAGCCGGGAGCGCATATACCCGAGGGCGTGGAGCCCATCCAGATGATACCAGCCGGGCGTCCGAAGATCCAGGACCCACGCCTGCCCCGGATGGTCTGGATCGGGGAACACGTCAGCGAGGGGACAGCGGACCAACACATCTACCCCGCCGAGGGCATCAATTAGGCGCCGCATGCCGCTGAAGTCAATTGCCGCATAACGGTCCACCGAGAGGCCGAGGTTGAGCTGGAGGGTGGCGCGGAGGAACTCAAAGCCGCCGATCGGGTAGACCACGTTCAATTTGTGCTCACCCCCGTTCGGCAGGTGCACCCACCAATCGCGGGGCAGGCTGACCAAGCGGGCCGAGGGTTCCTCCGGATCAATCGAAACCAGGATCATGGTGTCGGTCCGCCCCCGAGCCTCGATGCCCCAGCGATCCATCCCCAGCAGGATCAGGTTCACGCGGTTGGGCGGTAGAGCGAAGGTTCCCGGAGCCAGAGGAACGATGGGAGTCACCGGCGGCGTCGGGCTCGGCGTCGGGGTGGGAACAGGCGTCGGTGTGGCCGTGGGGGTTCGAGTCGGCGTGGGCGTTGGTGTAAACGCTGGCGTGGCAACAACCTGTGGCGCGGACGATCCCGAGAGCACAGGCACAGAGGAAGAGGCAGGAGTCCCTCTCCCCCATTCGGCGAGACGCGCGATCACCAGCAGCAAACCTATGAAGACGACGATATGAGGTAGCAGCGCGCGCGGCATCGGCGAACGGCTCCGATCTAGCCCCGATGACTTCGCATGCGCTTGTTGCACCACAGAGAGCCTCTCAGCCTCTCCCCTCCGGAGCCAACGGGCCAAGCCCCCAATCGGCGTCCTCCAGCGCCGCGTCCATCCACCGGGTGAACGCCTCGATCGGCCGACGGGGTTTCGGGCGGGGCGGCCCCGCGGGGAACCCCACCAGGATCATCCCCTGGGGCTCCCAATCCGCCGGCAGCCCCAGGACCTCCTGCACCACCTCCGGACAGAACAACGGCGCGCAGATCCAGCAGGCCCCCAGCCCGAGGGCGTGGGCCATCAGGAGCATGTTCTGCCCGGCCATCGCCACGCTCTGGACCGCCATCGCCCGCTCCGCCGCCTGGCGCCGTTCATCTGGGTAGCGGTCCATCTCCGCCATCGAGAGGCAAACCAGAACGGCCAGCGGGGCGGCGGCGATCCGCTCCCGCGACCGGGCGACCTCCTCCGCGATCCGCTCCTCCGGAACCCCATCCCGCCGCAGGTCGTCCGCCAGGCGCTCGCCCATGGCCTGCGCCAGCCGGGCGCGGACGCCCGGGTCCTCCACCACCACGAAGCGCCACGGCTGACGGTTGTGGGCGGACGGGGCCCAGCGGGCGGCCTCCAGCAGCGCCGCCGCCCACGCCCGCGGGATCGGGTCCGGGCGATACCGACGGATGGAACGCCGGGCGCGGATCTGCTCCAGCAGCGCCCGGGCCGCCGCCGGGAGGCTCTCCATCAGGGGGTCCATGGGAGATCCTCAACGCCGTGGACTGCGTTGGCCCATCGGGCCAGCATGAAGAGCAGATCCGAAAGGCGATTCAGATAGGCCAGGATCCAACCCGGCACCGGCTCCTGCCGGTGAAGGGTCACCACCGTCCGTTCGGCCCGCCGGCAGACCACGCGGGCCACATGGAAGGCCGCGCTCAGCGGATGGCCGCCGGGGAGGACAAAGACGCGGGTGGGGCCGGCCACGGCCTCGCACTCATCTATCCACGCCTCCATCTCCGCGATCCGCCCCTCCGGCGGAGCGGGCAACGCCGGGGACCGATCCGCCACCGCGGGATCCAGCGCGAGGTGGCTCCCGATGACGAAGAGATCCCGCTGGATCGCCCGCAGGCGCTCCGGCCAGGGGGCCGGGATCCCCATCGTGCCCAGCCACCCCAGCCAGGCGTTCAGCTCATCCACCGCCCCATAGGCCGCCACCCGGGGATGATCCTTCGGGACCCGGGTCGGGCCCATCAGTTGGGTCGTGCCATCGTCGCCCGTCCGCGTGTAGATCTTCATCCCGATTCCACCGCCGCGAGGATCATCGGGGAGGCTCCCACCCCGGAAACCGAACCCGCATCCGCCTGTCAGAGGATGCAGGGAGGGACCCGCCGTGAACCCGGACCGCCCTACGGCGCCAGCTGCCACCACAGCCACGCGATCCCCACTCCCAGCAACGCCCCCACGAACACCTCCATCGGGGTGTGGCCGATCAATTCCTTCAAGCGCTGCTCGCTCAAGGGGCGGCCGGCGAACACCTCGTCCAGGATCTGGTTCAGGATGCGGGCCTGGATGCTGGCCGCGCGCCGAACCCCCGCCGCGTCATACATCACGATGAGAGCGACGATCAGGCTGATAGCGAAGGCCGTCGAGGTCAGGCCCTCCCGCAGCCCCACCGCGGTGGCCATCGCCGAGACCAGGGCGGCGTGGGAGCTGGGCATGCCGCCGGCGCTGATCAGCAACCCCAGGTTCAGCCGCCGGCGCCGCCCCCACTCCACCGGGACCTTGGAGGCCTGCGCCACCGCCCAGGCCAGGAGCGCCGAGACCAGGATGGGGTTCCGGACGAGATCACCGACGTTCATCCCCTACCCCTCGAAGGGGATCAGGCGGATGGCCCCCGACTCATCCCGCTCGATCATCCGAACCCGGAGCTGGGCCTCCTGCAGCAGTTGCTGGCAACGATCGGCGAGGGCCCGCCCCCGCTCGTAGAGGGCCATGGCCTCTTCCAGCGGGAGCCCGCCGCCCTCCAGGGCGCGCACGATCCGCTCCAGCTCCGTCAACGCCTCCTCGAACGTCAATTCTTGGATGGCTTTCCCCATGGGAGCCTCCCTCCCTGCGCCTGCGCTGGGGCGCCCCGACCGCGCCCGGCGCTGAACCGGGCTCCCTCAGATCGTGGAGGAGAGCACCTGGAGGTCCGGCGCCGCCTCCTCGATGGTGCGGGCGATGGCCTGCACCCCCTGCTTGAGGGCCTCCGTCGGCCGCAGCCCCCCGATCTCCGCCGGCTTCAGGATCCAGGCCCCCGGCCCATGGGGCCGGAACACGAGGACCACGGTCTCCACCCACGGGCCCTCCGCCATCAACAGCTCGATCAGCAACCCCTCCCCTTCCACCGGGCGATACAGCGCCTTCACCCGCCAGATCGCCTCCCCATCCTGCCACAGGCGCCCCCGCAGGGCCTCCACCACGCGGTCCAGCACAGGCGTCCCTTTCCAGATCCGGTGCGGCATCGTTCCCTCCGGGCGCATCATGCGGGGGAGCGCAGGCGGGGGCACTGGCTCCGCCCGCTGCCAGACGAAATAGAAGCACGCCCTCCCGGCCGCAAGGGCCTTCCGCTCATACCGGGTCGGCTCCCGATCCGGCAACGCGTGCACCCACGGATCCCCGAAGGCGCTCCGGAGGCCCGGCGTCCGCCCCAGCGCCTCCGCGATCCAGAGGGCGTAATCGGCGTCGTCGGTCGCGATGAGGAGCGCGCCGCCAGGGCGAAGGCGGTGGGCCGCCAGATGCAAGAACCCTGGCGTCAGCAGCCGCCGGTGGTGATGGCGGGCCTTCGGCCACGGATCGGGGAAATTGATGTAAAGCCCGGCGATGGTCTCCGGCCGGAAAAGGAAGGCCAGGGCGGCGAAGGCGTCCCCCACCACCAGGCGGATGTTCGTCAGCCCCTCCCGGCGCAGCCGCTGGAGCGCCCATCGCGTCGGCTCCAGGGCCCGCTCCACCCCCACGAGGTTGGCCTCTGACATCCGGCGGGCCAGGGCGGCCAGGAAGGCCCCATCGCCGAACCCGAGCTCCACATGCAGCGGGCCCTCCCGGCCGAAGCACGCGGCCCAATCCGTCGGCCAGGGGAGATGCCGCAGCTCCAGCAGCCAGCGCGGATCCCCCAACTGGAACCGCGGGGGCGGGATCGTTTCCCGTTCCGTCAAGGCCTCCCCTCCGGGTTGCGATCGCCCATCCCTCAAGAGCCGGTTCCCCCGCAGGCCGCTTCCAAGCCATGCACCCGACACGCCCCGCGGGGAGAATTATAGAGCATGGCAGCGCGGTCCCATCGCCCGCCGGGCCGGGGCCTTCGCATCCGGATCCTCGAGGAGTGAAAGGAGGAAGCCCGATGTCGTGGCGGCGAGGCGGCGCCGCCGGGATGCATCCGTTAAGATCATGGGCCGCCCTCGGCGGGCTGTTCGCCCTGATCCTCGCCTGCCGCCCGGGCGCCCGCTACACGGCGGATTTCACCAGCGGGGCGCCGGGCTGGTCCCTTCCCCGGGATGCGCGCCTCACGGCCCAGGTGGAGGACGGCCGACTGGTCCTCGCGCTGCAGGCGCCCTACACCGTCGGCTGGGCCCTGTCCCCCTTCGCCTTCCGGGACGGCGAGGTGGAGGTCGAGGGGACGCTGCTGGCGGGGCCCGCTTCCGCGGACTACGGCCTGATCGTCCAAGCCCAGGGGGGTCGCTTCTATCGCTTCGCCGTCAGCGCTGACGGGTATTACGGGGTCTTCTTCTACGATAGAGGGAACTGGCAGACCCTCGCTGGCTGGACGGCTCACCCGGCCGTCCGGACGGGGCGGACCACCAACCATCTGCGGGTCCGGTGCACAGGGCCCGAGATGATCTTCTGGGTCAACGGCATCGAGGCCGCCCGCATCCGCCGGGAGGCCCCCGGGATCCGGGGGCGGGTGGGGGTGAGCATCGGGACGCTGGCCCCGGGCGGCGCCCGCGTGGCCTTCGACCGGTTCATCGCGACGGAGGATCGCTGAGAACGGCGGGCTCAGCGGATCGCGCGCTCCGTCTCCGCGTCGAAGAGATGCATCCGGTCCATATCGAAGAGCACGCGGATCGTGTTCCCCACCAAAGCCCGGGTCCGCGGATCCACCCGCGCGACGAAGGAGTGGCGGTCGGCCACCAGATGCAGGTGGATCTCGCTCCCCATCAGCTCGCGCACATCCACCCGCGCCTGGACCTCCGCCGGGTGGTTGAGGGGCGGGGCGAACTCAGGGTCATAGATGTGCTCCGGCCGCAGGCCGAAAATCACCCGCCGCCCGACGTGAGGGCGATACACTGCCACCCGCTCCGGGGGGACCGGCACGCGGAAGGCGCCGGTGTCGATCCACAGCCGATCATCCTCGGGCACCAACCGGGCCTCAAAGAAGTTCATGGGCGGCGAGCCGATGAACCCGGCCACGAAGAGGTTCTCCGGCCGCCCGTAAAGGTTCTGGGGGGTATCCACCTGCTGGAGCAGCCCATCCTTCATCACCGCGATGCGGGTGCCCATAGTCATCGCCTCGACCTGGTCGTGGGTCACGTAGACGAAGGTCGTCCCCAGCCGCTGGTGCAGCTTGATGAGTTCCGCCCGCGTCTGCACCCGCAGCTTGGCGTCCAGGTTCGAGAGCGGCTCGTCGAAGAGGAAGACCGCCGGGTCGCGGACGATGGCCCGGGCCACCGCCACCCGCTGACGCTGGCCGCCCGACAGCTGCCGCGGCTTGCGGTCCAGCAGGTGCTCGATCTCCAGCATGCGGGCCGCCTCCCGCACCCGCCGCTCGATCTCGGGCTTGGGGACCTTGCGCATGCGCAGGCCGAAGGCGATGTTGTCGTAGACGTTCATGTGGGGGTAGAGGGCGTAGGACTGGAAGACCATCGCGATGTTGCGGTCTTTGGGGGGGATCTCCGTCACGTCCCGGTCCCCGATGTAGATCCGCCCGCGGGTGACCTCCTCCAGGCCGGCCAGGAGGCGCAGGGTCGTCGTCTTGCCACACCCGGAAGGGCCGACCAGCACCAGGAACTCCCCATCGGGGATGTAGAGCGTCAGGTCCTTCACCGCCACCACGTTCCCGAACTGCTTGGTCACGTTCTCGAACGCCACGCTTGCCATTGGATCTTCCCCCTGGTGGAGGTTCGCATGCCCTGGATCCGCCCCCGCGAGGGGCCGCTGCATCGGTCGGGATTCTTCCTCCCGTCCATTTTAATTCAGGCGACCGGTTGAGGCAACGGCGCAGTGCCCCAGGCCTCCGCCCGGTCCGCCGGATGCCCCTCGGACGCGCCGATGGTGTTTTTCGGAGGGCGCGCCTTCGGGCGCGCCGCACCGGCGGCTCGAGAGAGCCGCCCTCCGAAGACGATTCGTCCCTCGCGCAAGAGGTGATCGCGACCCGAAGCGGGCGCGGGCCTCTCGGCGGCGGAAGGCCTCCGACGGGGCAGAGGCCCCGCCGAGAGGATTTGGCATGTTGCTGGGAGATGGCGAGGATCTTTAAAATAAACAAAATACGCGGTTTGAAAAAACCTCGGTCGCTGCGGCTTCCGGAGGTGGACGGGATGCGTTGCATCGGGGTGATGACCAGCGGGGGGGATGCGCCGGGCATGAACGCGTGTATCCGGGCGGTGGTGCGCACCGCCGCGTATCACGGCGTGCGGGTGTTGGGGATCCGCCGGGGGTTCCAGGGTTTGATCAACGGGGAGATCGTGGAGCTCCGCCCGCGCGACGTCGGTGGCATTATCCAGCGCGGCGGGACGATCCTCCAGACCGCCCGTTCGAAGGAGTTCATGACGGAAGAGGGGCAGCGCCAGGCGTTGCGGCGGCTGAACCAGGCCGGCATCGAGGGGCTGGTGATCATCGGCGGCGATGGCTCCATGCGCGGGGCCCTCGCCCTGCACCGACGCGGCGTCCCCGTGGTGGGGGTGCCCGCCAGCATTGACAACGACATCTGGGGCACGAACATGAGCATCGGGGTCGACACGGCCCTGAACACCATCATCGAGGCCATCGACCGGCTGCGGGACACGGCGTCCTCGATCGGGCGGGCCTTTCTGGTGGAGACGATGGGGCGGGATTGTGGGTATCTGGCCCTGATCGCCGGGGTGATCGGCGGGGCGGAGATGGTGCTGATCCCGGAGCGGGAGACCGCCCTGGAGGAGGTGGCCCGCGCGGTGATGGACGCCTACGAGCGGGGGAAGACCCACGCGCTGATCGTGATCGCGGAGGGGGCGCCCTACCGGACCATCGAGGTGGCCAAGTTCCTGGAGAGCCATCCCATCGGGTTCGACGTGCGCATCACGATCCTGGGCCATATCCAGCGGGGGGGCAGCCCCACGGCGTTCGACCGGCTCCTGGCGACCCGCATGGGGGTGAAGGCGGTGGAAGCCATGCTGGCCGGGGAGCGCGGGGTGATGACCGCCCTCCAGGGCCGCGAGATCGTGACCATCCCGCTGGAGGAGGTCGTGCAGCGCCGGCGGGAGGCCAATCTCACGTATTACGATATGGTGCTGATGCTGGCGCGCTGAAGCGATCCGGCTCAGGCGCGCGGGGAATGCTCCGCCGCCGGGCCGGTTTCCCCCCGCAGCGTGGCGATGGCATGGGGCAGCACCCGCCCCAAGAGATCCATCGCCTCCCCCACCGCCCGTGGGTTCCCCGGCAGGTTGATGATGAGGGTTCGCCCGCGCACCCCTGCGACCCCGCGGGAGAGCATGGCGTAGGGCGTGTGCTGGAGGCCGTGGAGGCGCAGCGCCTCGGCGATCCCCGGCGCCTCCCGCTCCAGCAACGGGCGCGTGGCCTCGGGGGTGTGATCGCGAGGCCCCAGCCCGGTGCCCCCCGTGGTCAAGATCAAATCCAGGCCCTCCTCATCGCACCACGCCCGCAGCGTCCGCTGGATCGCCTCTGGATCATCGGGGACCACCGCGTATTGGGCCACCGCCCAGCCCAGCTGCTCGACGATGCGCTGCCGCAGGAGGGCGCCGCTTTCGTCGGGGTAGATCCCCCGCGAGACCCGATCGCTGATGGTGAGAACGCCGACGCGGATGGGCCTCATCCTCCTGCCTCCGCTGGAAACCCTGGCCCTCAGGGGGAAGACGGGTTGGAGCCAGAGGCCGTCGGGCTTCCGGTCTCGCCGGGCGCCTCCGGGGAGACCTCCCGGCCGTCCCGAGCGGCCGCCTTCAGGGCGGACAGGACGGGCGGGATCGCCTCCTCCAGCGGGCCGGGGAGCAGGCAGCCGGCCGCCGGGGGATGCCCGCCCCCGCCGAAGGCCAGGGCCACCTGGGCGACATCATACCCGGGCCGGGCCCGCATGCTCACCTCCACCTTCCCGTCGTCCCGCTCCGTGAACACGGCGGCGATCCGCGCCTCCTCCGCCCCGACGAGGAAACTGGAGAGGCTGAGGTCGTTGGCGTGGGTCAGCCCGAAGGCCGCCCGCATCTCGCGGGTGATCACCGTCCAGATCACCCCGTCTTCCATGCGGACCTCCGCCAGGGCCTGGCCGAAGAGGCGGAGGGCCGCCAGGGGTCGGCGGTTGAAGAGGGCGTCCACGAGGGCCGGAAGGGAGGCCCCCGCCTCCATCAGGCGGGTCACCTCGCGCATGACGCGGGGGTTAACGTTGGCGGTGCGCAGGCCCATGGTGTCCCCCACGATGCCGGCCAGCAGGATCGAGGCCAGCTCTGCATCCAGCTCCACCCGCAGGTCCTCGGCCAGCCAGAGCACCATCTCCGCTGTCGCCACAGCGGAGGGGTCCACCCAGTTGATCGTCCCGAAGCGGGTGTTGGTGATGTGGTGATCGATGTTCAGCAGGGGAACCCCGGACAGCTCCGCGAAGGCCTGGCCGAGGCGGCCGGGGTCGCTGGCGTCCAGGCTGACCAAGAGATCGAAGGGCCCCCGGGCGACCCGGGCCATTTCCCCCGCGTAGGGGAGGGCTTTCAGGCGGGCCGGGAGATCGTCGTCGCAGAACGCCGCGGCGGTTTTCCCCCAACGACGGAGGATCTGCACCAGGCCGATGGCGCTGCTGATCGCATCGGCGTCCGGCGAAACATGGGTGGCCACCGCGATGCGCTGCGCGCGCTCCAAGGCCTGTCGGGCTTGCTCACGGCTCATCCGATGGTCTCTCCTTTTCCTTTCCCTTACCGATCAGGGAGGGGAAGCCCCATGGGCCGATGCTTTGAAGGCAAGGGTTCCCCGCTCCCCACCTTACTCCGGCGATCCCTCGTCGCGGAGCCTGGAGATCAACCGCTCGATGCGGTCCGCGCGGTCGAACGTGTCGTCCCACTTGAACACCAGGTCGGGGATGCGGCGCAGGATCACGCGCCCGGCCAGCTCGTGCTTAAGGTAACCCTTGGCGTGCTCCAGGCCCGCCAGGACCTCCGCCCGCCGGTCCGGGTCGGCCGGCCAGGCCGTCACATAGACCTTGGCGATGGTCAGGTCGGGCGCCGGCTCCACCGCGGTCACCGTCACCCCGGCGACCCGTGGGTCTTTCAGCTCGGCGATGAGCGCGCTCAGCTCCTCCCGCAGCAACTCCCCGATCCGCCGCTGCCGTCGCTTCCCCATGGCGAACCTCCGGAGCGGCTTATCCTAACACATCGAGGGCGGATCGTCAAAAACGGCCGGCGCTTCCGGCCGGAGCGGCCGCGTTCCCCCGCCGGCCGGCCCCGGATCCGCCCCGGGCGGTGGATCCTGCGCTACAATAGCCGGTAAAGGATGGGCCCGGTTTCCGGGGAAACCTCCCCCTCGTGAGACGGAGCCCCGAGGTGGCCCCGTGGGAGGCGGGGATGCGGAAGGCACGAGCGTGGGCCTGGATGGGGCGGGCGGTCGTTTTCCTTGTTTTCCTTGTGAGCCTGATCGGATGGATCTGGCTGGTGCAGGCCCCGATGCTCCTTGTCGGGCTCTGGCTTTCCCTGATGGGATTCTACGGCTTCCTCCTGTTCCACCTCCTAGTCCCCCTCCTCGCCCCCGCCACCGGCCGCGAACGGGGATGGCTGTGCCAGGCCTTCGCCCGCTTCCTCATCGGGGGCCTCAAGGCCCTGGGCGCGGTGGATGCCGGCCAGCCGCGGAATCCCTCAGAGCCCCGGGAGGGCCCCGGGCTGTGGCTGCTGGATGCCCGGAGCGCCGTGGCGATCGAGTGGGAAGTCGGGCTCTCCCGGATCGAAGGACCCGGCCTGGTCTGGGTGAAGGCGGAGGAGCGCGTGGCGGCCTTCGTAGATCTCCGCCCTCAGATCGTCCCCGCGGGCCACTCGGAGACCGTTGCGGTCCGTACCCAAGATGGGATCCCCCTGGAGATCGAGATGTGGACCGTGGTCTCCTTTCAACCGCAAACCATGCCACCGGATCTCAGAAGACATCCCCCCTATTTCTTCCCCCCTCTGGCCATGCGCCGGGCGATCGCTCAGGCGCTGCGGGCGACCCAGGTGGAAGCGGAGGAGCGCCGCGTGCTGGATGTGTTCGCGCTCCCCCTCCAGCGGGTGCGGGAGGAGCTTCAGCTGTGCCTCGGGAACATGCTGTTCGATGAGCTATTCCTCTTTGCGCAGCCGCAGGCTTCAAACAACCGCCTCCCGCTGGCCCGTCTGGCGGAGGAGATCCGGGAAGACCTCACCCCGCGCTTACGGGAGATGGGAGTCCGGCTCGACCGCCTGCGGATCGCCCTGGGGAAGATCCCCGAAGCGGCCTGGCGCCAGCGGGTGGAGACCTGGCGCAGCCAGTGGGCTGCCCGCCTGGCGCGCTGGATCGGCGAGGCGGAATCCGAGATGCTGGTGGAATACGCGCGGGCCCGTCACGCCGCCCAGATGGAGATGCTGCGGGCGATCAGCGAGTTACTGGCGGCCGATCCGAGGGTCCCGCCCGAGGCGATCCTGCTGCACTTCCTGGAGACCCTGGACACCACCGTTCGCCAGAGCGGCCTGACGCTGCCGGAGGAGCTGCAGCGGCTCTGGAGATACCTGCGCGGAGAGGAGTCGGATCGCCCATGAACCGCGTCCCCTCCCGAAGCCGATCCCGCCACGCCCTTCCCAGCTTCCCTGCCCTGCTGCAGGCGCTGATGCTGGGGATCGTCAGCCTCCTCTGCGCGCTCCTGCCCCCCGCCTTCCTGTTGGCGTGGCGTCCTTCGACACCGATCCCCGCGCTGGCGCTGGGTGCGGCGTTCGGCCTGCTGACCGAGCTGGCGCTTTCCCTTTTCTTGGTTTTGCACGCGGCCTCCTTCGTGGAACGCCTGTATCGCCTCCCCAAGGGATCCGGCGTGGGCTTCATCTGCCGTTCTCTCCTCTCGCCCACCTCCGAAACCCCCGTCGGCTACGCGCAGGATGGGGAGCTGACCGCCGCCACGAAGGGATCGGTTCTGGCCCGGGCGGGGGGGCCCGGAACCCTGGTCGTGCACGAGAGCGCGCTGGTCCTGCTGGAGCGTGGGGGCCTCTTCACCCGCCTCCTCGGGCCCGGGGCGCATCGCCTGGGGCGCTTCGAGCGCCCGGCGCGGGTCCTGGATCTCCGCCCGCAGGCCCGGCGGCGGCGGGTGCGGGCCTGGACCCGGGACGGGATCCCGATTCAGACCACGCTGTATTTGAGCGGCCGGCTGCGCTGGCCGCCGGAGGGGCCGGCGGACGAGGCCCGGTGGATCCGTATGGCCTACCGCCTGGACCTCGGCCATCGGGAGAAAGGATACGGCGTGGATTGGGCGGGCGCGCTGGCGGATGAGGCCCGCGCGGCGCTCGCCCGCCAGTTGGGACAACTCTGGTTCGATGAACTGTGGTCCCCCTACCCGGCCCCTCGGCCGGAAGCGGGCCCGAGCGAGCCGTCGGAAGCCGCCACTCCCCCGCCACGCATCGTCGGGGAATCCGCACTCGATGAAGCGTCACCAGAGCCGTGGGCGATCCCCGAGCGCCCGCCGGCGGATGCTCCCATCCCCGCCCGCTGGGAGGAGATCCGCAAGGAGGTGCAAAGGGCGCTCGAGGAGCAGGCCCGCGATTGGGGCGTGGAGATCCTGAGCCTCGCCTTCGAGCCGCCGATGCCCTGGCCGGAGGTCGAGCCCCTGATCCGGGAGGCGTGGCTGGAGCACTGGCAGGTCCCCTGGCGGAGGTGGGCGGTGCACCTGCGCTCGCGGGCCGTGCGGGAGCAGCTGCGCCAGCGGGAACTGGCCCGGGCCATGGGGCAGCGCGAGCTCCTGGAGGCGATCGCCGCCGTGGTCCAGCAGGAGCGGCCGCTGGAAGATCCCGAGCGGGGCATGCAACGGCTCCTCCTGCGCCTGGCGGAGTTGGTGCGGCACTGGGCGCATCCCGAGGCCGCCTATTTCAGCCCCACCGATCTCATCGAGTTGTTCCATCAACTCCGGCGCATGCTGACCCTGCCGCAGCCGCCGTCCGAGGGAGGAAGCGGTGGATGAGGATCTCCGCCTCCTTTCCCGGCTGATCCGGGCTTTGAATGAGCCTGCCCATCCCGGCCTGCAACGCCTGGGCCATCTGCTCGAAGGGCTGGCGAAGGGAGAGCGGCAGGACCTGGCGGAGCTCCGGGGATGGAGCGAGCGGCTGCGCGCCCTCCCGGCCGATGATCCAGCCCGGCGCAACGAGGTGCTGCGCTGCCGTCTGGGCGCTCAGATGGTCGCCCTGGCCCTGGATTGGCGGGAAGGATGGCTTTCGCCCTCCGCGGCGCAGCGGCAGCTGGCCGACCTCTGTCGAGTCTTCCGCGTTTACGGGCTGGACCTCCCCGAAGCGCTCGCCGCGCTGCTCGGGGCGCGATGGTTTCGGTCGTATGATCCCGCCTGGGCGCTGGAGATGGCCCGGCGGGCCGCGCACCGCTTCGAGGCGCTCCGCCGCGCCGCTGTGTTCCAAGGAAGGCGAGCAGCGGGGCTACACGAAGGCCTCCGACAGGCTGGGCGGATCATCGAGGAGATCCTGCGCGGCCCCGCCGGAGCGGCCCCGGGCCCCGGAAGGGCGGCCCTCCCAGGCGCGCCACGACCACGCGGAGGGCCGCTTTCCGAGCCCCCGCCCCCTGCTCCCGCGCCCGCCGAGGAAGCGATCCCCGTGCCGGGATGGCCGCTCCGGCCGGCGAAGCTATGCTTCGCCTCGTTCACCCTGTTCCCCGACGCCCATCCGCGCGCCGGCGATCTGCAGTTCCTCGACCCCCAGAGCGCCGATCGGCAATCCGACGAGGCGGAGGTTTTGATCGAGGCCCTGGAGGTGGGCGGCCAGATCTACCGGCCGTATGTGGAACCGGACATGGAGCCCATCGTCATCCTCCGCCCTGATCGGATCGTGGTGCTCCGGGTGGAGGGCGACAGCATGCGGGGCGCCGGGATCACGGCGGGCGATCTCATCCTGGCCGAGCAAGTTCCCGGCCTGCAGGCGCGGGATCCCGGCTTCTGGGTCTCACTGGAGGAACGGCTGGTCCTGGCGGTGCTCCTCGAACACTACCAGACCGAGGCCCACCGGGCCTATTTGGTCAAGCGGCTGGTGCGCCGCAGCGGGCGCTGGTGGCTGCAGTCCGAGAGCCCTAGCTTTGAGGATGTCCTGTTGGAACCGGGCCTTCATGAAATGCATCCCGTCCGGGCGATCCTGAAGCCGCTCCCGCGCTGAGCCCGAGGCCTTGTTCAACACGATTAAATTGCCAACGATTGAAAGCTTTGTTGAGCACCCACTCTTTTGCTGACTTTTTAGCCATTTCGCCTTGCCTCTGCTTCCAGAAACTTACTTCGATAGCGATGACAGACAGCGCGATCCGCGTCGGCGAGCCCCATCTCAATCATTTTGCGGTTGACAAACAAGCGATTGGTTAAGTAGACGTAAGCCTCAACCGGTTCGTCCCCTCCAGCCAGAGAAGGATCGAAGCGCAGGATCACCCGTTTGCCCAGCAAAAACTGCCGCAGGTAGGCGAGCGCATGCTCCCGGCGCTCCGGAGGCACTTGGATCCCCAGCAACCGCACCGTCAACCCCTCTTCCATCTGCAGTGTCCGTTCATCCACGATGGCGGCGACTTTGTAGACGGCGTCCTCTTCCAAATGCAACCGTTGTGGGTCCATCTGTGGGCGAGCATCCTGAACGTGGGGCCGATAATGAGCCGGCGGGTCCACCGGGGGAACAGGGACATCCCGGCGAATGATCGTTACAGGCAACGGCATGAGCGGCGGCGGGTGCAAACCCAGCTTCTGCTGGATGAGGGGCAGGAAGGCCGGCTGGATTTCGTAGCCGATCGCATGGCGCTCCAGGGCCAATGCGACCTTGATGGTCGTGCCGCTTCCCACGAAAGGATCTAACACGGTTTCGCCGACGAAGGAAAACATGCGGATCAGCCGATGGGGCAGCTCCTCGGGGAACATGGCCTCGTGCAGGATCTGGCGCTCGCCGCCGAAGCGCCAGTGGCCGCTGAAGAACGCCTTCCACTCGTCCCGCGTCAGCTTAGACGCCTCTTTCGCTTCTTGAGTCACTGAGGGGGAGAGGGATGAACGGGATGGCTTTTTGAACAGCAGGATGAATTCGTAATCCAGCTCCACGATGCCATTGGGCGGATAGCAGATACTCAATGCAGAGTCTGACCGTAGCCGATCTGTCCTGCGACGTCGTAATCCTTAAGGTGCCAATAGGGTGGAGACGTGACCACGAGGTCCACGCTTTCGTCCGCCACTTCGACCATGTTACGGCTATCGGCGATGAAGATGGTCGCGCTCAGGCTCATCCCCCACCACCCCCGTTGGGCTGGACCCTACTGCCATTTTAATCGGTGCTCGGACAGTTCCACCAACCGCGCCTTCATTCGCTCAGACGTCCGACGAGCCGGGACCTCGCTCGCCCGGAGCCGAACCTCCACGGCCGCTGCGCACCGCCCCGGCGCGTCGTTGAGGCGTCGCGATCGGGCGCCCCCGCTGGATCCCCGGCTGGCCGGATCGGTAGGGACATGCTAAGATCCAGATGCCGCCCTCCCTTCCACTTGGAGAAGAGATCCCCCGCGGGAACGCCGCCGGCCTCGCGCCCGGACGCCTGTCGCTCTCGCCGCGCCGATGCGGGAACCCAACGAGAAGGGGAGGATCCGATGGCCTTCGATTCGATCCTGATCCCGGTGGAAGAGGCCGGGGGGGCCGCGTCCTTGCTCCCGCTGGCCCAGGCATTGCTGCCCCGCGAGGGCGGGGAGATCACGCTGCTGGGCCTGGTGGCCCTGCCCCCCGAGGTCTCGTTGAGCCATGGGGCGGCCGCCGCGCGGGCGCTCCGCCAGGCCCTGATGGCCCTGGCCGCTTCCCACCCCGCGCTCCCCCTCCGCGTCCGCCCCCGCATCCGGGTCTCCCACTGCCCCTGGGAGGAAGTGGTGCACTTCCTCCAATCGAACCGAGTTTCGCTGATGCTCCTGCCGTGGGATGGGAACCCGGAGGGCACGGTGCTGGGCGCCCCGCTCGCCCGGGTGCTCCAGGAGGCCCCGTGCGACCTCCTGCTGGTCCGCGGCCCCATCGGCCCTCGCTGGCAACGGATCCTGCTGCCGGTGCGGGGCGGGCCCTACACCCAGCTGGCCCTGGAGGTCGCCCTGGCGCTGGCGGAGGCCTGGGACGGGCAGGTGACCCTGCTCCACGCCGCCTCCGAAGCCCGCCGGGTGGCCGCGGCGTTCCGCCCCTTGGCCCGCCATCTCCCTCGGATCGCCCGGCAACAGGTGGCCCACGGGGAGGTCGCCCCGGCCGTGCTGGAGGAACTGGCGCACCACGACGGGGTCGTCATCGGCGCCCCCACCCGGCCGGGGGGCGAAGGGCCCCAGGCCCTCGGGCCCCTTGCCCGGAGCCTGGCGGAGGGGACTTCGAAGCCGCTGATCTTGGCGAAGGCCGCCCGCGCGTTCCTCCCCGGGCAGCCCCGCCCGCGGGGGGCGCCCGCTCAGCTGCCGATCTCGGTGCTGGTGGACAAATGGTTCGCGGAGAACACCTTCGACGCCGAGGAGTTCAGCGACCTCGAGGCGCTGGTGGCCCTCAAGCGGGCGCGGGGGGTGACCATCAGCCTGGGCCTGCCGACCCTCAACGAGGAAGCCACCATCGGCCCGATCCTGCGCATCGCCCGGGAGACCCTGATGGAGCGCTATCCGCTCCTGGACGAGATCGTGGTGATCGACAGCGCCTCGACCGACCGCACCCGCGAGATCGCCCGGGCGATGGGCGTCCCGGTGTATCTCCATCCCGAGATCCTCCCCGAGGTCGGCTCCTACCGGGGGAAGGGGGAGGCGCTGTGGAAGAGCCTCTACATCCTGAAAGGGGACTTGATCGTCTGGACGGACACAGACATCACCAACTACCATCCCCGCTTCATCTACGGGCTGATCGGCCCGCTCCTGCGCTCGCCCCGCATCGGCCTGGTGAAGGGGTTCTACCGGCGGCCCATCCGGGTAGGCGAGCGGCTGCAGGCGGGGGGCGGGGGGCGGGTGACGGAGCTGGTGGCGCGGCCGCTGCTCAACCTGTTCTTCCCCGAGCTCTCGGGGCTGATCCAGCCCCTCTCGGGGGAATACGCCGGCCGCCGGGAGGTGCTGGAGCGGCTGCCCTTCTTCACCGGCTACGGGGTGGAGATCGGCCTGCTCATTGATGTCCTCGAGCGCTTCGGCCTGTGGTCCATCGCCCAGGTGGACCTCCAGGAGCGGATCCACCGCAACCAGGACCTAGAGGCCCTCTCCAAGATGGCCTTCGCCATCATCCAGGTGGTGATCCGACGGCTGGAGGACCGGCACAAGATCCAGTTGCTGGAGGAAGTCAACCGGTCCATGAAGCTGATCCGCCACGAGCCCGGCCGCTATTACCTGGAGGTCGAGGAGATCGGGGACGCGGAGCGGCCGCCGATGATCACGCTGGCCGCTTATCGGGAGAAGTTCCGGAGGGCGGAGCCGGTCCCCGCCGCGTAGGGGAAAGCACCAGCGGCAAATGGGAGAAGTGTGCGCTGGACGACATGCCTTTCGGAGGGCGGGCCTCCCGGCCCGCCGCCAATCGGCGCATCAGGAGACGCGCCCTCCGAGAGACCCCATCGGCGCGCCCGGAGGCGCGCCCTCCGAAAAGCGGTTTATCCTTCGGAGGGCGGGCCTCCCGGCCCGCCGCCAATCGGCGCATCAGGAGACGCGCCCTCCGAAAAAGAAAATCGGCACACCGGGCCCCGAAAGCGGCTTCAGCCCAACTCGTCCAGCAGCGGCGTCAGATTCCGCCGGTAGATGGGCTCCAGGTCCGCCAGGGCCTTCCCCCAGTGGGGGAGACGGGCCGCCAGTTCGTCCTCCAGGGTCGGCCGCTCCACCCGGTAAAAGATCCCGATGGGGATGCGATCCCCATTCTCATAGGCCTTCAGGAGGGCCTGGACCTTCTTCTCGACGATCTCCTTCTCATCCTCCGGGTTGTGCACCACCGGATCGTAACCCGTCTCCTCGAGCTTGTAGACCCGCGCGTTGTAATACTCGCGGGTGTAGATGTTGTTATAGGTCGGGCACGGCTGGAGGACGTCGATGAGGGCGGTGCCCCGATGCCGGATGGCGGCGACGATGAGGTCCCGCAGGTGGCGCACATCGTAGGCGTAGCCACGGGCGATGAAGGTGTAGCCGGCCCCCAGGGCCACCGCAATGGGGTTGAGGGCCTCCATGAGGTTGGGCTCGGGGAGGGACTTGGTCTGCACCCCCTTGGGCAGCGTGGGGGAGGCCTGGCCCTTGGTCAGGCCGTAGACGCCGTTGTTGAAGACGATGTAGGTCAGGTCCACGTTCCGCCGCCCGGCGGCCAGGAAGTAACCGGCCCCGATCCCATAGCCGTCGCCGTCCCCGCCCACGGCGATCACCGTCATCTCGGGGTTGGCCAGCTTGAACCCGGTGGCGGCCGGCAGGACGCGGCCGTGCAGGGTGTGGATCCCGTAGGCCCCGATGTAGTGGGGCGTCTTGCCCGAGCAGCCGATCCCCGAGAACACCGCGACCTTATGCGGGGGAATCTGCAGGGCCGCCAGGGCCTGCTGGAGCGCGTTCAGGATCCCGAAATCCCCGCAGCCGGGGCACCAATCCACCCAGACCTCGGTCTTGTAATCCTTCACCGTGTAGACCATGGGATCACCTCCCGCGCCTCGCTGGAGATCATGACGATGCGCTCCTCGTTGTCCTCGAGGGCCCGGCGCACCCCTTCAACGACCTCGTTCACGCTGAAGGGCCGGCCGTCATACTTCAACACCCGGTGGGGGATCTGGAACCCGGTCATCTCCCGGATCAGGTTCCCCAACTGGCCGGAGTAGTTGTTCTCGATCAGGATGACCCGGCGGGCCCGCCGCAGGATCGCCCCCACCGGCTCCGCCGGGAAGGGCCGCATCATCCGGATCTGCAGGAAGTTGAACGTCAGCCCGTTCAGGGCCGCCAGCTCCTCCATCGCATCCAGGATCGCCCCCTTGGTGGTCCCCCAACCCACCAGGGTGACCTGGGCGTCCGCCGGGCCGTGGAGGGTGAACTTCTTGCCCTCGGGGATCTCCCGGGCCGCCCGCTCCAGCTTGCGCATGCGCTTGTTCATCTGCTCCACCCGATGGATCACCCCCTCGGAGATGTGGCCCTTTGGGTTGTGCTCATCGGTGGTCGTCCAGAAGACCACGCCCTCGGTGCCCGGGACCACCCAGGGGGAGATCCCGCTCTCGGTGACGGCGTGGCGGAGATAGCCATTGGGCTGGCCCGTCGGCTGGTAGCGAACCCCCCGATCGATGACCAGGTGGCGGGTATCGAAGCGCGGCACCGTGATGTAGCTGCTGGCCAGGTATTTGTCCAGCAGCACGATCACCGGCATCTGGTAACGATCGGCCCAGTTGAAGGCCTCGAAGCTGTCGTAGAAGGCCTCCACCACATCCCCGGGGGCGATGACGATGTGGGGGAACTCCCCGTGCGCGGGATGAAGGGCGAAGCCCAGGTCCGCCTGCTCGGTGCGGGTGGGGAGCCCGGTGCTGGGGCCGCCGCGCTGATAGAGGAAGATCACCAAGCCCGGTGCCTCGGTGATGGCGGCGAACCCGATGCCCTCGGGCATCAGGGCGAAGCCTGGCCCGGCGGTCGAGGTGGCGGCCCGGGCCCCCGCGTGGGCCGCGCCGACCGCCATGTTGATCGCCGAGATCTCGTCCTCCGTCTGGATCACCACCACGTTGTATTGGCTCTGGATGGACTCCAGATACGTGCTCTCATCGGTGGCCGGGCTGATGGGGTAGTAGGTCTGCAGGCCCAACCCCGCCTGGAGCTTGCCCATGGCCACCGCCTGCACGCCGCGGATAAGGATCTGGTCCGCCCGCCGCTCCCGCCGGCGGACCTTCCAGGGGAAGTCGTTGCCGAAACGCTCGTGCACGTAGTCATAGGTGACCCGGAGGGCCTGGATGTTGAGATCCGCCAGCCGGGCCCGGCGCCCCTTGAACTGCTCGCGGATCACCTCGGCGGCGAGGTCGAAGTCGTAATCCAGAACCGCGAGGGTCGCCCCGAGGGCCACCGTGTTCCGCATGATGTCATACTGGCGATACTCCGCCGCCTTGCCGAAGGGCTCCAACGCCCGACGGATCATCTCGAAATACGGCACCGGATACAGGCGCAGGTCGTCGCGCTTCAGGCGGGCCCGGATATCCCCCAGGTCCGCATCGTAGATGATCCCCCCGCCCCGGACGACCTCATGGACGTGGCCATGGTGGGTGGGGAACTCAGGGTTGTGGTGGTGGTCGCCGAACAGGGTTTCCTCATCGAGGGCCGCCAGGAGGTGGACCTCATCCACGGGGGCGTGAACAGGCTCCTCGGAGACCCGAATCCGATAATAGCTATGTTTGCCCATGATGTTGGAGTGGTATTCGATGTTGGCGAAGACGCAAAGCCCTCCCCGGCTGAAGGCCTTCGCCAGGGTCTCGGCCGCGACGTTGATCCCGCTGCCCTGAGGCCCCCCGATCATCCACGAGACGAACCGTTTGGGCATGGCACACACCTCCTCCGTAGATCCCCGCATCCCCTTCCCGCCGGGAAGGCCGCTCCGGGGATGTTTCCACTAAGTATACTCAGCCTGAGCATCTTTGTAAAATTTATAACAAGATCCGTCTCCCCCCAAATGGGGGATGATCCCCCATTTGGGGGGAGCCCGGGCTGCCCTTCCCTTAAGCGCCCCGGGCGCGGACGAGCAGGGTCCATTGCCCCTTCTGCACCACCTCGCCGCGCTGGTTCAGGACCTGAACGTTGAAGACGACGAAGCCGGCGCGCCGATCCGGCATCGGCCGCTTCTGGGCGACCTCGATCTCCACATGGATCGTGTCCCCGATGCGGATGGGCGCCCGGAATTTCCACTCCAGGCCGGTGAAGGCCTCCACCGTCTCCTCCAGGAAGCCCAGGCGGGTGGCCAGCCCGGAGGCGATGGCCAGGCCCAGCAGGCCGTGGGCGACCCGTTCCCCGAAGATCGTCCTCCGTGCGTATTCCGCATCGGTGTGCAACGGGGTGTAATCGCCGGAGAGGCCGGCGAACCCCACGATGTCGGCCTCCGTCACCGTGCGGCCCGGGGTGCGCGCCTTCCACCCGACCTCCAGGTCTTCGAAATATAACCCGCGGGCGAGCGTTCCCTCGGTGGACATTGGCGATGCCTCCTCGGAAGGTGTCCCTCGAAGCCGTCGAGGCGGAGATTCGGGCGGCGGGGCTTTCCCCCCGACGGACCCTGCCCTTCTCTGGGTTTCCGTGAAGTATAATCGGCTCGACAGGCGCGCTCAAGCGCGAACGTTCTACCGGCGGGGGTCCCGATGTGGGTCGAACAGGAGATCCGGCAACAACCAGAGGTGGCCGAGCGCCTGATCCGCGAGGGGTGGGCGGAGGTTCAGCGGATCGCCGAGGACGCGCGGCGCTTCCAGCCGGCGCTGGCCGTGCTGGCGGCGCGGGGCAGTTCGGATAACGCCGCCCGCTACGGACAATACCTGCTGGGGGCCTTCGCCGGCCTCCCCGCCGCCCTGGCGACGCCCTCCCTGTTTACGTTCTACCGGCGGCCGCCCCGGCTGGATCGGGCGTGGGTGATCGGGATCTCGCAGTCGGGGCGTTCCCCGGACATCGTGGAGGTCGTTCGGGAGGCGCGGCGGCAAGGCGGATGGACCCTGGCCATCACCAACGATCCCGCCTCCCCCCTGGCCGCGGCGGCCCACGCGGTCCTGCCGCTGCGGGCGGGGGAGGAACGGGCGGTGGCGGCCACCAAGACCTACACCGCTCAGTTGATCGCCCTGGCCATGCTGGCCGCCGCCTGGGCGGAGGATCCGGCGATGCGGGAGGACCTGCAGCGGCTGCCCGAGGCCATCGCCCAAGCGCTGGGGACGGAGGAGGCCGCCCGGGAGGCGGCGGCGTTCTGGTGGCGGGCCGCCCACGGGGTGGTCATCGGCCGGGGCTTTAACTACGCCACAGCCTTCGAGGTCGCCCTGAAGCTGAAGGAACTGACCTACATCGTGGCGGAGCCCTACTCCTCGGCGGATTTCCTCCACGGCCCCATCGCCTTGGTGGAGCCCGGGTTCCCGATCTTCCTGATCGCCCCAGGCCCGACGTTCCGCTCCGAGATGGAAAGCCTGGCCCGGATGCTGCGGGAGCGCGCGGCCCATCTCACCCTGTGCAGCGAGGACCCGGCGCTCCGAGCCCTGGCGGGGGTCGGCATCCCCCTGCCCCCCGTCCCCGAATGGCTGTCCCCGGCGGTTGCGGTGATCCCCGGCCAGTGGTTCGCGGTCGCCCTGGCCCGATTGAGGGGCCTGGATCCGGATCAGCCGCGGGGGTTGCAGAAGGTCACCGAAACCCGATGAGCGCTCCGGAGCGGCGCCGATGACCGAATGGGAAGATTTCGAGGAAGCGCCCATCATCTACCTCACGGTCTCCCAACTGGCCGCCCATCTGAAGGAGGCGGTGGAGAGCCGCTTCCCGTGGGGGGATCTGTGGGTGGAGGGGGAGGTGGGGGATCTCCGCCCGACGGCGCCGGGCCACATCTTCTTCTCCCTGAAAGAGGGGCGGGCACAGATCACCTGCGTGCTCTGGCGGACGCAGGCCGCGCGGATGGCCCAATTGCCGGCGAACGGGCAGACCATCCTGGTGCGCGGGCGGATCGGCTATTATGAAGATCGGGGCGATTGTCGCCTCTATGTGGATCGCTGGCTGCCGATTGGACTGGGCCAGCGGTTCCTCGCCCTGGAGGCGCTGAAGCGCCGGCTGGAGGCGGAGGGCCTCTTCGAGCCCGCCCGCAAACGGCCGCTCCCCCCTTTCCCCCGCCGCATCGGCGTGGTGACCTCGCCGGCGGGGGCCGCCCTGCGGGACATCCTCAACATCCTGCAGCGGCGCTGGCCCCTGGCCGAGGTGATCCTCTCCCCCACCGCGGTCCAGGGGGAGGAGGCGCCGCTCTCCATCGTCGCCGCGCTGGAGGCACTCCAGGCGGTGGCGGAGGTGGATCTGGTCATCCTCGCCCGGGGAGGGGGGTCAAACGAGGAGCTGTGGGCGTTCAACGATGAGCGGGTGGTCCGGGCGGTGGCCGCCTCGCTGGCCCCGGTGGTCTCCGGCGTCGGCCACGCGGTGGATCTCACCCTGACGGACGCGGCCGCCGACGTGCACGCGCCCACCCCCTCCGCCGCGGCGGAACTGGCCACGCCGGATCGGGAGGCCGTGGCCGCCCGGGTCGCCGAATGGCGGGATCGCCTGGAGCAGGCCATGCGGGCGCAACTGGAGCGCGCGGCCCAATCCCTGGCCGCCCTGCGCGCGCGCCTGCAGGCGCACCGGCCGGAGCAGGTGCTTCACGCCCGCTGGGAGCGCCTGGAGCGGTTGCGGGCACGCCTCGAGGGCGCCGTCCGCCAGCGGATCCTGCAGGCCGAGGCTCGATGGGGCCACGCGCAGGCCCGCCTGGAGGCCCTGAACCCCCACGCCGTCCTGGCCCGCGGCTACGCCCTGGTGCGCCGAGCCGACGGCCGCCTGGTCACGCGGGCGGAGCAGGTCCGGCCCGGCGAGCGCTTGACGGTGCAGTGGGCCGACGGGGAAGCGTCCGTGCGGGTGGAAGGAGGGCCCGCGTGATGCCTTCGCCTTTCCGCCTCGGCCCCCATATCGAGGAGGCGCAGGCGCGCCGTCGGCCGATCGTGGCCCTGGAGACGGTGGTGGTCGCCTTCGGCCTGCCCCGGCCGATCAACCTCCAGGTGGCCCTGGAGATGGAAGCGGCCGTCCGCGCCGAGGGGGCGGTCCCGGCGACGATCGGGCTCCTCGAGGGGCAGGTGGTCATCGGCCTCACCCCGGCGGAGTTAGAACGGTTCGCGGAGGAAGGGGCGGAGATCATGAAAGTCAGCCGGCGGGATCTCCCCATCGCCCTGGCCCGCCGGCGGATCGGCGCGACCACGGTGGCGGCCACCGTGTGGGCGGCCGCGCGGGCCGGGATCCCCGTGGCGGCCACGGGCGGTATCGGCGGGGTGCATCGGGGGGATCCGTTCGACATCTCGAACGATCTGCCAACCCTGGCCGCGGAGCCGGTGCTGGTGGTCTGCGCAGGGGCCAAGGCGATCCTCGATCTGCGGGCGACCCGCGAATGGCTGGAGACCCACGGGATCCCGATCCTGGGGTGGGGGACGGAGACCATGCCCGCCTTCTACAGCCCGTCCAGCGGGCTGCCTGTGGACGCCCGCGTGGACTCGGCGGAGGAGGCGGCGGCCATCGCCCGGGCCCACTGGGCGCTGGGGGGGAAAGGGATCTTGGTGACGGTCCCCCCGCCGGCCGCCTTCGCCGTGCCCGCCGAACGCTTGGAGGAGGTCATCCAGAAGGCGCTGCAGGAGGCGGCGGCCCGCGGGGTGCGCGGGGGAGCGGTTACGCCGTTCCTGCTCGCCCGGGTGGCGGAACGGACGGAGGGGGAGAGCGTCCGGGTCAACCGGGCCCTGCTGGTCGAGAACGCGCGGGTCGCGGCGCGGATCGCCCGCGCCCTGATGGAGGTCGAATGAGGGGGATGCGGGAGCATGGCCGCTGGATCTGTGTTCGAACGCTACGCGGCGCGCTACGACGCCTGGTATGAAGGCCCGGTAGGACGGGGGGCCTTCCGGTCAGAGGTCCGGGCGCTGGCCCCGCTGCTGGCCCCATGCCCTCCCCCCTGGCTGGAGATCGGGGTGGGGTCCGGGCGCTTCGCCCACGCCCTCGGGGTCGGGTTCGGGATCGATCCGGCCATGGCGCCGCTCCGGATGGCTGCCGCGCGGGGGATCCGCGCGGTTCAGGCGGTGGGGGAACGCCTGCCCTTCCGATCCGAGGCCTTCGGCGGGGTCCTCCTGGTGGTCACCCTGTGTTTCGTCGCGGACCCCCTCGCCGTCCTGCAGGAGGCCCACCGGGTGTTGCACCCGGAGGGCGGCCTGGTGCTGGGGATGATCCTGGCGGAAAGCCCATGGGCGGCGCATTATCAGGAGAAGGGCCGCCAGGGCCATCCGTTCTACTCGATCGCGCGCTTCTACGCGCTGGGGGAGCTGGAGGCCTGGCTGCACGAGGCCGGGTTCCGGATCGCCGCCTATCAATCCACGCTCTTCCAGCCCCCGGACGCGCCGGAGATCCGAGAAGAGGAGCCCCGAGCGGGGTTCCATCCGGAGGCCGGATTCGTGGGCATCCTGGCGCGACGCAGCCCATCCCTGACCCCGTAGGCGGCGCCGGCCAGGGGCGCGGCCCGGGAAGGGCGTGGCGCGACATCCGCACGGGGGATGAGGGATGCAGGCCTTCGGCGCGGTGGACGCTTCCGCCTGCGGGAAGGTGATCCTCCTCGGCGAGCACGCGGTCGTCTACGGGCGGCCCGCCCTGGCCGCCCCGATGTGCGGGCGGCGGGCATGGGCGCGGGCGGAGCCACTGCCGGAGGGATCCGGCTGTTGGATCGAGGCCGTGGACATCGGGGAGACAATCCGGCTCGCCGCCGCCCCGCCCGAGCACCCCCTCGCGCTGGCGGTCCGCCTGGCCCTGGCCCACCTGGGCCTTCCGGAGCCCGACCTCCGGCTGACCCTGCGCTCGGAGATCCCGATCGCCGGGGGGTTGGGAAGCGGCGCCGCCGTGTCGGCGGCGCTGGTGCGGGCGATCTTCCGGTGGAGCGGGCGGCCGGCGGAGCCGGAGGTGGTCTCCGCCTTGGTCTACGAGGTGGAGAAGCGCCACCATGGCACCCCCAGCGGAATTGATAACACCGTGATCGCCTACGAACGCCCGATCCGCTTCGTCCGCGGCCAGCCGCCCGTGTGGCTTTCCATCGCCCGGCCGATCCCCCTGGTGATCGCCGACTCCGGGGTCCCGAGCCTGACCCGGGAGACCGTGGCGGCGGTCCGGGCCGGGTGGGAGCGGGATCCCACCCGCTACGAGCGCCTCTTCGACGCCATCGCGGAGCTGGTCGAGGAGGCCGAGCGTTGTCTGGCGTCCGGCCAGGTGGACCGCCTGGGCCCACTGTTCGACGCCAACCACCGGCTGCTGGGCGAGCTGGGGGTCTCCTCCCCGCTCCTGGACCGTCTGGCTCAGGCGGCGCGGGGGGCTGGCGCGCTGGGGGCCAAGCTCACTGGCGGCGGCCGAGGAGGCCACCTCATCGCCTTGACGCCCCCGGAGCGGGCGGAGGCGGTGGCCCGGGCCCTGCGAGCGGCCGGCGCGCGGACGGCGGACTGGACGGAGATCCCGCCCATGTAAGGGGCGGCCGTGGAACCGACACCGGAGGCTCGCTGTTGCCCGCCAAGCCGTCTTTGCGATCTCCCGCCCGTTATTACGCGCTGAAGGCCCTGCATCGGATCGAGACGCGGGCCGCGTATGCGGACTACGTGCTGCAGGCCATCCGCCGGGAGGCTGCCCTCTCCCCCCGAGATCAAGACCTCCTCACGACCCTGGTGGATGGGGTAACCATCTGGCGGAAGACCCTGGATTGGGTGCTGGGCCACTATGTCCGGGGCGGGCTGGAGCGCCTGGACCCATGGGTGCGGAACGCCCTCCGGATGGGGCTTTATCAATTGATGTTCCTCGATCGAATTCCCCGCTGGGCGGCGGTCCACGAGACGGTGGAAGTGGCCCGCGTGGCCGCCGGCGAGGGGGCGGCCGCCCTGGTGAACGCAGTACTGCGGCGGATCTCCGCCCGGCTGGAGCGGGGTCAGCCCCCTGCGCCGTTCCCATCCCTCCGGAAGGATCCCGCCGCCCATCTGGCGGTCCGCTATTCCTATCCGGAGTGGCTGGTGCGGCGTTGGATCGCCCGATACGGCGTGGAGGGGGCGCGGGAGCTGTGTCGTTTCCACAACATGCCCCGGCCGTTGAGCCTGCGGGTCAACCGCCTCCGGGCGACCCGGGAGGAGATCCTGACGGATCTGGAGGCCCGGGGGTTGCGGGCCCGCCCGGGCGCCTATCACCCCTACGTGATCCTCGTGGAGGGCGGGCTGGATCTCGCCGCGTGGCCGGCGTATCAGGAGGGGAAGGTGATCGCCCAGGACGAGGCGGCCGCCCTGGTCCCATATCTGCTGGACCTGCGGCCTGGGCTGCGTGTGCTGGACCTGTGCGCGGCCCCCGGGGGGAAGACCACAGCGATCGCGGAGGGGATGGGCGATCGGGGGATCGTGGTGGCGGCGGATGCCCACTTCGGGCGCCTGCGGCGGCTGCGGGAGCACGCCCTCCGGATGGGGTTCACGATCATCCGGGTGGTCCAGGCGGATGGGCGGCGGCCCTTCATGCCGGAATGGGCGGATCGCATCCTGATCGATGCCCCCTGCCTGGGGACCGGCGTGCTGGCCCGGCGGAGCGATGCCCGATGGCGGAAGCAGGAATCCGATCTCGCGGGGTTGATCGAGGTGCAGCGGGCGCTCCTGGAGGCGGCGGCCTGTATGCTGCGGCCCGGGGGGCGCCTGGTCTACAGCACCTGCTCCCTGGAGCCGGAGGAGAACGAGGAGCAAATCCACGCCTTCCTGCGGGACCACCCGGAATTCCGCCTCGTGTCCGCCCAGGGCAAGGTGCCCAGCCCGTTCGTGGACGCCGAGGGCTTCTACCGGGTCCTGCCTCACATCCACCGGATGGACGGCGCGTTCGGGGCGATCCTGGAGAAGGGCGGGGGCGCCCCGCCGCCTCCGATGACCAATGTCACCCCCAAATTGTGACATTTATCACTACCCGGGGCTCCTGGGTGGGGTATGATAGAGTTGCAAGCAGCGCCATCGCCGCCCACTCCACTGGCGTTCGCTTGCCCTGGCCCCTCCTTTCCTGCTGCGGCCCGGCTCGGACCCGAACCGAGACCGGGCCGCATGCGTTTTCGGCGGGCACCTAACGCTCCGCTCGGACCCGCGGCGTGCGCCCCACCCAGATCCCCATGATCAGGCCGTAGGCCAGATGGGCGAGGGCGAAGGAGGGCCAGTCCACATAGCGCGCCATGACCGGGTTGAAGATGGGGAGGATGACGAACGTGGCCGCCAGCCAGAGGAGGGGCCCCACGATCACCGCCCACAGCAGGGGCGGCCCCGGAAGGGTTGGGAGGATCAGGGCGTAGAGGGCCCCCAGGGCGCTGGAGAGCAACCCGTGCAGCAGCAATCCGGCGAGGAGCGCGGCCGGATGGAACTGCATCAGGGTCTCCAGGGAGGCCCCTTGCAGGTCTCGGATGAGGGTGGCCCCGATGAGGTTCACCGGGAGCCAGATCCCCCGGCCGGAGAGCAGGCCATAGCCCAAGGCCACGACGACCATGGCGGCGCCCCCGGCGAGCCCCCCGACCACCCCCGCGCGGTAAGGCACGATCTCCGCCGGCCACCCCGGTCCGATCTCCTCCATCCGCAGCGCCGCGCTCACCCGCTCCCACCATCGCGCCATGGCACACCTCCTGAAGAAGCGGCAGCCCTCGCGGGCCTCATCCGGGCGAAACGTTCGGCAGGCCTTCTCTCCCCCTTTTCCATCGGGAAGCGGCACAGGAAACGGGTGGAGCCCTTTCTTCAGAGGGAACCGAAGGGATCCAAAACGAAATCTCCGCCGCGCGCTCGGGTTCAAAACCATGGTACGCGCGGATCGGGCGAGAGATCACGGCCAGGGGAACAACGCACCCCCGTTCGCGAATCCCCCCGATCCATTCGCCAGGAAGCCCGCGCCCGCTTCCGGTCGGGATTGCTGGGCCGGTGCGGCGCGCTGGGAGGCGCGCCCTCCGAACCATAGGATCGGCGCGCCCGGAGGGGCATCCGGCGGACCTCGCCGCCGTGCCGGAGATCCCCCCGCACCGCTTGACAACTGCCTGCTTCCAAATATTGGTGACAACGGGGAAGGGCGTGGCAACGATGTCGGTGCGCTTTGCCCTGCTGGGTTTGCTGGCGGAGCGGCCCAGGTATCCCTATGAGTTGTGGGCCGCTTTCCAGGCGCTGGCCGGTGGGCCGGAAATCTGGGACCTGAAACCGCCCCAGGTTTACACCACCCTCGAGCGGCTGGCTGAGGCCGGGCTCGTGGAGGCGGTCGAGGCCGAAGACGGCGATTCGGGCCAGCGGATGTACGCCTTAACGCCCCGCGGGCGGGCCGTTCTGGAGGACTGGTTCTATACGGGCATCCCGGGCGATCATCAGCGGGACGAGTTCTTCATCAAGCCGATGTTGGGGCTGATGGTGGAAGGCACCGATCTGCACCGCCTGATTCAGGTCCAGCGCAGCACCCTCTACCAAGAGCTCCACAAGTTCGTCCACCAGTGCACCATAGCCGACCCCCAGCGCGAGCTGGCCCGCGTTCTCTTCCTGGACAAGGTGGTGATGCACTTGGAGGCCGAGTTGCGGTGGCTGGACCTGGTGGAGGCCCGACTGGAGGAGATCCGCCAGCAGCCGCCGCCGCGCCCCCAACGCCGGCCGCGCGGCCGGCCGTCCCGCGCCCAGCCCGACCGGCCAGACACACCGCATGTCAACGCTCCAGCGAAGGAGGACGCCCCATGCCGGTGATCCGGACGGAGGACCTGACCCGCATTTACGGCCGCGGCCGAACCGCCGTGGTCGCCGTCGACCACTCGCAGGTGGCCCGGATCGTAATCGCCGAGAGCCTGCTCCTCTCGGCCCTCGGCATCGTCCTCGGCATCCCGACCGGACTGTGGCTGGGGTATGCGCTGATCGGGTTGTTCCAGACCGCCGGCTTCGTGCTCCCCTACCGGTTCCCCGCCGTGGGCATCGCCCTGGCCGCTTTGGTCGGGCTCGGGATCGGCGGGGTGGGCGCTTGGCTGCCGGCCCGGCGGGCGGCGCGGCTGGACGTCCTGGCGGCGCTGCGCTATAAGTGAGCGGAGGGGCGGGGGCCGCCCCTCGGCCGCTGGACATCCGTTAGATGGACTCCACGGCCTCGCGGGGGATCAGATACCGCTCGGGGGGCTCGCCGCCGGGGAGGTGGGCGGCCAGGCTCTGCCAGAGGCGGCGGGCCTCCCCCCGCAGGGCTTCGAGAGGGGCGATCGCCCCGGCGGCGCGAAGCACTTTCCCCAGGGCGATCCGCGCCATCAGGGCGGCCGGGCGGAACCCGGCGGCATCGGCCCAGCGGATGGCCTCCTCCAGCACCGGGCCGGCCGCCTCCGGCCGGCCCACCGCCCGGGCCCAGCGGCCCGCCTCCACGGCCGCGTGCACGAACTCCACCACCAGCCCCCGACGTCCCGTGTAGCGAAGGGCATGCTCCAGCCGGGCCCACGCTTCCTCCGGATACCCCCGCAGGCGGGCCAGCCGCGCCTCCCCCACCAGCGCCACGCTGCGGGCCACCGCATCCACCGCCCGCCCCTGGGCCAGGGCCTCATCCAGCAACGCCGTCGCCCGCTCCAAATCCCCTTGCATCAAGCAGACCATCCCCAGGCCGACCTGGGCGCTCAGGCGGTGGGCCCATAGGGCCGATCGGCCCCGCAGCAAGGTCAGCACGCTCCGGAACTGGGCCTGGGCCTCCTCGAGCTGGCGCGCCCGCAGGGCGAGATACCCCTGGAAGATCCGCGCCCAGATGGTGCTCCAATCCATCTCCGGGACCCGTCGGGCCAGCTGCAGCCCCCGCTGCAGCCAGGCCTGCGCCTCAGGGAAATTCCCCCGCAGATCCTGCAAATACGCTATCAGGTTACAGCCCATCACCACATGCGGCCACTGGGCCGTGGCCTCCGCGATGGCCAGCGCCTGCCGCAGGCAGGCCTCCGCCGCCTCCGACATCCCCTGCAGGGTGAGGATCCAGCCGTAGAGGTTCAGCAGCAGCGGCGCCTGCTCCGGCGCCAGGGTCTCCGCCAGCTCCACCCAGGGCCGCCCCCACAAGGGCGGGGCGGGCTGGAAGAACCCTTCCCCTGTCGAGGGACCCGACGGCTCCTCCCCGAAGACCAGCCCCACGCGGTCCAGGAGATCCGCCTCCGCCGGGCTGAGGGCCGCCACGAACTGCGATCGGATCTCCCCCGCCAAATCCCCGGCCTCCTCCAGCCGGCCCAGCATCGTGAGGGTGGTCATGAGCCGGCGGGCGGCGTTCAGGGCATGGGTTCGATCCCCCTGGGCCTCGGCCCACTCCCGGAACCGGGTGTAGGTCTCGACGATCCCCTCCCAATCCCCCAGCGCCTCCAGGGCCATCCCACGCCCCAGATAGGCCCGCCGGATCCATTCTGCCAGCCCCTCCCCGCCCGCGCTCAGGGCAGCCGCGGACAGCGCCTCGTCGTAATGGCGCACCGCCTGGCGGAACCCATAGGTCCGCCGGGCGTGGTCGCCCGCCTCCACGGCGTAGCGCACCATCGCTGGGAGGGCGGAGCGGCCGGCGCGCTGGAAATGGTAAGCGATCTCGGCGCTGTATGGGCCCGGGTACGGCCCATACAGGGCGGCCAGGGCCTCCGCCAGGCGCTGGTGTCGGCGCCGCCGGACCACAGGGGGGATGGCCTCGTAGATCACGCGGCGGACCACCTCATGCACGAAGGAAAGACGCTCCTCCGCGTCTTCCTGAAGGAAATGGCGCTCCAGCAGGATCCGGAGGTCGGGCGCCGGATCCGGAGGGCCGATCAGCTCCAGCCATCGGGCGGGGAAGGCCCGCCCGATCACCGCCGCGATCTCCAGGATCTCCCGCGCCCCCTCCGGTAGACGAGCCACCCGGTCCGCGATCAGGGCCCGCAGCGAGGAGATCGCCGCCGGCCCCTCCAGATAGCGCTCCAGGGTTTCCCGCCGGAACGGCCCCGCCGCCAGCGCCGCCCGCAGTAACTCGGCCGTGAAGAGGGCGTTCCCCTCTGTGAGGCCATACAGGCGCTGGGCGAGATCCTCCAGGCGCTCGGGCGGCTCGCCGCTCAGGTGGGCCAGCCAGCGGGCGATGGCCTCGATGGGAAGCGGCCCCACCCGGATCCAGCGGCCGATCCCCTCCCGACGCAGCGTCTCCAGGAGATGGCTCGCCTCCCGCCCCTCCGGCTCCTCCTCCGGCGTGTGCGCCAGCAGGAGCGCCATCGGGTGGCGGGCCGCGCGCCGGGCCAGGCGCCCCACCACGGTCCGGGTCGCCTCATCGGTCCAGTGCAGATCGTCCACGAACACGACCAGCGGGTGCTGATCGGCCAGGGCGATGATCAGGTTCGAGAAGCCGTCGATCAGGCGATGGCGGTTCTCCTCCGGTGTGGTCTCAGGGGCCGCCGGCAGGTTGGGGTAGATCCAGTGCAAGGAGGGGATTAGTTGCGCCACTTGGGCGAGGGCGAAGGCCGGCAGCCCGGCCTTCCGATCCTCCGGCAGCTGGCTCAGCAGCCGGCGCAGGCCCTCCGCCAGGCCCGCGAAGGGGAGGGCGCGCTCGATCCAGAGGCCGCGGAGATACAGCACGTCGGCATCGGGGGCGAATCGGCGGATCGCCTCCACGGCCAAGCGGGTCTTGCCGACCCCCGGCTCGCCGATCAGGAACCCCACCCCGCCGTGGCCCCGACGGAGCCCCGCGAAGACCTCGCGCAGGCGCTCCAGCTCCGCCTCGCGCCCGACGAAGATCGCCCCCATCGCCCCCTCGGGGGCCGGGAGATCCTGCACCGGGCGCGTCGCGGGCCCGCGGACGGGCTGGAGCTCGCCCCGCCGGAGCGCCTCGTAGAGGGCGCGGGTGGGCGCCGAGGGCTCGACCCCGAAGGCCTCGCCCAGGGCCTGCCGACAGCGCTCGTAAGTGCTCAGCGCCCCCGCCACATCCCCCGCGGCGATCTGATAGCGCATCAGGGCGCGATAGGCCGGCTCCCGCAATTCGTCCATCGTGAGGACCCGCCGGCACAGGGAGATCGCCCGATCCAGCATGCCGGCCGCCGCGAGGAGCTCCGCCAGCTCCAGCGCGGCTTCGATGTAGCGCTCCCGCAGCCGCTCCCGCTCCCTCAGGGCCCACTCGGCGTAGGGATACTCGATGAGCAGATCGTCCCGATACAGGGCCAGGGCCTCCATCAGGCGGGCGCGCCGCTCCTCCGGCGTGGCCGCCCGCCCCGCCGCGTCGAGAAGATCCTCGAACGCCCAGACATCCACCCAGAGCGGGGCGTCGTCGGCCACCGCATACCCTGGCGGCTGGGCGCGGATATATCGGGAGGCGCGGGCCGGGCGGTCCGGCTCCAGGGCGCGGCGCAACGCGTGGACCGTGCTGCGCAGGGTGATCGCCGCCCGCCGGGGATCCGCCCGCGGCCAGAGCCACTCCAGAAGTTGATCCGAGGGCACCGGCCGACCCCGGGCCAGCAGCAGGATCTGGAACAGCGGCTTGGCCCGGCGGGTGAACCACGCCGACTCCGGGATGGGGTCATCCCCGCGCCACACCTCAAACCGACCGAACATCCGAACCCGCAGCATCCGCCCCTCCCCCGTCCTCCTCCGACAGCCACCGCAGGAGGATCTCCCGCGCCTTCCGGGCGGCGCGGGCCCGATGGCTGATCTGGTTCTTGACCTCCATGGGAAGCTCGGCCATGGTCTTCCCCAACTCTGGGAGGTAGAAGATCGGATCATACCCGAACCCATAGGTCCCGCGGGGCTCCCAGGCGATATACCCCTCCACGCGCCCCTCCACCAGCACCGGCTCCTCCCCCGGCCGGGCGAGGGCGATCACGCAGCGGAACCGCGCGGTCCGCCGGGGCCAGGGGACGTCGGCCATCCGCTCCAGGACCTTCCGGATCCGGGCGGGGTCGTCCGCGTCGGGCCCGGCGAACCGGGCGGAGTGGACCCCCGGGGCTCCGCCCAGGGCGTCGATCTCCAGCCCGGAGTCATCCGCCAGGGTCCACAAGCCGCTGCGGGCGCAGTAGACGAGGGCCTTCCAGCGGGCATTATCCTCCATGCGCTCGTGGATCTCCTCGACGGCCTCGGCGATCCCGATCTCCTGGAGATCCACCAGCCGCACCGGGAGATCGGCGAGGAGGGCGGCGAGCTCCCGGCGCTTCCCGGGGTTATGGGTGGCGATCAGGAGCGTCCGTTGCGGCCTGGGGGGAGCGTGGGGGCTCATCCGCGCGCTCATTCTGGAGCCTCTCGATCCCGTTCCGGACCACCTGAAGGAGCCGAGAGAGGGTCTCCTCGAGCTCCAGGAGGCGGGTCAGCGCGTAGTCGTCCGCATCCGCCTTGAGGCGCTCCGCCTCTCGCTGGGCCCGCTCGATGATCAGGGCGGCGCGCTGCTCCGCCGCCTGGACCACCTGGTGCTGAGCGATTAACTCGCTGGCCTGCTCCTGGGCCAGGGCGACGATCCGCTCGGCCTCCTCCTTCGCCTGGGCGATGATCCGCTCCCGCTCCTGGGCGATCCGCCGCGCCTGCTTGATCTCCTGGGGGATGGTCACCCGCATCTGATCGATCAGATCCAAGAGCCGCCGCTCCTCCACCACCACCCACTTTAGGAAAGGGAGAGGGCGGCTGCGAAGGGCCAGCTGCTCCAGCTGGTCGATCAGGTGCAGGATGTCCATCCCGGCCTCCTCACTCGCGGATCGAAACGATGGGCACCGTCTCCCCGGATCGCCGGGCGGCCTTCGCCGCCAGGGCCCGGGCGACGTGCGGCGGGACCATGGCCGAGACGTCCCCGCCCAGCAGGGCGATCTCCCGGACGATGCTGGAGCTGATGAAGGCGTAGTCCCGGCTGGTCATCAGGCACACCACCTCGATCTCCGGGGCCAGCTGCTTGTTGGTCAGGGCCATCTGGAGTTCCAACTCGAAGTCCGAGACCACCCGCAGGCCCCGCACGATCACCCGCGCCCCGATCCGCCGCGCGAAATCCACCGTGAGGCCGCTGTAGGCGGTGACCGTGACGTTGGGGAGGTGCTGCAGGGCTTCCCGCACCAGGGCCAGGCGTTCCTCCAGCGAGAAGAGGAGGCTCTTGCTGGGGCGATCGTAGACGCCCACCACCAGCTCGTCAAAGATCGCCGCCGCCCGCGTGGCGATGTCGATATGCCCGTAATGGATGGGGTCGAAAGACGCCGGATACAGTGCTCGGGTCATCCCAGCTCCTTTGCCAAGCGATGGGCGCTCGCGCGCCCCCTCAGCTGGGCTCCACCGGCTCCTGCCAGAACCGAGAGACGGCCTCCGCCAGGCGGCGGTGCTCGGGGGCCTGGAGGTCCGGATCGCGCTCGGCCAGGCGCTCGGCCGCCTCGCGGGCGATCTCGAGGAGGCGCAGATCCGTGAGGTCGGCCAGGCGCATCTCCGGGAACCCGCTCTGGCGCGTGCCCAGGAAATCGCCCGGCCCGCGCATCTCGAGGTCCTTCTGAGCCAGCTGGAAGCCGTCGTAGATGGTCTCGATGGCCCGGAGGCGCTCGATGGCGCTCTCGGAGGGGGATTCGGCCAGCAGGAGGCAATAGGATGGGTGGCTGCTCCGCCCGACCCGGCCCCGGAACTGGTGGAGCTGAGCCAGCCCGAACCGGTCAGCCCCCTCGATGAGGATCACCGTGGCGTTGGGCACATCCACGCCCACCTCCACCACCGGCGTCGCCACGAGGATCTGGATCTCCCCGCGGGCGAAGGCGGCCATCACCGCCTCTTTCTCCTCGGATTTCATCCGCCCGTGGATCAGGCCCAACCGGTGATCCGGGAACACTTCGCGCTGCAGCCGTTCGTATTCCTCCACCGCCGCCTTCGCCTCGATTTTATCGGAGCCCTCCACCAGGGGGCAAACGATATAGGCCTGATGGCCCTGCTCGACCTGACGGCGGATGAAGGCGTAGGCCCGCTCCCGCTCCTCGGGCATCAGCCAGCGGGTCAGCACCGGCCGCCGGCCCGGCGGCATCTCGTCCAGGACCGAGAGGTCCAGGTCGCCGTAGAGGGTGAGGGCGAGGGTGCGGGGGATCGGGGTGGCGGTCATCACCAGCACATGCGGGTTGTAGCCCTTGCCCCGCAGGGCCGCCCGCTGCAGCACCCCGAACCGCTGCTGCTCATCAATCACCACGAACGCGAGGTCGTGAAAGGCCACTTCCTCCTGGATCAGGGCATGGGTCCCCACCACCAGGTGGCAGGCGCCCTCGGCCAGCTCCCCGTAGATCTGGGCCCGCTCCGCCCCGCCCACCCCCGAGGTCAGGAGGCGGACGGTCGGGGTGGGCAGACCGGCATCCGCCCAGCGCTCCGCCAGGCCGATGAAGGTCCGGTAGTGCTGCTCCGCCAGGATCTCCGTCGGGGCCATGAGGGCACTTTGGGCCCCCGCCAGGAAGACCGCGTAGGCGGCCAGGGCGGCCACCACGGTCTTGCCGGAGCCCACCTCCCCCTGCAGCAGGCGGTTCATCGGCACGCCCGAGCGCATGTCCTCCAGGATCTGGTCCAGGGCCCGCCGCTGGGCGCCCGTGAGGGGGAAGGGGAGCGCGGCGATGGCCCGCTCGAGGGCCGCCGCATCGAAGGCGAGGGCCCGCCCCGGGGCGCTGCGCCATCGCCGGCAGGCCTCCAACAGCCCGATCTGCAGGTAAAACACCTCATCGAAAGCCAGCCGCCGGCGCGCCCGCTCCAGCGGCTCCCAATCCTCGGGAAAGTGGACCTGCTTCAGCGCCGTCGGGAGATCGGGGAAGCCATACGCCTCCCGGATCCAGGCCGGAACCGGATCCTCCACCCGGTCCGCCCAATAGTCCACCACCCGCTTGAGGATGGACCGCATCAGGCGCTGCGTGAGGCCCTCCGTCAGGGGGTAGATGGGGACGATGCGGGCGGTGTGCAGCAGCTCCCGATCGGCCGGCTCCCACTCCGGGGAGCGGAACACCGGGCGGCCCAGGAACTCGTCCACCCGCCCGCTCACCACGATGAACTGCCCCGCCTGGATGCGATCCAGCAGGTAGGGCTGGTTGAACCATGTGCACTCGATGACGCCGGAGCCGTCGGTGAGGAGGGCCTTGATCACCGTGAGGCCGTTCTCCGTCTGCTTGCTCCCGATGTCCATCACCTCGCCGATCACCGTCACCTCCTCCCCGATCCGGAGGCGGTTGATCGGCTTGAGGGCCCGGAAGTCCACATACCGCCGGGGGAGCAGGTAAAGCAGATCCCGGATCGTCCGCACCCCGAGGCGCGCCAGGCGCTGGGCCCGCTCCTGGCCCACCCCGTGGATCAGATGGACCGGCGCGTCCAGCCCCATGGCCTCCACCTGGGCCGCCAGCCGGGGCGGCACCGGAGGGGCCGATCGGGCCCGGGCCCGGGCGGGGACGGCCCGCTCGGCCCGCTCCGCGGGCGCCGGGGCGGAGGGCGCCGGCGGCTTCGGCGGCTCAACGGCCGGAGGGGGCGGCGTGGCGGGCTCGGGCTTCGCCGCCGGGGCCGGGCGGGAAACCCGGGCCTCCCGCCCCCGCTGCATGGCCTCCTGGATGCGGGCCTCGATCCGTTCGATCAGCCGCCGGCGTTCCCCCTCATCCGCCGCCTCGTAGCGCCGCAGGTCCGCATAGATTTCCTCCAGAAGGAGGAGCAGATCCGGTTCGCCCTCCTTCAGGGAGGCGCGAGCCTGACGATACCAGTGATCCGCGAACCGGCCCATCCCGCCGATCACGATGCGGTTCCGGTAGCCGTCCTGGGCTTCATGCTTCAGGATCTTCTGAAGTTGGGCGAAGGGCGAAGCCATCTCGTTCCCTCTCCGGACATGAGCGCGTTTCGAGGCCGATGTGGGAATTTCCCTTATTCCAATCGGATGCGGACGGGGAGCCGCGGGGTGCTTTCATACCAGCGATGCACCGTCGCTGCGCCGTATTTCTCCCGGAACCAGCCGGTCACGGTGGGCAGCCACTCCGGCGGCAGCGGCTCCGCGATCCCCTCCCAGCGCCCCCCCTCCGCTTCGATCCCCACGTGGGGATCCGCCATCAGGTTCTGATACCAATCCGTCCCCCGACCGTGGGAGCGGGCGTGGGCCATCAGATAGACCGCCCCGTCCCGGTAGACGAACCACAGTTCCACCCGATGCGGCCGGCCGGTCCGCCGGCCCCGGGTGATCAGATCCATCACCTCCGCCCGTTCCAACGGGTGCTCGATCGGAGATCCACCCGGCATCGCGATGCTCCCCCGGGTCTGCCCGACTGGAGGGAGGAGCGCACCTCCCCCTTCCATCCCCGCCATGGGGCCTGGCCGGGGAAAGGCCCTTCCCCCCTCGCCGGATTCAGTATAATCCAAACCCAAGCCGGATTCCCGCAGGGCCCCACGGGCTCGTGCGGCCCCGCGTTCCCGAGGGGAGACCCCGATGACCGAACGGCTCTACTGGCAGGATCCCTATCAACAACAGTTCACTGCCACCGTCGTCGAGGTGACCACGTATAACGGCCGGCCGGCCGTCGTCCTGGATCGGACGGCGTTCTATCCGACGGGCGGCGGGCAGCCCCACGATCAGGGCACCTTGAACGGGATCCCGGTCGCGGAGGTGATCGAGCGGGAGACGGACGGGGCCATCCTGCACGTCCTGGCCGAGCCGCTGAAGGACCGGGAGGTGGAAGGCCGCATCGCCTGGGAGCGCCGCTTCGATCACATGCAGCAACACACTGGCCAGCACATCCTCTCCCAGGCGTTCCTGCAGGTCGCCGGCGCCCAAACGGTGTCCTTCCACATCGGCCGCGAGACCGTCACCATCGACCTCGATCGGGTCGGCCTGCCGCCGGCGGCGATCGAGGCGGCCGAGGAGCTGGCCAACCGGGTGGTCCTGGAGAACCGCGAGGTGCAGGCCTGGTTCGCGGAGGGGGAAAACGGGGAAGGGCTCGGGTTGCGCCGCGCCCCGAATCCCAAGGCGAGGGGGCGCCTCCGGATCGTGGAGGTGGTGGGTTTCGATCGAAGCGCGTGCGGCGGCACCCACGTGCGCCGCACCGGGGAGGTGGGGCCCATCCGGATCGTGAGGCTGGAGCGGCGGGGGGGCGAGACGCGGGTGAGCTTCCTCTGCGGCTGGCGGGCGCTCCGGGATGATCAAAACAAGCAGCGGCTGCTCGCGGAAGCCGCGGGGGCCCTGGGCGTGGGCGAGGCGGCGCTGCCCGAGGCCATCCGGGCCCTGCAGCGCGACCTGAAGGAGGCCCGCCGATCCCTCAAGACGCTGGAGGATCTCTACCTGGATCTCGCTCTCCCGGCGCTGGAGGCCGCAGCGCGATCGGCCCCCTTCGGGGAGATCCTCACCCGGGTGTGGCCCCAGCTCCCGCCCGGCCTCCTCTCCCGGCTGGCCCGACGGCTGAGCGAGGGGCGCCCGCGCCTGGTGATCCTGGCGGCGGGGGGTGCGGAAGGCCTCCTGGTGGTGGCCTGCGGGCCCGGGATCCCCGTGGACGCCCGGGAGGTCCTGCAGCGCCTCCTCTGGCGGCTGGGGCGGTCGGGCGGAGGCGGCCGGCCCGACTACGCCCAGGCCCCGCTGGCCGAGGCGGATCCCCGGACCCTCCAGGTGGCCCTGGAGGAGGCGCTCGCCTGAGCGGCGGGCCGCCGTGTCTATCCCCGGAGGCGCTGAAGGCGCGCCACGGCCTCCCGCAGGGTTTCCTCCCGCTTGCAGAAGGCGAACCGGACCTGGGTGCGGCCCTGCTCGGGATGGGCGTAGAAGCTGGAGCCGGGGACGACGGCCACGCCGATCTCCCGAACCAACCGCATGGCGAAGGACACATCGTCCTCCGCGCCGAACGCCCGGAAGTCGGTCATCACGTAGTAAGCCCCCTGGGGCCGCCAGACCTCAAACCCCAACGCCTCCAGGGCCTCCACCAGCAGGCGCCGGCGCCGGTCGTAATCCGTCCGCATCTGCTCGTAGTAGGCCATGGGGAGCCGCAGGGCCACGACCCCCGCCTCCTGGAGCGGGGCCGGCGCGCCGACGGTGAGGAAGTCGTGGACCTTGCGGATGGCGTTGGTGAGGTCCTCCGGGGCGATGCACCACCCGATGCGCCACCCCGTCACCGCGTAGGACTTCGACATCCCGCTGATGGTGACCGTCCGCTCCCACATCCCGGGGAGGGTGGCGATGGGGATGTGGCGGTGGCCGTCGTAGAGGATGTGTTCGTAGATCTCGTCGGTGATGGCGTAGGCGTCATAGCGCTGGCACAGCTCCGCGATCCAGCGGAGCTCCTCCTCGGAAAACACATGGCCGGTCGGGTTGTGGGGCGTGTTGAGGATGATCGCCCGGGTCCGGTTCGAGAAGGCCCGTCGCAGCTCGTCCGGATCGAAGGTCCACTCGGGCGGGCGTAGGGGGACGTAGACCGGCTTCGCCCCGCTGATCCATGTGTCGGGGCCGTAGTTCTCGTAGAAGGGCTCGAAGATGATGACCTCGTCGCCCGGGTTCAGGAGGGCGAGCAGCGTGGCGATCATGCATTCGGTGGCCCCGCAGCACACGGTGATGTGGCGCTCCGGATCAATTTCCATCTCGTAGAAGCGGCGATATTTCTCGGCGATCGCCTCCCGGAGCCGCGGGCTCCCCCAAGTGATGGCGTATTGGTTGTAGTCCTCCCGGATCGCGCGGACCGCTGCCTCTTTCAGCGGCTCCGGGGCGGGGAAATCCGGGAACCCCTGGGCCAGGTTGATCGCGCCGAACTGATGGGCCCACCGGGTCATCTCCCGGATCACCGATTCCGTGAAATAACGCACCCGATCGGCCGTGCGCGCCATCGAAGCCATCCCTCCGGATCGTTTAGATCCCTCGGACACTCCCTCCCCACGCCCACAGGCGGCCGGGAGGGATGAAAAACCGCTCAGGGGTGGAGCGCGGCCTCGGACCCCCGAACGCCCTCCGGGCTCCAAGCCTTGCCTTCCGAATCTTACACATGCGCCGACTCCGGGCAAACCTGCGCCGGGTCTTTCGGAGGGCGGGCCTCCGGGCCCGCCGTGCGGCCTGGAGGTTCCCCGGATTCGCTTCATGGCGCCCTGCGCTAAAATGAGCCGGGTCCCATCGGCGATCCCCAACGGGGGGAGCATGCCCCATGCGGCGTTTCTTCGGCGCCTTCCTGCCCATCCGCGTCGGCCTGACCGGGGCGGACATCGCCATCTTGCTGCTCCTGGTCGCCATCTTGATCCTGGGGATGACCCTGGCGGTCCGGGCGCCGGCGACGATCTCCGGGCCCACCATCCGGCTGGCCCCGGAGGCCCTGCCCGGTTACACCGTCCGCTCTCTCCTGCGCATGGCCGCCGCCTACGCCCTGTCCCTCCTGTTCTCCCTGACGGTGGGCTACCTCGCGGCGCGGCACCGTTGGGCCGGCGCGGTGATCCTCCCCCTGCTGGACGTCTTGCAATCGGTTCCGATCCTCTCCTTCCTCCCCATTGTCGCCCTGTCGCTCACGGCCCTCCTTCCGGAGGCCATCGCGGTGGAAGCGGCCTCGGTGGTCCTGATCTTCACCAGCCAGGTCTGGAACCTGACCTTCAGCGTTTATCAGTCCATGATCACCCTCCCAGGGGACCTCCAGGAGGCGGCTCGCATCTTCCGGCTGAACCCATGGCTGCGCTTCCGGCATCTGGAGCTCTCCCACGCCGCCATCCCCCTGATCTGGAACAGCATGATGAGCTGGGCCGGGGGCTGGTTTTTCCTGATGGCCGCGGAGACCTTCACCGTCGGCGCCCGCGACTTCCGGCTGATCGGCCTGGGCACCTACCTCCAGATGGCCGCGCAACAGGGGGACCTGAAGGCCCTGGCCTGGGGACTGGGGGCCCTGGTAGGGGTGATCGTGGGGATGGACCAGTTGGTCTGGCGCCCGCTGCTGGCCTGGGCCGACAAGTTCCGGCTGGAGATGGTGGAAAGCGAGGAGGCGCCCACCTCCTGGTTCTACGACCTCTGGCAGCGGGCCACCCTCGCCGAGCGGTTCACGGAGCGGATCTGGACGCCCCTGTTGGAGCGCGTCGACGCGACACTGGGGCGCCTCAGCGAGCGGCTCGCCGTCTCCCCGGCCCCAAACCCCATCCCCGTTTGGGTGATCCTGGCTCCCCTGGCGGCCATCGCCGCGCTCGGGCTCGCGTATGGGGCGGACGCCGCGCTCCGGCTGTTGCAGGCGCTGCCGCCGGCTAGCCTTCCCCTGATCGGGCTGGCGGCCCTGGCCTCCACCGCCCGCGTGCTCGCCGCCCAGCTCATCGCCCTGGCCTGGACGGTCCCCCTGGGGGTGGCGATCGGCATGAACCGGCCCCTCGCCGCGCGGGTCCAGCCCCTCATCCAGGTGATCGCCTCCATCCCCGCCACCGCCCTGTTCCCGGTCCTCCTGCTTTTCATGCTGCGGCTCCCCATGGGGATCGAGCTGGCGGCGGTCGCCCTCATGCTGCTGGGAACCCAGTGGTATATCCTCTTCAACGTGATCGCCGGCGCCTCCGCGATCCCGCGGGATCTGATCTTCACCACAGGACTCCTGGGGATCCGCGGCCTGACGCGGTGGCGGACGCTGATCCTACCCGCCATCTTCCCCTATCTCATCACCGGGTTGATCACGGCCAGCGGAGGGGCGTGGAACGCGACGATCGTGGCGGAGTATGTGGAGTTCGCTGGGCAGGTCCACACGACCCTCGGGCTGGGCGCGCTGATCGCGCAAGCCACGGGGCGCGGGGATTACCCGATGCTCCTGGCGGCCACCCTGACGATGATCCTCATCGTGACCGCCGTCAACCGCCTGGTCTGGCGGCGCCTTTACACACTGGCCGCGGAGCGCTTCCGCCTCGACTAACGATCGGCCAGGGGCCCTCCGGAGCCTGCCCCAAGACTGGGTAGAATGATGATGAAGGGCAAAACGACGCTCGGATCCCCGCGAGGAGAGCCGCCCGTGAGCGAGCCGGAGCCGGCCTTCCCGGAATACGAAGCGGTCCCCCCGGGCCACCGGTCGGGGTTTGTGGCCATCATCGGCAAGCCCAACGTAGGGAAATCCACCCTGCTCAACGCCTACCTGGGGACCAAGATCTCCATCATCTCGCCGAAGCCGCAGACCACGCGCCACCGCATCCTGGGCGTGCTGACGCGGCCGGACGCCCAGGTGATCTTCATGGATACACCCGGCATCCACCAGCCGTTCCACAAGCTGGGGGAATACATGGTGGAGGTGGCCCGCCGGACGATCCCCGACGCGGACTTGATCGTGTTCCTCGTGGACGCCTCCCAGCCGCCGGACGACGAGGACCGCATGATCGCGGAACTCTTGAAGGAGAAAGCCGCGGACAAGCCGATCATCCTGGCATTGAACAAGATCGACCTCCTGAAGTCCGACCGCGCGGTGTGCCTCGCCGCCTACCGGGCGCTGGCCCCCACCCCGCCCGGCGCGGAGCCCCCTTTCCCCTGGGAGGAAGTGCAGATCTCCGCGGTCCGGGGCGACAACCTGGACCTCCTGCTGGAGCGGATCATCGCCCATCTCCCCGAGGGGCCTCGCTATTATGACCCCGAGGTGTTGACGGATCAGCCGCTCCAGATGATCGTCGCCGAGCGGATCCGCGAGAAGGCCCTGCTCTTGCTGCGGGAGGAGGTCCCCCATGGGATCGCGGTGGAGATCACCGATTGGGTGGATCGCAACCCGAACCTCACCTACATCGCCGCCACGATCTACGTGGAGAAGGAGACGCATAAACCCATCGTCATCGGGGAGAACGGCCAGATGCTGAAGCGCATCGGGGCCGCCGCGCGGCAGGAGATCGAGGCCCTCCTGGGCCACCCCGTGTATCTGGAGCTCTGGGTGAAGGTCCGGAAGAACTGGCGGCGGGATCCCGAGCAGCTGCGCCGATTGGGCTACGCCCTCCCTCGTGAGCGGAAAGGGCGCCGGTGACACGGGGCGGCCTGGGCGCGGGAGCTGAGGCGACATGGAGACGCCGGCCGGCCTGCTCATCCTCGATAAGCCGAAGGGCTGGACCTCCCACGACGTGGTGGAGCGGGTCCGACGGCTGATCCGCATCCGGCGGGTCGGCCACGCCGGGACGCTGGATCCCCTGGCGACCGGGGTGCTGGTGCTGCTGATCGGGCCGGCAACCCGGCTGGCGGGGTTCCTGCTGGGCCACGACAAGCGCTATCGGGCCGTGATCCACCTGGGGATCACCACGGACACCGACGACGCCGAGGGGCGGATCCTGAGCGAACGGCCGGTGGAGGTCTCGCAGGAGGCCTTCGAGGAAGCCCTGCGATCCTTCGAGGGGGAGATCCTCCAGACCCCCCCGGCCTTCGCGGCGATCAAAGAGCGAGGGGAACGCCTTTACGAGAAGGCGCGGCGGGGCGAGCCCGTGGCCCCACCCCCCCGTCGGGTGCGGATCGATGCCCTTCGCCTGATCGAGTGGGACCCGCCGTGGGCCACGGTGGAGGTCGCCTGCTCCGCGGGGACCTACATCCGGGCGCTGGCGCGGGACCTCGGGGAGCGTCTGGGGTGCGGAGCCCATTTGGCGGAGCTGCGCCGGCTGGCCAGTGGCCCCTTCACCCTCGCCGACGCCATCCCATGGGAAACTTGGGAGGCCGCCGCCCGCTCAGGAAACTGGCGCTCCTATCTGCGGCCTATGGCCGACGCCCTGCCGGACTGGGAACCGATGGTCCCCGATCCCGCCATCCTCCGCCGGCTGCAACACGGCCAACCGATCCCCGTGCGGGACCTGCCCCATCCGGCCCCCCGGTTGCGGGTGCACCGGCCGGATGGGACCCTGCTGGCCCTGCTGGAGCGCCAGGGGGACCGCTGGCGCCCGGTGCGGGTGTTCCCGGAGGATCCATAATCATGGAAACGCGGAACGCTCCCGGCGGGATCGGGCGCCGCAATCTTGAACCGAGAGCCCAAGCATGCGCTTCGCACAGCGGTTCGAGGACGTTGAGCCAGCCCCCTCGGTGGTCACCATCGGGGCCTTCGATGGCGTCCACCTGGGCCACCAGGCCCTGATCGCCCAGGTCGTGGCGATGGCCCGCGCCCGCGGCTGGCGCGCGGTCGTGGTGACGTTCTTCCCGCACCCCGCGGTGGTCCTGCGGGGCGAGACCCCGTTCTACCTGACCTCGCCGGAGGAGAAGCGGGCGCACATCGCCCGGCTGGGGGTGGATCTCCTCATCCGGATCCCCTTCACCCTGGAGACCGCCCGCATCCGCGCGGCCGATTTCACCGAACGCCTGGTCCGGATCGGCATGCGGGCGCTGTGGGCAGGGCCGGACTTCGCGATGGGCTACCGCCGCGAGGGAACCCTGCCGGTGCTCGAGGCGCTGGGGCGTCAATATGGATACACGGTCCATGTCGCCCTGGAATTCCATCTGGGCGGGCGCCCCGTGCGGAGCCGCCGCATCCGGGAGGCGCTGCGGGAGGGCGATGTGCGCTCGGCCGCCGAATGCCTCGGGCGTCCGTTCTCGGTCAGCGGGGAGGTGATCGCCGGCGCCGGCCGCGGCCGGCGCCTGGGATTCCCGACCGCCAACCTGCGCATCTGGCCGGAGCACGCCCTGCCTGCCGACGGGGTCTACGCCGGCTGGGCGGATCTGCCCGGGGGGATCCGCCGCATGGCGGTGGTGAACATCGGGGTGCGGCCGACCTTCGATCAGGGCAGCGAGCGGGCCGTCGAGGCGCACGTGTTGGACTGGACGGGCGATCTATACGGGCAGCGGATCACGTTGCATTTCATCGAACGGCTCCGGGAGGAGCGCCGCTTCCCCTCCGTCGCGGATCTGGTCGCCCAGATCCATCAGGACATCGCCCGGGCGCGCGAGATCCTGCGCGCGGCCCCCCTCCCGGTTCCCGCGGGCGATTCGTGAGAGAGAGCCGCATCCACCCCAAGTGGGAGGTCGAGATGAACACGTTGAACCGCGTGGTCGTCGTGCTCATGATCCTGGTGGCGATCCCCCTCTGCAGTGTGATCCTGATCACGCCCCTCGAGCTCGCCCGCCTGCTCCAGTCCGCCTCGGGCGCGGCGATCGAGGCCCTCAGCCGGATCCGCCCGGAGGCCCGCTACGGCGTCGGGATCGCGCTGGCGCTGGGGGTAGATGCCCTGCTGATCCTCTGGCTCCTCCTCGAGGCCCGCCCCCCGCGGCGGATCGTCCGGGTGCCCGCCGTGAGCGGGGCCATGGTCGCCGTGACCGTGGACTCCATCCAGGAGCGCCTGAAGTATCACCTGGATCAGCTGACCGACGTCATCGAGGTGCGCCCGCGGGTGATCCCCCGACGGGATGGGCTGCGGGTGGAGCTGGACGTGCTGACCTCCCCGGAGATCGAGGTGCCCCGCAAGGCCGAGGAGATCCTGCAGATGGCCCGCATCGTCGTGGAGGACAAGATGGGCCTCCGCCTCCACGGCCCGCCGGTGGTCCGCATCCGCCACGCGCCCTACCCCAAGGGCGGGCCGCGCCCATCCTCCCCGGCCGCCTCGTAGGCCCGGCGCGCGGACCTTCCCTCCGGGGGGCCGCCCGTTTCGCCCGGGCGGTCCCATCCTGAACCGTATGGTATACTGATCGGGAGCGCCTTCCCTGTCATTCAAACGGCGAGCCCCCGGGGCGGGTTTCCCTCCGCCTCGAGCGGCGCCGGATCCTCGCAACGGAAGACCAGTGATGTCCAGGCCGGAAACGTCGCTCCCGCCGGCGATCGTTCCGAACGGCCACCTCTCCCTAGAGGCGCGGCTGGAAGCATTGCTCTTCGTCGCAGAGGACCCGCCCTCAATCGCCCAGCTTGCCCGCGCCCTGGAGGCCCCCTCGGAGGCGGTGGAGGCCGCCCTGGACGCCCTGCACGAGCGCCTGAAGGACCGCGGGCTGCGGCTGCAACGCAAGGGGGATCGGGTGCAGCTGGTCACCGCGCCGGAGGCCGCGGAAGACGTGCGGCGCTTTCTGGGCCTGAACGCGACCCCTCGCCTGTCGACGGCGGCCCTGGAGACCTTGGCCATCATCGCCTATCGGCAGCCGATCACCCGCGCGGAGATCGAGGCCATCCGCGGCGTGAACTGCGAGGGGGTGCTGCGGACGCTGCTGGCGAAGGGCTTGATCGAGGAGGTGGATCGGGCGGAAGGGCCGGGCCGCCCCATCCGATATGGCACCACCTTCCTCTTTCTGCAGCATTTCGGCCTGCGCTCCCTCTCGGATTTGCCCCCGCTGGACGGCGCGGAGGACGGCGGCGGGCCGCCCCGCCTTGAGCCCGGCTGATCCACAGGCGGACGGGCTTTGCGACCCCTCGCCCTCCCCAATGCCCCTTCACGCCTTCCGATTGGCTCCACCATGCAGGCGGAACCGCGGAGCGCCCATAAAAAAGAGAGGCCCTTAAAACACGGCGTTCGGAGGCAGAGGCCCGAATGCGCTGGAAGGCCCGACCGGAGGATTTCCAGGTGGAGGAGATCGTCGACCTCCCGATCCGGCCGGGGGGGCCCTACACGGTGTATCGGGTGCGCAAGTGGGGGCGGAGCACCCTGGAGGTTCAGGCGGAACTGGCGGCGCGGCTGGGCGTGCCCCAGCGGGCGGTCCTCTTCCCGGCCCTCAAGGATCGAGACGCCGTCGCGGTTCAAACGGCCACCCTCCGGGGCCGTGGCCCGGAGCGGATCCAGGGGGAAGGCTTCGAGGCGATCCGCCTTGGCGAAGCGGATCGCCCGCTGCGCCCCCAGGACCTGCGGGGGAACCGGTTCGTCGTGCGGCTCCGGGCGCTTGCCCCCAGCGAGAGCGAGCGGTTGCCCGCCGCGGTGGCCCGGCTGGCCGCCCATGGCTTCCCTAATTACTTTGATGACCAGCGGTTCGGATCGTGGAGCCCCGAGGTGGGCTTCATCGGCCGGCCGCTCCTCCTGGGCCAGGCCGAGGAGGTCCTTCGGATCTACCTCACCGTTCCTATGATCGGAGATCCCCCCAACGTGCGGGCCTTCAAGGCGGAGGCCCGGGCCCGCTGGGGGGACTGGCCCGGCATGCTCCAGTGGGCTCCCCGTCCCTCCAATGTCCGCAGCGTGCTCACGTTCCTCCAGGCTCATCCGACGGATTGGCGAGGGGCTGTGCGGCAGATCCCCGCGCGCCTGCGGGCCCTGTGGGTCGACGCCTATCGGGCGTGGCTCTGGAACCGCGCCCTCGCCCAAGTGTGGGCGCGCGTCTCCCACCGCGAGATCGAGATTCGAGGGGAGCGCTTCCCGCTGCCGCTGGAACGGCCCCCCGAGGCGGCGGCGACGATAGCGCTGCCCCACCGGCGAGCCCGCGACGGGCCGCCCTGGTCGGAGGCGATGGCGGCGGTGCTGGCGGCGGAAGGGCTCGCCCCGGCCCATTTCCGGAAAAGCCCGCTCCTGGACGACGCCCCCTCACCCACGCGGCGGCCGGTCTGGTGCCAGCCCTTCGATCTGGAGCTCCGGGACCTCCAGCCGGCGCGGGGGGAGGCCGTGCTGGTCTTCACGCTGCCGCCGGGGAGCTACGGGACCCTGCTGCTCAAAACGTTAGCGGCCTGGGTGGAAGAGGGGTGAGGAAGACAGCCCCTCAGGCGGAGCGCTCACCGCCGCCGGATGGCCCCACTCCCTTAATGTGGAGGGCGCTTTCAGATTTTTTGCCTCCCCCGTTGACCGCCCGCATGGCTTCGTGATATAGTTAACATAGTTCACCGGGAGGGACGGCCTCTCGAGCACCCGATGCGGAGCGCCTTGGGACCTCAGGGTGAACCCTCTTGGCATCCGTCTCAACCTAGGTTGGGAACCTGTGTGGAGGAGGGAACGATGGCGGAGGCGCAGGCGATCCCGACAGCGGCGTCGGGCATCACCCGGCGGGAGTTCCTCACCTATGTGTGGGCGGCCTCGATGGCCCTCTTCATGGCGGAATTGGGGGGAGTGAGCGTCCTCTTCGCCCTGCCCCGTTTCAAGGTCGGCGAGTTCGGTGGGATCTTCCCCTTCGGGCGGGCGGCGGAGGCGCTGCCGCAGGTCGGCGAAGACCCCAAGGAGTTCCCCGAGGCCAGGATCTGGTTGGTCCACACGGAACGAGGGATCCTGGCCCTCTACAAGGTCTGCACCCACCTGGGCTGTCTCTACAAGTGGGTGCCCAGCAACTTCCGCTTCGAATGTCCCTGCCACGGCTCCAAGTTCCAGCTGGACGGCACCTTCATCGAGGGGCCGGCTCCCCGTGATCTGGACCGCTTCGTGATCTACCTCAAGGACGAGGGCGGCCGGGTGGTGGCCCAGACCGACCCCGATGGGAATCCCCTGCCGGTGCCGGACCCCAACCTTCGCATCGAGGTGGACACCGGGCAGCGGATCCTGGGCAAGCCCGCCCAGAAGCCGCAGGCCTGAAAGCAGTTGAGGAGGAGACGCGATGGCGTTGCGCTGGCCGGAACCGATCCCCACGTTGCAGAAAGAGGTGCAGCAATACGGGTGGCGCCGGGTGATCTTCATGCACCTCGACGAGGTGGTCACCCGGGTGACGGCGGGCATCCCCCTGACGGAGGTGCGCAACATCATCCGGGGTGAGCCCCCGCCCCGCCCCAATCCGCGGGTGAAGCCCCACACCGAGGGGTTCATCCTGCACATCAAGCCCTCCTTCTACCACGAGGCGGTGACCAAGATCTATCCCACCTTCCGGCTGGGCCTCCTGAGTTTCTACCTTTTCCTCATCGAGACCATCACCGGCATCTTCCTGATGATCTTCTACACGCCCTCGCCCCTGGTGGCTTATGAAGACATGCTCCGCATCCTGAACAACGTCCCCTTCGGCCAGCTGATGCGGGACATCCACCGGCTGGGGGCGGAGGCCATGGTGGTGGCGGTGATGCTGCATATGCTGCGCACCTTCTTCACCGCCTCCTATAAGCGGCCCCGGCAGTTCACATGGGCCACCGGGGTGCTGCTGCTGGTCTTCACCCTTTTCCTCTCGTTCAGCGGGTATCTGTTGCCGTGGGACCAGCTCTCCTACTGGGCGGTGACCATCGGGACGAGCATGGCGGAGGCCACGCCGCCGCCGGCCCTGGGGCGGATCGTCAACCTGCTCCTGCGGGGGGCGCCGGACATCGGGGCGGCGGGGCTGCTGCGCTTCTACCTGCTCCACGTGATCTTCCTGCCGCTGCTGCTGTTCTTCGTCTTCTTCGTGCACTACTACAAGGTGGTGCGCCACGGCCTCTCCCTGCCGCCCGAGATGGAGGCCGTTGGGGAGGACACCGCCCGCAAGGTCCCGCCGGAGAAGCGGGTGCCCTATATCCCGGACATCGCCATCCAGGAGGCCCTGTGGGGCATCGCCCTCAGCGCCTTCCTGGTCATCGGGGCGGCCTTCTTCTATGACGCGCCCCTGGAGCAGCACGCCGACCCGCTCAACACCCCGCTGCACACCACCGCGCCCTGGTATTTCCTCTGGCTGCAGGGGCTGCTGAAGGATCCCTTCCTGCTGGCCCTGGACCGCCTGGGCCTGCCCCGGCCGCCCTCCACCATTTACAACAGCAAAACCTTCATGGGCGTGATCCTGCCGGGGCTGATCCTCCTGTTCCTGTTGATCATGCCCTATCTGGACTTCAACATCAGCCGGCGCTATCGCCATCGTCGTAAGGCCCTGGTGGCCGGCCTGGTGGGGGTGGCGGCGTGGACCCTGCTCACCTACATGGGCACCCCCGCCTTCGCCGTCACCTCCTCGGCGGACATCGAGATCCTGCAGGAGTTCATGCCCCTGAACCCCGACCCCCTGTTCGGGGAGGGGAAGGTGCGGACGGTCCCCTACGAGCAACTGATCCCGGGCACGTATGACACCCGGAACCTGCAGCCGCCGGCGGACGCGCCCCGCCTGGCCCGCCTGCTGAAGGACCTCAAGCATCGGATCGAGAGCGATCCGCATCTGCCCCAGGGCTACGCCATCGTGCGGATCAGCGAGGTCCAGGCAGGGCTCAAGCGCTTCGAGATCGTCATCTACCAGCTCAAGCTGGACAAAAACAAGAACCCCGTCCGCGACGCGCAGGGCAACCCGGTCTTCCAGACAACCCAGCGCGCCATCTATCTGCACCGGGATGGAGGACACGGAGGCGGGTGAACTGAGGAAGGCGCCGGACGGAGCCAACCGCTTCACCGCTGGAGGGAGTCGATGTTCGACCTGACCACCCGTCGGATCATCGGCGCGACGGTTCTCATGCTGGCCACGGTGATCACCATCGGCATGGTCTGGCTCACCGAGGAGCAGCGCATGGCCCGCTACGAGGCCATCCATAAGGCGAGGGCCATCGAGAACGGGGCGCTGCTTTACGAGCAATACTGCTCCATATGCCACGGCCCGGATGGGGAAGGCGTGCCCGGCAAGGGCCCCAGCCTCAACCCCGGCGTGTTCCAACACTACGAAGAGCTGAAAAAGACCCAGAACTACGCGAACTCCCTGCGCAACTTCATCAAGCTCAGCATCGCCGCAGGTCGCCCGATCCGCACCACCTACCGGCCGGAGGAGGTCTACGCGGAGCCTATGCCTACCTGGTCCCAGGACTTCGGGGGGCCGTTGCGGCCGGATCAGATCGAGAACCTGGTGGAGTTCATCCTGAACTGGCAAACCGCCGCGGCGCCCGCCCCCACCCCGGCCTTCGAGGCCGTCGGCTCGGATCTCACCCGGCCGCTGCCGCCCGGGGACCCCGAACGGGGGAAGGCGCTATGGGAGCAGCAGGTTAAGCAGGCCAGCGGCGCCGCTGCTTCCTGCAAGGCGTGCCACAGCCTGCAGCCCGGCGAGGTCCTGGTCGGCCCATCCATGGCGGGCATCGCCACCACCGCCGCCCAGCGGATCCGCGCGCCGGATTACAAGGGGCAGGCGAAGACACCGGAGGAATACATCCGCGAGTCCATCCAGCAGCCCAACGCCTACATCATGGAGCCGGAGAAATACGCCGCCGCCCCGGGCGTCTCCAAGATGCCGGCCACGCTGGGCAACCAGATGTCAGCCCAGGATCTGGCGGATCTGATCGCTTTCCTGATGACGCTCAAGTGAAGGGAGGCGGAACGAACCGGGGGCGTGGGCTCCGCCCACGCCCCTTTTTTGTTAACTCCCCTGGGCGAGAAGCCGCCGATAGGTCCGCTGCAGCAGCAGCGCGTCCTCCTCCAGATTGGGGCTTTCGCACAGGACCCGGCCCCGGGCGCCCATATCGATTAGGGCGCGCAGCAGTTCCTCGTAGCGGAGATCGGACTCCTGAAGGTTCAGATGATGGCGCTCCCCCTTCCGAGTGTAGGCGATGCCCGAGACGTGGATGTGGAGCGCCTCCAGCCCCCGGGGGCCCAGCCCCGCCCCCACCCGGCGCAGGGCGTCCGCGAACTCCTCATACGAGTTGAACGATCCATCCCCCGCCCGTGCGTGGAGGTGGGCGAAATCGATGCACGGGAGCACCCCCGGGACGTCCCGGGCGAGCTGGATCACCTCGTCCAGGGTGCCGAAGAGGGCGGACTTCCCCATGGTCTCGGGGCGCAGGATGACCTCCACCCCTTCCTCCCGAAGCTCCTCCATGATCTCCTGCAGGCGGCGGCGCACGGTCTCATAGGCCCGCTCCGGCCGGGCGCCCTGATAGGACCCCGGGTGGAAGACGATGTCCCGCGCCCCGGCCCCGTAGCCGGCCCGCGCCGCGGCCATCAGGCGCTCCCGGCTGGCCCGGTAGCCGGCCCGGTCCTTCGCGTTGAGGTTGATGAAATACGGGGCGTGGACGCTGAGGGCGATCCCCAGCCCCTGGGCGGTCTCGCGGATCTGACGGCATGTCTCCTCGGAGACCCGGACGCTGCGCACCCAGGCCAGCTCCAGCGCCTCCAAGCCCAGCTCGCGGATGCGCTGCAGGCCTCCGATGGTCCCCCCCGGGCGCGGGGGGGTCGACAGGGGGCTGCCCACGGTGCCGAAACGCAGGGCGGTCTCCATCGCGGATCTCCTCCCTCTCCGACGCTTCCCCGGCCATCGGCCCTCATCCGGTTCGCCCAGGGGAGTCCCGTGAAGAAGTCCTATAACGGGAGGCATTCCGGGGGATCAAGGAGTTGACAGATCCCGACGGCGGGTCATTCCACCGAGAGGATGCGGAAGGTCAGGACCCCGGCCGGGGCCTCCACGGTGACCACCTCGCCCGGCGCCCGGCCCAGCAGCGCCTGCCCCAGCGGCGACTCGTAAGAGATCTTCCCCTGGGTGGGATCCGCCTCCGCGGGCCCCACCAAGATATACGTCTCCGGCGGGCCGCCGTCCTCCGCGACGGTGACCCGGGATCCCAGGCGCACGCGGCTGTCCGCGGCCGGCTGGGGCTCGATCACGATGGCGTTGTTGAGGATCGCCTCCAGGGTGCGGATCCGGCCCTCGATGAAGGCCTGCTCCTCTTTGGCCGCGTGGTAGTCCGCGTTCTCCGAGAGATCGCCCTGCTGGATGGCGAAGCGCAGGCGCTCGGCGATCTCCCGGCGCTTGACCGTGCGCAGGTATTCCAGCTCCTCCTCCAGCTGTCGCTTGCCCTCCGGCGTCAGGTAGGTCGGTCCGACCGTCGCCATGGCTTCCCTCTCCCGACCGGCGATGATCTCCCCTCAGGCGGCCCCGAGGACGAGCGCGCAGGGTCTTCCCTCGGGGCGCATCCAGACGTGGAAACAGCAGGGGGTCCATCCCCGCCCTGCCCTTCGACGTTCTCCATTATACCAGGCTGTTTTGGAAGCGAACAAGCCGCCTGGAGGGGAGCATGGGGCCGGACGCCCCGCGGAGGCGATGGAGGCCGTCCGCCGCGGCCCCCATCGCCCGTCCATCCCCTGTTCGAGGGGGAGGGGACCGGCATGGGGGAACCGGCCGCGTTGGAGAGGCGGGCTCAGGCGCGCACGCGGGGGAGCGGGGCGGGGGCGGGGATGCGCCGCGAGCGGCGGGCGGCGATCCGCAGGATGTGGGCGGCCATGCGCCCGTAATCGTAGCCGGCCGCCGCGGCCGAGCGAACGAATCCGGCGTCCGGGGAGATGTCGGGGTTCGGGTTCACATCAATGACATACGGCGTCCCATCCGGGGCCAGCCGGATGTCGATCCGCCCATAATCCCGAACCCGCAGCGCCCGATAGGCCATGGTCGCCACGTGCACCACCTCCGCCTCCGTCCACTCGTCCAGCGGGGCCGGGACCACGGGGACCGTCCGCCGATAGCGCTCGCTCAGGCGATCCCACTTGGCGGATTGATCCACGATCTGCTCCTCCTCGGGCAGGCCGTCGAAGAGGATCTCCGAGATGGGCAGGGGCTCCGGATCCCCGTTCCCCCACAGGCTGACGTTCAGCTCGCGCCCCGGGATGAAGGCCTCCACCAAAGCGGGCTGGCGCAGCGCCTCCAGCACATACTCCACCCGCGCCCGCAACGCCGATGGGGAGGTCACCACCGCCTCCGGGGTGATCCCCACACTGCCGTGCTCCCGGGCCGGCTTCACGATCGCCGGAAAATCGGTCCACCCCTCAAGATCCTGGAGCCGGTGGCAGACCCGCCAGGGCGGGGTGGGGATGCCGTTTAGGGTGAGGAACGCCTTCATCAGGGCCTTGTTCCCTGCCGCCGTCAGGGCCCATGGGCCGGAGCCCGTATATAGGAAGCCGGCCGAATCCAGCGCCCGTGCGACGCGGGGCTCCCCATAGGGATCCCCCTCCAGCGCCTCGCACCAGTTGAACACCACCCATTCCCTCGGGTCGTAGCCCGCCAGCGGGCCCAGCACATCCCGGCGGATCTCCACCGGGTGCACCACCACGCCGTGATCTTGCAATCCCTCCTGTAATCTGCGCACCCACTCCCGGGCATACGCCTGATCCTCCGGAGGCCACGCGCCGTCGAGGTTGTATAAAAGAACCACGCGGCGCGGGGTCCCCGGATTCGACGGATGCCGCCGCATCATTCCACCTCCTGCACCCGGGCCCCGGCCGCCGCCTGGGGGACTCCTGGCCGCTGCGGCGGGGCGAGGCCCTTGAGGTAGAGCGCCAGCCCCTCCCCGGCGTCGTAGAAATCCTCCACCACGGCCAAGAGGCGGAACCCGTGGCGTTCATAGAAGCGACGGGCCGGCGCATACGCGGGGATGGTCGCCGTCTCCACCACGATCCAGCGCCCCCCCTCCTGCTCGACTTGCTCCTCCATCGCCCGGAGGAGGGCGGTGCCGATCCCCCGCCGCTGCGCCCGGGGATCCACCAGCAGCCAGTAGAGATCCCACGCCCAGCGGGTCAACGGCCTCCGCCCGTAGCAGATCAACCCGACCACCTCCTCCCCATCGGCCCAGACGCGGAAGTAATATCCGCTCCCCTCGAACCCCTTCTCCATCGCCTCGCGAAAGATATCCAGGAGGATCTGGATCTCCTCCGGTCGGAACACGCGGCAGCGCTCGGCCAGCGTCCGGATCGCCTCCGCTTCATCCGCTCGGGGCCATCGAATAGGCGACATCGGCGCCCACCGTCGGAAGGGATTGGAGGTGGAGGATCTCCCGGCGCCGGCCGCGCCGTTCCCAGGCCAGGCGGATCAACCGCTCGGCCAGCGCGGCGTAGGAGTAGCCGGCCGCCAGGGCCGCGTGGACGAACCCGCTGTTCGGCGCCAGACTGGGGTTCGGGTTCACCTCCAACACATACGGGACCTCCCCGCGCAGCCGGATGTCCACCCGCCCGTAATCCCGGCCGCGCACCGCCCGGAAGGCCCGCACCGCGACCTCCCGGATGCAGGCCTCCAGGGCGGGCTCGACCTCCGCCGGGCACCGCACCGGCGTCAGTTCATACTCCTCGGATCCCGGCAGCCATTTGGCGGCGAAGGTGCACACCCGCCACAACGGGTTCGGGATCCGGGAGTAATCCACCTCGGCCAGGGGGAGGACCTCCAGCGCCCGCCCGCCCCAGAGGGCGACGTTGAACTCGCGCCCCTCGATGAACGCCTCCACCAGGGCCGGCTGGCGGTAGGTCTCCAGGACGTAGGCGACGCGCGCCCGGAGGGCCGCCTCCTCCGCCACCACCGACTCCCGATCGATGCCGTGGCTGGCGTCCTCGGCGAGGGGCTTCACGATGGCGGGCAGGGGGATCCGGATGCGCTCCTGGGGGTGGTGGACCACCTGGGCGGGCGGGGTGGGCAGGCCCGCGGCCCGGATCCGGGCCTTGGCCCGGGCCTTGTCCAGGCACAAGGCGAGGGTGGAGCCGGGCGACCCGGTGTAGGCGAACCCCCGCGCCTCCAGGGCGGCCGGCACCACCGCCTCCCCCTGCGGGCGCCCTTCGAGGGTCTCACAGAGGTTGATCACTACGGTATCCCGCGGATCGAAGGCCTCCAGGGCCTCCCCCAAGGACGTCAGATCCCAGACCGCCCGCGTGGCGACCGGCCACCCCCGCTTCGTCAGGGCCGCCGCCATCGCCTGGGCGGTCAGGAGCACCTCCTCCTCCGCGATCCGATCGCGGGGCTCCCCCCGGGGGAGCTGCTCCACCACGCTGTAGAGGATCAGGACGCGGCGGGGCGCAGGCAGGCGACGATGCGCCATGGGCGCTCCTCGGGCCTGGGAGTGCCGGCGGATGCCGCCCCTATCCGGTCGGTCGGACGGCCGTTCCGGCGGGCGCGGCCGCCGGCTCCACCGGGAGGCCGTATCGCCGGCAGGCAGCCTCCAGGATGCGAACGATCAACACCTCATAGGGCATCCCATCCGCCCGGGCGTTGAGCACCATGTCGCTGTAGTCGGGGTTCAGCCCGGGCAGGGGGTTGATCTCCAGGAGATAGATCCGCCCGGTGGCCGCATCAATCCGCATGTCCACCCGGCTGATGTCGCAGGCCCCGATGGCCCGGAAGGCTTCGAAAGCCAGCCGCTGCGCCTCCCGGCGCAACGCCGGGTCCAGCGGGGCCGGGCAGAGATAGCGCGGGCCCAGCGGCAGCTCGGACTTGATGTAAGAGGTATAGAGCCCTCGCTGATCGGGCGGGCACGGGCTGAAGTCCACCAGCATCGGCGGGAAGACGTGGACCCCGCCGACCTCCAGCCCCTCCCCCGTCGCCCATCCCCCCGGCGGCGACAGCCACGCCGCGTCGCCCTCGATGTTGCCGAGCAAGCCCACCGTGAGCTCCGGGCCGTCGATGAAGGCCTCCACCAGGGCCTCCTGGTGGTAGGTCCGGAGGATGTAGGCCACCTGCTCCCGCAGCTCCGCCTCGTTGGTCACCACCGACTTCGCCGAGATCCCCATCCCGCTCCCCTCGCGGTTCGGCTTCACGAAGAGAGGGAAAGACAGGCGGGGATCCAGGGGCTCGTCCGGGCGCCGGAACACCTGGAACGGCGGGGTGGGCAGCCCCTCGGCGATCCACACCCGCTTGGTCATCGCCTTGTCAAGGGAGATCGCCAGGGGGAGGACCGGGGAGCCCGTGTAGGGGATCCGCATCATCTCCAGGAGAGCCGGGATGTGGGCCTCCCGGGCGTTCCCCCAGTAGCCCTCGCAGATGTTGAAGCAGATATCCGGGCGGAAGCGGCGCAGGGCTTCGGGGAGGTCCAGGTTCCCCTCGAAGATCGCCGTCGTGTGCCCCCATGCCTCCAGCGCCTGGGCGATCCCCTCCACCGTCCGATCCGAATCCAGCTCGGCCCAGGCGTCCGGCGGCTCATCCGGCTGATGGGGCGCGTTGCGCTTGAGGTTCGCCAGGACCGCGACGCGCATCACAGCACCTCCCCGTTGACGACCGGGAGCGGCTCCGCGACGATCAGGGGCATCGTCTCCGTGCCCCCGGTCTGGAGCCGTCGGTGCACCATTTTGAAGCCCTCGGGCTCGATGGCCACGGCGTCGCCCTGCAGCAGGCCGAAGATCCCCCGCTGGCCGGGCTCGGGGCGCTGGTTCCGGCAATACTCGCAATGGCTCGGGTCGTGGGGCGTGTAGTCCGTCGGCTGCTCGTAGGTGCTGATGAAGCCCTCGAAGTTGCGCAGCACCACCCGCCGCTCGTTCATCGCCAGCAGGTAGTTGGGCATCACCGGCACCTTCCCCCCGCCGCCGGGGAGGTCAATCACATAAGTCGGGATGGCGTAGCCGCTGGTGTGCCCCCGCAGGGCCTCCATGATCTCGATCCCCTTCGAGACCGGGGTGCGGAAGTGGCCGGCGCCCTCGACCAGGTCGCACTGGTAGAGGTAGTAGGGCCGGACCCGGCGTTTGACCAGCTCGTGGACCAGGGCGCGGATGATGTGGGGGCAGTCGTTGACCCCGGCCAGCAGCACCGTCTGGCTGCCCAGGGGGATGCCGGCGTCGGCCAGCCTGGCCAGCGCCTCGGTGACCTCGGGCGTCAGTTCCTTCGGGTGGTTGACGTGGATGTTCATCCACAGCGGGTGATACCGGCGCAGCATCGCCACCAGATCGTCTGTAATCCGCTGGGGCAGGAAGATGGGCACCCGCGTCCCGATGCGGATGACCTCCACGTGGGGGATGGCCCGCAGCCGGCGCAGCAGATCCTCCAGGATTGACTGGGGCAGGATCAGCGGATCGCCCCCGGAGAGCAGCACATCCCGGATCTGCGGGGTGCGGGCGATGTATTCGATCTGCCGGTCGTAGTCCCGCCGCCCGAAGTTGGCGTGGGGGTCCCCCACGATCCGGCTGCGGGTGCAGAACCGGCAGTAGCTGGCGCACTGGGTCGTCACCAGCATCAGCACCCGGTCCGGATACCGGTGGACCAGCCCGGGGATCGGGGAGTGCTGATCTTCGGCGAGGGAATCCTCCATCAGCCCCGGCGTCGGCTCCAGCTCCTTCGCCGTGGGGATCACCTGACGCCGGATCGGGCAGTTGGGGTCGTCCGGGTCGATCAGCGAGGCGAAGTAAGGGGTGATATCCATCCGGAACCGGTGGGTCGCCGCCGCACCGGCCTCCTCCTCCGGGGTCAGGCGGATGATCTGCTTGAGCTGCTCCACCGAGTTGAGGCGGTGGGTGAGCTGCCAGCGCCAGTCGTTCCACAACTCATCGGGCACATCCCGCCAGATCGGCGCCCGCCGGCTCTGACGCTCGGCGCCAGGGGGCTCCTCCTCCAGCCGCTCCCGCTCCGCCATCGCACGCACCTCCCCCCATAGGATCGCCACCGATCGGAGAGGCCCAGGGATCTCCTCCCATGACGGCTCCAGCCCGGACGCCCCCTCCACGCGCCGGATTTTACTCCAATTTCACCTCGATGTGCGTTAAAAAAGCGTGTGGGTTTCGTGAGATTTCGGTGAAGGATATTATTGATAATTTTAGATGAATCGAAAATCTTCGATGCATCGAAGGACGTCATGATGGCGGGTCGGCGCCATGGATCTTCGAGGGGTGTCTCGCCCCCATCGCTCCCGCCTTCCGCGGCTCCGACCTTCGCGCTATAGTCGGGACGTTGAAGAGGCCGCGTCGCAGACCATGGGACGGAGGGAGGCCGATGATCGAGCCGGCGGCGCCGGAGCGCGTCCTGGTGGTGGCCGCGCATCCGGACGATGTGGAGTTCACGTGCGCGGGCACGCTGGCCAAATGGGCCCGGCAGGGAAGCGTCATCGCCCTCGTGCTCTGCACCAGCGGGGACGCGGGGACCGAGGAGCCGAACCGATCGCGCGAGGAGATGGTGCGGATCCGGGAGGCGGAGCAGGAGGCCGCCGCCCGCCTCCTGGGCCTCGCCGAGGTGATCTTCCTGCGCCACCCGGACGGCTTGCTTCAGCCCACGCTGGAGCTGCGCCGGGAGCTGGTGCGGGAGATCCGGCGCTTCCGGCCGCAGGCGGTGGTCTGCGGGGATCCCTCGGTGTATTTCTACGGCGAGGACTACATCAACCATCCCGATCATCGCGCGGCGGCCCAGGCGGCCTTGGAGGCTGCGTTCCCGGCCGCAGGCATGCCGCTGGTCTTCCCGGAGTTGGGCCTCCCGCCGCACCGCGTGCGCGAGGTTTACATCTACGGCGCAGCCCAGCCCAACGTATGGATTGACATCGAGGAGACGCTGGCCCTCAAGATCGAGGCCCTGCGCTGCCACCGCAGCCAGATCGGGGATTGGGACCCCGGCCCCACCCTGCGGGCGTGGGCCGCCGAGGAAGGGCGGGCGGTGGGCCTGCGCTACGCGGAGGCCTTCCGGCGCATGACGTTGGGGGGATGAACGAAACGGCGGAGGCGATCCCGGCTACCGCATCAGCCAGAGCGCCAGGGTGTAGAACGGCTCAAGGGCCCGTTCGAGGACGCCCAGCTGGCGGTCCAGGATCAGGAAAAGCAGGAGGGGGAGCGGACCGTAGGCCTCGAGCCGGGCGTAGGCGTAGGCCAGGTCGGGCGGCAGCACCCCCTGCAGGACCCGATAGCCGTCCAGGGGGGGCAGCGGCAGCAGGTTGAACACGGCCAGCCCGATGTTGATGAAGATCCACGCTCCCAGGAACTGGACGAGCATGGCGGGGGCCATCCCGGCCGCCGGGAGCGCCCGGAAGGCCAGGATGCCCAGCCCGGCCAATAGGAGGTTCATCAGCGGCCCAGCGCCCCCGACCAGGGCCATCCCCACCCGGGGTCCGTAGCGGAGGTAGAGCGGATTCACCGGGACGGGGCGGGCCCAGCCGAACCCGGCCAGGAGCAGCATCAGGGCCCCGATGGGGTCGAGATGGGCCAGCGGGTTCAGCGTCACCCGCCCATACCGGCGCGGCGTGGGGTCCCCCAGGCGCTCGGCCACCCCGGCATGGGCGAGTTCGTGGAGCGGGAGCGCGAACAGGAAGATCACGGCCAGGGCGAGGAGATATCCCGGATCGCTGAGGGGCGGAAACGGCATACGAGCGGACCTCCGGATGGTTTATCTGGGCGCGGCGCCCGCCCGCCGCGCGCCGAATGCTTTCCCCATCCCCCGGCGATGGGCACAAGGGAAGTTTAACCGGAAGCAGGGGACGATGGGAAATCCGTGGGAGGGCTCACGGAGGATGCCGGGAGGCCGGCGCATAGGCCTCCATATTATTCGGCGTGCCGATTGGGTTTCTTCGGAGGGCGTGTCTTCGGACCCACCGCAACCTCCCCACGGATG
>FWWM01001087.1_pt1 | contig 85316 bp, 95 predicted proteins | sample 2228351 | NCBI WGS metagenome assembly FWWM01 (sample SAMEA103939774, study PRJEB20133) | metagenome | reverse complement strand
GGTGCGCAGTTTTCCAGGCGGTTCCCGATACCCAATGGTATGGATACTGTGTCCCCACCCATACGGCTCGATAAAATAAGGGGCAAAGGTATATTCAAAGATGCGATGGTCTTGGAGCCGTTGATGCCACACCCGAACCTTGCGCCCCATCGCCCAGGCTCGTGTCAATGTCTCCAGGACTTCCTGATACACCGGATCATGATACTGCGCCTGCTGATCCATCACTTCAGCGGTGTGTAACACATGACGGCTGATCAGCGGAGCAAGCTTTTCCAGGGCGAGCCCCAGCTTGCGCAGAGCGGTAGCCGCATGCGGGTTTTTCTTGTCCGTATGCGCAGCCAACAGCCGAGCGGCGAGATGCACAGCGAGACTCTCGTGCAGGGTCAGACGCACATGGGTCAGATACGCCTCTCGATTAATATAGATCCGTCCTTGCTCTTCGTAAATTGGCACGTTGAGATCACTGAGGTCCTGGAGATCTCGAAAGATCGCGGAGCGGTTTACTCCTAATCGTTGAGCAATATCTACCTGTCGTAACCCTCTAGGATGGGCCATCAGCAGTTGCTCAATTTCCACTAACCGGGTGGCTTTATTCTGGCTCCGTTTCATGATATGCTCTCTCCTCCCCTATCTGTTTGCTCCACAGGTGCTCTGTTTCTATGCCTCTCTATCTTATAACCGCATTGTTGCAGGTACCGCAACAACCATCAAAAATTTTCGACTAGTGCACTGTTAAATAAGTTCTGACTAACTGTCATGCTGAGCCGAAGGCGAAGAATCTCTTTGTAGCGCTGCTAAGATCCTTCACTCCTCTCAGGGTGACAAAACAAAATAAAGTTTCCTAGTAGCACTTGTCTTTATAAGTCTGGAGAGCAGAGACCAATTGCTATAGTATTGCAAGGGATAGGAAAAACTTTCGCACAAATTTGGATCGAGAATTTCCTTCTCACGTTTGCTTTCGATTGGATTTGCTCCCATTTTTTCTCCTGTGTTATACTCAATAACTGTTTTGATCATCAAAACGGAATGCATTGGGAAATTAAGGCTAAAGAGAGAAGAGAGACCATGACAAAACAGAACAATCTGACTCCCAACAATGTTCCTATTCCCACTCAGCTCTCGTATCCCCCACGTTTTATTGCCAATGAAGAGAGGCAAACGGTAGGCGTCATCTTAGCCTATAAAGATTTTCAGACCTTTTTACGTGTTCTAGCTGCCTATACTGATTGGGAGTCTCTGCCTCCCTATCTCCAGGATGCCATTGATAATATGCTGGCAGACGAAGCGTTAGTGGAAGAAGGGCCATCACGTCCTCTGCGGGATGTTCTGAAAGAAGAGCCAAGCTGATATATGACCTATACTGTCTTACTTCGTCCCGCCGCAGAGCGGGATTATCGAAGTCTTCCTGGTTCACTTCGTTCTCGTATCCGTTCTGTTCTGCTTGCGTTGGAACAAGGCCCTCGCCCTCCTGGCACGGTTAAACTGACCAACTATACAGATCGATGGCATATCCGAGTTGGTGACTATCGTATTATCTATACCATCGACGATCAGGCTCAGGAAGTTACAATCCTCCGCATCGTTCATCGTCGTGATGCTTATCGTTAGTAAACGGTGAGACATAGAGGCTAGATAGTAAAAGTCCCCATAGTCCACTCCTTGCGTCGCATGAAAAATGTCCACTTGAGTGTTGTAGTATAGCACTCCCTTGTGCTCCTGTCTGGGGAGCGTTGTCCCGGTTTTCTAGGAGTTTTTTCCACATGTCGAGTTTCTTATAACCTCACGGCATTTCCGAGAGCAGGAGCCGTGACGACTCTGCGCCTGATATCCGCCCTTCCCCTCTCTCTTGAGTCTCTCTTGCATTCTCTTGACAATTTGCCCATACTATAAGCATCATACGGCCTATACATCGTCAGCACAGAGGAGGATGCAGATGACTTTCGGGGATCTGTATGAGCAGGATTTTTATGCCTGACCCAAGAGAAGCCGCCTTGGGGAACGTGTCCGGACTGGATACGGAGCATCTCGCAGAGGAAGTGGAAGACATGGGACGGATTGTACGGCGAGAATTACGTAGCCATTTAAGCGTTCTAATGTTCCTGTTATTTCGATACGCGTATATTTAAAAGTCGGACGCCCTCCACACATCCCCACTGCCCATACCACGTAGGTCACCTAGTGGGTAGTATTGATAAGGTTCTCCGCTGATAATCTCTGTAATGAGTTTCGTCATCAACTCTCCTTTCCTTGTTCTGGCGTTCTCATAAGCTCATCCTCGTCTCAGTCTCGCCCTATCCCGCACGGCTTGCAACTCTATTATCTCCGCCACCTCATAGCGCGGCGGAATGCTCTGCGATACAGGGCGCATCCGCAGATGAGTGGGGAAATAGCCACACCGCCCATGAAGCTCAGCAAGCAGCGTGATGGCAATAAAGTTTAAGGAGGGTGGGTTAATCAGGAGCGGCAACATCTGCCACTCCTTTGGCGAGAGCTTTGTCTGGTCAGCCAGCGCTACCACCTGAGGGAGCAGAGGCTGTTGAGGGTCAATCTGGCTATGCACTTCGATCACTCGCTCCACTTTCTGTCCAGTAAGCATCTTGATCTGCTGCAGGTGGTCTGAAGTCAGTGGATGAGAGAAGTTGAGGAGGAGCATTGCTATTTTCGCCTTTTTTTCCCTTTGCTCTTTACTTTTTGAGCTAGTTTAGAGCTCTTAAAAGTGGGACTAGATGACAGCTCTACCGCTAGAGGATCGGGTAAGACCGGTCGATCTTTGTATTCGTTGGGTTCAATGTGCATATACTCTGTCAGTTGTCGGTTGGGACCGCGCCACTCCAGCATCTGGAGTAGCATTTTGATACGTCTTACATCCTTGAGTGATTGCTTTTCTGCACGTTCCGTTTGATCCATAGCGTTGAGAATATAATTTTCAAAGGCCTCGATAAATCGTTGAACATTTTGTTCCTGTCGCTCTGCTCGATACCATGACTCGCCCTCAAATAATTGTGTATAACGGCTACCTCTATCACTTAGATACAGAGTAGGGTTAATCTTGACTGATCCCATCCCGAGAGGTTTGCCCATACCTAATTTATGACGGTATTCCTTATTGGTTTCTCCAGGCAGGATCAGAGCCCACAGTAAAGCTCCCAATTCTACTTCACTCAGATTCTCAAAATAGATCTTATAACGAAAGATAACACCAGCTTTGACAGGCTTAATCTGGGTGTGTTGAGAATCTTTTGACCAGTCTATAGTTTCACTCTCTTGAATATTTCCCTGACCAACTGGACCTTTGTGCCAGTAGAGCTTGTGGCCTCGAATGACTGTTTTTTGGGATTCGCTAGCATAATGATTCAAAGAACCCTTATCATCCGGCTGGTCTTGAGTAAGGTAATGCTGAAAAGTAGTAGGCTTTGGTGAGCTAAGAATCTTTGGCGTAATCAGTTCTGTGGATAGCCATACGCCACCAGCAGCCGATTGGAATAGGGCATTAGTAAAGAACACTCTCCCGGCATAAGCACGCTCTTTCCCTTCAGGAATAGCATTGCTCTTGGTATAGCCAAAGATTGCTTCAGCCAAATCCAGATCAGATTCACGGCGTAAATGTTCGGGAACAAAATCAAGAGGGGTATTAGGGTATGGTAGTCGGAACATCATAGCATGTCCAAAAAATGTTAACTCTCTATTCTCGACCAAATAGAATACAGGTTGCATCTCCTGCAAAGCACTATCCTTCCCTAAAAGAGTCTCTTGTCCAGGGGTAATTTGATTACGGTAGGCGCGAATCGTTTCATCTGAGGTAGTATCTCCTACAGCCCTAAAAACTAGTGGCTCCTTCGTTACCCACTGTATCTTTCCATATCCAACAATTTCTACTAACAAGCGTATCATCCCTCGCAGACTGCTGGCAGGGATGATTGGTCGTTCTAAATCATCTAGATGGAAGAATTGAGCATATTGTGCTCTGGTTTGATTATTCTCCATCGTTCTACGGATGTCATCGGCCCATTGGCGGAAGAATTCCGGGTTCAGAGCTGTGCGCGTATAGAGGGGTGATTCTGTAGTCAGAGTGCACTCTATATGTCCCGTAAACCGATCATGGTAGTAGCGATCCTGGTCGGGTACTGGTTCGGCCAGAACAATTTTTTCCGGTACCGGTAAAGGTACAAAGTTATAGGGAGCGTGAGCCGTACGTTCTGCTCGTTGAGGATTTTCATGCTTGGGATTCATATTCCCCTCCTTATGATTGCACCCGGAGTGAGACTAATCGGCTTAATTTGATGTAAGCTTGCCCTTGCCGATCATAGGCGAGATAATGACGGAGACCAAGGCGTAATGGGTGCTTCTGTTGATTTGCGCTAAAGTTATTATCGGCCAAATCAATTGGTACCGCGTGACGTAGTCCTTGGCGACCTTCAGCAACGAGGGTAAAACCATCTTGGCGTGTTTCAACTCGTGTTCCCCAAAGAATATGTTCCTCATCGAAGGCCTCAGCATTCTCATCATGGTGATCCTGAAGGCGGCATGCTTGAAAATTATATCCATCTCGCCACACCCGTATCTCTGCTTGCTCTCCAAAAAACGGGCCTGCTGAAGCGTTTCTGTTCGCAGAGAGGGTGAGATATCAGGAAAGATGTTGCTAGAAATTACTAATTGCCCGTTTCGAATCCGTCCCCAGATCACCCCATCGTCTGCATGAGCTAAAAACCATACCGTATCATCTATACTCGGATAATTCTGAAACCAGCCTACTGGGTCAGATAGAAAAGCTGTGATATCCAAAGATTCCACATGACAGCCAACCGGTTTAATTTCTCGTCTCATCTTCTCTCGTCTCCACAAATGCCTGGACAAGCTGCTCTAATCTGGCTTTCTCTCCTCCTTTTACATGAATAGTGCCGTCTTCTTGTTGGATAAAAGTCCAGCAAGTATTCGCATGAACCAAAATAGCTCTTTCTCCCTTCAATCTGCCCCGTCCTACACTCCCTTCCCCTCCCAACGGTAGATCACCCGTCCACAAATCTTTCAGTAGCAGAAGGAGTAAACCTACTTCCTTTTCTTTGGGATTTAGCAATCTTAGATGAATCTGGACGCGTGTATCCTTTTGACCAAAGACCGGTTGTTCGCTGAAGAGAGCGCCTGGGTAAGACCCGCCAGTGAAACGATCTATTTTTACTCGAGTTTGTACTAATTCTAGAGGTTTTTGGATTATAGTTTCCTCTACCCACAGTCGGCTAGCAGCAGGTTTTTCTTTATGTTCCGTTTTGGTCCCTGGAGGCGACAAGGGTTGGCCAAACAGCTTATCAACAAAGTCTTCCGCTTTTTTCAATCCAATTGTTTTGGCAATTCGTAGAGACCTCCCGCGCAACGCTCCAGCGAGGCTGGTACCACTGAGGATAGGAACCTCTTGTCCATGGCGTTTTGAATGAAGGTGCACCATATCTGGTGCACCCGCCTCGCCTGAGCCAGATCGAATCAGCAGTGAGCTATCCAGAAGAAAAAAGCCTTCTAAGATGCATACGGGTTGACGGTTTATACCTTTGACTGTCAGATCCAACAGAGTTGCTATATCGTTACCCCTCTTTTTGTCTGCTTGATCATCTTTCAGCCAAGAAATCAGTCCGTGTGGATTAGTCATATCGTAACGGCACACTGTCCATTGAGTAACGCGGCAACGACCAAACCCTCTCCGCTTACGTTTTCCCAAGCAAATCTCACCTCGCTCCAAGCCCTGCAAAGCCAAGACAAATGCTTCACGTAGCTCATCCTGTTTCTCTTTTAATACCAGAAGTTCAAATGAGAGGGGAAATTCAGTGCCAGCGATCAGCAGTTCGATATCAAACTTCTTACGGGCTCCGGCGGTACGCGTCTTAGGATCGATAGCCACACCATCCCGGAGTTCCACCTCGGGCTCATTACCCAAGGCGTCCTCTACAATCAGTGGACTTTGAAAGCTTTCATCCTCGGTGACTTTACCAAAGAGGAGATCAGCCAAGGCAATGGAGTATTCTCGAAGATAATTACGTAGTGCTCCAGCAATAGAAGTACCTGTTAACAGCGCTCTCCCCTCTAACGGATCTAGGAGCAAGGGCATATCTAAAGGGCCTTCTGCATCACCATTGCCTAAATGGGTTGGCGTTTCCAGTACCAGTGTTCCGGTAACAATAATCCGTTCCTGAATTCCACGTGGGTTCTGCCATTGTGCATTCATACTTCACCCTCTTTCATTCATTACGCTCCTTGCTCGCTTTTTTTAGTAGAGCATCCAAAAGTCGGGCTGTGTACTCCACTTTAAGAGCCTCAGTAATTTGACCAGTTACACCAGCAACTGTGGGGAGCTCACTAGGTTGCAACCAATCCTCCCAGATCCTGTTTTCTTGAATCCCTTCTGACAGCCATAGCGAAAGCCGTTTATTACCGATTCGAGCCTGGTCGAACTGATCACATGCTGCCCTTTTCAGGTTCTTCAGGTGTTTAGGAATCAGGTTGAGATCCTTTATCCGCCAAGCATGGCGGATGGTCAAACGCAGACGAGAGAGTTGAGCATTTTGGGGTGGTTTGTGAATACTTAATTGGCTGACAGACTCTATAAGTTTCTCGTCTAGCACTGCTTGGAGCCGTCGTTCTGCTAGTTGATGAGCTAATTTCTGACTTTCTGCAGAAAGCAAAATGGGTGAAGTAATGGAATCTTCTGGTATAACCCGACGTTGCAACGTAGCCTGTGTATGCCAGTTGATCGCAATGCGTCCGAAGCCTTCAGCGCGACGCTCGCCAATACCCTCTTGTTTTAATCTATGCAAGATGTGCCAGTCTATCTGGTCAGACCTATATACAAATACACTACCTGCCTGCAATGCTGGAGTCTGGATTAAGGGAAGTCCCCACTTCCGGTTAAAACCACCCACCACTCGTGTTTGCTGATATGCTCGGCTGTGTTCCCATCCTAACACAGCATCTAAATTAGTGGTAAGATGACCACTCTTATCTCGTAAAATAGCGTCGCTGAGTAAAGTCAGTATCACAATATCTTCATCTGGTTCCTCACCTTGGTCATATTCTTCCCAAGCCTTTTGTAGTTGGACATTCTCAAAACGCACCCGTCCATAGCCCGCACTACGGGAACCACCTATATTGAATTCTAAACCATTCAAAAAAGGGAGAAGCATTTGCACATCCGCTTCATTCTCAGTCAATATAACTGCTCCGAACACCTCATCTCCAGCTATTGCCTCATAACGGTAGACTGGACTCTTGCCCTTGCGTTTGATGTTACGATCTTCACTAGCATTATGTATGTTGATATGCCTTTTGGGAGAGATCAACTCCACTCTATTGTTTTCCCACCAGCAGAAAGTACCATCTGGTTGCTGAGGATCATCCAGTATGTCCTCATCCTCGATGGCAAAGTCATATATTATAGCTTGAGCGTTATCTTTTTCATCTTTGCTCACCCGCCAGGAGAATGGTCTAGGCAGTGTTCTTTTACCTAACCGATTTAGGGGATATGCATTCAGATAACAAACTTCGTCGTTAAAAAATAAACGCCGGCAAGTAGAATCTTGGGCTACATCCTGTACTTTGTGCTGTTGAAGATAGTAATTGATCAACGCTCCTCGGAGTACACTACCAGGGATAAAGTCAAAAGTTGTAGCACTATTCTCTTCCCCAGAACCCAGTTGGGTAACCAATAAAGGCTGCAAGAGGCGTATATGAAAAGTCAAGACACTCATTTGTTGACCTCCTGGCAGAATTCAGCAAAATACTGATCGGTAATCGATTGACGAGAAACGTTTAGAAGTTCAGCTATTAATCGACCACGTCCTCGATTGAGGCCAGTGCCAGCTCGTCGAAAAGCTTTGACACAGGCTGATAGGAGAGCTAAGTCATCTCTCGTTGGTTCCTCGAGGAAATTTAACTCTGCCTCAAAAGGTGTGCCACGTAGTATGACTCGCATAGTACGTAAAGTATGAGGTGTAGGCATACCACTCTCGTCTATCGCTGTTTGCTGTCGGAGAGCAGTAAATAATTCCAAAACCTCTTCTCGTTTGAGGCGTTTTTTTTCTACGTCTTGAGCGATAGCGGCGCGAAGATCAGTCGGTAATTGAGCATCACCGATGGCGAGCAGAGCATCATCTTGTAATCTACTACCTGGATTTCCAAACAAGCGTTGAGCTGCACGCTCCCATCGTATTCTAGTCATCTCGGATAGTACCGTCAGAATTTCAGCACACTCACTAACCAATAGCCCTTTGAGCGCTCGACCATTGAGGTAAGGGCAGCCATACTTATCATGTTGTACTTCGACATCGACCACGCCAGCCATGCCGTCACCACGCCCAAAGGTGGCGTCACTTTCCAAGATAAACTTCAGAAAGAAGGTGCTCATGGCTCTTCTCCCCCTTCTAATGGAACAAAGAAATCCATGGCTTCAATGGCGTCAAAATAGCCACATCGCCCACCTTGCCACCCTTGCCCTGCCATCTCGGGTTGTTCGACAATAGATGGAAGTTGCCCCAGGTTATATACAGAGCAGAAATGTTTGACTGCCTCTGGCCCTCTGCGGAGAGCATCTCTTAGTGCTTTGATCTTATTACGTCGTTCTGCCCATTGTTCACCGTTCTGAAACTCTCGGACAATTTGTCTAAAAGTCGTCCACGAAGACCAATCCTTCTCTGGATCGGTCAAGCGTATTGGTCGCATGAATAATCTTCCAGCTTCGACTGTATATTCTTGCTCTCGTATGTCCTTCAATCCACGTACCAGACCACTCCTAACAAAATGCCAGTCCATGGCAGTCAGATCATCTTCGTTGTATGGAGGTTGTTTCCGTTGTTTGATGTATTGCTTAGCTGAATCACACAGTTCCGCAGCTAGAGCATAAGCACGGGCAAAGGGATAGTGTGTCTTCACCACAGCTACACCGGCTCGGCAGTACGCTGGCTTGTTGTCTGTCAATACGTTGTCAGAAAACTGCTCCAGATAATATGCAGTCAAGTTTAACCCTAACCGTCCATCACACACAAAGGTCACATCATCACCACCAAAAACGATGGGTCGGAAAGGGAGTTTATTATCCTGCAACTTGATTATATCTCCAATCTTTCCATCTCTTACAGATGCAGACAGTCTATTGACTGTCTGTTGAAGTGCCTTTAACGCTGCCCTTTGTACAGATTCTGAAAAACTCCGCATATCCAGAACATACTCTCGATTCTTGTCTGGTGTCGAAAATTGATCTCGAATCCACTGAATACGCTTTCCCATTCCATTTCCGTCTGTGTGGATGACAGCAATGTAACTGGATTCTCCTCTGGTACGGCCAAAATCATCGAAGTCTTTAGGAAGATCATAATTTCGGAAATCGATTAACTCTTTCAGCCGGGTGTGAGCATCAGATTCCGCTTTAATCTTAGCTTCTACCTCAGCCGAAATCAGACGATCTTCACTATCTTGGCCCACCGCTGGCAGACCAGTAAAAGCACAGGAGGCTGTTACACCTAAACCCAGGATCGGTGATGAGGTTATTCGATCGGCTTTACGGATAGCCAGTTTATTCATCACCTTCTGGACTATCCCACCTTTTCCGCCTAATTGGTCATGGTGCCAATCAAAGTTTTCATGTGCCAATACTACTTGTAACCCTGGCGCTTCCAGTAAAACCCTACGAGTCAAACGGTGGGTAAAGTCCAGGGCTAAACTGTGATCGGTGAAAATGATAAGGGTGTTTCCACCACCCATATAAACAACCTCAGATTTCAGTAGACCATCTTCAATCTTCTGCTCAGTGAAGATTTCTATGCCTTTACCATTAGGGATAATCACGTTATGTGGTGTGGGTAGAGCTTCTACTACCCACTTTTGTGTGGCACAATCCACTAGATAAGAAGCACCAACGTTTTGTTGGAGATTGTTTGTGCCAAAAATATAGTCCTGGATGCCGATGGTATCCACTACAGTGAGCGTGTACTGGCTCATGGTTCTCCTCCACGCCTATCTGAGGTCGTTAGCAGTTTCAAACCAATCTTTTAACCGTCCCTTCAGGTTCAGCAAATCTTGTCTCCCGAATACTCGCACCCGTCCTTCGGTAAACCATGTCTCCTCAATCTCTTGTTGCAAGGCAGCAGGATCACGATAGCAACAGACTAGGGCAACTCGCGCCTCATCGCCTCCCATTTGACGAGCGCGAATGAAGGCTTCGAACAACTTCTGTTTACATAAACTTCTCTCATCAGAGGTAGTGCACGAGAGAGCAAAAAGTTGGTAACCGCGCATGACTGCTACATCAAACTCAAACTGCTGTTCTTGCACATTCATTCCATAATCGTGAATGCTAGATGCTTTTGCTTCTTGTTCCACACAGCTCATCGCATAGTGCTCTAACCACTTTCCATCCAGCCATTCTGCCAGATCATCTATTTTCCACTTCTCAGGAAGAGGGATTTGTTCTAGTGTCTGAATGTTTCCAAATCCTTCAAATACCTGAATCAAAGCCAGATTATCAGGTAAATACACATCCTTTAAGTCTGTTTTGGACTTAAATTTACTTTTATTATCTGGGCGTCTCAAATTTTTATTGCACCATCCTCGCCAATCTTCTAGTTTTTCTGTATGAACACGGAGTAAACCTTGAATTGCTTGTTCATATTTTGGTGGTAAAATTTCGTACTTCTCTAGAGAGTTTACCGCCCTACCATGCAGCGCCAGCAATTCAGTTAGCTTGACTTTACAAGCTTGCCCGACCTGTATTTTTTTCGCTGAAGTTCCATTATGCCCGTCTATCCTCAGCGACAGTGTTCGCGTATCTAAGTAACTGAATACAGCAGATGGAAATTTTCTCTCTAAGGCTCTATACACATGGACAGCCATTGCTTTGGTGCCACCAGTGTAATGTAAGCCTACAGAATCTCGATTATTGATATTTTTCAATATCTCGGACATTTTCGCAGTAATACGGCTGCTGTCAGACTCATCTATCTCTCGAGGAATGACTTTCACTTGCGACCGTTGATTTTTGATCACCTGTTTAAGTCTGGCAGCAATTTGTTCAGTGCCATGTGTACCAACGGAATGCAGCAAATAAATCGTACCATTTTCTTTTGCAAGTAAGAGTGCTGCCACATAATTTGGCAGTGGATTGGCACCCACAAGGAGGAAAAGATAATCAGTTTGGTACGGTAGCCATTCACTCATTGTTTGATATCTCCTCCACTTATACACCCAGTAGTGTCACAGTCTCCAATGTAACTGTCAGAGTTCCCATCTCTCTCTCTTCTCCTCTATAGTTACCTTTGTGCCACTATACCATCATTATACCACTACCCCTTACACTCTGTCTTGGGAACCTTTTCCCGCTTTTTGAGGAATTTTTTCCTATTTTGCCCCTCCTCTCTCTTGCGCAAAGTAGGGAGCAAACTCCGCGATAAGCACTTCCCGGGTGGCTGGGATGTCTGTGCGATAGCCTCGCCACTCGTGCAGTTTTTTGTAGATAATGGTAAACTGGTTATCCACCGTTTTCTTCGATTTGCCGAGTTGCTCTGCAATATCCTCATTGGACAATCCTTGACACGCCAATCTTATCAACGTACGCTCTGCCGGAGTCGACTGGTGCTCCACAAACTCTCGTTTCCAACGCCACTCCTCCTCCTGGCAGTATCCTCTTCGCTCATAATATCCTCCACCACACGCCCATCTGGCCTTTTCACCGGAACGGGTCGATAGCCACAAGGCCCCTGGTTGCGCAAACTCCTCTTCCAGAACCTTAAGCGCTGCCTGTACGGCTTCGCCTGCCGTATGGACCACGATTACCTCCGCAATAGGATATCCCTTCTCTCGCAAGAGATCGAGCACCAGGGTAATCACCTGCGGTTCTGAGCCTAATGTCGCGTCCTCGGAAAGGGAGGAGCCCTGAGAATGAAGGTACCGGCGATGTTCTTCCCTTTCTCCTGACATACCTCTATGTTCTTGGGTATCTCCTAATGACTTCATACTCAATAAATACCGATCACTCTACTCTTTTTGTACTAGATGTTCAAGAGAGAAAGGAAGTTCTGTTCCTATACCTGTTGCATCCATAGATGGAGAAGCCTATACTGTAATGAGGCTGCGAGTGAACTGATCTCCTTGAGAGGTCATATGACAGGTTAACCTTAACAATAGAGGCAGTGAGTTGTCTAACTCTGCATACAGCGGATGGGAAAGCTGCTGCCGTGGGTTCCCGCCGCTGATAGGTAGCCGTTAGGCTGTTGCACCAGAAAGACAAAGGTATGAGTAAGCAGTATGTTGAGCAGCGAGAGGGTGTCTATTGGGTTGCGGGGACCCGCGTGTCCCTCGACTCCATAGTGTATGCCTTTTTGGATGGACAGACGGCTGAGAGCATCGCTCAGGCATTTCCTGTCCTGACGCTGGAACAGGTGTACGGGGCGATCACGTTCTATCTCGCGAACCGTTCGACCATTGATGCCTATCTGCGCCATGAAGAGGCGGAGTTTGAGGTTATGCGTCAGGTCTGGCGTGCCCACGACCCGATGTTTTATCAGAAAATGGCTGACGCTCGGCGGCAACGACAGACCATAGGGCCATGACCGTCCGGTTTCAAGCGGATGCCAATCTGAACCAGATTATCCTCTTGGCTGTGAGACGGCGGGAGCCTGCTGTGGATTTTCAAACTGCCCTGGAGGCAGGACTCGCCGGTCTGAACGATCCAGAAGTCTTGGCATTCGCGGCACGCGAGAGACGTATCCTGGTCACCCACGACCGGAAAACCATGCCACGACACTTTTTTGAGTTCATCAGCACGGAAACCAGTGCGGGCGTGCTGATTATCCCGCAATATGTCTCAGTGGCGGCTGCCGTAGACGATCTGCTGCTGATCTGGTATGCTACAGAGGCGGAAGAATGGATTAACCAAATCCGCTCCCTGCCTCTCTGAGGTGCTACTAATGATGAAAGGGTTGTGACATGAGAGCAGAAGCATTTATCCCCGAAATATTCCGGCCAGTTACAGAGATCTTCGAACGGTTTTGTGAGCGGCATACTCTCACGATTCGAGTAGAGGCTGTCGAGAAACATGGAAGCCAGGATAGATAGAGAACAAACCAATACGGCGTTCACAACATCGCTAACAGCCTGAGACTCGACATGGCCACAACAGATATTATCCACGACGCTGTAAAAAATGCGCTTATCAAAGATGGTTGGACTATCACGCATGATCCATATATGCTCAGATATAAAGAGGTGGCTCTTTTTGCTGATCTTGGGGTAGAGCGTGCTATTGCTGCTGAACTGGCTGGTATCAAGATTGTGGTTGAAATCAAAAGCTTTATTGGTCGTTCACCGATGCAGGATATGAAAATGGCTTTGGGATAGTACGATCTTTATCGTGGTTTTTTTGGGAAGTTTTGGATCCTGAGCGTCAACTGTATTTAGCTATTAGCAGTGGGGTGTATAATAGTTTGTTTGAACAGAAAGCCATGCAGTTGATTGTGCGACGATACCAATTGCCTTTACTCATCATCAATGTGGAAACAGAGGAGATTGCCACATGGACAATATAGCCGAATATCGCCAGCTAATTAAAGCCTTATTAACTAAATATGTGGAATTAGTCTCCCAGCATCCAGAGCCGGGAATAGAAACCTTTTTGATTTTTGATGAAGAACGAGAGCACTATCTCTGATACAGGGTGGTCACAGCACCGTCGTGTGTATAGGGTTACTCTCCACATCCGTTTGCACAACGGCAAGATTTGGATTGAACAAGATTGGACTGAAGATGGGATTGCCACAGAGCTACTAGCGGCTGGAGTGCCTAAGGAAGCTATTGTCCTGGCCTTTTATCAGCCTGAAGTCCGTTCCATGACCGAGTTTGCGATTGCTTAGATACATCCCCTTTTCCAAGCCTCCTGGGATGCTTCAATAGCATACCACCTCTCTGTGCTCCTCAGCTTCATTTCCACCGAGCTGTATCCCTTATTGTTTGCAAATCCAACACCTCCGCTACCTCATAGCGGGGCGGAATACTCTGGGCTACAGGGCGCATCCGCAAATGAGTGGGGAAATAGCCACACCGCCCATGAAGCTCAACAAGCAGCGTGATGGCAATAAAGTTTAAGGAGGGTGGGTTAATCAGGAGCGGCAGCATCTGCCACTCCTTTGGCGAGAGCTTTGTCTGGTCAGCCAGTGCTACCACCTGAGGGAGCAGAGGCTGTTGAGGGTCAATCTGGCTATGCACTTCGATCACTCGCTCCACTTTCTGTCCAGTAAGCATCTCGATCTGCTGCAGATGTTCTGAAGTCAGTGGATGAGAGAAGTTGAGGAGGAGCATTATAATACCTCGTTAATTGAATCTGAGTAATTCACGTTCAATCCAATTTTCTTGTTGAGCCAGCTCTTCGATTGTACGCCGAGATTGTTGAGCCTGTTGTAAGACTTCTTCATAAGGTTGAATTAGTTCCCACTGTGGGCCTATCTCATAGGTCTTAGCTGTTTTTTCGGCTATAAGCCCCTGCTTCCGCATTGGTTTTAGATAAACTTCTTCAAAGGTTTCAGTAGAAACTCCCTGGAGCGGTTTCCAATGGATTGATATCAATCTACTATAAAGATTTTGCAAATTCATAGAACTTTCTTTGAGAAGGTTTATAATATCGTGACTCACATCACTCAGTTTCAAGGGCATAACCGGTAAGTCTACCCAGTAACCGTCTTCAGCAGTGAAACGCACACATTTCTCAGTGCTCTGATTTTCAGCCTGGACATAATAAAGGCGAGCTACATTACCCGATAAAATAGCTGCCAATTCTAAGGCAAAATTGATCACATTGTTACCACCAGTCAAATTTACCCATATCTCCTTACCTTGCCCACCTACCCCTGCCAATGCTGCTATTACCTGAATAATACGATCATATGTAGACCGAATATCACGCCGATCTACTTCGCACCAAAAGATGACGCCTTCTTCCCGTCCTCCACTCACCTCTGGCCATTCTTTTCTCAGTAGTTTCTGGAGGACTTCTTTCATTGGCCCTCCAGAACAAACAGGTTTCTCTGTAATTCTGCCAGATGGATTTTTGATATAGTCATAAGAGTAGAAGCGTGAATCGGTGGATCCTAGTACCTCTGGTGTTGTAAAGAGCACCAGCCCTTGCATATCACCTACTTTTTCGCCACGCTTGCGCTGAGTTACCTCACCTGAACGAGCGAAAAAATGCTGATCATCATTATTCCATCGCTGATAGCGGTGAGCTAGGTAAGATAGAGGTCCAGTTATGACCCCTGGGGAACGTCCTAAACCCATGAAATGATAGACGCCCATTAGTAATCTCCTAATGCCTAAGACTCTACAAAATAGCCATAGCCAGCACTAGTTTTGGCTCCAACTCCCAATTCGGATAGACCGGCTTTGAGCCAGTTGATAGCCTGCTTTTGTGCTTCATTGTCTTTTTTACCACACCAACCGACAGCAAATAAGAAAGGAGTTTCCTTTCCCACTGTTAGAAATGGGATGGGATTTGGATTTAAATAGTCGGCTGGTGGTTTTGATCCACTATAATAATCCTGATAGTGCACATTCATGACATCTGGCTTCAGCACTGGTGGTTTAGCGGGTATTCCATCGAAGAAAATAGCTTGGCCCATAGCTTGTGGTGTGCCGAAAATAGTCCGAAACAGGCGAATTTTATCATAACATCCTACTAACCCATCTTTCTGAACAGGAGCATCAGGTGGAACATCTTTATCTCTCTTTAAATCTTCCCCTCTTTCCATCTCTGCTTTTGGAAGCTTCAAACGTTGTCGTGCTGTCTCAGATAAGCGTTCGTCATCAGTTAGGAGTATAGCCTCAAGCTTCTCCATTGGTGTAAGCCTCTCTGTCAGTGTCTTCGTTTTCTTGGCTATGAGTTCATATTCTGAATAAATCGTTCCACTGCTTTACGTGTAGCTTCTAGTTGGCCTGAAGTTGTTGCAGTAGTCACTAGCTGCAATCCCAAACGTACATCGCTACGACGACGTATGTATATATTTACCAAGTTAGGCGATTCAGCCTTCACCTTGTTTTCACCCTGACTCCATTCAATACTCCGAATTTCATAAATGAAGACGAAGTGATTGCATAGACGATTAGCCAATTGCTCAAGATCATTTTTGTAGTGATGAGATGAAATATGAATCCGGCACTCTTCTTGACGAACTGGTGGAAGGCTTTCTACTCCTTGTAGGATATAGGCTACACTTTCCCCTAGGGCAGTGACTTGACCTGCTGAAGTTAATAACCCATTTGCAACCAATAGATCTTTTACTGACTTGCTTGAACTCTGACTCTGGAGTGCAGCCAGAATTTCGGGTAGCAAGGGAAATAACCCAATAAATGGCAAATCCACCAAGCGTGGGCGGTCACTTTCAGAGGCGGTCAAGGGAGGATGGAGGACCTCGTTTAGACGATCAGGGAACGAACGTAGATGGTACAATTTATCGATTTCCCCTCTTTCTTCAATCCATGGAGGTACCCATACATGAAAAAGCCGATTAGCCCCATAAAATTGGGCCGCCAACGCTAGTAATGCAGACATTACCTTGCGTCCACCAGCGATACTAACAAATATTTCATTCCTAACGTCTCGGTGCATTTTTAGAACCTTGCAAGCTTCTTGCATAAACTCGACGGCAATCTCACGATTATCCACATCATCAGCATAGGAGGCTACAGGAAGAGGAACAATCCAGTTAATCTTATCATGACTAGGTAAATGCTCACTTAACAGCTCACATGCTGCCTGTACGTCACGATCTTGGGTCATGAGGAGAAACACTCCATCAATCCGGACTTCCTGTTCGGCAAGGAGGTCTATCGCTTCGGTGATCACAGCGGGAGAAGTGCCAAGGGTGGCGATGAGTAAACGTTTTGGCATACTAAGTCTCCTGTAATAGCTCTACTGGCGAGAGAACGTTTAGGCCCAAGCTTTGACCAACACTGAACCAGTGATGTTTGCTTTCTGTTGTTACGAGATATGCTCTTCTAGTAACATCTGTCGCTATGATTAAGCTGTCAGTTAATGCATTTCTCCCAAGTTGCGTACGATGTTTCTCCAGGATAGAAAGTGCTAATTGTTGTGCTCTTGCTGAACACGGGACAATGTGGATGCCTAAACGGTTGCACAGTTGTTCAATAGCCCGTCTTTCCGAGGCAATTTGTTGATTGCTTCTTTGTCCAGTTGGTGGATATAATTCCATCATACTGATCAAAGAAATGTAAACCTTTCCTTCTGCCGCTGCAAAGAATAAGCTATCGGCAGCCATGTCATCATCGTGCAAATAATCGATGAGCACACTCGTATCAAAAACATACCGCATACCAAAATCTCGACCAAGTTTGGTCTAAGTAACAGTCCTTTACCGTCTGCGCTGAACGTTTGGCTTGCTCTGTTGGTTTGATGTTGCCAATGAACCGCGCAACGTCTCTACGGCCAAAAGTTGAGCAACATATCCAACTAGTATATTCTGCTCTGCCAACGATAAACATTTTACTTTAGTCAAATGGTTACGCATTGTTTTAGCGATGAGTTGATGCGCACGCTTAACCGCAGGACGTAAGGTTACATCTCGACTCAATCGCTCAGACCACCGGATTGCTTTCTCAGGTCCATAGATTTGGACTATCTGTACCCAATGCATCCACTCATTTCGAGTAACCTCGCTTAGTTCTGCCGCAATCTGTTCAGCAAGGGAAATCATTTGTTCTTCCTGCATTAATATACCTCCTTTGGACAAAATTCCTGCGAGATTTGGGCTCCTTGATGAAACTGTGCCCAGGCTTCAGGATCAAGCAAGGTTTGGTCTTGTAGCCATTCTTCAAGTGTCTCCTTCACAGAATAGCTTTCTCCACCTTGTGCCAAAGCCTGGAATAATCCTCTGGAGGAGTTTGGCAATAAATAAAGGTTTTGAGGATAAAAGTGTACCGCTCCTAAACAACGGGGTTTTGCTCCTCCTAGTTTTACTGGAAAAGTAGGGATTATATTGTCCTGTTCAGAATACCGTTCTAACCCTAATGCCCGTAGTAATAGACCCATCTCGTCAGGACCAGTGTTTTCAAAAAAGAGCGTCGTGCCAAAGCTTACTCCTTTTGGAATCACTTCTACAAAACGGTGGCTTTTTTCTGGTTTGTCATCCAGGTGTTGAAATATTTTCGACTGATAAAATTTACGTCCCTTAGTCTGGCGCGGAGGCCACAGATCAGCAATTTTGATTATCTGTGTTTTCAGTTGATCAGCAGGTAAGGCGTCAACAAAATATACACGTCCTCGATAGCCAGTGGTTCCAAAGAGCCGGCAAGCCGGACATAATACGGCTTGTTTCTCTTGGCCTTGTTTGACATTACCACATGCCCGGTATGATGGTTTCCTTAATCTGTCTTTTGAAGCTATTTGGCGGACACAAGAATTAGAAAGAGCCTCAACAATGCTCCGCACGGCTCCCTTTATGCCTGTACCTGGAATAACCAGTTGGTCTCCTCGACGGGTAAAAGCGTAGTAAGCACCTACTTTGTCATCCAGCAAGATTGCACCGCTACCAACGTAGAGATATTCAGAAACCACTCGCACTTCGAATCCGATTCGCCCACTAAGAGCCTGAAAGCATTCGTGGGACTCACGTGCAGTCAGTTTCGCTCTTTGAGGGGATTCATGGAAAGGGATCCAAAAGAACGGTTTAGGCTCAACTGGTTTTTGGGATTTTGCCATGTTTATGTCTCCTCATCACTTACCCATGCTCGCGGACTGACCCATACTGGTATACCATCCCGTTTGTATATGCTTACGTGGACGTACACGGGGTTCGGTGAGATCTTGGAGGAAAACGGCTTCCTCTATTGCTTCCCAATTACCTGTTAATGGCTGTAACTCTTGCACAGGGTGTTCCATAAGCAGTATTGCCTGATAATTATCTTTTTCTCTCCACCATCGAAGTTCTCCAGAATGATTAAAGACTGCTCCTTGCTCACGCCAGTCGGAGGGCAACCCTAGATCTATCTGAAACGTGGCCAAGTCAGTTACCCAAAAAGAAAGCTCATTGCCAAGCATTGTTACTCGCTGAGCTAATTCCTCAGGAGTACCCTGTAGCCAATAGGCATATACTGGTTTCGCCATAGAAAGTCTCCTTACTGCAATGACTGGATAGCCTGTTGGGCAATGGCCTGCCAACTGGTGCTATCATACGTACGTTGCCAATAAAAACCAAGAGTTTTGCTTTGCTGGGGCTGAGGAAGACTATTTAGCATGTAGAGTTCTGCTAATCCATAATTTTGTCGCTCTTCCTTGCTTACAAAATCTGCTAGGCCTCGTAAGTGATTTTCTCTTTTCAGTGGAGCCACCTCTTCCACCTTTGCTTCTTGCACGAGAACTTGTACCTGTCCAAAACCACGGTTTTTGCCAAAGCCCATCTTGAGAAGGCCTTGATTCATCGCTGCTAATGCAGTAGCCATCACCCCTACCTGCCAGAGTTCGTAGTTTTCTAGCACAATTTGGCCACTAAATGTCCCAGCTATAGCTACTTCCATCTCAAAAGGGCCATGAGCTACTGCATGACTGAGCCGTGAGATAGCAACGCCATAGCGAATTTCCGTGGTCACTTCACTGACTGGAACTAGATCCGTGAATGCAAGACGACCGCGCAAGCGCGTATGACCGAATAGGCGGCATGCACCACAAGACTGACGATACACTATAGCACTGCTCTCTTCCTTCTCTAGCTGTTTGGCACAGCTTTGAGACATATCAGGAAAGGTCGGACAGGCCCAGCGCCAGGAATCACGATCATCCAATGTGCGCAGTACCTTCTCTACAAATCCCCGTACTACTCCCTTGAGCGAAGAGCCTGGAATATAGACCGTTTCTCCCTTGCCCATCTGATAGGTGCGTACAAATTGCATATCGGGGAGAGATGGATTAGCCGAAAATCCACCTGCTTTGATCAGCAACGGTCCTACCGGATTGATATGCAAAATCAGATGTAACGCATTATATCGAGTCTTATGCATGACTCACCCCCTATAGTAGAGTCCTGCCTTTTGTTGAAAGGCTTGGATAAACAAATCGGATTGTACGGTACTCATCTGACCTTGTAATAAATAAGCAAGCAAATGCTGTTGTTCAACTCGCTGTATTGATAGATTGTGTAATGTACCCCATCCGGGACCACGGGTACTCTTACCACCAACAGGCAAATGCCCCTCTTGCCAAAACCTCATTACAGCGAGTAACAGACCGATTTCCCAGTCTTCTACATTCTCGACGAGTACTTCAATGCCAAATTGTGCTCCTGGGACTACGGTCTCAAAGTCATATTTAAAACCAGGACGGGCAGCACCTAGATCACGGTCTATGCCCACTCCATCACGAATTTGAGTGAGAACACGTAACTCCTCAGAGTTAATCAGAAAAGCATCCCTGAAGCTCAGGTGGCTGCTAAACCAGGGTGAACCAAACAGGTGGCAGACTGTACAACTTTTCTCCCAGACCAAGCGGCTAAACACTTGCTCATCTTGGTTGCTCTGCCGCATCAATTCTTCTTTTTCATTTGGGTTTACACAGGGGTTACCAAATGGATCACAAGCCCAGAAGTCGGGTCGTCTGTTGAAAGTACGCAATACACGTTCCATCTGAGCACGCACTATACCCTTGATAGATGAACCAGGGATAAACGGAAGTCCATCCACACCTTTGGTGACCGGGAGGTCAGTGCCAGTTGGTTCCAAGGAAACACGGCTGCCCACAGAAAGAGCCGTGTTCATCTCTAACGTAGCAGAGATCTTTGTCCGATTGTGAAAACGATCAAAGTTACTCATACGCTCTTCTGCTCCTTATTTTTGGTATCCCAAACATGCCAGCGGACAGCATAGCCCAGTATACGCGAAACCAGCTCCATATGTACCGCCTTAGGTTCGTCTTTACCAGCCAGACTGCGCGCATCATTCTGTAGAGCCTCCAGTTTAGCAACCGCCTCCTCTGCCCAGTCCTTGTCTAGCTGATTCCGAGCGGCTTGGTAACGAATAAACAACGCGACTGCTTTCCACGATTCGCTTGTCTCTGCAATACTCTGGATATTACGGAGTTGACGTTCTTTATCACTCTTCAAATTCTGAGTTAATTCTCTGCCTTTTTGCACCCAATTATCGTCATATTTTTCGATTGTTCGCCGTGTAGTTATAGAGAGAGGTCTCATTGGTTACGAAAAACAGCTGGGCTCAGCAGATCGAGGGAAAAGTAGAGGCTATCAGGTTGAGCAGGGAGAGTATCGGCATTCTTTGCCATATGCCTCATATCTTTCCATAGGCTAGCCAGTAGATCGTTAAACGCCTGCATTCGATCCGATATACTGGGCATCTTGAAATTTATTTCTTTTACCTGAATTTGTCCATATCCACGCGTACGCATTGCGCCGATTGAAATAGCGTTTAGAGCTTGGATAAGTTCTTCTTTTTTTTCCTCTGGTCCCTCCATACGTCCAATGAAAATCAGATTGGTTTTCTTTTTACTATCAGGCTCCTCAGTTAGTGGACTGAGAGCTGTAGCAGTATAGAGCATTCTCTCAAAGGCCGCACGACGATAACGGCTCAGTGCAGCCCGAGTATGGGCATAATATTGGGGACGCGTTTGCACATAGTATAGTTTTTTTCTGTCCTGATAGACACTAAAGAATCCTCCTTCGTGTTCCATCCGACTTTGACACTGAGGAGCTGCACAAACAATGGTAAATGGTATAGGAAAGTCTGCTCCTAACCGTTGTAACAGATGATAAGCCAAAGAAGGCAAAAGTATATCCACTACTCCATGTCCCTGATTCTTTGGGTTTGGTTCATTTCGGAAGCCACCCTTCTGCTTGCAGGTCAGCATACTGAGTAAAAAGGGAGAGACATAACTAACCGGCCGCCATGCAGTTGTAGGAAAGCAATTGCCTATACGTATTCCCTGTACAGTAGTAGCAGTATGGTTTTGCCGTTCTCGTACGATGAGCCAGTCGGACCAGGCTCCCCGTAAGATCCGCCCAGGAATATAATGCAAACTACTCAGAAAGTTCGTACTCGTCTTCACCTGACCTAACAATAGGGGTTCTGTCAGGTGAATCTCTATCCAGTGGGTGCTCATGTTTTTCCTTCTCCTATCCACGTCTGCCAGATAGGCTGTAAATCTGCTTCTGAAAGCAATTGGTTATCTAACTAATGTGGCTTTACAGTGCCATAATTTGATCCATCCTAACCCCCGACTCCGTCCTCCACCAATACCATGACCAGTCCTTGTAGCCAAGGAAATGAGAGCAGCAGCTTTTTTAGCTGCCTGAGGTACCGGAAAACAACCTGTTGCTTGGACTCCCCACTCTCTCTCTAGATGACATTGAACTGTTTCAATAAAAAACAATTGCTGCGCTAAGGCAGCACGTCGGTACCGACTTATAGAAACCCCACTGCGTATTTGCGTGGATACTTCGCTAAGAAGTGGTTTAGCATCGGCAAATTTCAGTGGTGCTAAAAAGCGAGGGTTTCCAAAAATTTGACAAGCTAGGCATAGATTAGAAGAGTCGAGACACATATTTCCTGGTTTTGGTGGCTGGCATACGGGCAAATTCCAGGTTTTTAGAAGAGCTTCAGCATTAGCACGCAAAAAACCTTTAAGCGAAGTAGCTGGAATCACATACAAACCATCGACTGAAAGAGCAGATGCCTTATCTGCTCCCAATAACCAACGATTGCCTGTCGTATGGAGAGGCGTTTCCAGTATAAAGCGCATATCTAAAATGAGTTTATTCATGACCTATTCCTCTCGCTCTTTCACATCCTTTCGCATAGCGCGAAGTTCGGCAAGCTCTAATACATCTAGTAAAGCAGTGCGAAATTCGGTTTTATGTTCCTCTCTTTTCTCCATCTTCCACAAGGGAGATGGCTGAGATTGATTAGAGGCAGCTATGACAGCTCCCACAGCGTTGAGGAATCTGATGAGATCATGCCGTTCCTTATCAGAACGACGAGCTATGTTGTAATAGATAGCATTAAGCGAAACCCATAGGCCCTTTTCCAGAGCTTCACCCCATTGATGACGCTGGCTCCGTGACCACTCAGAAGCTTGTTGTGATAGCTCTACCAGTTTTTGAGCCTGTTCCAGCGTGTAAGGACGGGCAGTCAAATTATAATCTTCTCGCTCATAATAGCTCATGAATGGCTCTATACGTTCGCTCATCATTGGATTGGGCAACCACAGGAAATCTAGAGTGCTCTGTGGATTATCCTTATCAGTTTTGGCCAGTTTCTTCGCTCGCTTCAGTAACCCGGTTGCTAGACTCTCCAAGTACTGTATGGGATAGTTCACGTCGGCAATTACTATACCACAAGACGCTGTGATAGGTATTGATCTCTCTTCTATGTCCTCTCCTAGTCTATTGTGTATATGTTTACGTACTTCTCGTTCAAAGTTCTCCAAGAATTTGACTGCCACTTCCCAGGCATAACCTGCCTGAATCAACACGATAACGTCATCTCCGCCGATATTGACAACCTCAAAAGGCCAACACTTTTCGTGTGAAAGTGCCATCTTGCATACTTCGGTCAGAGCTCCAAACAGCGCTTGTTGCGTCCCTTCACACAGGGCATGAGAGATAGTATGATACTCTTGTTCGTTCTTCACCTTGCTGAGCAGCCCTCCAATCTCATTGCCATCAGCATAGACAAAAGCCAAATATTTGCGATTAGCACTCTCGTTCAGCTCATCCAAGTCACGAGGTTGATACGCTTTCAATGGATAATACTGAACACAATATCGATGAAACTCTTCATTGAACTTGCCTCGAGTTTGTGTTTTTCCCTTTTGGCCTTTTTGATGTTTGGTATAACAAACGCAGCACACTTTAATTTCTTCTACAACTTCTTGTTCTCTTGGTTCTCTACGTGGGACTAGACACATTGCCATACGTTTGCCACAACTCTCACAGCGTTTGCCAAAGGGGAGCGCCTCAAAGAAAGGGGCTAGAATCTTTTGCAGTTTAGCTTCTCTAAGGTGAGCACCCAATACAACGGTGTGATAGACAAAGTCATTCTTCTGGAATGTCGCCTGTTCAGTAGCCTGCCAGAGCCGAGCTGCCCACCCATCCTGGGATTTAGCAGTAGAAACAGGCAATACCAATGTTGTCTTCTCATATACGACTGTCACTGTGGTAACGAGTGTTTTGTTTAAATAGATACGTTCGATCTCTTGTTTGATTTGTTCTGCTTGTTTAGCGGGTACTTCAAAGAGAAAACTGCCACCACCACAGTAAATTACACGTCCCCCTAGTTTTTTAACAAATTCACAGATGTCTTCTTCACATTCAATCAACAACTGACTGCCACCACGAATTTGGGGTAATGTGGAGGTTTCAAAAATATACGCTTTAATTGCATCAACATCGCCGGATAAGAGCACCTGCTTATCCATCGAGGATCTCCTCATTAACCAGTCCTTATATACGGCATCATAGATATTTTTCTAATTAAAGAAGAATATAATAAAATTAATCTCCAATCTAACATGCCAAAACTTCCCCTCTCTCCTTCCATATTTCAGGTTTTGCTATAGTATATCTCTCTCCTCACCTCCTGTCTTGAGCACTTTTTCCCACCTTTATAGGAATTTTTTCCTATTTTGCCCCTCCTCTCTCTTGCGCAAAGTAGGGGGCAAACTCCGCAATGAGCACCTCCCGGGTGGCTGGGAGGTCTGTGCGATAGCCTCGCCACTCGTGCAGTTTTTGATAGATGCGGGTAAATTGGTTGTCCACCGTTTTCTTCGATCTCCCGAGCTGCGCGGCAATGGCCTCATTGGGCAGTCCTTGACACGCCAATCTTATCAACGTACGCTCTGTCGGAGTCAATTCATACTCCACAAACTCCCGTTTTCGCTGCTGATCCTCTTCCTGTTTTATAGTCCGCTGCACCTAAATCGCTTCCCAGGGATCTTCATACACGGCTAATCTGGTGAACACCGGGGACACACTGCTCCAATGCAATAAGGGGATGGACACCAACCATACCGGATCCCCTGGCTGTACGTGCATTACGCGCTTGTCTCCCGGTTTCCATCCCTCCGATAACAGATGCCATACCTGATCCGCGTCGTCGAAGAGAAGCTGAGCCACAACCATTCCATAGACCGCCATCGGTTTGCGGCCACCGGCAATGCTCAGGTGGATCAACCGGCCAGCTTTCTTTTCAGCTAAGAGCACTCGGTAGAGCGTGCGGAACAGGGCAGCAGTATCCTCTTCGCTCATAATATCCTCCACCACACGCCCATCTGGCCTTTTCACCGGAACGGGTCGATAGCCACAAGGCCCCTGGTTGCGCAAACTCCTCTTCCAGAACCTTAAGCGCTGCCTGTACGGCTTCGCCTGCCGTATGGACCACGATTACCTCACCAATAGGATGGCCTTTCTCTCGCAATAAGTCCAGTGCCAGTGTAACCACCTGCGGTTCTGAGCCTAATGTGGCAATGAGTACTTGCTGGTTCATGTCCACACAAATTCCTCCTGGCAAGGGTTGATGCCTGAATCTCCCAAAATACTCTTTCTGCCATAATGGTGCAAAGAGCAGCAGTGGAACATCCCTACACTTCAGAAACAACAGTCTTTGATAGCGCGAACAAAGAGGAGGCTATTGATGCAGGAACAAGGCTGAGAGAAAAGGAAAAGCAATGAAGCGTAGAGATGAGGGAAGACTCGTCCAGACGCCCGGTCCCCTTACTCAAGGGAAATAGCGATAGAATTCTCGTCGATATAAAACACACATCACTTCAATAGTGTCGCCATGCGCTTCTATGCCAATACGGTAGTCACCAATACGGATACGATAACGATTTGGATACCCTTTCATCGCTTTTACACCGGTCAGATCTCTTACTGTTTGTATGGCTGGCAACTTTGTAAAAACCAGCTCAAAAATTTGCTCGTAAACAGGTTGATTTTTTGGTTTCTTCAGATCTCGGAGAAATAACTCACGATATCGTACTTCCACCTTGATTAGTCCTTTAAATACTCTACAGCTTCGTCCCGGCTCAATAGAGGACTTTTCTGTGCTTCATCCATGGCTTTACTCAGGCAATAATCTTCTATCCCCTCTCCAAGTTCCTCAAGGGAAGCATCCTCTTTTGGTAGGAGCTGTCTCCACAATTCTATAGGAATCACCACGGCTTTTGGTTGACCATTCTTGTCCGTCAAATATTCCACTTCAAACATCGATAATCCTCCGTTTACACATGCAAGCCTCACAGCGATGCGAGAACTGGGAGGCTTCTTTACCCTCCTCACCATTCTTCAGCGAACGTAAGGGATTTCTTTTTTGAAGATTTGGCTTAAGTTTACAAAAACCTAGAGGCAAAAACAACTGATTACCACTCCTTTCGGATATCTTCAAATGGATCATTGATCGAACTCTGAATACAAGTGCATAGAGGGGTAAAATTTTGCTTAGCCTCTTCATTGCTGGTTGTAAATCTCATGCAATATTAAGGCTGTGCCATCAAAACCGATTAAGTGCTGCCCACACTCGAAGACTGGTAAACGCCAATCTAAGTCCAGTCCAAGACTTTTCGGAACCATTGCAAAAATGTGATCACGTAACGTCATCACATGTGATACTGAGGTCTTGTGACCTTCTTGGATAAAGTGCAGATCTGGGAAGTTACTGGTACAGTATGGAATGCCGCACTGCTCATCGTTAAAAGTCGGTATGACCCAGACCTTCTTATATCGTCCATAGCCTTTGACTGTGAGCATCCCCATCTTCCCATCCGGATGTAGAATTTTCTCATTAAATCGCAAGCCTTCTGCCCGTCGTAGCAAAGTGGTGATATCAGTTAAGTACTTCGCCCTGTCCCAATCGCCGCCCTCACTGCGCGTGCGCAGAATCATTCCATGTTCAGACATATCAGTTAAGTACTTCGCCCTGTCCCAATCGCCGCCCCGCCGATCCAATTCAGCAAAATCCAGTACCCACTCACTGGGCAAAGAGGTGCGAAAAGTATTGAGATCACGGTAAACTGCCAGCCATTTATACTTAAGATCGTTTTGACGTACCTTACGAAGGTAGTGTAGCACCCTCTGAAACAGTTTATCTGGACATCCAATTTTTTGAGTATAAGTCGTGTAAAAGTGTTCCATTTGAGCTGTAACCTTTGCCACTTGCTCAGGATTCACTCTAAAGTCTTCACTTACTCGTTTTATCAGGTTTTCTGCCAAAGTAAACGAGGAGATTAGCCCCATAAAAGTGGAGACAAACCTGGCATGTGTAGCCAAACTCGGATACCAGTTATATACCCTCTCTTCTAAATCACTACGATCTACTTCTGGTCCTTTTTCTTGTCGTAAGGCCTCGATCCCATCTAGTACATTTGGAGGACATAGCACGTAGGCGATACCTGAGCTGTGTCTCCCTATACGACCAAAACGTTGCAGGAAAGATGCAGCTTCGCTAGCCTCAAAAATCAGATAATTACATTGAAAGTCTATTCCCACTTTAATAGCCGAAGTTCCAATGGCAACCACCTTTCCGGCAGTACTACGTACCTCCCGTGTTGATAACCCACGAATGATGGCCATCTTCTCACGCTGCAATCCTTCCTCTACCAGACGATCTTCCAACCGGATAGCATTGACTACCGAATTTACCACTATCACCAGTGGTATATAGTCAGATGTGGGATTATCCTGTCGCCTCTGGTGGATCTGTTTATCCAGTTGTTTCACTAACATGACTGCTGTTTCAACCACATCTTGGCCAGCTAGATATGGGATTATTTCTACACCCTGTATAGCCTGTCGCTCGTTGACTATTGGATACCCACATACTGCCGAAGTGTCTACGTGTAGAGGATTATCCAGTAATCGATTCAGGTATTCCTTTACCTCTGGAGCTGGTGTAGCCGAAAGTAACACAATTTTTCTAAAAGCTCCTAGGCTACGCCCTAGATGGAGCATGAATAATGCATGGGCTAATTCAACTCCTGAATAGAGGTGAAATTCGTCGATTATCAACGCATGGTAACCCGACAGTGCAGCCAGGGCTTCAGCATGGTAGCGCAGGGCAAAAATCAAGAACAGAATATCGGGGTTAGTCAACACAATCTTCGGTTTGTCTGCTTCCAACAATTCTCGCAATGCCCGCCACTTTTCTTTCCAACGTCTTTTCTGGCACCATTCTTCTAAAATATGAGCATCAATATGTACCAGAATCACATCTGCCGAAGCATATTCTTCGGCTGAGGTTTGAGGAGTCTGTATGCAGACCTTAAGCCCTTCTCGCTTGGCAATCCCTGCAATGTTGCGTACTTGATCGCGTATGAGTGCATTAGTTGGGTAGACACAGATAGCCCTTTGACGGTATTTGATCACAGGAAGCACTGCACTAATGGTCTTTCCTGTACCTGTTTTGGTCATCACTAGGAAGGAATGATGGTTCTCCCACTTATCAAGCATAATAGCTTGATGCGGATAGAGGGTCTGAAGGGCTATTGGATGCTGCACTAATGGCAGTGTTAACGGGCGCGTCGTTATACTTGACATCTTTCCAATACTCTCTTCGGAACGTGTAATCGATGTGGTCCAGCAAAGACAAACCAGTCCTGTTGGACTTCAGCAGTGCGTAGTAATAGATGAGGTGGAATGCTCACCGGTTCGTAAGAATTTAGCCGACCGGAGATATCCAATGGATTCAGAGGGTGTGTGGGGCGCACTGGCTCATCTCGGAACAGGGCTACGGGTTTTTCGATTTCTTGCCAGCGGATACGGATTGCTGCCCCTTTTTTGCCTAACCGTGTTACTCTTTTGGGTTGTTGTCCATGGAAAGTGAATACATAACAGGCAAATCCTACTTGTTGAGCAGCTTGATCATCAGCAGGATACACTGGATCAAGGTAGTTGCGCCAACCTAGATCTGGAGAGTTGACCCCACTTGGTCGATCCGTTCCTTTAGTAAGATCATTTATAGCATTGTAGGTAATACGTGTGCGGCTCCAGAAGGTCGCTAGGGCCGGTGTTACATACAGAGGGATACGTAATAGATCTTCCGCGTAGCGTGGTGCAGTCGTCCATGAGATACCATACGAGAAATCGCCTAACGAGTAGATCAGGGCATAGTTGTGCAGTAGTGGCAACGTTGTGGAAGATTTACTGATCTCATAGGAGGAGAACCAGAGATAGTCGTGATTATATAGCCGACAGGCAAATACTCGCACTCCATGATCATTAAGTGTGATGGCGTGGTTCATACTTCCTCCCGACTCTACCGAGTGAGTTGGTCAGTACGGTAATCGGCGATGTCTTTATAAGCTTTTTCCAGGAATGCCTTGTCGAGTTCAGTATCTGCACATGCTTTGACCAGCGCTTCAACTTCGGCGGGTTCTAGCACAATGACCTGCTTTGGATTACCAGCCATAGGCACATACCGGTCCTTGATAATCTGCTTCACGATGTCAGGGCTCAGCGTATCTAGCTTGTCAGCCAATTCCAGTGTCAGCTCTAACGAGGTAATCACCTCTTCCCATCCAGCAATGATTCCCCAGATGGTATTGCGTATATCACCACCAATACGGCTTTCTGCACCATAGCTCTTGCAAGCTAGAAGCGTTTTAACCGCCAGGATCAATTCGGGCCTGGTTACACTTTTCAGGGTAATCACCGAAGGGAACAACGTATCCCTCCTCCTCATCTTCCACGAGTTCATACCCCTTGAGTTCGGCTTGCTGAGCAAACTCAGCGATATCAGCCTTTTTCTGGCCGGTGGCTTCGGTGAACATTCCTTTACTTGGATATCGTACTTTAGCAAAATCCGTCCCATAATCCTCCGGTTTACCACCCCATGCTTGGGCCAATCTATCCGGTGTATCATACTTGCTCCGCAGGAATGTGATGAAATCCTGACGTACCCCCTCTATCCATTCTAATCCCTTGACTCGTCTAGCAAAGTACAAACCATAGTCAATTCGATCAACAACCTTATCTTGGATAGTAACAGGCATTGTCTTTAGTAACTCTAATAACTGGCTAATACCCTCTCGCAAAGCTTGACGAGCCTCCTGACTAATATACCCCTTTGCCTTGGGATTAGAGAGATGAATGTTCAAAGCATAGCCAGTGAGAGATTCAGTATCCCACTTACCGGTGCGGGCCTCTTGTAACACCTTGCCTATTGGACCCATGAGACTATGTTTGGAGCGTGCTGATTTAACAGGATAACTGTCCAGATAACGATCAAAGCAATCACGGATCGCTTTGATTTTGGGTGCGATCTCTTCAAGATCGAAGCGTTCGACTCGAATGAAAATAGGGGTTCGCATCGGAAATCCTCCTCTGGATCGTTATGAATAGTTCACCTCCTCAAAAATACGCAAATACATGATGTCTTGGTATTTCAAGGGTTGGTTTTCTGTAGCTCGTTTTTGTTCAATACGACGGAGCACATGACCGGCTGTCGGTGCTGTTAACACTTCGAACAGACCAGATCGGTCAGAGTATTGGCCGGCTCTCGCCAGAATACTGGCAACCCCAATACGTCTGAGCCACGGCTCAGCTTCGTTGAGGGGTATCCAATTTAAGCCAATCAATTCTCTAACAGTAGCTATTGGGGATACGAAGGCTACTCCCGCACCACCCTGAAAATCGATCTGATCATTGTCCTGCACGACGGCTACTGAAGCGTCTAGACTTAATCCTAGCAGCAGTGCTACAAACGTTCGGCGTAAGGCAGCATTAGTTTCCGAGTCCTCTTGAAGTTTAATAGAATAACTCATGGGCAACATGATCATATGCGGTGTCTGGCACACCAGCCGCATCTGGGGATACAGTCGGTACACTTCAGCTCGAATCTGTCGTGCCGTGGGATCGGTCACGCTGTTGGCATATATAGCCATAGTGGCTTCATCCCACGAAGTGAAATCTGTCCCCCATGCAATGTTAGCATCTTCCAAATCATCTTCATAAGCCTCCCTGAGTTCCTTCTCTAGTTGACGTTTATTTTTCTTTCTAACCTCTTCACCTGACCAGTAAGTGAGTAGGCCAGCAAGTTGCTCTGGTGTCAGCCGATAGAGATCTTTATCTAACAATTGATCAGCTATGAACCATGTGGAGGCCAACCATAACCGACGGTCAGGATCTCCTGTATCGCCAACCATGAATGCATAAGCTCTATCATAGAAAGTTTGCGCTTTACGTATCAACAATTCTCCAGCACCAGGTCCGATGTTCATCCGTGGAAAAATAATGATTAGTTCAGTCGCTCGCTCTCCCAAGAGGAGTTGGCGTAAAATGCGCTCATACTTACAGGTATCACAAATGGTAATGTAGCCGAAAGAAGCATGGGCAATTCCTCGATTCGTGTGTGATTCAGGTTTGTCAATGAAGTCAGCTTTTGCTTTAGTACCCTCCTTGAATGGCGTGTTACAGATAGGGCATATATATTGTGCCTTCTTCCTCTGCTTACCAGCAAAAGGTTTTGAGGCAGCATAGGATGCCATTTGCTGCAAGGCTAATTCAGCCAAGTCATTCTGGGCAGCCGGACTCACCAAGTCCTGTATAAAACCAGACGCCATTTTCTTGGCAAGAGTTGCTCGGGTAGGTGGATTTGAGATTGCAGCGTAAACTTTCTCCGCAATTTGAGCTCATGTATCTATGAGCAAATCGGTACGTTTCTCTGGTGCTACCTCTTCAAGAGTAGCTACGTCTAACCCGAACTGCTGTCCTGGTAATTGCCAAAATAGATCTACAGTCTTAGCCATGTCTTGAGCGGGCATGAGTGTGGACGTACTAAGAAGGGCAGCCCACGATCCAGATCCAAAGAGTGTTTCATATGCTTGTTGGGCAGCTTTTGTCCCATCGTTACCAATTAACTCTGGCTTCATAGCTGCTTTGAAGAATTTGAATACTAACATATCGGGATGGGCCGTAGAAATTCGCTCAGCCTCTCGGTCCATTTCAGGAGAGTATCGTTCACCGATCTTGCCTTTTATTGCCCAGTAATCTTCAATAACATTTGCTTTACTCTTGCCTCTGCTTGTAGTTACTATTCCTCGTCTCTTCTCACGCTCATAAGCTGTTACAAACGATTTCCGTGTGAGCTTCCGTGTCGCTGCTTCGAGGTATAACCGAATTTCACTGTGGTCAAAAAGTTCCGGCTTTGGAAGGATATTACCGGTTGGACTCCCTACCATAAACCGCGTTACATCCTTACCAGTAGCCTCTTTTAATACCTCGATTAAGCCCTCTTCAATTTGGTTTGATGATGGTTCTGACACCGGGGAAGCTGCTGAGCAAACGTATAGAGTAGCATCGCTAAAATGTAGTAACGGTATCCAGCCTGCCTCTTGAAAGGTTTCTAGTGCTGCTCGATGTAAAGCCGTTGTAGAAACACCGCGGATGATCACTTGATGATAAGCTACTTTCAAATGTTTTCCCAGCAGGCTTCGTTCCAACGTGCTTTTTGCCTCGAAGATCCCCTTAGCAGAACAGATGTTGTCGATATGGTATACCAGATTGGCTAGCGTGTACCAGCGATCAGTACCTTGAAGCATGGCCAAGAGAATGTTTGAATCACGACGCTCATAGCTCATGTGCAGATTCACACAATTCTCAATAATAGCCATTACCTTCTGGTCAAGATTAGGAAAACCCAAAGCTGGACACAACTCGGGTAAAACACTTTTCGTCAAGCTAGGATCAATCTCAGATAGAAATTTTCTCTTGCCTAGGATATAATCTTGCCACTCCGAGCATTCTTTGCCAACATCGTGTGCCACCAGGGAAACAATCAAGATGTGTTTCTCTTCCGCAGTCAGGTTAAAGTGATAGGGCTGTTCCAAGATCGGCAGAAGCTGTAAAGCAGCATCCAGTTCTATCAATGTATGTTCGAACAAGCTCTGGTCGAACTGTCTACGCTTGGCAACTTTTCGCTTCCATCCACGATTCAGCATCCAAGCTATTGCTCTTTCGAGTATAATCTCTTTATTCATTTGGCTTTTCCTTCAACCTGCATTTTGATCTAACAGGGGGTTACCTGGGAGAAAAGTTGATTCATGTTTCGTATAAATTTCTCTGGTAGTCCTGAACATGTAGTGGTTTAACTATATAGTAATTTAACTATAAACGAAAGAGGCATTATAATGATGAATAAAATACCAAATGGCCCCGAGATGATTTACTATTTTATCGAAAACGACAGAGTCTTTCTAACCAGCCGAGCCATCCGTTGGCGCATGAGGGTGTTCAAACTCTCGATATGACTGGTTTTTCCACTCTCTTTCCCGACCGCACGATGCCGTGTTAGAGGGAAAATGTCCGCCTATGCTGACCACAAATCGGTATAACACACCGCGCATTGTCGATACACACCAGGCAAAGATTCCCACACACCTTGGGCACCCTCCCGATCTCGACTCTCGATAGAGACTCCCACTATTTCTTTCCTCTCGCGGTCTTTGGCCAGCCAAATCCCATATTTATCCTTTTTCCGGCCCCCAACAGACCACATCTCATCACAGACAATGGTTCATCGGCCTTTTTTTATACTTGACTGCGACCTGGTGAGGGATCTCTGCGTATTTTTAATTCACGTCATTTTGCAACCATTGCTCCGACCCACTCGTCACCCTCGCAATGCCGGCCAGCAGAATCCTTTCCAGCAACAGCTCGTCCATCAACGCTTTCGTCTCTGGAGAGTGAGCACTTTTTCCCACCTTTATAGGAATTTTTTCCTATGGTTACTGTTTGGTCGTTTCCCTCTTTTTCCTCTCATTCTTTGAGGTTTACCTTCTTTCTTGCGCAAAGTAGGGAGCAAACTCCGCACCTCCCGGGTGGCTGGGAGGTCTGTGCGATAGCCTCGCCACTCGTGCAGTTTTTTGTAGACAATGGTAAACTGGTTATCCACCGTCACGAATCTTTCCCCAGAAAGAGAGAAACTCTTGGCGTCCAGTTACGGTCTATTTCCTTCTCTTTCTGCTGGCCCAATAGTATATTCTCCTCTCTCTTCTACCCATTTTATACTCAATAAACACCGATCACTCTACTATTTTTTTGAGAGATGTGCAAGTGAGAAAAGAGATTCTGGTATAGAGAGTTCGCTGCGGGGGTACAGAGGGAGAAGCCTGGACTGTAATTATCCGGGAATTGCTCGAGGAGAAATATTCTGTGCAGGGGTTTATTGCTGGGAGGCGCAATGGATCCGTGGTGGATCTGGGATTCAGGGGATCCTTCCCTCTGGATTCCCCCTAAGACATGGTTGGTCCAGAAATGCCAGAGACTGCTTGGGAAATCCAGATCAAACTATGCGTAGAGGGAGCTCGACTCTGAAAATCCTTTCTCACTTCTCCCCAAGATAGGATTTGCGCACAAGATCACTCCGTAGAAGGGCTTGCGCCTGATCATGCAGGACAATTTTGCCACTCTGGATCACATAGCCCCGATCCGCTACTTGCAGAGCCATGCGGGCATTTTGTTCCACTAGCAGGATAGTAGCTCCCTCTGCTTTAATAGTCCGAATAATATCAAAAATCGTCTCCACCAGGATCGGGGATAGCCCCATGGAGGGTTCGTCCAGCAAAAGCACCTTCGGTTTGGCCATGAGGGCGCGAGCCATGGCCACCATTTGTTGTTCACCACCAGAGAGGGTACCGGCTTTCTGGTGCAAACGCTCCTGTAGACGGGGAAAGAGCCGGAAGATATGGTCCATATCAGCGGACAGATTCTCTCGATCGTGGCGAGTAAAGGCCCCCATCTCCAAATTTTCCAGCACAGTCATACGTGGAAAGAGTCGTCGTCCCTCTGGGGCTTGGGCGATTCCCTTGCGAACAATCTGATCGGTAGGCAGTCTATCGATGCGTTCTCCTTCCAGAGTGATAGAGCCGGAACGAGGGGAGAGCAGGCCGATAATCGTCCGCAAGGTGGTAGTCTTGCCAGCGCCGTTACTGCCGATCAGCGTGACTACCTCCCCTTTATCCACTCGGAGGGAGATGCCGCGCAGGGCCTGGATACTCCCGTAGTAGCTATGGATTTCTTGCAGTTCCAGCAATGTCTTCCGTTCCTCCTTTGCCTAAATATGCTTCGATCACCTTGGGATCTCGCTGGATGTCTCGCGGTGTGCCCTCGGCAATCTTGACCCCATAGTCCAGCACAGTGATACGATCAGAGATCCCCATCACCACTTCCATGTGATGCTCGATGAGGAGAATGGTCACCCCACGCTCTTTTCGCAACTGCCCGATCAGGGTGGTCAGATCATCCGCTTCCTTGGGGTTCATTCCGGCTGTAGGCTCGTCCAGAAGGAGCAGCTTCGGCTCGGCCGCTAAGGCCCGCGCGATCTCCAGCAGCCGCTGATCCCCATAGGGCAAATGCCTGGCCAGCATCTTCGCCCGCCCTCCCAATCCTACATATTCGAGCAGCTCCTGAGCACCGATCTTGGCACGCCGTTCTTCCTCGACCACACGAGGGGGACGGAAAATCGCTCCGACCCAGGTAGCCCGCAGCCGACAATTCATCCCCACTAACACATTTTCTAATACCGTCATGTTGGCGAAGAGCCGAATGGTCTGGAAGGTCCGACAGATGCCCAGAGCGGTCACCCGATTGGGACGCAGACCGGTTACGTCTCGCCCCATGAAGTACAGACGACCGGTCGTTGGTCGATACAGACCGGTCAATATATTGAAGAAGGTGGTCTTCCCAGCGCCATTCGGACCGATCAATCCCGCAATCATCCCCTGCTCAATAGTGAAATCCAGCGCATTCACGGCCATCAGTCCATCGAATCTTTTGGTAATCTTTTGCGCTTCCAGCAGTACCATGATTATCCATCCCTCTGCCGATCCGCTTCCAGCCCCTCTTCCGGAAGGCTCTCTTCTTCCTCAACATGGAGTTCGGCAGCCCGAGCAGCACTGGGAAAAAGCCCTTCCGGACGCAATACCATGACTATAATGAGGGTAATCCCAAAAAAGAACCATCGCCACAGGGTCAAATCAGCTCTGGCCAAGGTATCGATGCTGAGCATTTGTCCCAGAGATCGCACCAGAAAGGTTGATTGCCCTAAAATCACCCGATCGAAGAAGACGATAAACATGCCACCGATGACTACTCCTTTAATGCTCCCCATGCCGCCCAGGATAACCATACAGAGGAGCATGATGGAGACCTGGAAGCGAAACAGTTCTGGGAAGATGGCCTGGAGTTTGGCCGCAAAAACGGCTCCTGCCAGACCTGAGAAAGAGGCTCCCAGGGCAAAGGCTAAAAGCTTAGTCTTGATCGGGTCCACTCCCATACAGGCTGCGGCCATCTCATCTTCCCGGATGGCCATCCAGGCTCGTCCTAACCGCGAATCCTCCAGGCGGCTCTTGGCGAAAATGGTAAAGACGCCGATGGCGAGGATCAAAAAGTACCAGGGGAGCGGATCAAACCCAAACTCATACCCGAGGAGTGGAATGCGAGGCCGTCCCACAGGATTGAGTCCCTGGGGCCCATTGGTCAGGTTGAAATTTTCGATCAGTACCCAGTCGCCAAAACGGATATCGATGTGCCAGAGATTGCGAGCAGCAATAGGAACAATCTCCCCAAAGGCCAGGGTAATGATGGCTAAATAGTCTCCCCGCACCCGCAGCGTCGGGGCACCAATGATCACACCGAAGAAGGCGGCTACCGGCACGCTGAGCCACATGGCCAGCCAAAAATCAAGCTCTAAACCATGGGGGGGCCAGGTAAGAATACCGGTAGTGTAAGCGCCAATAGCAAAGAACGCCGCATACCCTAAATCCAGAAGGCCAGCGTAGCCTACCACGATATTGAGCCCCAGGGCTAACACCACCAGGATAGCCGCATCGGTCACCGCATTGAGAATTTGCAAGTTAAGGGCTTTATCCACAAAGGGAAAAACGATTACCAGACCTCCACCCACTCCCCAACTGATGAGCTTGCGTCTGCTCTCAGGCATTTCCTGCCAGGGGCTCAATACCAGATCCCACCCCTCTCGCCATAACCGGCGCACATGCCTGCGTGTCATATACTGGCTTTCTGGCATACTTTTTCCTCTCGATAGTCCTCTGTAAAATACATTTGGGCTTGTCATGCTGAAAGGAGATTCTTCGCCTTCGGCTCAGAATGACCACCAATCAGCACGTGAACAGAGTACCAGACATCTGTTCAATACAGGGTGAAGTCTCCTGCTCCCCCCTCCTTTTTGCGATACTTTAATATTTCTCCGGTGGGGGTTCCCCTAGTAATCCCCAGGGACGAAAAACGAGAACCAGGATAAGAATCGAAAAGACCGTTGCTCGGGTCCAGGCCGAGGAGAGATACTGATCACTGAAAGCAGAGAGAAAACCGATCACGTATCCCCCCAGTAGCGCTCCTGGAATGTTTCCGATGCCCCCCAATACCGCTGCCGTAAAAGCTTTCAGACCCACGTCAAAGCCCATGAGATACCGGCCACTATTTAGATAGAGACCAGTGATCATGCCGGCGGCTCCGGCCAGAGCCCCTCCAATAAAAAAGGTGGTAGCAATAACCCGTTCCACGCTGATGCCCATCATCGCCGCTGCTTCCCGATCCTGGGCTACGGCTCGGATGGCTTTGCCCAATTTCGTATGGCGGATAAACAGGACCAGGGCGATCAATAAAGGCAAGGTCATGGCGAATAAAAAGATATCCTTGGTGGTAAAGAGGATCTTACTCTCCGGACCAAAGAGATAGGTGGCAAGATTGATCGTGGGAAAGATATTGGGGTAGAGAATCTGGCTCGGTCCATACCAGTTTTGCATGATATTTTCCAGTGCGAAGGAGGCGCCTACCGCCGTAATCAGGGCCGCAATCCGTGGTGCTCGTCGTAGCGGCCTGTAAGCCAGACGATCGATGCTCACATTTACCAGACCAGTACAGAACATAGTGGCAAGCATCACTAGCGTGATCGTCCAGACGAGCTGCCATGGGGGCAAAGATACGGCCAAAGATTGGGGAACTCCCAGCCAGATCAAAAAGGTCAACGAGATAAAAAAGCCCAGGGCATAGACATCACCATGAGCAAAATTAATCAACTCAATCAGTCCATAGACCATGGTATAGCCCAGGGCAATAATGGCCATATAGGAGCCGGTGGTGAACCCATTAATAACTTGCTGCAGGAATACCTCAAAGGCTGTCATAGGATTATCTCATTCCCAGTTGGTTAAGGACAGGTCATATCGGCGCTGATATTCTGGAGATGGACAAACTTGTTGTCTTTGACCAGATAACCAGCCATGTCACTGCGCGTCGTATCTCCATTCTCGTCAAAGCTAAAGGTGCCTGTCACCCCCTCAAAGTTCCGCGTCTGACGCATGGCCTCGAGGATTTTAGCCCGATCCTTGACCCCTGCCCGCTCAATGGCATCGAGAGCGACGATGGCTGCTTGATAGGCATACATGGCCCAGCCGATGGGTTCTGCATTATATTTGGCCACATAATCTTTATAAAAGCGCTTGCCTACATCAGTTGGTAACTGGTCCAGAGGTAGACCGGCAAAGGTAAGGTAGACATTACCGTTTACAGCGGCTGGAGTGGCCTGATCGATCAACCCTGGTGAAAAGAGGCCATCTGGTCCCATGAATTTGACCCCCCCATCAAATATCCCCAGCGCCTTCATCTGCTGGATGATCTGGACACCCCCGGAGTCGATGACAAAGCCTCCATAGACCAGATCCGCTCCGGACGCTTTCACTTTCGTGAGCAGAGCCCGAAAGTCGATATCTAAGGATTCAACCCCATCGTGACCAACCACCTCCAGCCCCAGTTTTTTAGCCTTCTTCTCAAAGACATCAGCAATACCCTTGCCGTAAAGCTGGCGATCGTCCAGTATATAAACCTTTTTGAACCCGAGACATTTGGCCCAGGCTGCCCCAGAGGCACCTTGAATATCATCGGCTGGATGCGCCCGGAAGTAATTGACCTTTCCCGAAGGACGATAGATGTCCGGTTCTCCTGGGGCAAATCCTGGCTTCGTGAGCCCCGGATAGGTATTCGCTGGACTGATTTGGGCCAATCCCGCTTTATTCGTGATCGGCATACTGACCTTCGCAGCCCCACTGTTGTACGTAGCGAGATAAATCATCACATCTGGATCAGCTACGGCCTTCTGCGCAATTTCGGCTTCCACTGTGCCATCCCAGCTTCCAGTTACCGGAGAGGCATCATCCATGTTGACCACTTCGATTTTGTAACCAGCCACCATGCCTCCCCGATGAGCAACGGCCAGATCCACCGCCTGCTTCATAGCGGTTCCCTCAGGAATCATGGCCCCCTGCATGGGCCAACTCGTATAAATCTTGATCACCCCTTTGGCTTCTCCGGTCCATCCCGGAGAGCCCCAGAACAGAGAGCCTACTATGATGACAAGCCACAGACTGACAACAAAGGTGATTCCTCTCATCCGTTTCATGACCTTGTCCTCCTCTCCATTGTTATTCTTAAGTAACTATGACTAAATTTCTTGCCCTCTTCACCGCCATAAAAATGTAGGGTGGGCTATGCCCACCAAGAATACCCCTGGCTGTGTTGGTGGGCGGAGCCCACCCTACCTCTGGCTTTTGTGAAAAATGCTTAGTGATACTTACTTAAGTTACCCAGTATCTGACTCAGCGGATTATACAATTCCCCTCAATTTGCTGTCAAGAGCTTATCATGCCAGGATAGGGTATAGAGAGATGTTTTCGCAAATTTTTCCCCTTCTCCCCTCCTTCTATCCGCTTGACAAATCCTCTGATTTATACTACAAAGAGAGCCAGAAGCTGCTGGTTTTACTACTTTATCTGCTAATTCCTGTACCTTACATCTTTACCACAGGGAGGGAGGGTCTGGGTATGAAAGCCGCCTTGCATCAATTACATCCTTCTGGAATCAGCCGGAGAGAATTTTTCAAATTAGGAATAGCTACCACTGCTGCCACATGGGCCTTTCCCCACGGGCTCACCGCTCAGGAGACCGGTCTGTCCCTCTGGATGAATACGCTGTTCTGGGGTGGGGATGCGCAGGCCATGGAACGGATTATCAAGCAGCTTAACCAGGAGCAGGGAAAACAGATCTTTGTTACCTTGACCCAGGGGCAATGGGAGGTCTACTATACGCAACTGGTAAATGCCGTGGTGGCTGGAAATCCTCCCCAGATCGGCATTGTGCATACCAATCGTCTCCCACTGGTGGAAGCGGCTCTGACACCTCTGGAAAAATCGCGGGCTGGAAATCTCCTGGAATTAGCCGGAATTAAGGGGACGGATTATGTGCAGACTCTCTGGGAGGGAGGGGTCTATCAGGGTAATCGGTATCTGATCCCTCTGGATACGCATATGTGGGGACTCTGGTATAACAAGGATCTCTTTAAGGAGGCTGGACTCGATCCGGAGAATCCACCCAATACTCGCGAAGAATTTGAAGCTGCAGCAAACGCGATTCGGGACAAGACCGGCAAGATCGCTTTCCATCCAGCCGATGCTGGAAAACCGCGCATGATCCGGCGAGCCTGGTTTATTCTCCTCTGGCAACAGGGAGGGGAACTCTTTGACCAGGGGTACACAAAGGCTACATTTAACGATGAAAAGGGATTACATGCGCTGGAGTATCTGGTGAGTATGGTCCGAGAAACAGCACAGGGGGGCAAAGGATGGAACAAGCCGGGTACGGATGGGGTTAAACAGTTTACCGCCGGGCAACTGGGGATGCTGCTGACCGGGAACTGGTTTTACTGGACAGCGGAACAGAGTGGGGTCAACTATGGGTTCCATTATATCCCGCAGTTCTTTGATCGACGGGTAACCTGGGGGAATAGCCATAACCTGGTCATTCCCAAGCAGGCCGAAGGGGTGAAGGATGAGGTGCTGGTTGCTGCGGCGAAGGTGATCAAGTGGATTGGCGAACATTCGGATACCTGGGGAATCTATGGTGGTCATATCCCTGCTTACAAACCGGTGCTGCAAAGTCCGGCGCTGCGTGAGTCCAAAACCTGGCAAGCCTGTCTGAAGAAATTTGCGGATATGGCAGATACTCTGGGCGCCTTCCGGTATGATATCATTCATCCACAACTGGCCAAGATTTTCGCTGCGCTGGAACCTCCACTGGAGGAGGCATATAATGGGACCCTCACCCCATCGGAGGCGTTGAACAGGGCGGAGCAGGCGGTGAATAAGGTACTGGCAGAGGGTTAAAGGGTTGCTCAGACAACGGCTCAGGAATTTTTTTCGCCGCAAGGGCTGGTATGCAGAGATTGAGGGGGGATTGTTCATCCTCCCGTACGCCCTTTTCTGGTTTCTCTTTCTCCTCTGGCCGCTCTTTTACGGGTTCTATATCAGCCTGCACCGCTGGGACCCGCTGCGCGGATCAGAGTTTATCGGGTGGCGCAACTATAGCTTCCTCTGGCACGATTCCCGCTTCTGGAATGCGCTGGGGAATACCTTTACTCTGGCCTTCCTGGTCATCCCGCTCATTGTCATCCTGGGCCTGGCTTTTGCTTTGCTCCTGAAGGGTGGAAAGATTGCCGGGAGCCGGCTGGTGGAGGCCAGTTTTTTCTTCCCCTATTTGCTCACCGTCTCCGTAGTGAGTCTGATCTGGGAATGGCTCCTGGATCCAGATTTTGGCCTGATCCTGCACACCCTTTCCACGCTGGGCTTTTCTCCACCAAATGTCTTGAATGACCAGTTCTGGGTGCTGCCGGCTATCGCCTTTACTACGGCCTGGTGGCTGGCCGGTTACCGGATGGTGATCTTCCGGGCTGCCCTTGAAGATATCCCGCCCGAGCTCTATGAGGCAGCAGATCTGGACGGAGCTACGGCGTTCTGGAAATTTCGCTATATCACCCTCCCCCTGCTACGTCCCGCCCTGCTCTTCGCAACGATTCTGACGGCCCTCTCCGGCTTCCGCGCCTTTGGGCAGATTTTGATCATGACCGATGGAGGACCGGGTACGGCTTCCGAGGTGCTGACGCTCTATCTCTATCGCTATGGTTTCGCTTTCCTGGAAATGGGTAAGGCTGCGGCAACCGGTTTTATCCTGCTCCTGATCATCTTGCTTTTCACCCTTCTCAGTTTCTGGTGGTTTGGATTTGAATCGGAATTACGTGGGAGATAGTCGATGAGGGGGCGGTGGAAACGATATGTCCAGCAGATTTTTACCTATCTGCTAGCCTTCTTCTGGCTGGTACCGCTCCTCTGGATGATCGATACCGCTTTTAAACCAGCTCCGGAAATCATGACTCTTCCGCCTCGCTGGATTCCATCCCATCTGACCCTGGAACATCTCCAGGCAGTGGTGCACAAATGGCCTTTTCCCCGCTGGATGCTCAACAGCCTGATAGTAGCGACCAGTGCGACTCTGCTCTCATTAGTGGTCTCTACGCTGGCTGCTTTCTCCTTTGCCCGCTTGCGCTGGCGAGGTCAACACTTCTTTTTCCTCCTTTTCCTTTCCGCCATGCTTATCCCCTGGGAGGTAAATGTCATCCCCCTCTATTTCTTTATGCAGCATTTTCGGCTCCTCAATACCTATCCAGCGATCTTTCTCCCTTTTGTGGCTATGCCGATCGGCACATTTCTCCTTCGACAGTTTTTTATCAATATCCCTCAAGAGTTAGAGGATGCAGCGCGGGTAGATGGCTGTGGCAGTTTGCGGGTACTCTGGCATATCATTCTCCCGGTCTCTCGACCGGCTTTCATTGCGCTTGCCATCTACATGTTCCTTTTTGCCTGGAATGAGTTTTTCTGGTCGTTGATTGCCCTGCAGAAGCCGGAAATGCTCACGCTTCCTATCGGACTCAAACACCTGCAAGGGGCTTATGATGTGAATTATGGTCTGCTGATGAGCGGTGCCTTTTTAGCTACCCTCCCCGCTCTGTTCCTCTTCGTGCTCCTGCAGAAACGGATCATACGAGGAATTGTCTTAACCAGTGGTCAGCGCTAGAGGCAACCGGGACAGTTTTGCAGGGAGCAGTTCAGAGAGCAAAGAAATATTTCGCCAGAGCACTCTTGCTCTCCAGTGCCTTGCAGAGAACTAAATATCGTCAAGTGGATAGAGTTTGCGTCCGAGCCGACGGAAGGGCAACTTGCCAGTAGTGGGATTGTGTACACTCGGTTCGGCGACGACATAGATCGCTCCGGCCCAGGACTCAAATCCAGCCCGGAAATGGGCGGAAAAAAGGTGGAGAGCATACCGCTTCTCCTGTCAATCAGAAGTTGCTTTTTAGTCAGGTTAGCAGTATAGTAGCCATGATGTCAAGAACAGAGAGAGGTGAAGCGATCCATAGAAGAGAGAAGCTGCAAGGTTTTTCGGAGAAGAAGGTCAGGATCCGCTTCTGGACAGAGTCTAAGCTGAGCAAAGCGACAGACGTGGAAGGAGTAAATGTGAGCAGCGATTTCATACAGATCATGGGGTTACACGGAGAAGAACAGCAGTGGGTACAGGTAGCGGTTACAGCCGCTCAGGAAGCTGGAAAGATCCTGCACCAGCACTTTGGACAGGGACAGGAGATCAGCTATAAAGGGGCCAAAGATCTGGTCACCACTATGGATCTCCAGGCACAGCAGGTCATTCTTTCGTATTTGACCAAACATTTTCCTGACTATGCGGTTTTGTCCGAAGAGGGGATAAACACTGACCATACGAATGTGCCGCGCTGGGTGATCGATCCGCTGGACGGTACCACCAACTATGCTCATGGTTTTCCCTTTTTTGCCGTCTCTATCGGGTTAGAGCAACAAGGAGAGGGTTTGCTTGGGGTAGTGTATGCGCCGGTACTTGACGAACTCTTCATCGCGGTACGCGGCAAAGGAGCCTGTCTCAATGGACGTAAAATCACTGTATCCACAACGAAGACGTTACAGGATAGTTTACTGGCTACCGGTTTCACCGGCCCTTACCTCTATCCCGGTTCCCCCGTTTTCCATGATTTTGTCACCTTTAGTATCCAGGCACAGGGGGTTCGACGCGCGGGAAGCGCAGCCATTGATCTCTGCTACATCGCTGCTGGACGTTTAGATGGCTTCTGGGAAAAGGGGCTCCATCCCTGGGATATTACCGCTGCTGGGCTTATTATTCAGGAAGCAGGGGGACAAGTCTCTGATTTTCAGGGAAAGCCTTTTCACCCTATGCAGAGAGAAACCGTAGCGTCCAATGGGATCATTCATGCCGAAATGTTACAGATTCTAACGAATTCGGCAAAGGACACCTCTGCTTAACCCTATAATGACCCTTGACTCAAGCCAGCTATTGCGATAGGAAGGGATCTTTGCTTCTGTGAGAATACCCCCCTCCAACACGTGCATCCCAGCGTCATATATACCGAGGAAGGGGATACACCGTTTATAGCCACCACGGTGACGGGCTCGGTCAACTTTCGGTTCTATAGAGAATTATCAGATCAGTGGGAGATTCGAGTTTGCCTTTATCGATGACAGGAAAAGTTCTGTCCTTACCAACGGCAGGTTTGCTGCTTTTGTGGATCTGAATCCAGTAGAAGAAGGCTTTCCATTTTCCGGTCTTCCAGTGGCATAAAAAATGCAAGTTCTACCCAGAGAATTAAGAAAATCCGGATCATAGTTCAAAAAAGGCTCAAGGCCCTTTAAGGTCTTTGACCAAGGGAGCGTCATAAATGAAAAAACTCTACCGCATCGTTGGAGGAATTGTGTGTATCGTCCTGTTCACTCATTCAGGAGCACTGCCAGTGCTTAAGTATCCGTTTTCCCAGCTTATCAACTGGAATGAAAACGCAAAACGGCAGGAATACGAAAAATATTTTGCAGAGGCTAATATTGCCGTCTCCCGCATTCCTATTGTGCGCCCACACCCCGATAGAAGGTTAGCCGAGAGAGAAGAATTCACCCTTATACAAAAGGATGGAATGCTGATTGGGTACGGAACCATTTTTACCGGGCTTATCTTCTCTGGCCACGCCGTGAATGCAAAAAGCGGGGACCGCCGTACGATCACTATCGAAAAAGCAGAGATTCTTTATGATATGCACAATGCATATATTTTTCTGGTGACCTATCGCATGGATAATCTCAGTAAGCTCGAAGCGTTTTTTGCTTCTTTTCTTGGGTATAAAATAAAGGCAAAGCGAAGCATTTTCAGTGAAGACGAACTGGGAGAAGGATACTACTTGAGTGAGCAATCCAAACAATATGCGCGTTTGCTTATACAAACCCCCAAGATATACAAAAAAATTTTTGATCAGGGTCCTCTCACAAATGGCCATCTCTTCGTACAGTCCACTCAACAGCTCAACAATCAGCCTTCTAGCGAGTAGATCCCCTGATATACCATATTTCTTCTTGGCTGAAATTCCTCAAGACCAGAAATTGGTCCGCTATTTTTAAAGAGGTTGTACAACGGTTAACCTTGCACCGGCTGATGGCCATAAAGAAGGGGCTGCCTTTGCTCTCTCGATGGCCATTCTCTGATAGCAAATTCGTATTACAACTCTGCTAACGCCGGCATAACTTTATTGGCAAATAGCTCCATGGAGCGGATCCATTTTTCCTTTGTATCCCAGTCATGACAGATCATGAGGAGCGTTCCAAATCCTCCCACTGCTTCGTAAAGGGTACGGATCTTGCGAATACACTCCTCAGGATCTCCAACGATCCAGATCTGATCGGTTAGATACTCTACCGTAACCTGGTCATCGGGCATGGTTTTGTCTCGCTTAAACAGTCCCAGCCGATTCGAATGTCTCAAGGATCGCAAAAAGTATTCTTCAAATGCTCGAGCCATAGCGCCGTTGAGTGCGTATTCCCTCGCCTCTTCTGTGGTATCAGCCACGTAAACCTCCCGTGCAATGCGCCACGTCTTCCGATCCACCGTTTTTCCCACTGCGGCTGCTCCTTCCTCGACGGCTTTCCAGTGGCTCTGCAAAATCCACTCGGGCAGAAAGTTGCTGCTCATCGGGATCCAGCCTCGCTCTCCAGCCAGACGCAACGTGGAAGACTCTGGACTCAAACCGGCCACGGCAATAGGAGGATAGGGTTTTTGATAGGGTTTGAGTAAGACCCCCAGTCCCTTATCGGGATAGGAGTGTTCCAGTTTGACCTGCCAGTATTTCCCCTTGTATTCAAAAGGGGGCTCTTCGGTCCACACTTTCAGAATAATATCGATAGCCTCGCGGGTCATTGATCCGCGTTCGGCAGGCACAATATTGAGCAGCTCCGCATCTGAGGCTGCCCCCCCAGAGCCAATCCCAAAGTAGAGACGCCCATGCGCCAGATGGTCTAGGCAGGCAATTCGGCTCGCCACGTTCACCGGATGATGCTGTGCGAGCAACACCACACCGGTTCCAAATATGATCCGTTCGGTCAGGGGCAAGGCTTTCGCAATAAAGAGTTCTGAGGCAGCAATGTTCTCCCAGGGTAACGAGATATGCTCTCCAATCCAGGCTTCTTTGTATCCAAGCTGATCTGCCAGGACCACCAGTTCGAGATCTTCATCATATGCCTGTGCCGTCAACTTCTCCGGTGGATGCAGCGGCATCATGAACAATCCATACTCCATGTCTTCCTCCTACGCCAGTAACGATGTTCCTCTCCTCTGCGGAGCCTTTTCGTTTATGGCCTCCTTCATAATCTGAGGATGTGCCATGGCCTGAGTCCTCCGTTCGCTCAGAATGATATCTTAAACCTCTTTGGCTCAGCATGACAACTCCTCAGAACTTCCTGAACAAAGCATCAGGTCACTGTACCTGATATTTCTGCACAAATTCCGGGTTAATCGTCACTCCCAGCCCAGGTCTATCCGGGATATACATCCACCCCTCTCGAACTACCGGTGGTTCGACAGCCAGCTCATGCAGCATCGGATTAAAACCTAAAGAATATTCCAGAATAGTACAGTTTGGAGTCGCTGCAGCCAGTTGTAACCCGGAGTAAAAGAGGAGCGCTGAGCCCCAGAGATGGGGGGCCACGGTGAGCTGAAAAGCACTGGCCAGAGCAGCGATGCGTACCGCTTCGGTAATGCCACCCATAATGGCCAGATCGGGTTGCACAATATCCACAGCGCCTAAGGTAATCAGGTCACGAAAATCGAAGCGGGTAAATTCACTCTCACCGGTGGCAATAGGGATATCCGTGCTGGCACGCACCTCTGCCAGACCAGCCTTATCATCAGCATTCACTGGTTCTTCAAACCAGGTCAGATCGCAGTCTTCCACTTTATGCGCAAAGCGTTGAGCTTCCCGTACACTGAAGGTCCCATGGGCATCCACCATGATCCCCACCTCTGGACCCAGAAACTCACGAGCAGCCTGGACCCGTTCGGCCGAGGTGTTGACATCTCCATCCATAACCCCTACACGCATCTTGACTGCCCGGAATCCCCCACGGTCGATATAGCTTTGCAACTGAGCACCAATCCCTTTTGCATCGGCCCAACCTCCACTGGCATAAGCAGGCAAAGCTTCCCGGCATTTCCCTCCCAGCAACTGGTATACCGGTACCCCTAAAGATTTGCCCAAAATATCCCACAGAGCCATATCGATCCCACTCATCGCTGAAATAGTGAGTCCACGCCGCCCCAGGACTGGAAAGCCTCGTCCCCGACTCAGGGCATAATGCGCCCGTACTCCATTATACATCTCCTCCCACAGAGCGCTGATCTGTCGAGGGTCGCGTCCGACGAGCAGCGGTTTAAGTTCTTTGGTGATGACAGCCAGAAGCGCATGGTTGTCGCTGGCGCTTCCCACCTGGGCTTTGGCTTCACCGAACCCACTCATTCCCTCATTGGTTACCACTTCTACCAAAGTCATATCAAAAGTGGTCAGACGACCAAAATCACTCACATGCTGTTTATCTTCCGGAATCGGATACCGCAGCCAGGTGGCTTTGACATCGGTAATTTTCACTTTTTCTCCTTTCCAGCCTTTCAGGTCACAAAATCTGGTCGATCTTTGAGACGAGGAGCGGTAGGCGTAATAAACTCCCCGGTGATAATCGATTCTACCAGAGAAGCTTCATTAAACCAGCTCGGTGGAGGAGCATGTCCCCAGAATGTGGCGCGTTTCGGGTCATTGATACTCCAGCGAATCGGTTTCCAATCTGGATCGGCAATGAGATAATCGCCGGTATAGAGCTCGATCCGATTCCCATCTGGATCACGCAGATAGAGAAAAAAAGCATTTGAGATGCCATGTCGTCCTGGTCCTCGCTCGATTGCTCCCTGATAACCAGCACTGGCCAGAATATCGCAGGCACGGATCACGCTTAAGGTCTCCGCAACCCAAAACCCGGCATGATGCAAACGGGGACCAATCCCATTCATCAGCGCAAGGTCATGGACATTCTGTTTGCGATGGAGCCAGGCTGCCCAGAGGGAGGCTTCTGGGCCATCGGTTTCCGTATACTCGGAGCAAAAGAATCCCAGGCTCTCGGTATACCAGCGATAGGCCGTCTCGACCTGGGGTACCTGGCAATTGAAATGATCCAACCGCATGATGTGAGCTCCCCGGTAGTGATCAAACCGCTGCAGGAGCCATTCTGCCGGTTGCATCTCATGATAAAACTCCAGAGGAAGACCGGCGGGATCCTGCACCCGGAGAGCTATGCCTTGTCCTAATTCTTCTCCCTCGGCTATCCAGCGAAATGGTAAGCCTTGCTCACTACAGAGGATCTCTAAGCTCTTGAGATCCTCAGGATCTGCTACCCGAAAGGCCATATGCGAAACACCTGGCGTAGCGGCTTTTCGTAAGACAAAGCTGTGATGTTCTCGTTCTTCAATGGCTCTCAAATAGAGATGATCTTCATCACAGGCTGTTTCCACGAACCCCAGAAGATCTACGTAAAACTCCCGTGCTTTTTCCAGATCGGTTACCCGGTATTCAATATGTCCTACCCGGAGGATGTTTACTGGCTGCCTCATGGCTGGGTCCTCCTGACTCCAAAATGTCCTCAAAGCAAGTTTTCTCTCTTCTCATCCCGCAGCGAAGCGCAGGGAAGTCCATTGTCATCCCGTAGCGAAGCGCAGGTTCTCTTTCGAATGACTGCACGACTATGAGATTCTTTGTTCTACGAACCGGCTGTATCGGGTGTGGATTTCAGGCTTTCAAGACATCGGGGCTTCATCATCGCTGGAGTCCAGAAAGCCACGTATCCGTTTTTTATAAGGCTCTTTGTCATAGATTGTGTACAGAGCACTCATCATCCGTACCGGGTCGCCAAAGAAAAAGCGTTCATAGAGGACTTGCCGGGTACCGAAAGCACTCATACAGATATCCCACGCTAACCGATAGAGCGGGATCCGTTCCCGCGCCGGAGCACTCCGTCCCTGCAGATAGCGCTCAATGTAAGGCGCCACTTCACTTTGAAGATCCACACTGGGAGGCAAGATCATCAGCCCACTCGCCCCCAGGAGTTGTAAAATCTCGATGAGTCGAGGATAGAGCCGGGGATAGAGATTCCGTGAAGCATCGAGTGGTCCCCGAGCCGGGCACATCACGCCGTACCGATCTAGAGAGGCATCCACTTCGCTTGTCCGCCGAAAAGCGCGCAGAGTTTCCAGGGTGAGGATGATTTCTGCAATCTTCTCCTGCACATGCGGAAAATGATCAGCACCTACCATTTCGGTCATCAACGAGGCGACTCCAAGAATTGCTTCTGTTTTGGCGATCTTGTTCACCACAACCTGCTGAGCCATATGCAAGACCGCATTCGTCTCTTTTAACAGGTTATTGCAGAGTTCTATATCGCCCAGAATAAAAAGTCTCTCCCATGGCACCAGCACGTCGTCAAAAACCACCATAGCATCCATCTCCTCAAAACGTGAGCCAAGGGGATGATCGACATGCGGTTTACCAAGATCCAAACTTTCTCGACAGAGGAAGAGCAACCCCGGGGTAGAAGTCGGTATAGCAAAAGCCAGAGCATATTTGTCAGCACCTTCCTCTGCCCGGAGCAGAGTGGAAGGAAACACCATAATTTCCTCCGCTACCGGCAACGTGGCGAGCATCCGGGCTCCACGTACTATAACACCTTTGCTATTTTTAGAGACCACTCCTACTGGGATATATGGCTCAGGTTGTCCGGTCACGCCAGCGGCCCGGTTGACCTGCGGGTTGGTAAGGGCATGGGTCAGACAAAGATCATTCTCCCGCACCAGTTCATAGTACGCTTTAATATTCTCCCCATGTCGGGGATCATTTTGGGCAAAGTAATCACTTGCTGCAGCACAGGCCATCAAGGCGACATTAAGGTAGTCGGGAGAACGGCCAACCATTCCCAAACTGTAGTCTGCCCAGTATTTCATCATTTGATTACGGCGCGCAAGATCTTCCGTTGTTTTCGGGAGGAGAAAAGAGATCCCTACTCGTTCCCCACTGGTGGGTGAGGTATAGGTCATCTCCTCTCTCCGCGATGGGTCATGCTGCATATCGTAGAGAGCGGCAATAGATTGGATGATGTTGCGGAAAGCAGGATGCTCAACAGGATCTTTAACCCGCTCTCCCTGAATCCACAGGTTTGGGGGTTGTTTTTTCAAACTCTCTATGTACTGTTGTCCAGTTCGTGCTGGCATAATGTCCCCTTTCTCCTGGTCAGGACTCTTCTCTATACACTCTTCTATCCCACTCTTCCTCTACGAGTTCAGGGGTGGACACCTTCTCCCCCCTTAGTGGGAAAAGGTTGCGCCCCTGTATCCTCTATGAGGAAGGGGAGTCAATGGCGGCGATCCCTTCCACCTCAATGAGAAAGTCTGGATGAAACAGACTCTTGACTACGATAAGGGTACTCGCAGGAAGCTGACCGGGAAAAAATTCCTTCCGAGCTTCGATAATCGCAGGAAAGTGCTCTATCCTGGTAATATAGGTGGTGATTTTGATGAGATCCTTCAGGTCTCCCCCTGCTTCTCTCAGCACCTGCCGCAAATTCCGGAATACCTGCCTGGCCTGGGCTTCTATTTTCCCCTTCCCCACAATATTCCCCTCCGCATCCCAGGCAACCTGTCCGGAGATGTAGACCAGCCGGCCACTCTCCATGCGCGTGGCCATCTTGTAATTGGCGACCGGTTTGGCATCATTCGATTCAATTGTCGTATAGGCCATACTCTGTTCTCCTCTTTTTTACGCCACCGCTGCAATCACTTCAATCTCGACCAGGAACTCTGATCGGGCTAAACCCGGGATCTCAATAAGAGTCGAGGCTGGAAACTCTCCCTGATAAAAATCGCGTCGCGCTGTTGAGCCATACTGTTGCCAGGCCAGAATATCCAGCACCCAGGTGGTTTCTTTGACTACACTCCCGGGAGTAGCCCCTGCTGCCCGGAGGATGTGTCCAATATTTTCATACACTTTTCGGGCTTGCCGTCCCAGATCCCCTATTCCCTCCACAGAGCCATCCGGGTTGTTGGCTACCTGTCCGGCGAGATAGATAAGCTTTCCACCATTGACAATCACCCCTTGATAGAAATCCATGCCATGGTCTTCAGCGTTAAACTTCTCTAGGAGAGGTTTACCAGAAGGGGAGTCAGAAAGATCCGCAACCAGTTCTACTTCGATGAGCATCGCCGGATCGGCCAAACGACGGACGACCAGGCCGGTGGAGGCTGGCCGCGCCTCTCCAAAGAAGGAAGAACGAGCTGCTCGTCCACTGGCATTATACGCTTCAAGATCTGTGACAAAAACCAGTTGCTTAATCACATCGCGAAAGCTTGCTCCAGCTCGTTCGAGCACCGCTTGCAACCGTTCGAAAGCTCGACGGGTCTGGGCAGCCATTCCTCCTGGAACAACTTTCCCATCTGTACCACGTCCGGTCAGCCCAGCAGTAAAGAGTAAACGACCAGGAGTCACACTAACGGCAGGGACATAGCCACGTCCTTTTTCTATCGAGCGCTCAGCTAGAATATCTCGACGATCCATAGTTTTCGTTCCTTCTGCAATGAGGTATTCGGAAAAGAACTCTGTTCCTATACAAGTTTTGCCTATAAGAAAATGGTCTTCAATCGTTCATGGCGTGGCTCTCAACCTCATTCCACGGACAATATACTTTTGCAGGAGCAGTATAACAAAGAAAAGCATAGTGCAGATAGTATAATAGAGAGCCGGTATAATTGCGTCAATAGAAAAATATTCCTCGATCTTCCTACCCACGAGTACATTTCAGGAGTCCTTTCGGAGCAAGTTTGCCTGCACCGTGAGCCCAGGTTGTGCCTCCGCTGTGTAAATGAGCAGTTTGCTTGCGCTCTCCAAGTATCTGCCCAGGACCAAAGCTTTCTCCCGGGTTTGCACGTGAGGAAACTGGTCATCTGGTTTCGAATGTACCAGTAGAGGGATCAGAAAGGACCATTCCAGGTTAAGCGGAGAAAGAGAAAATTTGACAAGAACCAGAGAATGTCTTGTAGAATTATTACCAAGGATATAGCATGATAATTGTGGACTAAGTTTCAAGGTGTCAACCTCTGGTAATGGTACCGCACCACCAGCAGGTTCAGCCGGGGTTAGACCGGGAGACCCATCTCCCCTTGCCTGCTTCGCAATGTTTACTGGGAGGGACCAGAGGTGACGGACAACCATGTTGGAGGACAAGAAGAGTACAAGGGAAACTATTATGATTTGAAGAAAGGGTAACGACAACCTGCTCGCTTCCATGATATCATTGAGAGAGGAAGAGGAGAATTACTATGCATACAAAGGGATTTGACGAAGCGGTGATCTTAAGCGCTGTCCGTACCCCTATTGGTCGTTTTCAAGGAGCATTGAGTCATATTCCAGCCTCCGAATTAGCCGCAACCGTAGTGCGTGCTGCCGTAGAACGGGCTGCTTTACCACGTCTGGCCGATATCGATGAGGTGTTCATGGGAAATGTTGTTTCCGCTGGTTTAGGCCAAAATATTGCCCGTCAAGCAGCCATCTTTGGGGGACTCCCCCCGAGTGTAGGAGCCTGTACTATCAACAAGGTCTGTGGGGCAAGTCTCAAAGCGGTTATGCTGGCGGCACAGGCTATCCGGGCTGGTGACGGAGAATTATTCGTCGCTGGAGGAGTAGAGAGTATGAGCCAAACTCCTCATCTTGTGGAGGGGCGCCTCGGTCAGCTTCGTTATGGACATACGGAGCTCAGGGATGCTTTGATTGTTGATGGCTTATGGTGTGCTTTTGAAGACTGGGCTATGGGTAATGCAGCGGAGTTTATCGCTGATGAATATAAGGTGACCCGTGAGGCAATGGATTGTTTCGCCCTATCCAGCCATCAGAAGGCTATTGAGGCTATGGACAAGGGGAAATTTGAAGCGGAAATTGTCCCGATCACCGTTCGTGACCTTAAAGGCCAGGTGACGGTGGTACGCCATGATGAAACTCCGCGTCGAAATACGTCTCTCGAAGCCTTGCGCCAGCTCAAACCAGCCTTTAAGCCCGATGGCAAAGTCACGGCTGGTAATGCTCCAGGTCTCAACGATGCAGCCGCAGCACTTGTGGTAGCCAGCCAGACCAGGGCTCGAGCGATAGGTACTCCTCCGCTCGCCCGTATTGTTGGATATGCCCAGGTTGCAGTAGAACCCCGCTACATTTTTGATGCTCCCGCGAAAGTGATTCCCTGTCTCCTGAAGAAGATCGGCTGGACACTGACAGAGGTGGACTTAATCGAACTCAACGAGGCTTTTGCTGCTCAGATACTGGCCAATGGGTATGCTCTGGCTGATATGGGCTGGGATTGGGATAAAGTTAATGTACATGGAGGAGCTATTGCGCTGGGGCATCCCCTGGGAGCAACGGGGGCGAGGATACTCACTACTTTGCTTTATGCGCTGAAGGATCGTCATCTCAGCCGCGGAATTGCCTCCCTCTGTTTAGGAGGTGGCGAGGCGGTGGCTGTCGCTGTCGAGATGTATGACTGACCTGCTCTTTACTTTTCTGAAGACCGTATCTAAAGACTGATTCTGAGTCGCCCTTTACTCCTGAAGCAAAGCGAAGGACGTCTCATGGCCAGAGCGTGAGACTCAATATATGTTCTGTACCAGCACCGTTGTGGAATGTGCGCACAAAGGAGAATACCATGCAAGTTTCAGAAAAGGCGAATAGCGCTGAATCCCAAAATATGCGTCTGCTCAGTCATCACGATCTGGGAGGCTTTGGGAATGAAAGATGATCAATTCTACACCATCGTAGACGTACGTAATCCGACCAAACCGGTCGAGGCGGGGCGCTGGTGGTTACCAGGGACCCGTCAAGGGGATGAGGTGTTCCCTCCGGCTCGTCATAAGCTCGATGCAGGGTTCCGCACTCATAATACTAATGTCTATCCACAGCGACCAGATCGAGCTTATGTAGGGTATATTGATGGGGGGCTTTTGATCCTGGATATTGCCGATATGAGTCAGCCAAAACTGGTCAGTCGTCTCGACTATCATCCCCCTCTACCAGGTTTTACTCATACAGTGGTGCCCATCTTCGAGCGAGAGCTCTTGCTGGTCACCGATGAGGCGATCCGGACGGATGGGCAAGATTGGCCTAAACTCACCTGGGTGGTGGATGCCAGTGTGGAAACCAATCCCATTATAGTCGGTTCTCTTCCACTCCCTCCGGTAGAGGTCTTTGCCAAATGTGGAGGGCGTTTTGGTACGCATAATATTCGTGAAAATCAACCCCTTCCCACCTCTTTTCGTTCCGATACTCTGGTGTTTGGAGCTTTTTTCAATGCCGGAGTGTGGGTTTATGATATCACGAACCCTTTTCACCCTCAGGAAATAGGCTACTATATTCCACCGGCTCCCGAGGGCTCTCTAGCAGGTGCTATTCAAATCAATGATGTCTATGTGGATGAACATCGAATCATCTACGCCATTGATCGGGTTAAGGGAGGGTTGTATATCCTGGAGTTAACCGTCTGAACAGGGTCTTCCCGTGGGTCTCCATGCAATGATACCCCTTGACTTCCCCAGGAAGAGCCGGACAGTCCAAAAAAGAGGGATAGGACAGAGATTGGACAGGGATTATCAAAAAAGGAGCATAACTTAATGAGTCGAAATGCAGAGAAACAATCCTCTACACCACAACATAAAGCCCTTGCTGCTGAACGTGGTCCAGTAGCAGTGGCTCTGGTGACAGTGAGTGATACCCGTACCCCAGAGACGGATGTAAACGCCGCTTACCTACGTGAGCAGATTAGCCATTTAGGACACAACGTGGTTGCTTACCGTTTGATTAAGGATGAACCTGTTCAGGTAGAAACTGTTTTGGAGGAACTCGCGGCCAGTGAGGCTCAGGTCATCCTGTTCAATGGCGGGACAGGCATTGCCCCACGTGATACCACTTTTGATGTACTCCAGCGGAAATTAACCAAGACCCTTCCAGGTTTTGGAGAGCTCTTCCGAATGCTCAGCTATCAACAAGTAGGAGCGGCGGCGATGCTCTCCCGAGCAACTGCTGGGGTATATCGGAACAAAATAGTCATTTCTACTCCAGGCTCACCGGCTGCCGTGTCTTTAGCCTGGGAGAAGCTCATTGCTCCAGAACTCCAGCATTTAGCCTGGGAAGTGGTTCGTACGGGCCACTCTTCTTGAGAGGCATGGACAGGAGCCGGGTTTTCTGATATAGTGTCTTCACATATCGTTTACCCATTTCAAGCATCTATCTAGTGCTGGTAAGGAGAAGTCATGCACAAAATCGAGCGAGTAAAAGCCGCTTTGCAGGGAGAGGAAGTGGATCGCCCTCCCTTTAGCTTCTGGTATCACTTTGGCTTACAACACATGGAGGGCTCGGTACACGCAGAAGCAGAGCTAGGCTTTTATAAGGCCTATGATGTAGACTGGCTCAAAGTAATGAATGATTATTCTTATGCCCTCCCGCCTGGTCTCGAATCCATCAGTACTCCCGAAGACTGGTATGCTCTGGAACCTTTGACCCCAGAGGAGAGTGGCTTTCAGGAACAACTCAAGGCCCTGACCAAGATCAATCAGGCTTTACAGGGAGAAGCCTGGTTTGTGGATACCATCTTTAGCCCCTGGACGACGGCTGCCCGACTCTCACGGGGAGATATTGTGCTTCGACATCTGCGCGAAGCACCAGAGGCGCTCAAACACGGGTTACACGTCATTGCTCAGACCCTAGCAAGCTATGGTATTGCTGCAATAGAGCGTGGTGCTGCCGGGATCTTCTTCTCGGTCGCCGCAGCGACCAAACAGGTTATGACTGAAGCAGAATATACCACCATGGTCAAGCCTTACGATAAGATGGTATTAGAAGCTGTACAGGAAGTGGGGAGCTTCAATATTCTCCATATACATGGCGAGAACCTCTTCTATGAAACTTTGCGTGATTTACCTGCACATGCAGTCAATTGGTCAAGTCACTATACCCTGCCTACACTCGTGCAGGGACGGGAGCTCTTCTCGGCCTGTATCTTAGGGGGAGTGGATGAGAGGATGACCAGCCGTCTGAGCCCAGCAGATATCCGTTCCCAAATTTCAGAAACCGTTCGGACTCTGGGTACAAAAGGGATGATGATTACTCCCGGTTGTTCGGTACCCACAGATACGGCTGTCAAAATTTTGCGGGCGTTTAAGCAAGGAGTGGAACACTTAGCAAAAGAGTAAGTTTTTATTCAGAGGAAGTTGAAGTCGAACACAAATTCACCACGCGATTACGATTGCTTGGGACGCAAGGCCTTGTTGGTATCGCACTCGCCGCGATAGACATGGCCCTGTGGGATGAGCTGGCCCGTGTGCACAACCTGCCACTGGTGCGGTTGCTGGGTGGAGTGGAGAAGTCTGTTCGCGCCTATGGTGCAATTGGGTACGATGGCGTGCAAGGATGCGCAAAAGCTGCTGAAGATTGGGCAACACAGGGATTCACGGGTATCAAGGCCAAGATTGGCTACCCGACTGTGCAAGAAGACGTTGCCGTTGTGCGTGCTATGCGCAAGGCTGCGGGAGATGAGATGGCCATTATGGTGGACTATAACCAGTGCCTCACACCAGCAAAGGCTGTAGAGCGCCTTCGGGTGCTCGGCAGTGAGGGTCTCACCTGGGTTGAAGAGCCGACGCTTGCTCACGACTACGCTGGGCATGTGCTCATCGCACGCGAGGCACGAACTCCTATTCAGTGTGGGGAGAACTGGTGGGGACCTGATCTGTGCCTGGTCAGGCCACATGGCGTCAGGACAAGCGGTTTATCCTCCAACCAGCCGTTGCAGCAGACACTTTGCCCGCAAGTGCTGTGCTTCGAAACGGGAGCGCAGAGGGCTACAGAGATTTTGTGGAAAGGCTTACTGGAGTGAGACGGCCAAATACCCGCTCGTTCTCTACCTGGATAATCTCCACCGGCACAATTTCATTCACCAGGGAAGCTGGAGCATCCACCATAATGCGAATATAGTTTTCGCTCAGCCCCGTAAAACATCCACTCTCTTTGTCCTGTTTCCCCTCGATAAGCACATCCAGGGTCCGTCCGACAAAGCGCTGGGCAAAGGCATTTTTTTTCTGCTGGCCAAGCGCACGCAGGACAGCACTCCGCTCGTTGATGATCTTAGGATGCACCTGCCCTGGATATTTGACGCTAGGGGTGCCCTTGCGGCCTGAATAACTGAACACATGAAGATACGTATACGGGAGCCGTGTTACCAGCTCTCTCGTATGTGCAAAGTGGTGGTCTTCTTCTCCAGGAAACCCTACAATAATATCTGCTCCCAGGGCACAATCGGGCATACGTTGATGAATCCGCTGTATGAGATCCACATAGTAGGCAGAGTCATAGTTTCGCTTCATCCGCCTTAAGATCTCATCGTCCCCACTTTGTAAGGGAATATGAAAATGCGGACAGATTTTCTGCGAGCTAGCTACAAAATCGATCAATTCTTCAGACACCGTGCTTGGTTCTACCGAATTGAGGCGAATCCGCTGGAGTCCCTCAATCTGCTCAAGGCGCTGCAACAGAGTCAGCAGAGTGATTCCTTTCCCCAGATCCTGCCCATAGCTCCCTGTATGGACACCGGTAAGGTCGATCTCTTTATAGCCATTCTCGACCAGATGACGGGCGTGTATGACAACCTCTTCAATGGGACGGCTCACACTCCGGCCACGCGTGTAAGGAATAATACAAAACGAACAGAATTCGTTACATCCATCCTGGATCTTGATGGTAGCTCTGGTAAATCGGCTATATGCCGCCGCCTCGGTGGAAGGAAAAGCAAAATTCTGTGTGGAATCTCGCAACAGATTGCGGACATGAATCTGGGGGCGAGAGGAAACTTTCTTCTGCAGGGCCTGGTCTACAAACCGATACAATTCGCTCTTTTCCGCATTACCCAAAACTAAACTGACCCCTTCCAGGCGAGCAAGCGCTTCTGGATCACGTTGCGCGTAACATCCGGTGACCACAATCAGGGCATGGGGATTGGTACGCACTGCCTGACGAATGATCTGTCGGGCGTTAGCATCGCTCCGTTCCGTCACACTGCAGGTGTTGATAACATAGACATCTGCCACTGCATGGTAGTCTACAATTTCATAATCATGCGCATAAAAACTGCCTTTGATCGCTTCTGTCTCATAACTGTTTAATTTACAGCCAAGAGTATAGAAGGCAGCTCGTTTTTTCATCAGTCTTTCTCCTCTACACTCTCCTTTATTCTCGTGATTCTGTAAATTGAAACCCCTCTTCGGCGGGATTCAGATCAACAAAGGCAGAAAAGCTGCCCCCGGTCAGGATACGAGTGCTGCCGCCACTGGTAAAGGTAAAATCCTGAAATGTCCCACTGATTGTGACCTGATTGTTTTCCTCCACAATCTGAACCCTGATGATACCGTTCACCGTGTTTGCGGTAAAGGGGGTATCCCCTTCTTCAGTATACGTGGCACTCGGCTCAAAATTTGAAGGCCGCGTTCTGGTAATCTGAATATCCTGATCCTGGACAATATCCTCCTCAGGGATCAAAATAGAGAGCACTGCTCGTCCTATCTCCTGTTGAGGAGAGAGGTTGGCCAGATCTATTGGAAAAAAAGAGAAGGAGAGAAAGAGGTCACCCAGATTCCGTTGATTTCGCGTTACTCTGATCCCAATGGCACGCTGCACAATATTATTTGTTCCTCCTCCTATGTCACTGTTGCTATATCTAGCCGTAAAGCTCCCCCGAGGAATGAAGACATTGTCCGGCTCGTCTTCTGGTGGAGGAGGAACCGGCTGGGCATTCGCATCGGAGTTTTTCTGACAGCCAATAAAGCACAGATCTGCATTGCAGCCTACCAGGGCTAAGCTACTGAAAACTATAATAAGTCCATAGAAGATTCTCTGGTAGAGCTTCCAGCACTTCATAGACCTTATCCTTCTTCTCCAGATAGAACAAATCTGTAACCTACGTCTTAAACCGCTACGATACTAATCCCGGCCTGTTCGGCCAGGGTCAACATCGCTTCGGCATCGACGAGTAAGGTTTTCTCTGCTTCGATGGCTAATACTGTCGCCTTCCCATCCGCCATGCACTGAACAGTACGTAACCCCACTGTAGGCACATCGAGACGCATATCTTGCTGGGGACGACTGACTTTCACTACCACAGCCTTTTCTCCGGCCAAAGTACAGCCCCTTTTAATCGTTTCGTCTGTCCCTTCCAGGGCCTCAACTGCTACCACTACCCGATCCCTGATCACTAGCGTCTGGCCGATGCTGAGCTGGCCGATCGCTTTGGCCATAGTCATCCCATATTCAATATCTTGCCATTCGCGTGGTGTAGGTTGACGTGTGGTCAACACTCCTTTGGCTGGGAAGCGATCTGCGAGAAAGGTCCGCGGGCTCAGTACCTGAAACCCTTCTTGTTCCAGTTCGTGAATGAGCGTGCTGAGCAAGGTATCATCATCTTGTTTGCGCAGGCGGAGCAGGATACGCAAGGCTCGAAGATCAAAACGTAGACGATCAAAGAGGATGCGCTTATCGATCTTACCGATCAACAGGAGTTCTCGAACCTTTTCTTCTCGAAGCGTTTTGAGAATACGGCTCACTTGCCCCGGAGCAAATTGGTACAGCCGTGCAGAGAGGGAACCGAGCGGTGTAGCAATCTGCTCGGTCAAGGCGATACTTACTACCTCATACCCTCGCTCACACGCTACCCCAGCTACCACTATTGGTAAATTCCCTTCTCCAGCGATTAGACCCAGACGCTTGGAAGACATCTCATGCGTTCTCTTTCTAGAGGATTACTGCCCTGCAAAGCTCAGATGAGGGGTGCTGTGTTGGCGGATCCGTTCGACAATATCGAGGGCTACTTGGAGAGAGTAGAGTTCATCATCCACAGAGACCACTCGTGGTTCTCCATCCATAGCACAATGAATCAGATGTTTGATCTCTAGCTTGAGAGGATTATCTTTGTGGACAAAGATCCGCTCGATAAATGACTCCTGTTTATAACGAAGCTGTTCGCGCGTGAGAATATGTTCGGAAGAGGCCTGTCGATGGATACGGATATCCTGGTCTGTATAATTCAACAAGATGTATGCGTCTCTTTGCGTAATCGCCAGCGTACGGATCTTTTCCTGCGTAGCTCTACTCGCCGTAATATTCGCAATACAGCCATTCTCAAAGAGGATCTGCACATTGGCAATATCTTCGAGAGGAGAGAAAACAGATGCTCCCATCGCATGCATCGTTTTGATCTTGACGTCAACCAGATTCAAAATAATATCGATGTCGTGTATCATGAGATCAAGCACTACCCCATCATCCTGAATCCGTGGCACAAAAGGGCCAAGACGATGGCTCTCGATAAAGATTGGTTCCTTGACGATGTTTTTTAATTCCTGCACCGCCCCATTAAAACGTTCGACATGGCCTATATGGAGCACAACTCCCTGTTGTTGCGCACACCGAAACAGTTCCCGTGCTTCTTCCAGACTATGGGTCATCGGTTTTTCGAGCAGGACATGCACTCCAGCCTGGAGAAAATCCTTAGCGATCTTGTAATGGAGGGAGGTCGGTACTGCAATGCTGACAATATCGACTTTATCCAGCAGCTCGGTATAATCCGTATAGCCCCGGGTATTATATTTCCGAGCAATTTCTTTAACCCGGTGAGCCTGAATATCGACGATTCCCACCAGATCAACCTCAAAGAGCTCGGCATAGACACCGACATGGTATTGCCCCATATGTCCAACGCCAACCACTCCCGCACGAATTCCACCCATGTTTCACCCCTCCCCTTTACCGAACGGTTCCACGAGAAGAATTTTCGATAAAGGTAACTAGACGAGAGACCTCTTCACCCATTTCTATTTCTTCTTTAATCCGTTGGAGAGCCTGTGTCGTATTCAAATTGGACCGGTAGAGAATCTTGAACGCCCGTTTTAATTGGAGTCTGGCTGTTTGCGAAATCAGGTTTCTCCGCATGCCAACGACGTTGAGGCCGCGGATTTCAATGGGATTTCCCTCGACGAGCATAAAGGGTGGGATATCCTGCCCCACTCGTGAGGCTCCACTGATCATGGCCAGAAAACCGATTTTTACAAACTGATGAACAGCAATATGTCCAGAGATAAAAGCGCGATCTTCTACTTCTACATACCCGGATAATCCGGTATAATTCACAATAGTCACATGATTCCCGATCTTACAATCGTGAGCAACGTGTGTATGGGCCATCAGAAAATTATCATCACCAATGATCGTCGCTCCCTCTTCCTCAGAGGAACGATGAATCGTCACATGTTCACGAATAATATTGCGATCACCGATGCGGAGGAAAGAGCGTTGTCTCTGATATTTTCTATCCTGCGGATCTCCCCCAATGACTGCTCCTGGTGCAATAAGACAGTCTCGGCCTATCGTAGTCCATCGTTCGATAACGACATGGGAACCGATACAGGTCCCTGCGCCGATATGGACCTGCTCTCCAATGATCGTAAAAGGGCCAATGGTCACCCCTTCTTCGAGATGGGCTGTTGGATGGATAATAGCCGATGGATGAATCGCTTGCATAATTACTCAGCAATAATGGCCTGTAGCTCCGATTCTGCTACCAGCTTTTCTTGGACAAAGGCCTCTCCCCGAAAGCGCCAGATTCGGTCCCCACGGCGCTTGAGGACCGTGAGCTCCAGCCGTATCTGATCCCCGGGAACCACCGGGGTGCGAAATCGAGCCTTATCTATACCGGTGAACAGCGCCATGTTACGGCCTTTACGGCCTAAGGTATAAAAAACCAGTACCCCCCCTACCTGCGCCATCGCCTCGATGATCAGGACACCAGGCATAATAGGGTAGTCTGGAAAATGGCCCACAAAGTAGGGTTCGTTCAAAGAAACGTTTTTAATGCCAACAATCCGTTTTTCCTTTTCGATTTCTATGATGCGATCTACGAGGAGAAAGGGGTAACGATGAGGCAAATACTCTTGAATTTCCTGGACATCCATGATAATCGCGGTCACGATTTCCCCTCGCCTTTTTCTAAGGTGGCAATCCGCTGTTCGAGCTGACGAAGCTTCTTGACCAGTTCTGGGAGTTTTGGGATACAGCTCTGCACCCGACGCCAATGGTGATGATCAATCGCTGGGGTCCCGGTGAGAATAGCTCCTGGGGGAACATCGCGAGCAATCCCAGACTGGGCAAGGACTATCGCCTGATCTCCAATCTGCAGATGATCCAGCACCCCAACCTGTCCGGCCAGCGTGACCTGTTTTCCTACGCGAGTGCTACCAGAAATTCCCACTTGCGCCAAAAGGAGGGAATGCTCTCCAATCTCCACATTATGGGCAATATGGACCAGGTTATCAATTTTGGTGCCCCGACGGATAATCGTTGTTTTCATATTTGCCCGATCAATACATACATTGGCTCCGATTTCCACCTGATCTTCAATACAGACATTACCCACCTGTGGGATCTTGTAGTGTGCCCCTTCGGCATCCCGCGTAAAGCCAAATCCATCCGCCCCGATCACTGCACCACTATGAATAATCACCCCTTGTCCGACGATTACCCCTGCATAAATGCTCACATTAGGATAAATAATCGTTCGCGCCCCTATCTTGGCTCCTCGCCCAATAAAGACCCCTGGATAGAGTACGACCTCATCCCCAATCTCTGCCTCGGCCTCGATACACACAAACGGATAACAGACTACTCCTTTTCCAAGCCGAACTCCTGGAGCAATCCAGGCACGCTCATCGATCCCTGGTACCGGTGCGACTTGCGGATAGAAAACCTCGAGGAGCTTGGCAAAAGCTAGATACGGATTTGGGACCTCAATAGCATCACGATCAATGGGCATCCCGGGAGGAACAAGCACGGCTCCTGCCCGAGAGGTAGCAAGACGAGAGAGATATTTAGAAGTAGCGATAAAGGTCACTTCTTCCTCCCGTGCCTCTTCCAGGCCTGCTACTCCGGTAATACGGCGGTCCGGATCTCCCCGAAGGGTTCCCTGTACTAAGAGAGCGATCTCTGCCAGTCGTTTTTCCACAGCACTCCTTTCGCTGTTTGTTTTCCTCTCTACTTCCGTTGGCTCTGGGCATCATATTGTTTGATGACAATCTCAGTCAGATCAATGGTATCGGCTGCATAGAGGAGGAGCGAGTCGTTTTTTTCTAAAATCAAAGAAAATTTATCCTCTTTGCCGATTTTTTCGATAATCTTACTCAAATCAGTCAGAATAGCAATACGAAGCTGGGCTTCTTTTTCTTGCAGTTCTCGATTAGAATCTTCCACAAAACGATTGGAGTCCTCCACAAAACGGCGTAACTCTCGCACTTCACGACGATAAGTCTCCTCTTTTTCCATCTTCGCCTGTTCACTGAGGACCAATCCCTGTCTATTAAGCTCTTGCTGAAGCTGTTTAATTTTGGCTTCCTTTTGTTCTTTTATTTTCCGTTTCTGTTCTATTTGTTGAGCAATCTGATCGCGAAAACGTTTAAGTTCTTCCGCCGCCTGTTTCCCAGCAATCGATTCATTCAGGGCTCTTTGCAGATCGACAATCCCTATCTTGATTGCCGCTCCCCATGCAGGATAGGCTATGAGGAGAAGCGTTCCTCCCAGGAGCACCAAGAAGAGGGAGAGGAACCCCCCTGTTTTCATCGATCCCGGTTGATACCTGAACATCTTCATTCTTCCACTCCTCTTCAGATAGAGGTGAGTAGATACGTCAAGAGGTACAATACAAAAACTTTCTTGATTATAAAAGAAAAAGTGTATCGAGGGAAGAGAAAAATTTTAGAAGACGCTTCCGATCTGAAAATGGACTTCACTTGGATCTTCACCGCGTTTCCGGTCTAATTTAAATCCCCAGTCCAGACTTACCGGCCCCAGCGGAGTGGTAAACCGTATGCCAACACCTGCTCCCTTCCGAAGATCTAACGGGTCAAACTGGCCATCATCATATACATTGCCCATATCGAGAAAAGCGACTCCTTTGAGCACATCCCCAATGGGGAGTTCAAACTGGGCACTCACAAAGACCTCAGAAGCTCCACCAATCGAGTCACCATTGGGATCTTTCGGGCCAATATCTTGAAACCGAAAGCCCCGGACAGTGAGATTGCCTCCGAGAAAAAAGCGCTCAAAGAGGGGAAGTCTCTCGGTATCAAATAGCCCTTCACCAAAAGCGGAAGCGCCCCGCAGCACCAGTACCAGGTCTCGGAACACTCGAAAATATTTGGCGGTCTCAATACCGACCTTATAAAAATTCTTGGAGCCGCCTAAAACTGCAAGCTGTGTACTGGCGACAGTTCGAGACCCACTGGTCGGATTGAGAAAATTATCCCGGGTATCATAGGTGAACGATCCGGTCACAGAGCTGGTTGTGCTGGTCCCTTCTTCGTCACGGAGCGCTTGAGAAGCGTTGGAAGCAATATCTCCGACATTCACGACCTGGAAGAGATATTGGGTAGTGAAGCGGCTAAATTCCCCCACCTCTTTTCCAAAACCGAAGCCAGCACCCGTATCTCGTGAAGTGAAGCTGTCGACATCGCGACGCCGATTGAAGGCGGTAAGCGTGGCACTCACCGGTCTATCCAGAAAGTAGGGTTCTAAAAAGGAGAGTTCAAAATCCGAACGGCGGAAACCGAGCTGGCCAAGGAGTCTAAGACGCTGACCACGCCCAAAGAGATTTGCTTCGCTGATACTGACCACTCCCAGCAAACCATCCTGAGAGCTAAAAGCAGCTCCGGCTGTGAATGTTCCTGTCGGGCGTTCTTTGACCTCAATCTGGATGTCCACGATATTTTCTTGGGGACGTTTTTGGGTTTCGACCTTCACTTCTTCAAAGAAGCGGGTATTAAAAATCCGCTGCCGACTCCGCTGGAGTTTGGCGCTGTTAAACAGTTCCCCTTCATCGAACCGCATTTCACGTCGAATGACTTTGTCCCGCGTTACTTCGTTTCCACGAATCCGAATCTCTCCTACGTAGACTTGAGGCCCTCGCTGGATCTGAATTTCGATATTGACCAGCTTACGCTCCAGATCATTTTGAGTGAGTGGGATTACGTCAGCAAAGGCGTACCCTTTTTGGGAATACAATTCCGAAAGACGCAGGACATCTCGTCCAAGCTGCGACCGATCAAATACTTCCCCTTCTCGCGACCGTATCACCCGACGCAACTCATCTGCTGAGTAAACTTCATCCCCTTCCAGTCTGAGTTTTCCGATACGGAACTGCTCTCCCTCTACTATGGGAATAGTAATAAAGATTTCGCGTTCTTCTTTGTTGATTTCAACCTGCGGTTCCCCAATCTGTACTTGTAAAAATCCTCTATCCTGATAGAGTGCTTCTATCCGGCGCAGATCATCCCGTAATACCTCTTTTCGATAGATGCCGCTTCCGGTTAAAAAGGAGAATAGGCCTCCCTCCTTGGTCTCCATCACGGTTTTGAGCGTATCATCCTCAATCGCCCGGTTTCCGCTAAACGCAATACGCTTGATGCGGACCTTTTCGCCTTCGGTAATCTCAAAGGTTACCTCGACTTGATTGCCTTCAGCCTCTATTATTTGGGTTTGGACCTCAGCGAAATAGTACCCTCGTTCCTGATATAGCGCTTTGATCCGCTCCACATCCTCCCGAAGCAGGTTTCGATTGAGTACGGATCGGGGTTTGGTGCTCAGTTTTTCTACGATATCTTCTTGGGAAATCTCTTTGTTTCCGGTAAGGGTGACTTGACGGATGAGGGGTTGTTCCTTCACAATATAAGTTACTTTCAGGCCGCCCTCAAAAGGTTCTACATCGACTCGCACATCTGTAAAAAACCCGAGCTGATAGATACGGACGATATCTTCACGGATACGAGAGACCGAGAATTCATCGCCTACTTTGGTCTGGATATAGAACCGGATGGTGGATTCTTCAATACGCTCATTTCCCTCTATTTCAATGAGCTTGACTCGAATGGCAGGACTTTCTGCAGCATTGGCTTGATGAAGATAGTAAAATATTATCAAGAATGATAAAGTTATTCTGCTTTTCCACCCAAGGCCCATAGTAGCTCGATCCTATTCTCTCCAACAAGCAGGCCTCGGTGCCAAGATATTCATTGCGAACCTTACGCACCTCCAGCTCTCCGACTTCAGAAAAAAAGAGACCCGGAACGGGGTCTCTTTTGGCTCTCCTTTAGGAAGAAGAATAACTCTCTACTGTATCACGCTTTTCCACAAACAGGAGTTCGTCTCCAGCCAGTTTGACCTCAATGACACCACCGTTCTTATACTTGCCTTGTAAGACCTCTTCTGTGAGCGGATCTTCGATATATTTCTGGATAGTGCGCTTGAGAGGACGCGCCCCATAAGCGGAGTCGTATCCCTTCGCTGCAATCCATTTCTTAGCTTCCTCATCCATCTCAATAGTAAGACCGCGTTCGATCAACTGCTTATTGAGACGGTCAAGGAGAATATCCACAATTTGGAGAATGTGCTCCATATTGAGTGGATGGAAAATGACGATCTCATCGATGCGGTTGAGAAATTCCGGGTTAAAGGTTCGTTTTAGCTCCGTACGGACATTTTCCCGTATCTTTTCGATAGCTGATTCTTCGCTCTCCTTTTGAAAGCCAAGGGCCGTATTCTTTTCAATTTGGCGACCACTGATGTTCGAAGTCATGATGAGCACCACATTTTTGAAATCGACCGTTCGGCCATAACTATCAGTGAGTCGGCCATCATCCATCACCTGCAAGAGCACATGGAAGATATCCGGGTGCGCTTTCTCGATTTCATCGAGCAACACGACCGAGTAAGGTCGTCGGCGTACCCGCTCGGTGAGTTGTCCTCCTTCATCATAGCCGATATAACCAGGAGGAGCTCCGGTGAGGCGAGAAACGGTAAACCGTTCCATATACTCGGACATATCAACCCGGATCAGGGCATGTTCATCCCCAAAGAGAAATTCCGCCAGGGTCCGAGCCAATTCAGTCTTCCCTACACCCGTGGGGCCAAGGAACAGGAAAGTCCCTGTTGGTTTATTCGGATCTTTCAAGCCAGCGCGGGCGCGTCTGATAGCTCTGGTCACCGCCTTAATCGCTTCATCCTGGCCCACCACCCGTTTATGCAACTCTTCTTCCATATGCATGAGACGAGAGGATTCTGTCTCTTCGATCTTGGAGAGTGGGATACCGGTCATTCGAGACACCACATAAGCGATGTCTTCCTCAGTGACCACTGGTTCAACCGCTTCTTGCGCTTCTTCCCAGGCCTTTTTCATCGTTTCCACTTCGCGACGAAGTTCTTCTTCTTTGTCACGAAGTTCTACGGCCTTTTCAAACTCTTGCTTTTCAATATGCTCTTTTTTGCGCCGGACAATATCACTGATCTTTCGTTGCAAATCCCGCACCTCTTGCGGAAGCGTCACCTTTTGCAGGCGCACTCGCGAACCGGCCTCATCCACCACATCGATCGCTTTATCCGGCAGGAAACGATCGGAGACATACCGATCGGATAAGCGAACAGCTTCAATAATCGAATGATCAGGAATTTTCAAGCCATGATGCAACTCGTAGCGATCCTTCAACCCCCGCAAAATTTCAATGGTCTCTTCCACCGAAGGTGGCGCCACCATAATGGGCTGGAATCGTCGTTCCAGTGCCCCGTTTTTCTCAATATATTTCCGATACTCATCCAGAGTAGTAGCCCCGATACACTGCACTTCGCCTCGTGACAATGCTGGCTTGAGCATATTTGATGCGTCCACAGACCCTTCTGCGGCTCCAGCACCGACCAGCGTATGCAACTCGTCGATGAAGATGATCACATTCTCAGATTGCACAATCTCCTTCATAATGGTCTTCAGACGAGCTTCAAACTGTCCACGGTATTTCGTTCCTGCTACCAGCGCTCCCAGATCTAACGAGATGACTCGCTTATCGTAGAGGACCTCCGGGACATCTTTATCGACGATACGCTGGGCTAGCCCTTCCACAATCGCGGTTTTTCCGACTCCAGGTTCTCCGATCAGCACCGGATTATTTTTGGTGCGGCGGCTGAGAATCTGAATCACCCGTTCGATCTCCTGTTCGCGCCCAATGACTGGATCGAGTTTTCCTTGGCTGGCGAGCTCAGTGAGATCTCTTCCGAACTCATCCAGGGCGGGTGTTTTACTCTTCTCCTTGGTTTGAGTTGCGGGTTCTTGCAGGAGACTGAGAATCTTATCCCGTGTTTCAACAAGCCGCACTCCCAAGCTATTCAGCACCTTAAAAGCGACCCCATCTTTTTCTTTCAGCAAACCCAAGAGCAGATGCTCTGTCCCGATATAATTGTGTCCCATCAGCCGGGCTTCTTCTACCGCATACTCGAGGACCTTCTTGGCTTTGGGTGTAAAGGGGATTTCCCCCACGATTAACGTGTTCAAACTCCGGGGAAGATTTTGCTCTACTTCCTGTTTTATCTGATTGATATCGAGTCCCAGCTTCTGCAATACGGTAATAGCAATGCCCCCACCATCCTTCAGAATACCCAATAAGATGTGTTCCGTGCCGAGATATTCATGATGATACCGTTCAGCCTCTTCTCGGGCTAAGATAATCACCCTCCGTGCTCGTTCCGTAAATCGTTTAAACATCCTCTCCCTCCTCTTTAAACGGATAGAGCTTTCCATCCATCAAACGAACGATCCTATCCATTTTTCTAGCAAATTGTTCATTGTGGGTGACGATAATAAAAGTTTGAGCTCTCTGTCGATTCAACTGGCGAAGAAGTTCCTGAATAGATTCGCCAGTTTCACGATCCAGATTCCCGGTGGGCTCATCTGCTAAGATGAGCTCCGGTCGGTTCATCAAGGCTCGGGCAATTGCCACTCGTTGTTGCTCTCCACCAGACAGCTCGCCGGGTCGATGATGCAACCGTTTTTCTAAACCAACTTCTACAAGCAATTCTCGTGCCTGAGCATGAGCTCGTCTCTTCTCGATCTTGCCTATCAAGGCTGGAAGCATCGTGTTCTCCAGCGCGGTAAACTCTGGAAGCAGGTGATGAAACTGAAACACAAACCCAATATGTTTATTCCGAAACTCTGCGAGTTGGTAATCTCCCCACTGAAAAATCTCCTGTCCCCCAAATTCCACTGTTCCACGCGTCGGCCTCTCTAAGGCCCCCAGGAGATGCAGCAAGGTACTCTTCCCGACTCCAGAACTGCCTACCACGCCCACCATCTCTCCCTGTACCACATCCAGATCAATCCCTTTTAAGACCTGGATACGCTCTTGTCCCATATAAAAGTGCTTTTCTAATCCGCGTACCCTTACCAAAATTTCCGCTCTGCTCCCTTCTTCCTTCTCCCACCCCACGCATTCCATCCCCCATTTATTATACATTATAGCCCACCGATGATCAAAAGCCCATCCCGCTAAAATTTTTCTGTGTATCCTCTCTCCACCGGGATTCTCCAGAAGACCTCTTACCTGTGGGAAAAGAAAGTGCCCAAAGTCCTTTTCATGCTTGCCAGTACCATCCAGAATTATTCATACCGTAAAACCTCGACCGGATTCAAGCGGGACGCACTCCAGGCCGGATAAAGCGTCGCCAGAAAGCTGATAAGGATAGCCGAAACCGAAACCAGCACAAAGTCCAGAGGCTGCATATTCACCGGGAGTCTATCGAGATGGTAGACATCACTAGGGAGTTTAATAAATTGATATTTATCGAGCAAATACCCTACTAAATACCCTCCTCCTACCCCGAGGAGAGTACCGGTCACCCCGATAATCAGCCCTTCGGCCATAAAAATCTTCATAATACTCTGCCGCGTGGCTCCCATGGATTTCAGAATAGCAATATCCCGATTCTTTTCTAAGACCATCATGATCAACGTGCTGATAATATTAAATGCGGCAACCAGAACGATGAGAACAAGGATAACAAACATCGCAATCTTTTCTAGCTTTAACGCGGAAAAAAGCGTCCGATTCATTTCCATCCAGTCCCGAGTCCAATAAGGATAACCAAGCTGGGCTTCTATAGCTCGAGCGATCTCTCCCGCTCGATAAATATCATCTACTTTGATCTCGAGCCCGGTAATCCGATCGCCCAGATTAAAGAAACGCTGGGCTTCACGCAAGGAAATATAGGCCAGATTATAATCATACTCAAACATACCGGTATCGAAAATGCCTACCACCTGGAATTTCTTCAGATGAGGTACAACCCCCATCGCCGTAGAGCGGCCCAAGGGTGACACTACCGTAACCTCCTCTCCTACAAAAGTCTGCAACGTCCTGGCCAACTCTTTTCCCAAAATGATCGCCGGCTTATCTCCATTCAACAGTGCCAGCGACCCTTCACGCATATTCCGCTCCAGATCGGTAACACTCCCCTCCTGCTGGGGGTCTACTCCCCGAATCACCACTCCGGTGACATTCGTCTCTGAGGTTAGCATCACCTGGCTATAGATAAAGGGAGTGGCTGCCAGGACATGAGGAACCTGTTTAACCTGCTGGAGAACCGCCTGGTAATCACCCATCCCACGGGTCCCATGCTCCAGAACCACCACATGCGAGTTTGTCCCCAGAATTTTATTACGCAAATCTTGCTCAAATCCGCTCATAACCCCCAATACGATGATTAAGGCCATGACCCCCACCATTACTCCACCGACGGAGATCCAGGTAATTAACGAAATAAACGTCTGCTTGCGTTTTGACTGTAAATACCGAAGGCTAATGGCGAGCTCATACGACATCGATCACTACAACTCACTCTCTTGCTCTATTCCGGGGTAAAATTCTTGAGACTCCGAAGGTTACGTATCAGTATAACCAATCTTCAAATCCTCGTCAAGCAAGTTTTTAAGAGGAACTCGCTTCATTCCAGGCTTGTTTCCATCAGGAGTGTTTCCGTTCCCGCTGAGTCAGGAGATACGCCTCAATAAAATCATCAATCTCCCCATCGAGTACCGCATCAACATTCCCCATTTCCTTCTCGGTCCGGTGATCCTTAACCAGACGATATGGATGGAGAATATAGGAACGAATTTGGCTCCCCCAGGCAATTTCCTTTTTTCCACTCTGGAATTCTTCGAATTTCTCAGTTTGTTTCTCTTTTTCGAGTTCATAGAGGCGAGCGCGAAGGACTTTCATGGCAGTTGCTCTGTTTTTATGTTGCGAGCGTTCATTTTGACATTGGACAACGATCCCGGTGGGGAGATGCGTAATACGTACCGCCGAATCGGTAACATTGACATGCTGTCCACCCGCCCCACTGGAGCGGAAAGTATCGATACGGAGGTCTGCTTCATTGATCTCCACGGTGATCGTGTCTTCGATTTCCGGATAGACAAAGACCGAAGCAAAGGAAGTATGCCGCCGGCTACTCGCGTCGAAAGGTGAAATGCGGACCAGTCTATGCACCCCAACTTCGGCTTTGAGATACCCATAGGCATAGGCTCCTTTTATTAACAGAGTGACACTCTTGATTCCCGCTTCTTCACCCGCTTGATAATCGAGGATTTCACTCTCGTATCCTCGTCGCTCTGCCCAGCGGAGATACATGCGCAACAGCATCTCGGCCCAATCCTGTGATTCGGTACCTCCGGCACCAGGATGGATCGAAAGGATGGCATTGTTTCGATCTTCAGGCTCCCCCAGCATAGTTTGGAATTCCAGACGGGCTATCCGTTTCTCCAGGTTGCGGACTGTCGCCTCAAGTTCAGCGAGGATAGACGTATCTTCTTCCTCTATAGCTAACAGGCAAAGAAGGTGAGCCTCTTCCCATATTTTATATAACGTTTGCCAGGCCGTAAGCTCTTCTTGCAACGTAGCACGTCGCTTGACGATATCCTGAGCCTCTTTGCCCTGCTGCCAGAAATCCTCCTTGAGCATTTCCTGATCGAGTTGCGCCTTTTCCTGTTCCTTCCGCTCTAAGTCAAAGATATCCTCGAAGTTGGAGCAGGCGTTCTTTCAGATTCGCGAGTTGTTGCCGTATCTCTTCAAACATATATTCCCTTCCTCACTCGAATGTACTCGGAATTCCAGGAGAGAGTCTCTTATCGGGAGGTTTTTTCTGATTTCCCTTTACGAAACTCCTTCCTTATATAGCTTCTCTAAGTCTTTTGAGTCACCATAAATGTTTCAGATTCAGAACCCTCTCCCTGGTTCGACATTTCCTTTTGAAGAGCACAAGGTCCCTTCTCGTAGAGGGAAACCGGAAAACGTTCCCTTCCTCATCTTAAGCTGTTCTGCTGTTAAAGGGGGTATCGTAAGTGTCAGGGATCATACCGGTGCTGAGAACCCTCGGTTCTCAGCACCGCATACCAGCCTGCTATGAGGAGATTTATTCACCAAGCAAATACTTTTCCTGTTCCGCGACAAGAAATTCCACCGAAAGAGGTGTAGGTTGAAAAAAAAGGAAGTGTGGTCTTTTCGGCCGACGGAGCAACTGGAGGTCGGTTTCCTCTAACGACCGATTGCCTTTACGAAGATTACATTTTTTACAGGCCACCACCACATTTTCCCAGCAAGTCTTCCCTCCTTTTGACCGCGGAATAATATGATCGATGGTCAGGTCTACGCCTCGACTTCCACAATATTGACAGGTGAAGTTATCGCGGCGAAACACATTCTTCTTACTAAAAGCTACCCCTTTTCCGTAGGAGCGTTTGATATAGGTCACCAATCGGATGACAGCAGGAAGCGGGAGAAGTAAAGAGGGAGAGCGAATGACTCGTCCGCTCTCTTCAACAGTTTCTGCCTTCCCCTGGAGGATCATGATCACTGCTCTTTTTACATTACAGAAATGCAGCGGTTCATAGGTATAATTCAATACGAGCACTTTGACTGAGTCCACGTACTCCCTCGTTTTTCACCTGTAGCACACTGCCCAGAAAGAGCCCCAGGCTATCTTTGCTCTTCTAAGTTTGATTTTACTGTTACAAATTATATAAAGTGGATAGAGTGTTGTCAATTCTATTTCTGCGAAACCTCCCTGCTCTTTTTGCCGGTTTCTCGTTTCTCAAAGAATGATTCGCTATAATCTATAATAATGAGCAGAGAGGAGGTCTCTTGGAATAGAAAAGAGGCAAAGAAAAGATGAAATAACTCATAAGGAGTAAGCGGTATGGATCCTAGCATTTTAGATCATCTGGTAAAACAGAACACGACCAAGATCCTTTTTGTGGTCATGGATGGTCTCGGAGGGCTTCCCTATAATGATAAAGGCGAGACCGAACTGGAAGCGGCCCAGACCCCGAATCTTGACGCCTTAGCTCGACAATCGGAATGCGGACTGTTTGACCCTGTAGCGCCCTGGGTAAGTCCAGGGAGTGGCCCAGGACATTTTGCCCTTTTTGGATATGACCCGGTTACCTCTAGTATTGGGCGAGGGGTATTAGAGGCGGCAGGAGTGGGATTTGAATTCACCGAGAATGATGTCGTGGCGCGGATTAACTTTGCGACTCTGGATCGTGAGGGAAACATCATTGATCGGCGAGCAGGGCGTATCGATTCCGAAACAGGGAGACGCATCTGCGAAAAGCTCCAGCGTGGACTCGATCTTCAAGAACCAGGGGTGACGATCATCATCGAACCGGTTAAAGAGTATCGCGCAATGGTTGTGTTCCGTGGTGAAGACCTGTCCGGAGAGCTAGAAGATACGGACCCCCAACAGACCGGTGTGCCTCCTTGGCCCCTCCAAGGAAGGGGAGAGCATGCGGAACGGACCGTGCGGATAGTTTCGCAATTCCTGGAACAGGCCAAACAGGTTCTGTCTGATGAACCCAAAGCCAACATGGTCTTATTACGAGGCTTTGCGAAATATCGTCGCTACCCCACTTTTCAAGAGCGGTTCGGGTTGAAGGGGTTGGCTATTGCGAATTATCCAATGTATCGAGGCATTACCCGACTACTTGGTATGGACCTTCATCCGATCACTCCGGACATCGAAACGGAATTTAAAGCAGCCATAGAGCAATATCACCAGTATGATTTTCTGTTTCTTCATGTCAAGCCGACCGATGCCCGAGGTGAAGACGGAGATTTTGCTGGAAAAGTGCGCCTAATAGAGGAGGTTGACCGCTATATCCCCTCTTTGCTTCATCTAAAACCCGATGTATTAGTAGTAACGGCTGATCATTCCACACCAGCCAAACTCAGGAGCCATAGCTGGCATCCTGTACCGGTGTTACTGCACTCTCCGTATTGCCGCCCTTCGAGGATCGAGAAATTTGGAGAACGCGCCTGTGCCGCTGGAACCTTGGGCAGACAACCGATGGTGAATCTGATGGGTCTCGTTCTGGCCCATGCCCTCCGCCTGGAGAAATATGGGGCCTAAAGTGGGGGAGCAAAGACTAGAAGTCTTTAAGTACTGACTTCTTCCTGGGCAGCAGAGGCTTTCCGTTTCTTGGGAGCTTCTTCCGCTTCTGCTGCCGGAGTCTCCACTGCCTCGACCGGATAGCCGTTCTCTTGCCAATCCTTAAAGCCTCCCCGATACTCTATCACTTTTCGATAGCCCCAGAGCAGGAGTTTATGGACGGCAGCCCGTGCACCAGGAGCGTTTTCATCCGCATCATACACAATAATTTCTTCATCCTGCCGACAGAGATCATAGGCTTTAAAAGTGACTTGATTCGGTGGGACATAGATTGCCCCACGAATATGCCCCTTTTTATAATCTGCTTCGTCTCGGCGCACATCAAAAAGTTTGAAGGACTGTTTCTGATCCATCTTTTTTTTCAGCTCTTGCCGGGTAATTATAGGCCATTGCATGAGGATGCTTGTCTCCTTTCTTCTCTGCATTACCATAATGTCCAGAGGCCATTAAATCCATCTTGATTACTATTGCTGTTAAGATATAGCAACCTTCCAGTGGCCTGTCAAGCCACGAAAGCAGGTAGAGGCCGAAGAAGGACGGTTATCTTGAGTCTAAGGTGGATTGGTCACCACCTTCCCCACCGGTGTTTGCGTACTGGGAGGATCTTGATCACCGGTGCTTCACCAGCCACCAGGGGAAGCTGGACATACTGAGGATACTTCTGGCGAAGTGCCTGAATCGCCTCTGCATATTCTCCTCCCTCCGTCAACAGGGTAGCTTCACCGGAAATCAGGAGATACCGTAAACGACTCCAATCCGCATTATACTCATCCAGGAGCAACGCGACATGCGGGTTTGTCAGAATATTTTTAATACGTTTAAGTTGCTGGGGAGCGACTCGTTTCGGCTTCGCATCGATCGCTGAATAGAAATTACCGGCCAGATAGGTAAAACAGATGGGGACGAGGTGTGGCTGCCCTTGCCTATCTACAGTGCTCAGACGAGCGATCTGCTGGGTACACACAAAGGCTTCCTCTTCTGGGGTAAAGGTAACCAAAGGCATAACATTTCCTTCATCTCTTGTTTTCTTTTTTCTTGCAAGGTTGTTTATGCTCTGTTAATATTGTGTAGCTGTTAAGAGGCAGTACTCAGAGAGTGAGCCCCTGCACATGTCAGGCTGAGTGAAGCAAGACAGGGTTCTCCGCTCACAACGATAAGAGCCCTCACCGCTTTAGTCCGCATGACATGCATATAAGGTACAAGGGAACAGAGTGGGTGGCAAGCTGTTAGATAAGAGAGCACAGCTTGCGCAGAGAAGTTAACCGTCAACTCACTTGAGAGTACCGAGCGTACAGGTATCAAAGTGGTCGAGAGAGGACGGAGAAGAGCTCTCCCTGGACCATGGTTCTGGAAACAATCGCTTGGTACAGAGAAGGGAAATTATTCTATGAGTTTACAACGGGTTATTTTGGCTACACCACGTGGATTTTGTGCAGGAGTAGAGCGAGCCATAGAGGTGGTAGAACGAGCCCTGGATATCTTTGCAGATAAAATTTATGTACGGAAAGAAATTGTCCACAATCGACACGTAGTCGAGACCCTTATGGAGAAGGGAGCAATCTTTGTGGATGAACTGGATGAAGTGCCTGAAGGATCAACCGTAATCTTTAGTGCCCATGGTGTCTCTCCACAGGTGTGGAAAGAAGCACGAAAGAAAAATCTTCGCGTCATCGATGCCACGTGTCCTCTGGTCACTAAAGTCCATCTGGAGGTGATCCGGTTTGTAAAAGAAGATTATAGTATTATCCTCATTGGGCATCTCGATCATGATGAGGTAATCGGCACGATGGGGGAAGCGCCCGAGCATATTCAGGTGATCGGCACGGTCGAAGAAGTAGCCCAGGTTGAGGTTCCGAATCCCAATAAAGTGGTCTGTTTGACACAAACCACCTTAAGTTTGGATGACACGGCAGCGATTGTACAGGCGTTAAAGGCCAAATTTCCCGCGATGATTCAGCCCGCCAAGGATGATATTTGTTATGCAACTCAAAACCGGCAGATGGCAGTCAAAGCGCTTGCCAAAGAAGCAGACTTAATCCTGGTGATTGGGGCAGCAAATAGCTCCAATTCGAACCGTCTTCAAGAGGTAGGGCAGATGGCGGGCAAAAGAGCCATACGCATCAGTCAGGTGAAAGAGATCGATCCAGCATGGTTTGAAAACGTAACAACCGTTGGCATCACTGCCGGTGCTTCTACTCCCGAATTTCTGGTACAGCAAGTGGTTGACTATTGCCGGAATCTGGGAGCCACTCAGGTGGAAAATCTAGAAGTAACCACCGAAGATGTCAAGTTTGGTTTGCCTCCAGAGTTGCTTCTGCCTTCCAGTCTGTTACGGAACTGAGCGAGAGAAGAGAAGTCTCTGCGTAAGGAAGATATTGTGGATCCGGTACATCTACAAAGTCTGGAAGGCCTAATTTATGAGTAGCTATACAGTCCTTCACACAATGGAGGAGCTGGAGCACCTTTTAGCAAAAGCTCCTCATGGCTCCCTGCTTCTTTTGAAGCATAGCACCGCTTGTCCTCTTAGCAGGCAAGCGCATAAAGAATTTGTGACCTATGGAGAGCAGAAGTCCCCTGCTGATCCGCCTCTCGCTTTGGTAAAAGTGATCGAGCACCGTTCGACTTCAAACGCCATTGTTACCCGTTTTCAGGTCAAACACCAATCTCCGCAGATCTTACTCATCATTCAGAAAAAGGTAGTTTGGCACGCTTCGCACTGGGATATTACTGTAGAGGCCATTCGCCAGGCGATTTGCCAGTTCCACCGCGTGCAAACCTTTTAATTCAGGCGAGCCCGCAGCTCGGCCAGAGCGCGGCGGGCCGTTTTATCATCAGAAGCTAATTTTACTGCCATCTCAAATTCCCGCAGCGCTTTTTTCCACAGGCCTTTGCGGAGATAAATCCGGCCAAGATTGAGATAGGGGAAATGTCGTGGTTCATACCGTTCAGCCTGTTTTGCTTTCTCAAGCCAGGGAATAGCTTCGGTATCTTGCCCCTTCTCCATGAAGAAGACCCCGATGTCATTGTAGGGATTCCCAAAGGAGGGGTCAATTTCGATCGCCTTTAAACATTCTGCGATCGCCTCATCAATGCGTCCCTGAAAGCTGTAGGTCCAGCCCAGAAAAGTATACGCTTCTGCCGTTGGGTACGCCTTGATGGATTTCTTATAATAGGCAATTGCACGGTCTAAATCACCGGCCATCTGATACTGATAGGCTTCTTCCAGCCATCGTTGGGCCCGGGCAAGATCATCCTCTTCATCCTCATCTTCTCGGATCTCTTCTTCCCTATCCATAGCTTCTTCCCTCTTCTGCTTCCCTTTGCGTATCCTTATGACGCTAGAGTCTTCTTTCTAGGAAGGGATACGGAGACGAGGAGCTATTTCCTCAATGGCTTCTGCCACTTTCCCGGTGAGGGGAAGCATCTTTTCTTCTGGCACTGAACAGATCGCGATGCGCAGATACTGGTCACCAGCCGCCACCATAGCTACACGCTTATCAAATAGTTTTTTGACAACCTCAACAGCTTTCACTCCACGCGGTAGAGCCACAGCACGAAAGAAGCCCCCATCGCCAGGTAAGGCTGTTAAGCCATGCTCCTGCACTCCCTTTTCAAAAGCCCGATTCCGCTGGACGAGTAATTGTCGAACCTGTTCTCGTTCTTTGACAATACTGGCCCGCTTCTCTGGGGAGGTATGAATGGATTCGACGACAATTTGCGGAACAGTCGCGGGCACTGAGATAATAGCCCGCACCGCTTTAAGCAATGTCTGCTGGAGTTCCTGGGACCGTTTAGCCGAATTGGTGATCATCACCAGAGTCCCTAACCGTTGGCCATAAGCGAGATAGCTTTTGGAAAGTGACCAGCCCACGACCAGAGTGACATTATCATGGAGCGGGACCAGTGGATAGATCACCTCGTGTAACACAGAGCGAGGTGTGTGCCAATAAAAATCCATATAGGCTGGATCGATAATCAGTTTTACCTGTTTCCCCTGATCGGCATAACGCCAGAGCAGCTCCCGAAGTGCTTTGAGTTCTTCAGGTTCTAAAGAGTAGGCTGCGGGATTATGGAAAGGGGTGTTCAAAATGAGCGTCAGGCCCTTACCAGTTTTAGCCATCACAGCCTCTAGCCCTTCCAGATTAAACCGGTGCTCTTTTTCCGTGAGCAGGGGAAACTCCCAATACCGGCCTCCGATCTGGTTCATCATCCCCTCATAACTCGGCCAGGTCGGTTGGGGCACGATGACATCCTCCCCTTTCGAAAGGGTATGCAAAGTGATATATAGTACAGAAGTTAATCCAGCAGCGCCAACTCGGGCGATATATCCCTCACGAAAATGGTCACCGATCAAATAGGAGGTCGTGATCTCCAGAAAATCTGGTCGCCCTCCCATCACACTATAGGCAATAGCTTCATCCGGTCTTTCCTGGTATACGCGAGCCGCTTCGCGGACATAGGTCGGGAGATAGCAGCGCTTTCCCTGGTCATCCACCGCTTCCCCAACTGCGGAGATAATCGCTTCTTGTGGATAGTGCTGCTTCAAATATCGACCAACTATGCCTGCTTCTCCAATACTCCCTGTGGTGATTTCTGGTCTGCTCTCCATTCTCTACTCCTTTATTATTGCTGTGGAACAAACAATCCGGTTGAAGCCCTCTAGTTATTGACTTTTTTGCTATACTGATAACAAAAGGGGGGAAGAAAGTCAAGTAAGGCTCCTCTCTCCTTGCAAATTCGACGATTTTTTGTATATTCACTGGGGAAAGATGGTATAGGGTAGGGGAATTATCGGAAATACTGATCATTTACCTGGAGGAGAGATTCTGCGAAGTAATGCGAAACTTCGCTTGCAGAGACTTTACTGGAGTTAGGTTAGGGAACACAAGATTCTGGAGATCATACGGTATGATATACAAGTAAAACAGGGGGATAGGGAGCACAGAAAGACCTATGCATAACGATTTTCTCAGTAGATTAAAAGCAACCCAAGAAAAGAATGTAGAACCGGTAGATGTGGAGGTCAATGTCGAGGCCTCTGAAATTCGAATCACATGGAGTGATGGCCATCAGGGGATCTATCCCTTTATCCATCTCCGCAAATCCTGTCCCTGTGCCGAGTGTCGAGAAATACGCCACCAGAACCAGGCGAAAAAAGGGGGTGGACTCCGTATTCTCAGTGGCCCGGTTCCCACTGCCCAGAATTTAGCACTGGTAGATCTCTTTCCAGTGGGACGCTATGCCCTGGGAATGCATTGGAATGATGGGCACCAAACCGGTATCTATCCCTTTGATTTCCTTCGTAGCTTATGTACCTGTCCCTCCTGTCAAGGGACAAAAAGAGAGGGGAAATCCTAGAAGGATCTACGTGAGTGAGGGAAAGAGCCGCAAGGCATTCTCCAGAACAACATTGGTCAGAACCGAAAGCGAAACCTGCTTGATTTCTGCTATTCGCTCTGCGACCAGACGCACGTAAGCTGGTTCGTTTCTTTGACCACGAAAAGGGTGAGGGGCGAGATAAGGACAGTCGGTTTCGATGAGTAAGCGATCCAGCGGGACCATAGCTACCACTTCCGGAAGTTTACGGGCGTTGCGATAGGTGATGGGTCCCGCAATAGAGATATAGAACCCCAGGTCGAGAGCTTCTCGGGCGATCTCTGGTGTGCCAGAGAAACAGTGAAAGATTCCTCCCAGTTCAGCTCCTCTTTCTTGACGTAAAATCTTCAGGATATCGTGGTGTGCTTCTCGGTTGTGAATAATTATCGGCTTTCCAAGTTGCCGGGCGAGAGCGAGCTGCTGAATAAATACCCGTTGCTGGATTTCCCGTGGAGCGTAGTTCCGGTAATAGTCAAGCCCTATCTCTCCCAGGGCTACTACCTTTGGATGCGTGAGGAGTTTTTCTAATTCTGGATAGGTGGAGACCGGTACCTGTTCGGCTCCATGCGGATGGAGTCCTACTGCCGCATAGACAAAAGAATATTTTTCTGTGAGGGCTATGGCCTGGTGCGCATCGGCTAGCGAGATTCCTATCGTGATGATATATCGAAGACCACTATCCAGGGCTCGCTGGATAACCGCCTCTCTATCCCCTTCGAACTGAGCCATAGTGAGATGCGCATGCGTATCGATCAGACGCATAGCCATACTCTCCTCCCTCTTCTTGTTTCTGTTCCTTCCCCGCGACTCAGAGCGGGGAGCTAAACTCCACGGCCCCAGAATCCCACTAGCTGAACTCGGTTGCTGATAGAACAGCAGCTCTCCTGGTTAAAGGAGTTAGCGGAGCTTTGAGCCAGGAGTTACCTCTTCTAGAAAACCAGCCAGGATAATTTTCTCCCCATCCTCTGCAGCCAGAACCATCCCTTGGGATTCTACACCCATTAAGGTAACCGGTTGGAGATTCGCCACTAAAATCACCTGCTTCCCGATCAATGTATCTGGAGAATAACTCTCCGCAATACCGGCAACCACCGTCCGGGTTTCCGTGCCGAGATCGACCTGCAGTTGTAGCAGTTTCTTCGATTTTTTAATACGTTCGGCCTGCACTACTCGTCCAACCCGCAGATCTACCCGGCGAAATTCTTCGATACTGATTAACTCCTTTGGTACCTCTTGGGGAGGGGACTCTTCCCCTGCCTTAACCTCGGCCCGTATTTGTTCAGTAATTTCTTGTACACGAGCTTCTTCTAACCGTGGGAAAAGAGCCCCTCTTTTCGCAATGCGTGTACCAGCCGGAAGGAGTCCCCAGGACGTAGCGGCGGCAAGCTTTTGGGTGGAGAGCTCAGGGCCAAGACCCAACTGTTGCCACATCTCCTGAGCGGTAGTGGGCATGAAAGGAGCGATCAACAGGGCAATTATCCGGAGAGACTCTGCCGTATTGTACAGCAGGGTTTCGAGTTGTCGGCGTTTCCTCTCTTCTTTGGCCAGTGCCCAGGGTGCGCCTTCATCGATATATTTATTCGTTGCCCCGACAAATTCCCAAATCCGACCCAAAGCCCGGTGAAAAGCCAGTTCATTCATCGCAGCCTCTACATCGGGGAAGAGGGTATGGGCCTGAGCCCGCAAGTGTTTGTCGAGCTCAGTTTCTCCATTCGCTGGAGGGATAACCCCCTGACAATACCGCTCGATCATGGTCAGAGAGCGACTTAGGAGGTTTCCCAGATCGTTGGCCAGATCACTATTAATCCGCTGAATCAACGCCTGGTGCGAAAAGTCCCCATCCAATCCAAAATTGATCTCCCGGAGGAGAAAATAGCGCACCGGATCAACTCCATAAGTGTCCAGAAGTCGGTGTGGATCCACGACATTCCGGAGGGATTTGGACATCTTCCGTCCTTCCACTGTCCACCAGCCATGGGCAAAGACCTTTTTGGGTAAGGGCAAACCGGCCGACAAAAGAAACGTCGGCCAGTACACGGTGTGAAACCGCAGGATATCCTTTCCCATCAGGTGCACATCGGCAGGCCAGAAGGTCTGAAATCGCTCTGGATCATGGGGAAAACCAACCGCAGTGATATAGTTGGTCAGGGCATCAAACCAGACATAGATGACATGAGCCGGATCATTCGGTACAGGAATTCCCCACCGAAAAGAGGTCCGGCTAATGCTGAGATCCTTGAGACCACTCTGCACAAAGCGAATGATCTCATTCCGACGACTTACCGGCTGGATAAAGTCCGGGTGAGTTTCGATATGCTGAAGCAGTGGCTCCTGATATTTGGACATCCGAAAAAAATAGCTCGCTTCACGGAGCCGTTCGACCGGTCGGCCACAATCCGGACACCGGCCATCTTGAATTTGCGTTTCCGGGTAGAACGTTTCATCATGAATACAGTACCATCCTTCGTATTCCCCCAAGTAAATATCTCCTTTGGCCTGCACCCGTTTAAAAAACTCCTCTACGCCGGCCACATGATACTCATCGGTAGTACGGATAAAATGATCATACGAGATGTTTAAGCGCGTCCAGAGCGCTTTGAAACGCTCCACCACCCGATCAGCAAATTCTTTGGGCGACTGCTGGGCTTCCATAGCTGCCCGTTCCACTTTCTGACCATGTTCATCGGTACCGGTGAGCAGGAATACTTGGTACCCACAGAGCCGTTTATAGCGGGCCAGCGTATCTGCAGCTATGGTCGTGTAAGCATGTCCGATGTGGGGTACATCATTGACATAATAGATCGGTGTAGTGATATAAAAGGTTTCCGGTGTCATGGATGCTTATCCTCCTGAGATCCATCTCAAGCTTAGGCCGGTGTGCCGTCCAATTCTGCTGCTTGAAAGCTAAGTCTTCGTCCATCTTCCAGTTCTACAGTTACTTTTTCCTTTAAAGTCTCCAGTTTCACCACTTTTCCCACCCCTTCAGGGGTTGTAATCCGTTTGCCCAGTTTCGGAAGCTTTGTGCTGATAGCCCGATAGGTTTCATATTCATAGCTGAGACAACAACGCAGTCGCCCACAGAGGCCAGAGATCTTGGACGGGTTGAGAGCCAATCCTTGTTCTTTGGCCATCTTGATCGAGATAGGAGCAAAGCAGGTGAGGAAAGTAGAGCAACAGAGTTCTCTACCACAAATACCCATCCCACAAATCATTTTGGCCTCATCACGTGCTCCGACCTGTCGCATTTCGACGCGGAGGCGAAAACGAGCCGCGAGGTCTTTTACTAAATCCCGGAAATCGACTCTCCCTTCGGCACTAAAATAAAACGTTGCTTTTTGTCCATCAAAAGCATATTCCACCCGAATCGGTTTCATCGGCAACTGTCGTGCCTGAATCCGTTCAGTATAATACTGAAAGGCCTCATTTTCCAGGAGAGCATTTCGGGTGACACGTTCGTTATCTTCGGGATCCAGTTTACGAATAACCGGTTTGAGAATGTGCTTCAGGTCCGGGGTAAAGGTTTTCCGTCCGGCCGCAACCACCTTAGCCACTGCTATCTCGCCCTCTTTTTCTACCAGGCATTGATCTCCATAACGGAAATCTGTCCGTTCTGACCAGTAGTCAAATGGGCGACAGGAATTTCGGAAACGCACTTCAACTACAATAGACATAACCATCACCTTATTATCCTTCATATCCTCAGAAGACTTGAATCCACAATGAGCGATAACCCCGCTCTTTCCTGGTCAAGTTTCTTCTAATCTCTAGAGAGTCAGCAAGAGACCTTCGGCTCTACACTGTTTCATCTCCATCATCATCGATTCGATAGCTAACTGAGGATTGACATAACCGTCGAGCATCTGTAGCGTTCGGAACACCACGTCGAAGAGAGTGAGACTGGTATCCAGGGTCAAGAGTTGTGCCAATCGTTGTAAGCGTTGCTGAATACCCCAGTGTATGAGGAGAGCAGAGGTGTTCTCCACTTGCAGTAAGGAAAGATCCCGGCAGAGAGAAAGCAGATGCTCGCAGATGAGTTTAGCTTCCTCGCGGTCCTGAAAGTGCTGTTCAGCCAAGACAAAGATCTCTTCCGTTGTGCCATCCAGAGTGACTTCAAGGACCCGGAGAGCGATTTCCCGGCGGTGTAACAGGGCCTCCCTATCCACAGTTAACGCCCAACCGAGACTACCCTGGGCAAAAGAGGCAAGCAGGTCCGCCTCTTCCGAAGATAGGCCTCGTTTTTCCCGCAGAAAAGTCCCAACCAGCTCTGAAGAGAGGGGAGAAAACCGAAGCACCTGGCAACGAGAGATCACCGTAGGCAGTAACGCCTTCAAATGAGTAGACAGGAGAAAAAACAACGCGGTTCCCGGCGGCTCTTCCAAGATCTTGAGCAGGGCATTGGCTGCCTCTTTAGTCATGCGTTCAGCTCCATCCAGGATGACCATTTTCCATACCCCTTCAAAGGGCCGTAGGGAAACGAGTTGCCGAATTTCTCTTACTTGATCTATTTTCATGGTTTGATCTTGTGGTTCGACGAGCGTGAGATCCGGATAGACTCCCTGATCAATGCGCCGACAAGTTGCACACCGATCACAGCAGTCAGCCTCTGCTTCAGAACAACAAATGGCCTTGCTAAAGGTGAGGGCAGTAAGGCGTTTTCCCACTCCAGCCGGCCCCACAAAAAGATAGGCGTGGGCAAACTCGCTCCGTCGTAACGTTTGCTGGAGCAGATATTTTACCTGTTCATGTCCCACAATATCCCGAAACGCCATCTCTGATTCTTCCTCACTCATCTACCACTAAGGAGTATCAGTAGAGGTAAATTTTATATAATACCACAATAATACACCCTTTTCCAGCGGGAGGAAGAAGGAGCCCTGAAATTCCCCCATCAGAAATAAGAGGAGAATCCCATCGATGGCTTGGGTCTTCCCATAGAGAAAAAGTTATTATTGAGGATGTGAAGCGTAATTTATGATAAGACTCCTCTCTTATGCAGTTCACCCCCTCAAGATGTTCTGTACTCTGGCCGATATGTGCTAAAAAATGTATACTTGCTCTCTAAGTCCAGCTCGTCACAAAAAAGTATCCAAAATTGTTCAAACTTCAGCAAGTGTGATTGTTATAGCAGAAAATGAAATTGGATACTTAATAGTGACGAGTTGTAAGTAAGTATGACTAAGCATTTTTCACAAAAGCCAGGGGTAGGGTGGGCTCAGCCCACCCTACATGCTGCT
>FWWM01001084.1_pt1 | contig 85535 bp, 88 predicted proteins | sample 2228351 | NCBI WGS metagenome assembly FWWM01 (sample SAMEA103939774, study PRJEB20133) | metagenome | reverse complement strand
AGGGCCGGCAGGGACTGGCAGACCATCGACAGGCCGCAGCTGGTGGTCTGCTCCATGGACCGCGACCGCAAGAAGGCCCTGGACGCGGCGAGGAAGCTGGTGACCCAGTACCTGGGGCAACAGCCACACATCATGAAGGCCAGCGGTGTCGATCAGTCGGTGCTGGATGCCATCGGCAAGGTACTTACCTGGCCAGCCGAGGAGGAAGACATCCTGCGGGCCATGAAGCTCGTGCCGGACGAGGTTGTACAGCTGATCACGGCCTCGGGGACTCCCGATGAGTGCCTGGCCAAGGTGAAGGAGTACGTGGACAACGGGTGCACGTGTCCAATCCTCTATCCCTTGGGTGACGATGTGAAGCTCATGATAGATGCCTTCTCGCACGATTTCTAGCCCTGATATAATGGCAGGGATCGGCACGCCAATGCCCGCTCGCTATGGATCTCAAGGACCTAGAGGATAGGGAAAAGCCAGACCTGGCTCTGGCCATCACGAGCAAGGACCAGCCCGGCGTCCTGCATCGCCTTACGGGCGTAATCGCCGGCCACGGCTCCAACATCACGTATGTCGACATAACTCAGCGCCGCGACGGCATAGCCGTGATCTATTTCGAGCTCAAGGATGTGGCCAAGCCGCAGCAGCTGGTGGAGGACCTGCGGGCCCTGGATGTGGTCCAGAAGGTAGAGGAAACCCCCACCTTCTACCGCATCTTTGGCAAGCGTGTCATAGTTATCGGCGGCGGAGCCCAGGTGGGCCAAGTGGTGTTGGGCGCGGTGAGCGAGGCAGATCGCCACAATATACGGGGCGAGCGCATCTCCGTGGACACCATACCCCTTGTTGGCGAGGAGGAGCTGGCGGCTGCCGTCAGGGCAGTGGCGCGGCTGCCCAGAGCCCGCTGCCTGGTTCTCGCCGGGGCCCTGATGGGCGGCGAGATCACGAAGGCGGTCAGGGAGCTAAGGGACGAAGGCATCATCGTGATCTCCCTCAACATGGCCGGCTCGGTGCCCGAGGCGGCAGACCTGGTGGTCAGCGACCCGGTGCAGGCGGGAGTGCTGTCCGTTATGGCTGTTGCCCACACCGCAAAGTTCGACATCCGCAAGCAGGTGGGCAAGCGATATTGAGCAATCTCAGCGCCGACGTGGCCATTATCGGGGGCGGGCTGGTGGGACTGGCTGTCGCCAACGCTTTGGCCGAGGAGAGGGTGGGCAGGATAGTGCTCTTCGAGAGGCACCAGCTGGGTTCCGGCGCCACGGGCCGCTCCACAGCTACTATCGACCTATTTGCTCAGCACAGCGTCCCAGCACGGCTAGGTCTTGAGAGCTACCATGTCTTTGCCCGCTTTGCCGACATCTATGGTGGCGGCTGCGCCTTCAGAACCACGGGGTTCATGGTGCTGGTCGGAGCTGCTCACAGTGGGGGCCTGCAGGAGTTCGTGACTCGGTGCCGGTCCTTGGGCATTGAGTACCAGCTTTTGGGGGTGCAGGATGTAACGGCGTTGGAGCCCCTGATATGCCCCGAGGGACTGGCGGGGGCCGCGTACACGCCCCTCGGAGGCTACGCCGATCCGGCCATGGCAGTTTCGGCCATGGCCAAGGCTGCCAGGAGTAAGGGGGTTATCGTCTTCGAAAACGCGCCGGCCTCTTTGGTGGTCGAGGGGGATATTGTCGTAGCGGTGGAGTCGCATGAGGGCCGTGTGTCTGTTGGCGCAGTGGTGAACGCCACGGGGCCCTGGGCTGGCGCTGTGGCGAGAGGGATCTTTCCTGGTCTGCCCATAACTCCGGTCAGGCACAGCGTAGGCGTCTTGGCTGGCCTGCAAAGGCCACTTAAAGCCTTTATAGATTTCTCTAGCCTCACGTATGTGCGGCCCGAAACGGGCGGCCTAGCGCTCTTTGGCTCTTTGGACCCATCCCTCGGCAATGCGCCAGTGGATTCAGCTGATGGGCAGGTAGCCGCTCCAAGCTTTGGCTTGTTAGCGTCATTGGCCGAACGGCTGGCTGTGAGGTTGCCGGATGCCCTTCGGTGGGAGCTGAAGGCCGGGTGGTCGGGAGTGATCGATGTCACGCCGGACTACCATGCCATAGTGGACGAGGTGCCTCCGGGATCGGGGCACTGGGTGGCCGCGGGCTTCAGCGGTCACGGCTTCAAGATAGCCCCGGCCGTGGGCCGACTGGTGGCACAGATGCTGTCCGGCAGCGCTCCTCCGGACGAACGGGCCTTCTACTCCTTCAGCCGGTTCCTCGAGGGTCGGCTACATAGGCCCGAGCTTCTGCCGGGCGTCCTCGGCTGAGGGAGCCGTTTCGGGAGTTAGCCCCCTGGTTTCCCATGGTGGCCTCTGGCAGGTCTGCGCGCCGCTAGCAAAGATTGCCGGGGATCGGCGCGAGCTGTGCCCTGCAAGGACCGGTCGACCTTGGTTACGGGTCAGGGCCTGTCCGAGGCCCGATTCGGCAACGGGGTAAAGGGCAGGTATCTCGGTGAAACCGGCCGCGGCGGGCTCAGCTAGCGGCTGAGGGCTTTAAGCATTGCTTGATAGAGCTCCAGGGCTCTACGAGTGCGCTGTAGGGCCTTCTCGAGGGTGTCGATCTCCCCCTGAGCAACCGAGGCATCCTCTTCGATCCTTCGGACCTCTTCCAAAAATTCTGGATCGGCTGCCAGGGCCTCCTTCTGGACCAGAAGACGGTTCAGCCTAGCCCTGGCCGCCGTGAGCTCTCGTTCGGTCAGGTGGATGGCGTCCTCCGTGTCGTGGACGAGTTCCCTGAGTACGGCGATCTTTTCATCCCTGGTCAGTTCGTTGGTCAACCTTCTCTGCCTCCCGTGAAATTTCGGCCAGCCTGCTGTAGAGCTCCCGCAGGTGTGCGGAGACTGTCCGGGTCTGTCGGTCCAGGTAGAGGATGTACAGAAACAGCGCTATCCAGACCACGGCAAAGGCTGCGAACAGGAATACGAGAGGGCTATCGGTGCTCATAAGGGTTCAGCTCCCAGCGTTTCCTCTATTGTCGCGATGCTATCCCTGGCTGTCTCCACCCTTAGCTTCTGGGCCATTAGGGAGACGAAAAGGAAGGTGAAGGCCAGGAGGTTGACCAGTAAGGTCCACAGCATTGGCATCGGCATGCCCACGCCCTCGCTGGTCACTACTGTGGGGCCAGGGTGGAGCGTGCGCCACCAAATTACCGACATGTACACGATGGGCACGTTGAGGAAGCCAACGATGCCGATGACGGCACCGTACCTGGCGGCCCTGACTCGGTCGCCAGCGTAGGCCCTCACCAGCAGATATGCCACGTAGATGGTCCAAAGGATGAGCGTGGTCGTGAGCCTTGCGTCCCAGGTCCACCAAGTGCCCCACACGGCCCTGCCCCATATAGAACCGGTGATGAGGACTAGGGTTGTGAACACCACCCCGATCTCGGCAGCGGAGCGCGCCCAGCGGTCGGCCGCTTCCGAACGCCGGACCAGGTGTACGAGGCCGGATACTGCCACTATGGCAAAGGCTCCGAAGGCCACCCAGGCCAGCGGCACATGGAAGTAAAAGATGCGTTGGGCGTGCCCCTGTATACGGTCGGTGGGCGCGTACAGGAATGCCATGGACAGTCCGGCCAACAGGGCGAGGCCTGTGGCCCAGTTTAGGATGCGCATGAACGGTGTACCTCCACAAGACTCATTCTTCGACAACGAACTCGAAAGCCCAGTAGCATACTACCAGAAATATGGCGTCGAAAGCTACGACGAGGCCGAGCCACGGCGCGTCGGAGGTGCCCGCTATGAGGTCGCCGGTGGCCCTTATGCTGCCGATGATAAGGGGAACCGACAGGGGGATGAGCAGTAGCGGCAGCATGGTCTCCCGTGCCCTGGTGTTGGAGGCCATAGCCGCCAGGAGGGTGCCCAGGGCAGTAAAGCCAACTGTGCCAAGCGCCACGATGGCCATGAGCCGGAGCACGTCGGTGCCGACGCCGAAGAAGGCCAGGTAGACCGGCACCGTTGCCGCTTCCACGACCAGCAGCACCACCAGTAGGGAGAGAGCTCGCGACAGGTAGAGCAGCCCCGGATCGATGCCGGTGAGCAGGAGGCCTTCGAGCACGCCCCTCTCCCTGTCGCGAACGAAGCTGCGCCCCAGGCCCATCATGGCGGCAAAGAGGATTGTGACCCACAGGATGCCGGGGGCCACGCCAGCCAGGTCCTCCGCCCGGAGCTCCAGGGAGAAGTTGAAGGTCAGCAGGGACAGCAAGCTGAAAAAGAGCATTGCCACCAATGTCTCCTTGGAGCGGATCTCTGCCAGCAGATCCCGACGCAGAAGCCACAGGAACTTTTCCATGCCAGGCTCACACCTTTCCTGCAGGGAGCAAGTTGGGCATCTCTGCCGCTGGCACGTCGGCTGCCACCCTCCCGCGCTCCATCACCAGCGCCCTGGCCACTATCCCTTCGTATCGCTCCCACTGGTGGGTGCTTATCAGCACGGTGCGCCGCCTGTCCGATGTGAGAAGCTCAGAAAGGGTCCTGAAGGCGAGGAGGTCCAGCCCGGTCTCGGGCTCATCCAGGAGGAGGAGCTCGGGGTCGTTGATAAGTGCCCTGGCCAGCGCAACCCGCTGTACCTGTCCCCTGGACAGGGCCGATACCCTCCGGTGAGCTAGGTCTCGCAGGTCGAGGGCAGCAATAAGGTCCTGGACCCTGTCGGCTCGGCCGTAAAGGGCGGCATAGAGCCTAAGGTTCTCCTCCACCGTGAGTTCATCCACCAAGAAGGACATATGGGCCAGCAGAGCCAGCCGAGGCCTTACTGCGTCGCGGTTGCGGAAGGCGTCCAGACCGAAGAGGTGGACCTGGCCCGAGCTCGGCCTGAGCAGGGTAGCGAGCACTCTGAGGAGGGTAGTTTTCCCGGCGCCGTTGGGCCCTACCAGCATGATACGCTCGCCGGGCATGACGCGTAAATCTATGCCCCTCAGGGCCCATGTGGAGCCGAAACGTCGGCTAAGCTGGCTGACCGCTATCAGCGGGGTCTGGGGCTGCGTCTCTCGTTGCACCTGTTTGACCATACTGGGCCAAGAAGGCCCTTAGGGAGGTGCGGAGTGCCTCATGACGGGCTGCGTACTCTTCCTCCGAGATCACCCTTGCATCTCGCAGGGCTCTGGCCTCCGAGAGTTCAGAGAAGAGGCGGTCCATCTGGACCTGGGGGGTGGGCCTGTGGACCCAGGCATAGCCCACGCCGCCGGCGAGGGCGATAGCTGCCAAAAGGGCGAGAGCCAGCCTGATGTAGGGGTTCTCGAAGGGTGGCCTCGGCGGCGCAGGCAGGCCGTGAAGGACTACCTTCAGCTGGTATCTGGACGCGAGGGCCGAACCGGTCCACATCCTGAAAGCCTCGCCGCCCAGGTTTACGGTGCCAGCGTCCAGGAGGCCTTCCGGCGATGCCTCGGCTAGGTCTGCCTTCATGAGGAATCTAAGGTTGTCTGTTGGGAAGGGTATGACTTTCTCGAAGGTCATGTCGTGGTCTGTGATGGGTAGAGAGTACGAGAAGGCCAGATCGGTCTCGCCGGGGTTGACAGGTGCATTGACGGCGAACCCCTGAGCTACCTGGATGATATCCTCGGAGCGGAGCCCCATCTGAGGAGCAAGCTCCATAGCACCCTGCGGCAGACCGAAGCGCAGCATACCCATAGGGTTGCCTGGCGCCGCTATGTAGGCACTGCTGGAGCTGTTCTTCACGGTGTAGAGCTCGAGAACCCTGAGCACATTTGCAGACCTATCTATCCCCATGAGGGCCACGGTGGCCCGGCTGAAGCTTATGACCGCCGGATCCGACGCGACCTCGAAGACGCGCACTTCCACTGGTTTCGAGAGGGCTTCTGCCGGAATATCAGCGCTGCTGTACACGACACCTTTGTACTGCGCCGTAACCCTGTAGATAGAGTCCTGCAGGGGATCCACAGCGGCAAAGGCGAACCTTCCGTCGCTGTCGGTCACCGCCGTGCCCAGAGACTGCTGGCTCCCGTCAACAGAGAGCCGGATGAGCTCCACCTTGTGGCCGGGATGGGGCTGGCCCGTAGTGCCGTTGAGGACCTGCCCCGTGACCTCGACCCCTGCGGCCGAGGCGGGACCGCTTGCCACAAGGACCATTGCTAGGGCTAGTGCCACAGCTTTGAGCCGCATATGTGACAGAACCTCGCCTCCTGGGGCACCTCGGCGCCGCAAGCGGGACACTGCCGGCCCGTGTAGCCGCGCCGTGCCATCTCCTCTTCGAGGAGCCTGTCGATCTCCAGGTGGTGCTGGCGTTCTTCCTTCAACTTGCGCGCGGCCTCCAGCACGAGCTGTTGCCTCAGCTGCCTATAGTCCTCTTCGGTCAGCTTGCCCATCTGGTAATCGAAGTCGAGCTCGTAGATCTGTGCGTAGATGGCCTGGCGGGCGTCCGGTTCCATGCCGTTGAGGGGGGCCAGAAATTTCTCCTCTCTTCCACGGAAGATAGGGTAAAGCACAAAGCCCAGGAGGGCGATGAGCAGTAGTGTGATCAGGACCTCAGCCGCCACGGTTTCCCTCACCCGATTGTAGCTCTTTCAGCACTTCCTGTATCTCGGGTTCCAGGTCCGGACCAGGGGCGACAGGGGCTGCGGATCGACGGCTGTTCCTCAGGACCAGGTAGAGCACGGCTGCCCCCACTCCCAGCCCGATCACGGGCATCCACCAGGCTCCCAGGCCCAGCCCATACGGTTGGGGCCTCGAAAGGATACCGGGGCCGTATCGGTCGATGAAGTACTGGATGATCTGATCCCTGCCCTCGCCAGCTGCCAGTTTCTGCTTGATGATCTCCCGCATCTGCTGGGCAAGCGGCGAGTTCGAGTCCGCGACACTGACGTTCTCGCACACCGGACACTGCAGTTCCCGGGCGATCGCCCGAGCCTGATCATCCAGCGCATCGGCCGAGACGGTCGAGGGCAGGGCAACGATGGCCATCAGGAGGATAACGGCCACCAGTTTAGGCAGGTTTAGCCACCACGGCCTCATCCACCACCCTCCTCGACACCGCGCCCTTGGCCTCGGGTTGCGGCCAGAGGGAGATCAAAGTGCCTCCTATCATCACTGCGCCACCGATCCACAACCAGAACACCAGAGGATTGACGAAGGCCAGTATGCTCGCACGGCCATCTTCCTCCCACCCCACCAGCACTAGATAGAGGTCGTTCAACGGCGTACTGCGGATAGCGATCTCCGAGGAAGGCTGGTTCTCGAAGTTCTGGTAGAAACGCTTGCCCGGCGCCATCACGGCTATCTGCCTGTCGCCCTGCTGGACGGCCACACTGGCTTCCACAACCCTGGCCCCAGGGATAGTGCCCTCCCTGATGCCCTGGTAGGTCAGGGTGTACTCGCCGATGGACGCCCTGTCGCCCGGCTTTAGATTGAACTGGTGCTCTATCTGGAAGAAGCTCGAGCCCGCTACGCCAATGGCTATGAGCAGAACTCCCAAGTGGGCTATGTAGCCGCCGTAGCGGTGCTGGTTGCGGATGACCAATCTCCCCAAGGCCACGGGGAGGAGCTCTCCAAAATTGCGCTGCCTCGCAACAACCCCCCTGAAGAACTCCTGCACAATGGTGCCGAAGACAAAGGAGCACACAGGAAAAGCAATCAGGGCATAAGGGTTTCTGATGCCCAGCGCAAGGAGCAGGGGCAGCACGGCGACCCCAGCGAGGACCGGCTTCAGAAAGTTGCGGACCAGCAGCGCCGGCGACGACTTGCGCCACGGTAGGAGAGGAGCCACGCCCATCATCAGCACTACCGCCAGGAAGAGGGGACCGTTGACCTGTTGGAAGAAGGGCGCACCGACGGTTATCTTCACGTTGGCCGCAACCTCAGTGATCAGCGGATAGACCGTGCCCCACATGGTTGCGAAGGCTATCCCTACGAAGAGGAGGTTCTGCAGAAGGAAGGATGCTTCCCTAGATATCAGGGACTCTATCACCCGCTCGCTGCGCAGCATGGGCAGACGGTAGATAAGCAGGCCGATGGAGCCAACGGCCATCACGGCCAGAAAACCGAAGAAGAAGGGGCCTATGGCCGATTGGGCGAAGCTGTGCACCGAAGTAAGCACTCCACTGCGCACAACGAAGGTGCCGAAGATGCTCAGGAGGAAGGTCACGATGATGAGCCCCATGTTCCATACCTTGAGCATCCCCTTGCGTTCCTGGATCATTATGGAATGCACGAAGGCCGAGCCCGTGAGCCAAGGCATCAGGGCCGCATTCTCGACCGGGTCCCACCCCCAGTAGCCGCCCCATCCGAGGACGTGGTAGGCCCACCAGGACCCCAACAGGTTGCCTGTGCCGAGGATGGCCCAACCTATCAGCATCCATCGCCGTGCCGCCCTGATCCAGTCGTTCCCCAGCCTGCCCGCGATCAGGGCTGCCATGGCGAAGGCAAAGGGCACCGACATGCTCAGGTATCCCGCGAGAAGGAAGGGCGGATGGAACAGCATGCCGGTATCCACTAGCAGGGGGTTCAGGCCCAGGCCGTCGTTGGGGGTGAAGGCCAGTCGTTGGAAGGGGTTGCTCACGAAATTCAGCAATAGGAGGAAGAAGCCCTGAACTACCATGAGCGTGGCTGTGACGTAGGGCATAAGGTCGGGCAGACGCCTCCGGTTTACCCAGACAGCCGTCGAACTGAAAATGGACAGCAGTGTGGCCCAGTACAGGAGGCTTCCCTCCTGACCGCTATAGAAGGCCGCTAGCTTGAGGAGGAATGGTGTGGTTCGACTCGAGTGTTCGGCCACAAACTTGATGGAAAAGTCGTCGGTTGCAAAGGCGTAGAGCAGTGCCCCCGATGCCGTGAGAAGGAAGGCTGCCACCGCGAGCACTGACCGCCGCGCGCTCTCCATCAACGTTGGCCACGCAAGCCGGCGGGCCAGGAGCGCAGCAACCAGGGCATACAAGGTGAAGGGCAGAGCGAGCATGAGGGCGGCATAGCCGATGGAGCTGGTCACTGGACCCCTCCACCTTGTCCAGACTCTGCGCTCTCGAACTTGGAAGGGCACTTGGCCAGCACCGTCTTAGCGTTAAACACGCCGTCCTGGGAGTACTTGCCTTCCACGACGACCTCTATGTTCTCCTGGAACACATCCGGAAGGGCACCCTTGTAGATCACGGGGATGGTGCCAGCCCCATCGGAGATGGAGAAGCGGTATGTGAAAGCGTCGTCACCTTTCTGAATGGTGCCAGGTACCACCTTCCCTGCCACCCTGACCATCTGGGAAGTGCTCCCAGCCCCGTGCTGCAGCTCGCTCGTCGTAACGTAATAAACGGGCGCGTTTTGAAGGCCCATATACACTAGGTAGAGGATGGCGCCCAGTATCACCAGGCCGCCTAGGTAGAACCTGGCTCTCGATCTACCGACTGTCTGAGTGCCAACTGCCATTTCTCAGTAACCTCCTGACGCGGCCAGCCAGCTCTGGTATATTTCTCTCAGCAGGCTGGCCAGTACGTAGATGGCAAGGGTCAGGACGAGGACAGCCCAGGAGCGCGGTATCCAATCTGGCCCGAGGCCCCGCACCAGGCCGAAGGCCACTAAGGCCATGGCTACCTTCGTCGCCAATATTATTATGTAGCCGAACCCTAGCTGGGGCATCGAGAGGCGTTCAAAGGCGAGCAGGGCCCCCGTTACTATCAGGGTGCCGCCGGCAACGCTGGATATCTCCCGTAGCCGGGCCCTCGTCCCCTGGGGCGGCTTGCCCCTGTACACGGCCACGTAGGCCAACGCCACTCCAAGCCACGCCGAGGCGGCCAGCCCGTGCGCCAACGTGAGGAGCATCGAGGGGAGATCTTCGGCCCGTATCATGGGCTGAGCACCTTGGCTAGCAGGTTGTCCAGTATCTCGGGGCTGTTGATGGTGCCGACGAACTTCTGGGCCACTGTGCCGTCGGGAGACACCAGGAAGGTCTCAGGTACCCCGGCAACCCCGTAGTCCACAGCGATCTTGCCCGAGGCATCGGGCCCGTTGATATAGGTGACGCCGTACCTGGCGATGAAGGCGCGGGCATCCTCCTCCTTGTCCCAGATGTTGACGCCCACGAAGGTTACACCCCTCTCCCTGTATCTTTGCCAGCCGTCCTGAAGGACGGGTGCCTCCTCCTGACAGGGGCCGCACCAGGAGGCCCAGAAGTTGATGAGCACCACCTTGCCCCTCTGGGAGCTCAGGCTGAAGGAGCCACCGTCGAAGGTCGTGAGGGTAAAGTCGGGAGCCGGCTTACCTTCTGGGCGGGTCCCTATGCGGACCGAGCTTCCGCTATTGGCCAGTCCAGCGCCGAGCACGCCCAGCAGAGCTGCCAGGACCAGTATGGTTGCAGCGGAACCTAGAAGCCTCAGGGACACAACTCCTCGGGGAACAGCCGGGGGCCCTCTCTTCCGAGAGATTATACCCCGTTTTCCTGTCGAGGGTCGGAGGTGGGTATGGCCAGCCCCTTTCAGTAGAAGATGGTCAGCGTCCGGTGGTAGGGACGAGACTGCAGCTCCTTCGACTGGGAGAGATACCACAGGTGGTAGTCGATGTCCACCGCGGTAACCTGCATCCCCTTTGCTGCGAGCTCCTGCCGCAGAAGCTCCACGGCCCACACGGTGCACGCCCTGATCTCCACCTCCTCCGGACTGCCCGCCGGTAGGGGCACCAGGTTGTCTATGGCCTCTGCCAAGGTCTTGCGGTAGCTGAGGATTCCCAGGGCGCGCAGCATTTGGGGCAATTTGTAGTCGGCAAAGGCGGTCAACCTATGGATGTCCGTCAGAGCCCCGTAGAGCTTACCTCGGAAGATGCCATGGAGGTCGGCCGCGCAGAGCTGAGCCCGCTTGAGAAAGGGCACTTCCATGCCCTTGTATTGGGCTACATCGCGGTAAGAGGCCAGCTCTTCCCCGAGCCTAAGGGCGACGCACAGGGCGTTTCGGGAGGCATCCTCCACGAAGTTGTGGAACCACCCATCGTAGCGGCGCAATAACCACCGGCCGGCTTCCCGCAGGTTTGCAGCGCGTTGGGACATGAGGGGCAGGACGCCGCTCCCTCGGAAAATCCAGGCGACCGTCTGTTCGGATATATCGGCCAGGAAGGTGGCATCCAGGACGGGCAAGCCATCTTCGACAGCGCGGGTTATGGACGCTGCCAGGGCCCAGTAACCATCCAGGACGCGGCCCCGGTATTCGATCTGCCACTTGGGATTGCCCCAGAAGCAGAAGTTGAGGGTATCCACTATGAACATGAACTGGGCCGTGTGCACGGGGCTACCGCGGAAGTGAAACTGGGGATTCCATTGAAGCTGAGGCAGTCCCTGGGCGGCCCACTGGGCCGCCGTCGTCCTCACGGCCTCGAGGTCTATAGCTACGTGCTCTGCCTGGGATATTACCCACCTGCAGGCCGAGAGCACGGGGTTCTCGTCGGGCGTGTCCCACATGCTGGTCCTTTCGGCTCAGTCGCGGCCGCCGCGGCTCAGGGTGTAGCCGAAGCCCCTCACCGTTACTATGAGGCGCCCGGCAGCGCCGAGCCTGCGCCTCAGGCTGTGCACGTGGGTGCCGATGAGGCTGGCAGATGCCCCATGTCGGGAGCCCCATAGATGTTCCATGAGTTCGGCTCGGCTCACCACGCGGTCAGCATTGGCCAAGAGATATTTCAGGAGGTTAAACTGTGTCTTGGTAAGCCTCACGGGGCGTCCTTCCACCAGCACGGTGCACTGGTGTGCCTGGACCGTTATCGGCCCCAAGCTCATTTCGGCGGCCTGTTTCCTGGAGGCTATCCCCAACAGACGTTCTACCCTCCACAGAAACTCCCTTTGGTGCCAAGGGCTCAGAATCAAATCGTCCGCCCCCTTGAGGGCGGCTGGGTCCAGCCCGTCGGCTTCGCGGGCCTTCATCACTGCCAGGACAGCGCCCGAGTGGGGACGGGCGAGGGCGTCGGGAGCAAGGCCCCTATGGGGGAGTTCCACTATGTAGAGGGCGCAGTTGCCGGTGCCGTTGCCGTCCGGATCACCGATTATCGCCCTGAGGCCCACAGACGACAGCCCCTCTAGGACGGCGTGAAGGATCTGTGGGTCACGCACTTTAACGTGGACGCTTTGGAGAGGGATGGGAGCCCTCGTACCCGCGGCGGTGGAAAGATCGATGTACGTCCTAACTTTGCCCATAGGGTCCTTTGAAGCGTCGAAAGGTTGGTCTTTGCACTGGATTTTATTTGGGTGCGCCTCTCCGGGTCAAATTGACATCCGTGCCATGAAGCTTTCGTAGGATGAGGGCTGGCGGTGCAGAGCCGGATCCACGGGCTTAGGTGCGGGGCCTACGGTGAAGCCGGCGGGGACTTAGAGCGTTGAAGGCCGTTGGAAGCCCCGTCCACAGCCGGCCGATGGCCGGATTCCTCGTTCCAGGAGGGCGTGGCCTTCCGATCGTGGGTTCGGGCCGATCTGCCGTCATCCTGTGGAGGGCAGGGTGTCGAAGCAGCGGTGGGGCCGTGTCGACCGCGTGGACGAGCATGGGGGGACCGGTTTCCGGGGCCGGGCCGGCACCCCAGGGCCGTCCGCAGCGGCAGGGCGAGACGGTGGGGCCTGACAAGCACTTCCCGGGCAGGCCTGTTGAGCTTCCGGACGGGGCAGGTCTTGAGAGAGGGACTGGACTCCATCCGGGGCACCAATGTAACATTTGTCAGACCTGTTGTAGGAGACGGCGGCACAGCATGGAGGAGTATGGACGTTTCAGCGAAGACGGACGTGAGTACATTATTCTGAGGCCGGACACACCGCGGCCCTGGTGCAACTACCTTTTCAACAAGCGGTACTGTGCCCTCATCAGCCACACGGGCGGCGGGTATTCCTTCATCGATGCTTCGGGGTACGATCGTGCCAGCCGGGCGTACCCCGGCGAGATGGTGTTGGCCGATCGGCCTGGCCGATGGATCTACGTGCGCGACAACGATACGGGGGAGTACTGGAGCATCAACTGGCAGCCTGTTCGCCGTCAGCCGGACTACTGGCAGACGCGGCACGGCCTGGGCTACACGGTCATCGAGTCTGCCTACCGTGGCATCCACGGCCGCATCCGATACTTCGTGCCGCTGTATCAGCCCGTGGAGATCTGGACCGTAGCCGTCTCCAACGGCACGGGGGCGACGAGGCGGCTAAGCCTCTTTGCCTACCAGGAATTCTCCCTGGGTAACTACGTCACCGATTTAGTAGAACGCAGTTTCTTCAACCTGTTCAACGAGATCGAGATGGAGGATGGCATAATCCTCGCTACCAAGCGACTGTGGGTCAAGACAGGGCCCCATACGCCCAACGAAGCATGGAACAAGTGGGCTTTCTTCACCACCAATAGACCCATCGTCGGCTTCGATACGGTTCGGGAGGCCTTCACGGGCACTTACAGGTCCCATGCCGACCCTATTGCCGTAGAAGTGGGACGCTGCACTGACAGCCTTGGGGATGGAGTGGACGCTGTGGGTGTCCTCCAGTTCGATGTGACACTTCAGCCCGGAGAGGAGGTCAACTTCGATATCCTGGCCGGGATTGTCGACAGGAAGCCGCAGGCGGTCGAGATCAGGGACCTATACGATGACCGAGAGGATGTAGAGGAGGAGTTCGGCCGGCTGAAGGCCTTTTGGGATGACTACATTGATAGGCTGGTGGTGGAGACGCCCGATCCGGACTTTGACCTCTCCGTGAACGTGTGGAACAAGTACCAGTGCTGGGTTACGGCTCACTGGTCGCGCATGGTAAGCCCCTATATCGGTGGGGGGTCGATCTTTGGCTTCAGGGATACAGCTCAGGACATCCTGGGAATCCTCCCGACTGACCTTGAGATGGCCAGGGAGCGGACCATCCTGATCGTCAGGCATCAGTTTGCGGATGGCGGGTGCATCCACAACTGGGATCCCATCACGGACATGGGGCCGCGCACCGGGCACTCCGACGATCCCCTCTGGTTGGTTATGGCGGTTATCAACTACCTTAAGGAGACAGGAGACTTCGAGTTCCTCAACCTGGAGGTGCCCTACTACGACATGGGCCGCGGCACCGTGCTGGAGCACATGACCCGTGCCCTGGAGTATGCCTACGAGAGCCGCAGTCCCCGGGGCCTGTCCCTCATGGGCGCCGCCGACTGGAACGACGGTCTGGACCAGGTTGGGCGCAAGGGGCGGGGAGAGAGCGTCATGACCAGCCAGTTCCTGGCCTGGATGCTGAGAGAGGCCGCCGAACTGATGGACGCCCTTGGGGATAGCTCAGCGGCCAACCTTTACAGGCAGCGCTTCGAGGAGGTGTGCGATGCCATCAACCGGTGGACCTGGGACGGTCAGTGGTACCTGCGTGGCACCCTGGACAGCGGCGAGCCCTTTGGCTGTTCCTCCAATCAGGAGGGCCGCATATACGTCAACCCTCAGAGCTGGTCTGTCCTTAGCCAGGTAGCGCCTCCCGAGAGGGCCATCCGGGCCATGGACAGCGTAAAGGATTATCTGGACACTCCCTACGGGCCTGCCCTACTGCTTCCCGCCTACCGAAGGCCGGATCCGCAGATCGGCATTATTACGAGGTTCGTGCCCGGCACCAAAGAGAACGGCACCATCTTCAACCACCCCGTATGTTGGGTAGTGATCGCCGAGTGCATGCTCAAGCGCTCCGATAGGGCCTATGACTACTGGAAGAGGACATCGTTCCTCACCAGGGGACGGGATCCCCACATCTACAAGGCCGAACCCTATGTCTATGCGGAATACGTCTACGGCCCAGACCATCCCAACTTCGGCCAGGGCGAGTTCACCTGGACGACAGGGACTGCCGCCTGGATGTGGCGGGCCTGTATCGACTGGATCCTTGGCGTAAGGCCAACCTATCGGGGCCTGCTGGTGGACCCCTGCATTCCGGCCCATTGGAGGGAGTACACTGTCAAGCGAAGGTTCCGGGGAGCTACCTACCTGATCACTGTCAAGAACCCAGAAGGGTTGCCTACCGGAATAAAGGAGCTGTGGCTTGACGGCCAGAAGCTCGATGGCAACCTGATACCGCCCCTGGAGGACGGAGAGCTCCACAGAGTCGTGGCTGTCATGGGCATGGTGCCGCAGGAAGCGCTGAAGACCCAGGAGGTGAGGTAGAGGCTGCAGTTGGGGGCCCGGGAAAGCCCGGGCCCCGCGTTGTTCTAGGAGCCTGTGGCGGGCGTTGGCCTGGGCGCCACCTCGGCCGTCTGCTCCCGGAGGTACTCTTGGCCGAACAGGCCCATGAGGATGAGGTAAGCCACGAAGGACGCGGCGAAGCTGTAGAACCAGCTGCCGGTCTGGAGCCAGTCGAGAAGGGAACCTTGGTAACCGGCTATGGTGATGACTTGGATCTGGTGGAGCCAGCCCACGAAGGGTGGCAGGATGCCCACCAGCAGGGCCACGACAGCCAACCAGTTTATTCCCAGCTTGCTGCCGTAGCTGTAGACACCGTCGGCCCGGTACAGATCCAACAGGTTCAGCTTCTGGCGGCGCAGGAGCCAGTAGTCGGCTATGAGGATGCCGCCGATAGCCCCCAGGAAGCCGCCGTAGCCGGACAGCCAGGTTATGGCGTAGGACATGGCGTTGAAGAACAGCACCCAGGGCTGCATGATGACGCCGATGATGGCCGTGATGAGCACTCCCCAGGTCCAGTTGAGCCGCCTGGGGTAGACGTTCTGGAAGTCGTTGGCAGGAGCGATTATGTTGGCCCCTACGTTGGTGGAGAGCTGGGCCAGGATCACAAAGATGAGGGCGAGGAGGATGATTATGGCGCCAAGCTTCTGGTTGAGGAGAGCGAAGAGGTTGATGGGGTTCCAGAGGTCCAAGGGCGTGCCAGCCTGGTTGGCAGTGTCCTTTATGGTCTGTGGGAAGAGGAGGGTTCCACCCATGGTCACCAGGATGCCCATGGTGGAGAAGTAGGCCATGGTCCCTATCAGTCCAATGGCCTGCCCAACCATCTGGGATACGTGATCCTTGGCGAACCTGGTGACATCGGAGATATTGAGTGCCATGGTGGACCAGAAGCCGACGTTGATGTTCAGCAACAGCCAGAAGAGGTATAGGTTGGCCCCCAGGGGCTTGTCAGGGGTGAGCCTCACGTCAAAGAGGGCGGCGAACCCTCCGGGCGCCGTTAGCCCCATGTAGATGAACAGGAAGGTGGAAAAGCCCAGCAGGAAGGGCGCCGAAAGGTCGAACATGACCTTGATGGCCCTGGATCCCTTCCAGGGCGGCGCTATGACAGCAACCCACACCTGAATTATGAGGAAGATGACGAAGCAGAGCATCTGACGCCAGCCCGGCAGGACGAACCAATCCACCTTGTAGGGAGGGTCCTGAAAGCCGGGTATGAGGATGCCCAGCAGCACGTACATGGCGTAGCCGCCGAGCCAGCTCTCGATGCCCATCCAGCCACAGGCCACTATGGCCCTCATCAGGGTAGCGATGTTGGCTCCAAACACGCCGAATGAGGCCCTTGCAAAGACAGGAAACGGTATGCCGTACTTGGCACCTACGTGGGAGTTCAGCAGGAGCGGTATGGTGACTATGGCGTTGCCGGCTATGACCACTAGAACCGATGTCCACCAGGTGAAGCCGAAGACCAGCCCGACGTTGGCCAGGGACCACGACGGTATCACCACACAGCATCCCACCCAGAAGGCCAGGTACGAATAGAGACCCCAGGTCCTCAGGGAGATGGGCGTCGGCGCCAGGTCTCGGTTGTACAGCGCAGAGCGGGTCAGTTCGCCAACCAGTTCGTGGCGTCCTTCAGCGGTCACTCTAACCGATACGCTCACGAGCTCTTCTCCTTTGTGGAATCTAGGATTCCCCTCGAGTGAACTTGGACGGCACTCACCGAAGGCGTAGCGGAAGGTGGATCCCTGGCTCCAGGCAAGGGCGCCCCGAGCACCCGAACTATAGGAGCCCTACTGCCCATGCATCGTTGCATCAAGGCTAGGACCATCCCTAGAGAGGTCCAGCACTGGCCAGCGACCACCCATGTGGTCAGGCAGCTGATTGCCAGTGCCTCCCAGGAATACAGTAAAACTATAGCAGCTGATAAGGCCCTGTCAATACCCTTTGTCTGCGGCCCCGCTGTGGCGCAGGTCCTTCTAGACTTGATTTGCATCGCCCACGGTTCTATAATGGGGTCGGAGGATGGGGAGACGGGGCCGTGAGCCTTTTTGCTCGACAGCCCAAAGAGGTGGGAAACTGGGGCACCGCAGATGCGCGGTGCCTTTTGTGTTGACCGGCCCGAGAACAATAGGAGGTAAGGTACCATGCACTCCAGTCTCATCGGCAAGATCGAAAAGGCCAAGCGCTACGCTCAGGAGCCGGAACGGGTGGCCATCACCGCCCTCAGGGCCACGTTCCGTGGGGAGAACGGCTACCATCAGATCGGGTATGACGGCCAGCACTGGAGCTGTGACTGCCATTTCTTCCAGGGATGGAACACCTGCAGCCACGTGATGGCCATGGAGAGGCTGCTTGGCCCGATGTTGCCGATGCAGGAAGAGGCGGCATCCAGCTTCTGACCTCCAGCCGGAGGCCACGCGCATCTGGTAGACTAGTTTAGAAGACCATTTGAGAAAGGCTATGAACGGGGATAGTAGGCAGGGGCACGGCCACGAGCGAGCTGGGAGGGTGGGAGCCAGCGGCGTAGGCCTCCGCCGAATGGGCCCGGGAGCCGCGGACCGAACGCACCAGAGCCAGTAGGCTCCGCCGGATGCTCACCGTTAAAGGAGGATGGGCAGCGCGAAAGGCCTGCCCGCAGAGAGGGATCCCCCCTGAGGATCCAAAGCGGGTGGCACCGCGGGGCTTTGGCCTCCCGTCCCGTAAGTGGGCGGGAGGCCTTCGATTCATAGGTCAAAGACAATTTTTAAGAAGGGAGGGAGAGACAAGCCATGGAACCACGGAGGAAGCGCATCCTTACGGGTGATAGGCCCACCGGCAAGATGCACCTGGGCCATTGGGTGGGTACGTTGGCCAACAGGGTTCGCCTGCAGCACGAGTACGAGTGCTTCTTCCTGGTGGCTGACTATCACATGCTCACCACCAAGGTTACCGGGCTCGAAGAGGTCGAGCAGAACATCTATGACATGGTGCTGGACTATCTGAGCGTGGGCATAGATCCCAATAAGAGCACTATCTACGTGCAGTCGCTGGTGCCCGAGGTGTGCGAGCTTCACCTGCTGTTCTCCATGCTGGTCACGGTGCCCAGGCTGCAGAGGGTGCCCACGCTGAAGCAGGTGATGAGGGATATGCGTATCGAGACGGCGTCCTACGGCCTGCTGGGCTACCCTGTGCTCCAGGCCGCCGACATACTCATGGTCAAGGGGGAGCTTGTGCCCGTGGGAAAGGACCAGGCCGCGCACATCGAGGTCACCCGAGAGATAGCGCGGCGCTTCAACGACCTGTACGGGCCAGTCTTCCCCGTACCTGAGGCCCTCATAGGGGACGTGCCGGTCCTGGTGGGCATAGACGGAAAGGCCAAGATGAGCAAGAGCCTCGGCAACGCCATCTTTCTCTCCGACGATCCCAAGACTGTGGAGAAGAAGGTCATGATGATGTACACGGATCCGACGCGCATCCATCCCACCGACCCCGGGCACGTCAAGGGCAACCCCGTTTTCATCTACCACGACCTTTTCAATCCCGATAAGGAGGAAGTGGAGGATCTCAAGAGGAGATACAGGAGGGGAAGGGTCGGCGACGTCGAGGTGAAGCAGAAGCTGGCCAGGGCCCTTAACAACTTCCTCGAACCCTTCAGAGAGCGGAGGGCCCAGTTCGCGGCCCAGCGCGACCTGGTCCGTGACATCCTGGTGGAGGGCAGCCGCAGGGCCCGCCAGGAGGCCGCCGGCACCGTGGCCGAAGCCCGCGAAGCCATGGGCCTCACCTACTTTCGGCGATAGGGTTTGAGGGAATTCCACAAGTTGTCTACAGCCGGCGGGGGCCACACCTTTCCTGCCGGCTAGCCCAACTCGGCTTTACCATAAGTTATTGTCACAACCTGTCAACTTTTCTACCCTCCCAGGGCAAAATCGGTACTGGATTCCCAGGGCGACCGATTGAAATGGGGGTGTGGGCCTGCTATGATTGAACTGCGTCGGCCCTCCGCGGACGCAGCCAGGTCCCGGACAAGAACTCTCCTGCGGCTACTGGACGTTCGTTTGGCATCTATGCGTTACCTGGGAGTCTCTACATATGAACGCAAAGCAGGTGTGGCAGGCAGCCCTGGGCGAGCTTCAGCTACAGATGAGCCGGCCGAACTTCGAAGTTTGGCTAAAGAATACAAGCATAGTGGCCCTCGAAGATGGGCTTGTCGTCATTGGGGTGCCCAATACCTTCGCAAAGGAGTGGCTGGAGAAGCGGTACACCAACCTTATCCGCACCGCTCTCATCAACGTCCTGGGATATACTGTGGACGTGAAGTTTCGGGTCATCAGGGCCGGCCAGTTGACCCCAGAGGTGCCCCTGTTGGCCGAGGCCAGGGAGCCGGTGGGGGTGCCCGCAGCCGCTGTGGCGGTCCCGGGGCCTGGGCACCGTGCGTTGGGGTCAGATATGGTGGGGGCCATGTCCATAAGGAACGGGGACGAGGGCACCAAGGAGGCCTCTTACGAAGAGCTGTTAGAGCAGGCTGGCCTCAACCCGCGCTACAGCTTTGAGCGGTTTATCGTGGGTGACAGCAACCGTCTGGCCCATGCCGCTGCCCGGAGCGTGGCCGAACGGCCCGGGCAGAGCCACAATCCCCTGTTCATCTATGGCGGCGTTGGCCTTGGCAAGACGCACCTTCTCCATGCCATAGGCCTTCACGTCCTCAGGAAGCGGCCTGAACTGAAGGTCCGCTATGTGTCGTCGGAGAAATTTACCAACGACCTTATTTCGGCCATTCAGAACGGATCTACCGAGCAGTTTCGAAGGTTCTACCGAAGGGTGGACGTGCTCCTTATCGACGATATTCAGTTCATAGCTGGGAAGGAGCAGACTCAGGAGGAATTCTTCCATACCTTCAACGAACTGCACGGCGCTAACAAGGCTATCGTCCTGACCAGCGACAGGCCCCCGAGGGAGATAGCCACCCTGGAGGCTAGGCTCAGGTCCCGCTTCGAGGGCGGGCTCCTGGCCGACATCCGTCAGCCCGACTACGAGACCCGCGTGGCCATCCTGCGCCGTAAGGCCGATGAGCAGGGGGTACATCTGCCGCCGGACGTGGTGGACTTCCTGGCCGAGCGGGCTCAGAACAACATTAGGGAGCTGGAAGGAGCCCTAAACCGCGTCATTGCCTGTGCGCAGCTCAGGGCAAGCCCCATAAACATCAAGATAGCCATGGAGGCTGTCAACGATATCTACGGCCCGGGCCGCAGGCGCGTCATCACCCCAGCCAGGATCATCGACACCGTTGCGGCCTACTTCGGTGTCACCGCCTCGGACCTGAAGGGGAAGACGAGGACCCGAGAGATAGTTGTGCCCCGCCAGATCGCCATGTACCTTATCCGTGAGGAGACGGACGTGACCCTGGCCGAGATAGGCCTTGCCCTGGGCGGAAGGGACCATACCACCGTCATACACTCGTGCGAGAAGGTGGCGAGGGAGGTCCAGCAGGATCCCGAGCTCCGCCAGACCATAACCACCCTGCGCCAGATGTTGTATGCCGATCCTGGCACCTCTTAGTGCAAGTTCTCAGGGGGTCCGCCGGCTGGCAACCCCTGGGCGGTCTACGTGTGTGCGGGAACGAGGGGATATTGACTTCGCCCCCGTAATGTCCTATACTGACGGCGGCCAGCGAAGGACTTGAAGCTCTGCTCCAGGCCTGTGTGAGGGTAAAATATTGAAGGGAGGTTGATGACGCTATGGAATCTGGAACTGGCGGCACTCAGGCTGGAACCTCCGGATTAGCCCCCAACGTGGCAGCGGCGCTGAGCTATGTTCTGGGTTTCGTTACGGGACTGATATTCATCCTGATTGAGAGGGAGAACCGGTTCGTCCGATTCCACGCTTTTCAGTCGCTCATCTATTCTGTGGCCTGGATCGTCTTGGTCGTAGCCTGGAACATACTGACAGCTATCATCGGTATGGCTTCGGCGGTTCTGGGCCTGATTGTTGGACTGATAGGGATCCTCTTCTGGCTGGTGATTGGCTTGGGGGCCTTTGTGCTTTGGATAGTCCTGATCATCAAGGCCTATCAGGGGCAGACCTTCAAGCTGCCGGTGATCGGCGACATGGCCGAGAAGTATGCGGCCGGCCAGGCGCTGAGCTAGACCTCCACAGGTTCCAAGGGTTCAGGCGGCTGGCGCATCTGCCTCGTGGCTGTGCCAGCCGTGCCGGCTTTGGCGGAGCCCCTGTACTCCTCCCTGAGGGCCTGCGGACCTGCTGGCCTCAGGCCCTGTCCTCGTGCCGTAAGAAGTTCCGGATCTCGTGGATGGCCTGTCTGGTCTTGCGCGGCGGAAAGGGAAGTTCCCTTCCGCCCGGCTCGACCCGCAGGCAGACGAAGGCAGGGCCGGGTTTTGCCAAGACTTCCTGGATAGCGCTGCGGAATTCATCTAGAGTGCAGAAGCCAACGCTCTGGCGGTAGCCTGCGGCCCTGGCCATGCCCACGAAGTCCACTGTGCCTGCCCCAGGTATGGGCTGGCCGCCGCTGGTCTCGTACACGCGGTTCTCGAACAGGAAGTGGTAGAGGTTGCGGGGCGCGGCCACAGCCACGGTCACCAGGGTACCCAGGTTGTTGAGGAGGCTGCCGTCTCCGTCGAAGACCCACACCGGCCGCTCGGGCCTGGCCAGGGCGAGGCCCAAGGCCAGGGAGGAGGCCTTGCCCATGGCCCCTATAAGGGGCAGGTCAAGGGTGTGATTTGACAGGCTGCCCCATAGCTTGGCGGCCGTCATGGTGGTCACAACTATCGCGTCGCCCCTGTAGGGGACAAGCGCCCTTAGAGCCTCCGATGGGTCCATGTCATTCCTGCTCCTGGTCGTACTCGGCTGCGATCAGCACTGCCAGCATCCTTCGCTCCCGTTCTGCCCTTTCGAAGGCCTCGCCGATGCGGTAGAGGTCGGCATCGTCCTTAACGATGGCATAGGGTATGGTCCAGGCCCTCAGGATCGGCTCGAGATAGATCGCTGCCGAGTCCTCGACGGGACCTTTGGATCGATATCCACGGTATCCCACCAGCGTGACCAGGGGGATGCCCAGGTCCAGACCTATGCCGCGGATGGAATCGCCGGACTCGAAGAAGCCCGTGCTCTGGATGAGCACGGCTGGACGCTTGCCGCCGGCCCAGAGGCCTGCGGCGATGGGGATGGCTTCTCCCTCACGGGCCACAGGCACCAATCGCAGACTACTCTGTCCCTCCAGGGCTTCCAGAAGGGCGGACGTCTCGGTATCGGGAAGCCAGATCAGATGGGTCACGCCCCTTTTTACCAGGGCGTCGACCAGAGAGGTGGCCCTCAGCATGGATCACTGAAAGTGCGGGACGATCTTCTCGGCTATTAGGTCCACCTGCTCCAGATCGTCGCTGACGGGACCCAACACCAAGTATTCGAGGCCGGCGTCCTGGAGGTCCCTGATGCGGGCAACTATGTCGTCCACCGAGCCCATCATGTAGCACTGCTGGAGGTGCTCGAAGGTGCGGTGGGTGCCCATGATCTCCTCGAAGTAGGGGCGTTGGATGCGCAGGGCCTCATCCCTGTCGTGGGTGTCCACGATGTAGGTGAAGTTACAGTGGGCAAAGCGCACCGACTTTGGATCTCGGCCCTGGGACACCAGGTACTCCTGGATCTGGCGCCAGTCGTTCTTGACCCACTCCTGGTTGCCCGAACAGCGGGACAGCCACACATCGGCGTTGGTGATGCGGCGCTTGACGGATTCGGCCAAGACGGGCAGGTCATGGTACTCCGGATCGGGTATGCGGCTTCCGCCCGAGACCCAGATCTCCGGCAGCTTGGGAGGCCGCGGCTCTATGGTGACGCCTTCGAACTGGTAGAACTGGCCTCTGAAGGTGACGTTGTCCTGGGTGAGCAGGAGCTTCACGGCTGCCAACACCTCGTCGGTGCGCTTGCCCCGCTCCTCGATCCTGTTGCCCACGGCCTCGAACTCCTTCGGGTACCATCCTGGTCCTACGCCGAAGATGAAGCGGCCCCCGGAGAGGTAGTCGAGGGTCGCGATCTCCTTGGCCAGGAGGACTGGATGGCGGAGGGGCAGCACGAGGATCCCTGTGCCCAGTTTGGCCTTCTCGGTTATGGCTGCGCAGTAGCTGAGGACGCTGAGGGGTTCTAGCCAGGAGACGCCGTACAGGCCCGGGGCATGGAGGAGGTGGTCGATGACCCAGAGGTCGAAGCCGTACTTCTCGGCCCTGAGGGCGAACTCGTGCACTTCCCTACGGACACGCTTGTAGTCGAGATCCTTGTAACAATAAGAAGGTATCCAGAGCCCAAACTTCATGGGGTCTTCTCCCTGACGAGTATATTGTATACAGAATGCTACCATAGCCGCCGTTGGCTGTCAACATCCTTGGGCAGTGAGCTTAGCAGAACGCCGGCAATGACCGCGGCTCCACCCATGACGAACTGCACAGTGAGGACCTCTCCCAGGAGCAGTGCGCTCAGCAGGCCGCCCACCAGCGGCTGCACGGGGTGGAAAAGGGCGGCGGTGGAAGCCGGCATGCCTTCGAAGCCCTTGTTCCACAGATAGAAGGCAACGGCCGTGCAGACGACCCCGAGCCAGAGCACTACCAGGACCACGTCCGGGCCGATGGGGCGCCAGTGATATAGGGATGCTTCCCAGACGGCGAAGGGCAAGGTGAATAGGAGGCCGAAGAGGCTGGCTACCCCGGTCACCACCAGGGGCGCATACCTGCGGGTTGCGACCTTGCCCAGCACCGAGTAGAAGGCCCAAGCGACGGCGTTGGCCACCAAAAGTATGTCTCCCAGCAGGGGGTTGGGTCCAGCCCCCGGGTCGGGAAGGCCTATTACCGCCGCCACCCCGGCCATCGCCACCATCAACGATACGACATGGATCCATCCGATACGCTCCTTCAGCAGAAGGGCCGCGAGTATCGCAATAAATACCGGAGAGGTGGCCGTGAGCAGGGCGCCGCTATGGGCGGATGAGAGTTCCACTCCCACGAACACCGTCCCCATAGCGAAGGCGAACCCAAAGAAGCCCAGGAGGGCCATCAGGGGCAGATCTCTGCGGGCAGGCCATGGCCCGCGGTTGAGCAGGGCCGGTATCAGCAGGGTCGCTGCAGCTATGGCCATTCTGACAGTAGAGAGGGTCACGGGCGGCACATAGGGCAGTGCCCACTTGCCGGCTACGTACAGGCTACCCCATGCTGAGGACGCCAAGAAGAGATAGAGTGGGTACTTCCAACGCACTGTGGGCCCATGGGACACTACTGTGGTCATCCCAGGGCCTCGGGGAGCGTAGGAACGGTGGGTGTAGTGCGTACCTCCACAGCCACCAGGACGGCTACCAACTCCTCCGGGCCGCTGGCTGTGAGCTGGTGTGGCATGCCAGAGGGCACGCGCACGACGGTCCCGGGCTCCAGGTAGATCTCGTCCGCAGGTACCCTGAGGAAGCCCTTGCCCTGCAGTACCACGACCAGCAGGTCCTTTCCCACCTGGGCTGCCGGGGCGCGGGCGCCGTCGCCTGGAGCGATGGCGGCCAACCTGGCCACGTAGTTGTGCCCTGAGAAGATGGTCCTGGCCCTGGCCCTTTCGTCAACCTTCTCCAGCTGTCTGAGGGCTACTGGAACCCTGACAACGACCACCAGCTTCACCTCCGAAGGGCTAGAAGTGCTCCTTGCGCAATTGTCTCCACAGACATTAGAATAAGATACTACAAGCAGAGTTAAACAGCCTAATTCCCTGAGGGGAAGCGGGGGAGCCAATCTTTCGGGGTGAATCCTGAGCGATCAGGTAGGGTCAGCACTTCCCGACCCGAACCCGTCAGCTAACCTCGCAGGCTTTGGGAAGTGGACTCTGCAAGCTATGGCGCTTGCCCAGCTTCCCCGTGCCCCAAAGGGATGCATGGGGAGGTTCGGTTGGATGCTCGGCCGTGGGCAGAGGGAGCGCTCGGAGATCCCCTACGAGTTCAGAGGTTGTAGGGGTAGCTTGTTCTACATACCGGGTGCGTATGACGATTACCTGGAGATCACATTGCCCGAGGAACCCAGGGCGGCGGAGAAGCTCCTCCGCAGCATCCGATCGATACCCAGGAAGAGCCGCCACGGGGAGTACGAGATCAAGTTCCATGATGCCCATCCCCGGATCGTGAGCATTTTGCGCCTGTATTACGATGACGCCATGCCCTGGGCTAGGCAGACGCGACCCGAAGACAGGCTCAAGGAGATGCTGGAGGAGATACGGAGGGTGGCGCCGGGCATAAGCATCCTGGGCATACCTCTGGCCGGCTAGCCTTGGCCTAAGGGGGCCAGCGAAACGATGGCCAGCACTATGGCGTTGTAGAGGCCGTGGGCTACGGCGGCCGAAAGGGTGCCGAACCTGTCCCTCAGCACTCCAAGGGCTACACCTGCCACCGCCACCTCTAGGAAGCCTAGGCCGACGCCGTACTGCACGTGGAAGCTGGCGAAGACCAGCGAGGTAAGCAACAGGCCGAGCCTGGGCTGGAGGGCGCCTCGGAACAACAGCTCCTCGCTCAGGCCTGTGGCCCCCGCTATCACCGCGATGCGAAGCGGGCTGCGGCCCGCCAACTCCGCCATCTGGCGCATGGCGATCTCGGTCGCTCGGTCGGGAGCGAGGCCAAGGGCCTGCGCTGCAGCCTCGATCCCTATTCCGAAGGCCACGAGGCCGACCGCCACCCCGATGGACGCGATCAGTCCCCATCCCGTCATACCGTTTATCCCGAGGCGGTCCAAGGCCTGGGTGAAGGTCCGGTCTTCCGGCCAGCCCACGCCGGCCAGGGCCACGGCGATGAGGCCGATGTCGTTCACCAGTAGCAGCCAAAGGGAGCCTAGACCGCGCAGGTCCGTCACCTCGACCTGCACTGCCAGTTTCGACCAGCTGAGGGCTACAGCTAGGTTGAGTGCCGTCAGGCCCATGGCCACTGCTGCCGCCAGCCTGTGCACAGGCACATCCGGGTCCAGAGGCACGGGTCGGAGCAGGAGTGCGGCGGACCTGCGAAGGGCTAAGAGCGTCCAGATAATGCCCGAGGTGCACAGTCCGGCGGCAAGGTACGTGGACAGCGACAGGGCCAAGAGGGCTGACACCAGCTGCAGGAGGCCGCCGAGGACCATGAGGGCCTTCAGCATTGCCTCGAGGCCGCGGCTCTGTCTGGCCCGCCGGGCCAGATACGAGAGCCCAACTGTGATGCCCACCAGCAGTAGGGTGAGCACGATGCCTGCTAGGTCCAAGGATGTGCTCCCTTAGCTAGCCTGCGCGGCCGGCCCTACTCGATGACCCGGAGGGCCCTCTCTACCTTCACTCCCTCCAACCGCGCTAGGGACTCGAGGGCCGCCCGGTGTCTGCCTTCCAGGTTCCTCCCCGTCAGAATGGTCAGTTGCAGTCCCTGTTGGTTGGGCTCTCCGAGGATCGATGAGGTGGGGATGCCGAACCTGGTCAACACTCCGGCAACCCGACCCTGGACATCGGGAGCGTCGGGGGAGCTCAGCCTGATGAGGTAACGGTAGTCGGCTTCGGCGAAGGGTGCCATCCCTAACTCGGCCCTCCTCCGGCAGGGCCAAGGCCGGGCCTTTTCATCCGCCACGGTCCTGGCTACGGCCAGGATATCGGCCATGAGGGCGCTCGCGGTGGGCTCGGGCCCAGCCCCTCTCCCACATATGAACAGGCTGCCGACAAGGTCGCCTTCGATCCGCAGGCCGTTGAAGACATCGTTTACTTGTGCCAGGGGATGGCTCCTGGCCACTAGAGCAGGGTGGACACCGGCAAGCACACCTCGGTCGCTACGCCTGGCAACGGCCACCAGCTTCACGGTGTATCCCAGCCTCGCGGCCAGGCGGAAGTCGTCGAGGCTGAGTCCATCGATGCCCTCGCGGTAGATCTGCTCTGGAGACGCTTCGAGACCAAAGGCGAGGCGCACCAGTATGGAGAGCTTATATGCGGCGTCGTGCCCTTGGATGTCGTTGGATGGGTCCGGCTCGGCATAGCCGAGGGCCTGGGCCTGGGCAAGGGCTCTGTCCATGGACCAGTTCTCGGTGGCCATCCTACTTAGGATGTAGTTGGTGGTACCGTTTATCACGGCCTCTATGGAGTGGATATGGTTGGCCGCGAGATCCTCCCCGAGGAGGCGAACGATGGGTATGCCGCCTCCCACGCTGGCTTCGTAGCGAAGTTCGACGGCCCTCTCCTCGGCAAGGGACAGCAGCTCACTCCCATACCTGGCCATGATCTCCTTGTTCGCGGTCACTACGTGTTTGCCGGCCTCCAGCGCCCTACGGACGTGTCGGTAGGCGTCGTCCGACCCGCCCATCACCTCCACTACCACGTCTACGCGGGGATCGGTAAGTGCGGTTTCGGGGTCGGAGGTGATGAGATCTCTGGGTACGTATGGGGGCCGCTGTTTTGTGGTGTCGCGCACGAGGATGTGGAGGAGCTCCACCTCCAGGCCGCTCCACCGGTAGGAGCGGGTGCCTGGCAGGCCCAGGGCTCGTAGAAGGCCGGTGCCGACGGTGCCGCAGCCTAGGAGGGCGAGGCCAACAGGGCGTTCCATGGGCTTCAGGCCTTCTCCAACTCGAAGGTCCTGTGGAGGGCCCTGACGGCGTCCCTGACCCTGCCCTCGTCGATTAGGCAGGTGATGCGGATATCGGAGGTTGCTATCATTTCGATGTTGATGCCGGCATCGGCCAGGGCCTTGAACATGGAGGCGGCGTACCCGGGCGAGCTGAATATCCCTGTCCCGACGATGGAGACCTTGGCCATGTTGGTGTTGGTACTGATGCCGCGGGCGCCGATCTCCTTCACTACAGGCTCCACCAATTTGAGGGCCTTCTGCAGATCGCCCTCGGCCACTGTGAAGCTGAGGTCGGTGACTCCATCGGTGCTGACGTTTTGGACGATCATGTCGACGTTGATGGCTGCCTGGGCCAGGGGGCTGAAGAGGGCGTAGGCGATGCCGGGCCTGTCGGGCACGCCGTGGACCGTTATCTTGGCTATATCTTCCTGGTGGGCGATGCCTCTAACCTTGTTCCGGGCCTCCATAGCGTTGGCGCCTCCGTGGATGAGGGTTCCTGGATTCTGGGTGAAGCTGGACCGCACTACAATGGGCACGTTGTAGATGGCTCCGAGTTCCACTGCCCTGGGGTGCATGACCCTGGCGCCCAGGGTGGCCAGCTCGAGCATCTCGTCGTAGCCTATCTCGTCGAGCTTGCGGGCCTCCGGTTCGATCCTGGGGTCGGCTGTGTAGACCCCCTCTACGTCGGTGTATATCTCACAGATCTCGGCGCCGAGCCTTGCCGCCAGGGCAACGGCCGTAGTGTCGGATCCTCCCCTGCCAAGGGTGGTGATGTCCATGTCATCGGTCATGCCCTGAAAGCCTGCCACCACCACAACCTTGTTGGCCTTTAGCTCCTGAAGGATGCGCCGGGGTTCGATGTTGGTTATCCTGGCCCTGCTGTATCGGCGCTCAGTGTGTATGCCGGCCTGCGGTCCCGTGAGGGAGATGGCGTCCACTCCCAGGGCATGCAATGCCATGGTGAGAAGGGTGCAGGAGACCATCTCGCCCGTGGAGAGAAGGAGGTCCATCTCCCGCTCATCGGGCTCGTCGGTGATCTGACGCGCCAGGGCTATGAGTTCGTCGGTGGTGTCGCCCATGGCCGACACTACCACCACGAGCTGGCGGTCGGCGCGGCGGCTTTCGGCAATGCGCCGGGCCACGGCCTTGATCCGCTCTGGCGTGGCTACGGACGAGCCACCGTATTTCTGCACGATGATACCCATAGGAACGTGGGGCCTCCCGAAATAGAGATCTTACGCCCCGGAAGGCAGTGGGGCAATCGTTCCAGATTCTACACGATACAGCGCTGCCCTTCGGCGGGCTGCAGGGTCGAGCTGTTCGAGATCGACAGTGGTAAGTAGGACCTGGCGCGGCTGTGAAAGCAGGTGGCCGGTCAGCAGCCTGCGCCTATCCGGATCCAATTCTGAGAGTACATCGTCCAGCAGGGCCACGGGGGCTTCGCCGGCGGTCCTATGGATGAGCTCCATTTCGGCCAGGCGCAGGGCTAGGGCCGCTGTGCGCTGCTGCCCCCGGGATCCGAAGGCTCCCAAGGCGATACCGGACACTTCGAGCTCCAGATCGTCCCTGTGAGGGCCTATGAGGGACACGCCTCTGGCCAGTTCACGGCCCCTGGCTGCCTCCAGAGCTTCTGAGAAGACGTCCTTCACCAACGCCGTACACGCCTCCATCTCTGCCGGGAGGAGCATGGGCCTGGGGACCGTGGACCGATAGCGGAGGCCTAGCTGTTCACCGCCCGAGAGCTCCTCATAGAAGTGAGCCGCGTCGCTGTGGAGGTCCTCCGCAGCCCTGAACCGTCGGGCCAACAGGTAGCTTCCGCTGGCGATGAGCTCCTGATCCCAGAACATCAGCTCGTCGCGGACGCTGCCCGTCAGCCGGGTGACGCCCCTTTCCTGGAAGCTTCTGAGGAGAGAGTTGCGATGGGTGACCACCTTGTGGTAGCGCTGAAGGGTAGTGAGATAACGGTGGTCGATCTGGGAGAGGCAGATGTCGAGAAACCGCCGCCGGAGCACCGGTGCCCCGATCACTATCTCCAGATCCTCGGGCGAGAAGAGAACCACGTTGAGCTTGCCCACTAGGTCGGTGGCCCTTCGCGTCACCCCGTTGATCCTGATCCGTTTGCTGGAGGCTCCCCCGTCGGTCGCAGGTTCTACCTTCAGCAGAAGGATCTCTATCTCGAGGCTGGCATCCCATCGCTTTACCGAGGCCTCCACGCGAGCGAAAGGCGGCAGGTTCAGCTCCGGCTCAGCATATAGGTTCACGAGCTCTGCCTGATTTGTGGTCCTCGGAGATCTGGCTGTGCCAACCAAGTAGATGGCCTCCAAGAGGCTGGTCTTGCCGCTGGCATTGCCGCCGCAAAAGACCGAGAGGCCCTCGGTAAGCTCCAGGTCCAGCCAACGGTAGTTGCGGAAGTTTGCGAGCTTTAGCCTTGTTAGGTACATGCCGATCACTGCTCCGCCGTTCCCCAAGGCTATCATACAGTGGCCGTGGCTGCTGGCTCGCATCGGTCGAGACCATCGCCCGATCCGGGAACCGAGTCGACCCGTACTTGCCCGCGCCTCCTGTGGAAGCGTGGACAACGTTCGCCTGGACGCTGCTGGACCGTATCTGAAGGCTGGACGGCGGCACCTTGTCGTCGCGGAGCCGTCTGCCTACGGTGTTATCCCATCCCTAAAGGCCCGTTGCGGTGCGTGTCAGTTACCAGTGGGGGGTGTATCGTGTGCAGAGCGACGGTTCTGAGGAATGGGTGGAAGGGATATCTAGGCCGCGGGGATGAGGTGTGATGGCAGGGTCTTGCTGCATGGGTCAGTGCTGGGGTCCAAGGCTCTTCATGGATCCAAGAACGGACTGGCGCTCGGTCGGCGGCCCGAAAGACGCTGCGATGTGGCAGGGGGTTCGGGCGGTTTCCCTGGAGCGGGCGAGGTTGGGAATGGACCTCATGGCTGAGGTCTGCCGCGGGCGCCGTAGAGGCCAAGAAGGGGCAGGTCAGTTCCGCAGCTTCGCACGGGGCGTTGCCGTAGGGTGGTGGAGGGCTATGTAGAGGCCTGTTGTGCCCGTGTTGTGGTGCCCTGGGCGTGCAGATATAATGTGAGGCCACCGAAGCAGGATGCTACCGTTGATGCGGCATTGCCTACCGCTGATCCTGATCCTTTCACTGCTGGGCGCGGCCTGCCGGAGCAGCGAGGCTAAGCCGCCCGAATGGATCATCATGGCTACCTCGACGCTACCCTCGGAGAGCGGCTTGCTGGCCAAACTGCTGCCAACCTTCGAGCAACAGTACGGTCTGAGGGTGAAGGTGCTGGACGTGGGTGCTAGGGCGAGCTTTAGGCTTGCCCAGAGGGGCGAGATCGATGTCGCTCTTCTTGACTTCGAGGACGCCTCGCAGCTGGTGAACAGCGGGGACGGGTCCGATCCCACGGAGTTTATGTACACGACGTATCTGCTGGTGGGGCCTCGGGATGACCCTGCTGGGGTGGTTGGCCTGAGGTCTATGGTTACTGCACTAAAGAAGATATCGGAAGGGCAGTTCAAATTCTTTTCCCGGGCGGACGGATCGGACACCCAGGATGTGGAAGAAGAGGCTTGGACGTTGGCCGGTATAGCCCCGCAGGGGAACTGGTATGCCCGTTTGAGCAGGGGGGCCGAGGAGGTGCTTCGGGCCGCCAGCGCCGAACGAGGGTACACGATTACAGATCCCGTCAGCTACTATCGTTGGAAGGACCAGTTGAATCTGGCTGTAGCTGTCAGCAATACCAAGCCGCTGGTCCGAAGCTATGCAGTGGTGCCCCTTAACCCTGGGAGGCATCCCGAGGCGAAGTACGATTGGGCCCTCCGGCTTTCGGCCTACATGGCTTCCGTGCCCGTACAGATGGTGATCAACGACTACCTGGTTTCAGAGACCGGTTGGCGTAGCTTCTATGCCTTCTCCACGGAGTGGAAGAAGTATCAGGACGCTCTGAAGCTCACACCGAGGGCAGGGGGACAATAGGCCACCTGAGGTAGCCGCTTATCATGACGTCGTGCCCGAGGCGCCGAACGGTTACGCGGCGAAGCCTCGGAGCATCGGCCATGAGGGGAAGGCCTTTCCCAGCCAGCGGGCTGGGAGCGGAGGCGCCTCCCACGAGCACGGGTGCCACGAAGGCCACAACTCGGTCGACGAGGCCTTGGTCGAAGAAGCTTCCAAGGAGGGTGCTTCCTCCCTCGACCAAAAGGCTGGTTACCTCCCTCTGGCCGAGGGCCCGGAGAAGCGCCGTGAGGTCGACGCCGGTCGGATCGGCCGGCAGACAGAGCACCTCATGGCCCATGGCCCTTATCCGCTCGATCCTTTCGGGGTATAGCTGCAACGCTGGTTCGGCCACTGCCACCAGGGTCGCTCCTGGAAGATCGGGCGAGAGCACCTTGGCCGTAAGGGGGAGATCGGCCGAAGAGGCCAGCACTACTCTGAGAGGGTGGTGGATGCCGCGTTTGGGGCGGGGCGAGAGCCTGGTGGTCAGCAGCGGGTCGTCGGTGGCTACGGTACCTCGACCGACGGCGATGGCATCCACCTGTTGGCGCAGTCTGTGGGCTTCCCTGCGTGACGCCTCGTTGCTTATCCAGCGGGCATCTCCCGTCCGGGTGGCGATCTTGCCGTCGAGGGTCATGGCGTACTTGGCGATGACGAGGGGCTCTCGGGTGGTTATCCACTTGAAGAAAGCAGCGTTGATCTCCATGGCTGCATCGGCATACTCTGGAGCCATGTCGACCTGCAGGCCCGCCTTTCGCAGACGGCTAATGCCGTTTCCGGCGACCTGGGGGTTGGGATCGGGCACGGCTACCACCACCCTTGATATGCCTGCGGCGATGATGGCTTCGGTGCATGGTGGGGTCCTTCCGTGGTGTGAGCAGGGTTCGAGGGTCACGTACATGGTGGCGCGCCTGGCCAGGGGCCCCGCCCTGCGGAGGGCGACGATCTCGGCGTGAGCCTGCCCGGGAGGCTGGGTGGATCCTGCGCCGACGATCTGTCCGTCTCGAACTATTACGGCTCCCACTGCTGGGTTTGGGCTAACGTGGCCCAACGCCTCTTTTGCCAGAGCCAGGGCCCGTCGCATGGGATCTCGCCACACGGCTTCAGGCCATCCTCTCGCGAAGGTACTGTATTGCTTGGGCAACGCCCCCAGGATGAGTGAAGATGGCGGCCCCCGCCACAATCACGTCGGCGCCAGCCCGGACCACGTTGACCACGTTGTCGCCGTTGATGCCACCGTCCACTTCCAGCTCCACAGCCGGTGCAAGTTCATCGATCAGGGTGCGCATCCTTGCCACCTTTTCGAGCATAGTGGGTATGAAGCGCTGGCCGCTGAAGCCTGGGTTCACGGTGAGGATGAGCACTAGGTCGGTGTAGGGGAGGATGTCGCGAAGCAGTTCGACGGGAGTGGCGGGATTAAGGGCCACGCCGGCGCGCCGACCAGCGGCCCGTATCTGCTCCAACAGGCGATGGAGGTGTCTCGCTGCCTCCCAGTGTACGGTAACTATGTCGGCTCCGGCATCAAGGAACCAGGGCACCATGGTGTCCGGATCGTCGACCATGAGGTGGCAGTCCAGGGTAAGGCTGGTGGCCCTCCTGAGGGCCTCCACGAGGGGTACGCCCATGGTCAGGTTGGGCACGAAGTGGCCGTCCATGACGTCCACGTGGATGTACGATGCCCCGGCCCGCTCCATGTCCCTGATCTGTGGGAGCAGAGAGACAAGGTCGCCTGCCAGGATAGAGGGAGCGATCTTGGGCGATCTGGCCACTTGATCAAGCCCTCCTGACTAAGAAGAATGCGGCCGTGCCTGCCAGTCCCAGGAGGATGGCGGCTCCTGCACCCACGATGCTGAAGTTGGCGGCGCCAGGGCTTTGGGAGACGGCAGTCTGGGTGGGAGAAGCGGCCTTCCAACGGGTGGCGGCCTCTTTCACGGAGTAGTATACGGGCCTCGGGGTGAAGTCGGGGTCCACCATGCCAAAGTAGTATTCTGCCGAGTCGGTAGGGATGTCGCCTGGTTGGCGGAAGTACCAGATGAAGAACACGCCGGCCCAAGGCCAGTTTGTCCGGGCCAGCTCTATGCCCTGTACGGTCCATTGGGCCTGCTGTTCGGGTGTGACCCGCCGCCAGATGAGCTTCTCGGGTGGCATCGTTGGGGGGGCCGCGTTCCACCCGTACTCGTCGAACCAGATGGGCTTGTCGCCATCACCGTATTTCTCCATGATCTTGCGGACCAAGGTGACCCGCTGGAAATTGAGCACGTTGGGTTCAGCCGGCGCATCGGGCGGATACTCGAGGCCGTAGGCGTTGGCGCTCATGATGTCGAAGTAGTCCTTGGCCCCCGCCTCGTACATCTCCTCGATGTAGATTAGATCGTTAAGGTTTCGCCTGTCGGGGAAGTTCTCCAGGGTCATGGCCATGGGGGCGGAGAGGACCACTATGGAGGGGTCCACTGCCTTGGCCCGCTGGTAGGCGAGCTTGAGGAGCTGAACATACTGGGCTGGGCTTACGGGCTGGTTGTCGTACCATTCGGCGTTGAGGTTGGGTTCGTTCCAGATCTGGATGTAGTGGATGCGCCCCTTGTAGTGCTCCACAAAGGCTTGCACGAAGTCGGCATAGTCGTTGAAGTCCCTGGGTGGGGAGCTGGGCTTCGAGCCCGGGTATCTGGCCCATTCGGGAGGTCTGTCGAGGCGGGCCACGATCTTGAGGCCGTATTTTTCGGCGGTGGCCACTATGCGGTCGAATTTCTCCCAGGCGCTCTTCTGCCACTTGGTGTCGTAGAAGTAGCCCTTCTTGAACTCGAGCTCCTCCCAGGGGAAATGCTGTTTTATCCAGACGATGCCCGCATCGCGGACCATCTGTAGGGTCTTCTCGATCTTCCACTGTTCGGTCTCTTTGTGCAGGAACACGTTGGTGCCCCAGGGATTCACGTCGGTATGGGGAATGCGGGTGGGGCTAGGGGAGGCCTGTGGCGTAGGCTGGGCACAGCTGGCCAATGTGAGGAAGATCGGTATCAGCAGTGCCGTAACTAGCCTTCTGCGCATGCAGGGGCTTCAACCTCCCGGTCAGGACTGCCCGATTATAGCACCGCCTTAGGGCGGCGGCCGAGGAGCAGGGTGGGTTCGGCAGACAGGGCCAGGGCGGCGGCCATGAGCGTCCAGAAGATTAGGAGGGGATCGATCTGGAGGGTGACCCAACGGGCGGCGGCAGCGCCAGCCAGGGCGGCGTAGGGCGCCAGGCGTGAGGGTGGGCCGAAGGCGGTAGCCAGGGCTGCTATGGCGAAGACGGCGGTGCCTGAGAGAGCCAGCGCTTGGGCGCCGTGATGAAGAGCGGCGGGCAAGGAGAGGGCCATAAGGGCCATGGGCAGAGGAATAGAGGCGGGCACGGGCATATCGCGAAGCAGAAGGGAGGAAGCGCACACGGCTGTTGCCGCAACGCTCAAGGAGCCCAGGGCGGCCACCAGGAGGACCATGAGGTGGCTGGCATCGGGATAGGTTCGATAGAGCTGGAGCGCCTGCTCTGTAGCGACGGCGAGAGGGGCGAAGGCCCAAACCGCCACGGCGACGGTGATGGCATGTGTCAGCAGACCTCTGTGTCGCAGAACAAGGGCGAGGAGTGCAGCCAGGATCGGCCCGGAGGACGTGGCCCAGCTGCCCCAGGGGCTGGGTCCCAGAGCGTAGGCAAGCCCGTAGAGGAGGGCGGCGAGAGCGGACGGCAACGGCAACACGAGGTGTTTCACGTGAAACATCTCACCCGCACATGGTGCGACCGCCGTCGAGCACGAGCACCTGGCCTGTCATATAGGTGGCGTCGGAGGCCAGATACACCGCGGCGGCCGCTATCTCCTCGGGCGTGCCGAAGCGGCGCAGGGGAGTATCGGCCTCGATCCTGGCCCTGGCCTCAGGCGTCAGATACTGCTGGATTCGGGTTTCCACGTAGCCAGGAGCTATGGCGTTGGCCCTTACCGTGGGAGCCAGTTCCCTGGCCAAGCACTTCGTCAGGGCAATCACTCCGGCCTTCGACACCGCATAATGCATGGAGCTCTCCGAGCCGGCGATGGCACGCATGGAGGCGATGTTAATTATGCATCCTCCACCCTGAGCAACCATAAGCCTGGCCGCTCCCTTGGAGCAGAGGAAGGCCCCCTTGAGGTTCACGGCCATCATCTCGTCCCATATCTCCTCGGTTAGCTCCCACAGCTTAGCCCGGCGTACTATGCCTGCGTTGTTCACGAGGATATCCAGTCCACCCCATTCACCCTCTACCCGCCTGAACATCTCCTCGACGTCGCCGCTGTTCGATACGTCGGCCCTGAGCAGTAAGGTTCTCGCGCCGAACCCCTCCGCCTCCTGCGCCACCCGGCGCGCATCCTCCCCGGAGGCACGGAAATTTATCCCTACCCATGCTCCCTCCCTGGCAAAGGCCAGGGCTATGGCGCGGCCAATGCCGCTGGAAGCTCCGGTGACGAGTGCTCTCTTGCCCATCAACCTGCCCATTGCCCCCAGCTCCTCGGTCTAGGGCCGGCGCGGCCCAATCTTTATTGGCTCGATCTCTAGGTCCGGATAACGGTCCTCCAGGACCTCCACGAGCTCGAGGGCGAATTTGACCGTGCCATCGGGAGCATCCTGAACCTTGCGAGCTCGGGCCCTCACATAGTAAGCTGCCCCGTCGTAGATCAGTATGGCTGCCATCTGGGGCCGCGCCTCCAAGTTTAGAGCCGTACGTGTGCCTCTCCACAGGGCTATGGAGAGGTTTCCTGAGGGGTCTGTCTCGAGTTCCCGGCCAGAAACCATGGCCAGCCTGGGCATGCTATCGGCATCCAAGGTTACTATTGGCACGGCCTCGCCGCCGGAAGCGGGGCTGGCAACGTGGTCGATGAGCTTGTGGGGAAGCCGGTTTCCCAGGGATCTGGACATAGGTTTAACCTCCCAGGGCACCGATCTCGCCGTCTGGCCGGCCTACACGATGGCTGGGTGCTCCTCCACCTTCGCTGGAAGCAATAGCGGCCCTCAGCTCCTCGTACTGGGCTGGGAAGGAGGGCTGGAAGCGCATGAATAGGGGTATAGGGTACCGAATCCCGCCGCGGTGGGTGCCCTCCAAACCTTCGACGATCTCTTGGGCCCAGGAGTAGGGTGCCGCGAAGATCATCTCGTCGTCGGCTGTGAGTCCGAAGATCCGATCCCCACTGCAGGGAAGGATGAACTGTGGCTTGGCCTCCTGAAACGTCCGGATAACTATTTCGGAGCAGTCCAACCTACCCGTGGAACAGGAGCTGAGGGCGCCACCCCTTCGGTATAGGGCGCCCTGGACGAGGCGCATCACCTGGGCGGAGTTGCCGTACACCGCGAACACGTGTGGCTCGAAGTCTATGCGCGCCAGAGGCCCTACGACCAGGCCCTGGTATCGGCCGTGTTCCAGTCGGGGCACCACCGCCTCGGTCCGCGCCCCAGCCTCGGGGGTGTCCGTGTATATCCCTGCACAGGCGTAGCCCTCCGTCGAGAAGGACACCTCGCGACTGAAACCGAAGGGGATGTAGGTGAGGGGACAGGCGATGTCTTCGTAGCCTACGGCCAACGTCCAGCCGTACCGGCGGGCCATGCCTATGGCCTGGCATATGGCCACCTGTATGCCTAGGTCCCTTTTGGGCCGCCTCGCCTTGCTAGGGAAGGCCTCGTCCCTTCCCACCAGGCGGATCCCCAGGGGGAAGGTCTGCGGTCGGACATAAAGCCAGAGGTGCTGGTCCAGTTCCTGCGGCTGCACGTGGCCCCTCCAACAACTGCTTTCCGGCGATTCTACCTCACCCGGCCAGGAGGCGATCCCCGGCTGCTAGGCTAATGCGAAGTGTCGCATCCAAACCTGTCCGGAGGCAGTGGGCAAGCTGGGGCCGAACTTTTTGCGCAAGGGGACGGGACCGCACGGGGGCCTGTATTTCTCAGAAGGCCGACCTCTTTCCCGCCGGGTTTCGAAAGCCCGGCCCCAGGAAGAGATCGGCCTTCTCTCGGCGGCAGAGAGCCCTCTGAAGGGCCCGGGATGCAGCGGCTTTGCCGATTCTCCCCCGGCGGGCGAAACCCAAGTTTCCGCCGTTTGGGCAGCCCCTGAGGCCGGCAGCAGCCGGTCCCTCCACGCTCGACCGGCCCCGAGGCCGCGTTGCTCGGGGACTGAAGGATGGGCCGAACCGGGTTCAGGGGCGAGCGCAGGAGAGGGGCCCTACCGCCGCATACGCCGTACAGATGGGGTGCGCTCTGCAAAGCGTCGGCCAAGCTGCTGGCGCGCTGCAAGCCAGGGGAGGGCCCGGTGCAAATGGGCACCGGGCCTCAATGCGGGGCCGCAGAGCCCACGCTGACAGCCTAGCCACGCGCCTCCTGCGCGGCAACTACGCGGCTGGTCTGTCCGCTACCCGCCCCTGCCAGCAGACGTCCGCCGGTTGGAGGCACCGTCGGCCGCTTACTGCTGTGCTACTGCCTCCTCCACTGAGGCTACGGGGTAGCCCTCCTCGGCCATGGCCGACTTTATGGCCTCTAGGTCGACGGTGGCCTCATCGTAGGCTACTGTGACCCGTTTGGTCTGCGGGCTGCCGTCGACCGAGGCGACGCCCGAAAGGGCAGTCAGCGCGCGCTTTATGGCCATGATGCAGTGTTCACAGCTTATATCGGGTGCATACAAGGAAACGCTTCTCACTGTCCACTACCTCCCTTCTTAGCTAAAGTTCCTTCGCTCCCCGGGCGGACGATACCAGCGCAGTCTCAAGGAGTTGTTAACCACTGTCACGGAGCTGAAGGCCATGGCCAGGGCGGCCAACACAGGGTTGAGGAAACCGTAGTCGCCCAGGATGGGCCTGAGCGGCTCCGGCACGCCTCCGCTGCCAAATACCAGGTAGAGGGCGCCTGCTGCCACAGGGATGAGCATGACGTTATAGAAGAAGGCCCAGAAGAGGTTCTGCTTTATGATGCGGATGGTGCGCCTGGAGAGGTCGATGGCCGTGGCGATGTGCCGCAGGTCGCCGCTCATGAGGGTGATATCAGCGCTTTCCATGGCGATGTCCGTGCCCGTGCCGATGGCTATGCCCACGGTGGCTTCTGCCAGGGCAGGGGCATCGTTGATCCCGTCGCCCACCATGGCCACCACATGGCCCTCGTGCCTGAGGCCCCGTATCACTTCCAGCTTGTGCTGGGGCAGGGCTTCGGCGTGGAACTCGTCGATCCCCGTCGCTTTGGACACGTAGGCGGCGGCTCGGCGGTTGTCGCCCGTCAGCATGACTACCCTGATGCGCAGCCGGTGCAGTTCCTTGATGGCTTCGGCGGCATGGGGCTTGATAGTGTCCACAAGTCCGATTAGGCCGAGGGCCTTGCCGTCAGCTGCCACGGCCATGACGGTCCGTCCCTCTTCGGCGAGCCTCTCATAGGCCGATGCCACACGCCCTGGTTCGATGCCACGTTCCTCCAGCATAGAGAGGCTTCCCACCATGACCTCTGTGCCCTTCACCTGGGCCCTCACGCCCCTACCTGGTACAGCTTCGAAGGTATCGGGATCCGGCGGTTGAAGTCCGCGCTCCTGGGCAAAGGCCAGGACAGCCCTTGCGATAGGGTGCTCGCTCCTCTTTTCGGCCGCGGCAGCGAGCAAGAGCAGATCGGCCTCCTCGACTCCATCGGCCGGAACCACTTCGGCGACCCGCGGCTTGCCCTCCGTTATGGTCCCTGTCTTGTCCATTACAACCACGTCGATCTTGTGGGCGATCTCCAGGGCCTCGCCGCTGCGGATCAGCACGCCGTATTCAGCGCCCTTTCCTGTGCCCACCATGATGGCCGTTGGGGTTGCCAGGCCTAGCGCGCAGGGACAGGCTATCACTAGCACTGCCACAGCGTTCAGTATGGCGTGGGTTATCCTCGGTTCCGGACCCACCAGGTACCAGAGGACGAAGGTGCCCACGGCTATCAGGATCACTGCAGGCACGAAGTAGCCCGATATCACGTCGGCCAACCTCTGGATGGGCGCCTTCGAGCCCTGTGCCTGCTCCACCAGCCGGATGATCTGCGATAGCACCGTGTCCTGGCCCACCCGGGTGGCGCGGAAGGTGAAGGAGCCGGTCAGGTTCACGGTGCCGCCGATGACCGTGGCTTCCGGCCCCTTTTCGACCGGCAGGCTCTCGCCGGTTATCATGCTCTCGTCTATGAGGGACTGGCCCCGCAGGACCACTCCGTCCACGGGGATGCGCTCGCCGGGCCGGACAACTACCGTGTCGCCGGGGCGGATCTCCTCTACAGGGACCTCCACCTCCTGTCCCGCCCTCACGATCCTGGCCGTATTAGGCCTCAGCCCCATGAGCCGTTTGATGGCCTCGGAGGTGCGTCCCCTGGCCCTGGCCTCAAGGTAGCGGCCCAGCAGGATCAGGGCGATAATGATGGCCGCGGTGTCGAAGTAGACTTCAGGCATTTTGCCGCGGAGCATGAAGGCCTCCGGGAAGGCCGTGGCTGCCGCACTGTACAGATATGCCACAGATGTTCCCAGAGCTATCAGGGTGTTCATGTTGGCGTCGAAATGCTTCAGGGCCGATACAGCCCCCTTATAAAACTGCCAGCCGGCCCAGAATTGCACCGGCGTAGCCAGAGCCCAGAGGACCCACCGGTTCTGGAGCACCGGCGGCACCCAGGGGAACCACTCCGGGAAGCTCCCTAGGAAGATGATGGCCCCGAGCAGTGAGGCCACTATGAACTTCAGTCGGAGCTTCGCCAGCTCCTTTCTCCGATCTGCCTCGATGTCCCTGCCCTTTGTCTCCTCTGCCACGAACAGCTCGTAGCCAGCATCGGCAACTGCCTTCTGCAGGTCTTGGAAGGTCACCTGGAGGGGGTTGAACTCCACGGAGGCTCGCTCGGAGGCCAGGTTGACGTTGGCCTGCACCACTCCGGGGACCTTCCTGAGGGCGCGTTCGACCCTGACGGCGCAGGCGGCACAGGTCATGCCGCGGACGCCGTAGGTTCGGCGCTCCGTCCGGACCCCGTAGCCGAGATCGGCAACGGTTTGAACTATCTGTTCTGTGCTCAACACCTCGGGGTCGAACTCCACCACGGCCCGCTCGGAGGCCAGGTTAACTGAGACCTCTCGAACGCCGGGCAGCTTTCTTAGGCCCTTCTCGATGCGGACTGCACAGGAGGCGCAGGTCATGCCCTCCACGGGCAGCTCGATCCTCTCCATGGTCCCGCTCGCTTCCGCTTGCATCGGCGCTATCCTCCTGCGTTTCTCTCGGCACAGGCGGGGGCTAAAAGCGAAGCCAAGCCTTCGAGGTCCTCTTCAGTTGGGATGCCCACCTGGACGATTCGTCCGTTCACCACCAGGCTTGGCACGGCCCTGACCCCGTAGGACTCTGCCAACCGGCAGCACGAGCCGTCGACGCACTCGGAGGCCCTGTGGACGGTGAGCCTTAACGTTGGGAACCTTGTGAGGAGCTTCGAAAGGGCGGCGTCGCACAGCCGGCAGCCTGCGCTGAATAGCTCTACCATAACGCTCACCTCATTCTCGGTTGTGACATTGGGCGTCGTGGCGTGGGTCGGTCAAGAGTTCTGCCAGGTCCGGGGCTTGAAGCTGGCGTGGCCACCCTATGCTACTGCCGCCTCGGAACAGCTGTAACAGCTCGGTGATGACCCGCTCCCTTTCGGCCGGGTCCTGGCTCCTGATGGCGGTGGTGACGCAGGTCTTGAGGTGGTTCTCGAGAATGAGCAGGTTCACCCGGTCGATGGCCCCCTGTATGGCCTGGGTCTGCTGAAGGATGTCGATACAGTAGGCGTCTTCCTCCACCATCCGCTGCACCGCCCGGAGGTGGCCCTCGATGCTCCTGAGCCTCTTCAGGACGTCCCCTTTCTGTAGCATGCCCTCCTCCAATACCCTCCCCTAGGGGGGAGGGTTACTAGAGCATTATAGCCCACACCTTCAAATCTTGCAAGCCAGGGCAGTTCCCTCGGGAGAAGGGCGCACCTTTGGGGTGCTATGCTGGCCCTCGGGCCTGTTCCTTCCGACAGCTGCAACTGTCGATCCGCGGCGCCAGCTCCGCCGCCCTCGAACGAGACAGGATGGAGAAGGTTTTTGGATCACCTCAGGGGCGTGTTGGAAAGCCTGTGCGAGCCAGGGGGAGCGGTCATACTTTGCTTTCGGCCGTGTTCTACATGCAGGCCCTCGGGGCGAAGGACCGGCATTTTTGCACCATTTTCAATGGGCAATGCTGGCCGCTACTCCGCGGCGATAAGTTTCCCCTTGGAGCTTCACGTTGCCTGCTTTGCTCCGGAAGGGCAACGGACAGCGCGGCCATGCTTCTGTAGTAGAATTGCCGCAAGGGAGGTTACCGGCCTTGGGAAGCTACAGGCTCCTGGGCGTGGCCGCGGTGATGGTGTCCCTGGGGTTTTTGGTGGCCATCACCCTGTGGCTCCTGTCGGGCATGGCGGAGGGAAGGCTTGAGACCTCCGGGTTCTTGCTGGGTCTCGCGTTGGCGCTGGTGCTGGCGCTGTCGGGCTCGGGCCTGGGGATGTTCCTCTATGCAAAGGCCTCCAGCGAAGAGCGGCTGTATCGAGAGCTTCAGGCCGAGCAGAAGCTGTTGGGCATGGTGGAGGCCAGAGGACAGGTCCGCATCGCAGAGGTGGCCCTGGAGCTCAACATAAGCAAGGACAGGGTGCGCGACTACCTTTACGACCTGGTGTCCAAGGGGCTCTTCAGCGGGTACATCGACTGGAAGGACGGCGTGCTCTACGCCAGGGAGGCTTCGGACATGAGGGCCAGCGGCAAGTGCCCCAACTGCGGCGCTCCCCTGGAACTGGCCGGGAAGGGCCTCGTCAAGTGTCCTTACTGTGGCACGGAAATCTTCTTGAGCTGAGGTGACGAATGGGCCTCATGACCGACAGGAACGGCGGTCCCCTGGACAGTTTCCTCAGGTCTATCCCCGGGTATGCCGGATACGCCGCCAAGGAGCGCCGAAGGGATGCAGACAGGGCCCTCCGCACCCTTTTGGCTCGCCGTCTGACGGAAGTGGCAGATGGGCTACAGCGCCTGGAGCGGGACCTGACTGTCAAGGGCGAGCTGCATAAGCTCCCGGCCATCGAGAGGGCGCTCCAGAGGGTGCAGTTTGTGGCCGATAGGCTCTCCACCACCACCTATGGGTATGCGCCGCTCTTCGACGCGGCCGTGGTACGCGAAGAAGCGCTGGACCAGCTCTATGCCTTCGACGCCGCCCTGGCGGGCCATGTGGAGGCCATAGAGGGGAGTGCGACAGCCCTAGCCGGGGCCGTGGGTAGTGGCGCCGACGTGGAGGCCCCGCTGGCTGCCCTCTTGTCGGCCGTCGAGGAGCTGAACCGTCAGATCGACCGCCGTGCTGCCCTTATTACCGAGCAGAAGCTGATGTCGCCGCCCGAGCTGTCGGAACTTCTGGCCAAGCGGCCCCAGGCAAGGGCGGTGGCATCCCAGATACAGGCGGCAAAGCCGGGGGATGCCGTGTCGGTCGAGGGCGTGGACTACCTGGTGAAGGCGCGGATCTCATACCGAGAGCCGGCTGGGGAGGCCAGCGTCTGGCTGTTCGACGGCTCCGAGTACCTGTGGCTCGAGCTTATGGGCGGCGGCCTCCTGGGCTTCGGTCCGGAGGAGCCTGCCCCCTTTCCGGCCAATGCTCCCGATGTCTATTCTATAGGGGGTGTCGATTTCCTTCTGCAGGTAAGGTCGGCCACTTCGGCCGAAGTGCTCAGCGACGCGGGGAGGGCCGAGGGCCTGCCGGTTGAACGGCTGAGATATGTCTCAGGTGACAAGGTGCTGATGGTCGAACGCTGGCGGAGCGAGCTGAAGGTAAAGGTTCTGAGGGTGGTGGATCCAGGTTTCGTGCAGGTATGGGCCAAGACCGAAGAGGGCTGAGGGAGGTTAGAGATGGGTATCCTGGAACGCATGTCTACGATAATTCGGGCCAACATCAACGAGCTGCTCGATCGTGCAGAAGATCCTGAGAAGCTTCTCAACCAGTTGATCCGCGACATGGAGGACCAGATCCAGCAGGCCCGGGGTCAGGTGGCCGCCATGATAGCTCAGGAAAAGGAGCTTCAGGCTGACCTGGAAGAGGCCAAAGGGCTAGCAGCCGAGTGGGCGTCCAAGGCAGAGCTGGCCGTCCGACAGGGCCGCGACGACCTGGCCCGGGAGGCCCTGCGCAGGAAGAGGGACTACGAGAGCCACGTTCAGGTATACGAGAGCCAGTATCGAAGCCAGGTGGAGATGGTGGCCAGGCTGAAGCAGCAGTTGGCGGAGCTGGAGAGCAAGTACGAAAGGACCCTGCGCGACAAGGATGTCCTCATCGCCCGTTACAGGGCGGCCAGGGCCCAGCGCCAGGTTAGCCAGGTGGCCACGGAGCTGGGCTCCATATCTCCGGAAGCTGAGCTGCAGCGCATGGAGCGGAAGATACGGTCCGAGGAGGCGAGGGCCGCCGCTGAGCAGGAGATCTCCCAGACGTCCCTGGAGGCAGAGTTCCAGAAGCTGGAGGCCGACCGGGACATAGAGGAGGAGTTGGCCGCCATCAAACGGAAAGTGCAGGGACAGGCCTGAGCGCCGGGCCAAGTGGCGCCAGAACATAAGGAGAAGGAGATGTCTCTCTTCCTCGAGGTCATAGAGTTCTTCGACGAGACGGGTGAGGAGATAGTTCACCGCATACCGGAGTCCGGATCGGCGGATATCAAGCTGGGGGCCCAGCTCGTTGTGCGTGAGAGCCAGGCTGCCGTGTTCTTCAGGGACGGCAAGGCGCTGGACGTCTTCGGTCCTGGCCGCCACACCCTTACCACCGCCAACATCCCTCTCCTCACCAGACTGCTGAGCCTGCCCTTTGGCTTCACGAGCCCCTTCAGGGCCGAGGTCTACTTCGTCAACATGAAGGAGTTCATTGACCAGAAGTGGGGGACCTCGGAGCCCATCCCCCTCAGGGACAAGGAGCTCGGAATGGTGCGGCTTCGGGCCTTTGGGTCCTATTCCATGCAGGTGAGCGATCCCCAGCTCTTCGTGAATAAGGTGGTGGGCACCCAGGGCCTTTACGAGACTGCCCAGGTGAGGGACTATCTCAGGGGAATAATCGTGAGCCGCCTGAGCGACATCCTTGGCAGGAGCATCACGACGGTCCTGGACCTCCCGGGTCGGTACGAAGAGGTGGCCGCGGCCGTGAAGTCCAGGGTGCAGGAGGATTTCGAAGGGCTGGGTTTGAAGCTGAAGGCCTTCTTCGTCCAGTCCATCACGCCGCCCGAGGAGGTGCTGAAGGTGATGGACGAGAGGGCGGCCATGGGGGCCCTGGGGGATCTCGACGGTTACCTGAAGTTCAGGGCGGCCCAAGCCCTGGCCGCTGCGGGGCAGGGGGAGACCGCGGCGGGAGCCGGCGTGGCGTTGGGAGCTGGCGCGGGCATGGGCATGGCCGTTGGACAGGCCATGGCCGAGGCCTTGAGGGCGACCCATGCGCCCACCAAGTGTGCGCATTGTGGGAAAGAGGTCCCTGCCGATGCTGCCTTCTGCCCCCACTGCGGCCAGAGGCTTAAGGCGGTCCCTTGCCCCAAGTGCGGCCAGGACGTGCCGCCGGGAGCCAACTTCTGTCCCCACTGCGGTCAAAAGCTCACCTGAGATGCCCGAGGGGCCGACCCTCTTCAACACATTCAGGTGCGACAGCCTGAACCTGACCTACACCCTGGAATGTGGCCAGGCCTTCCGATGGAGGAGGAAGGAGGGATGGTACTACGGCGTCGCCTACGGCCACATAATCAAGATACGCCAGGAAGGCCCCTACTTCGCCTACTATACAGCACCAACGCCTGAGAATTACCCCCTGATAGCCCACTACTTTGCCCTGGACGAGGACTACGAGGCCGTGGTCTCGGCGCTGAAGCAGGACCCGGTGTTGGCGCCAGCCGTCGAGGAGTACTACGGCCTCAGAATAGTTCGTCAGGAACCTTGGGAGTGCCTCATCTCTTACATCGTCTCGGCTAACAACCGCATCCCTATGATCCGTAAGGGTGTGAACTGCATGAGTATGCGGTTCGGGATACCTATCGAGCTCGACGGATACAGGGATTTCGCCTTCCCGACCGTTCAGGCCCTTGCCTCCGCGAGCGCTGACGAGCTTGTGGACTGTGGTCTTGGCTTCAGGAGTTCCTACGTCGTGCAGACGTCCCGCATCATATATGAAGAAGGGTGGGACCTAGGGGCGATGGCCGCCATGCCCTACGAGCAGGCCAAAGCACAGCTCATGCGCCTTCCGGGGGTGGGTCCTAAGGTGGCTGACTGCGTTCTACTTTTCTCCATGGGCAAGGGGGAGGCCTTCCCGGTCGACATCTGGATCAAGCGGGCTGTGGAGAAGCTCTACTTCGGTGGGCAGGCGCGCAGCGTGAAGCAGGTTCAGGAGTTCGGGAAGAGGTTTGGAAGGTACGCCGGATATGCCCAGGAGTTCCTCTACTATTACGCTCGCATGAAGCGCATCGGCGCTCCTATCGGAAGCAGGGTGGACGAACCATGATGGGCGACGGGCGCCACAACCCGTCAAACCTGGCTTATCATCTATTAACGTTGCAAAAGTGAACCACAAGGCGAGGAGGCTCGACCATGGAGATAGCCACGAATTACCTGATCGTAGGCAGTGCCCAGGCCGGCGATGCGGCCGCCCGAGCCATCCGGGAGGTAGACCCAGACGGGTCCATCCTGATGGTTACTGCTGACAGGCATGCCCCCTACAAGCGCCCTCCTCTCAGCAAGGGGTTGTGGTTCGGACGCCCGGTCGAGCGCGCATTTATCCATAACGGCTACGACAAACTCGGGATCAAGGTCCTCCTGAACACCGAGATAGTGTCCCTGGACCCTGACGGCCACAGGGCCTACGACGGCGAGGGGAATACCTACAGATACGAAAAGCTGCTCCTGGCCACCGGTGGCCGGCCCAGGACCCTGCCCTACGGCGAGGGCCACATCGTATACCTTAGGACCCTCGACGACTACTTCCGGATCCGCGCCCTGGCCGATCGCAGGGGATCGTTCCTGGTGATAGGCGGAGGGTTCATAGGTGGGGAGATAGCGGCCGCCCTGAACGTAGTGGGCTGCCACGTGACCATGATATTCCCCGAAAAGGGCATCTTGGAGAGAATACTTCCCTCCGAAGTCTCAAGCTACGTCACCGACTACTACGGAGCCAAGGGAGTACAGGTTCTGACCGAAGATGTTCCCACTGGCGTTGAGCAGGACGGAACAAAGTTGGTTGTCTCCACACGATCTGGGCAGAGAATCGTGGTGGACGGGATTGTGGCGGGCATAGGCATTGTTCCCAACCAGGAAGTTGCGGCGGCCGCGGGCCTGGCTGTCGACAACGGCATCGTGGTGGACGAACTGTGCCGCACGTCCCACCCCGAGATCTTCGCCGCGGGAGACGTGGCCTACTTCTATGCCCCGGCCCTTGGAAAGCGCATAAGGGTGGAGCACGAGGACAACGCTGTCACGCAGGGACAGCATGCCGGGTGGAACATGGCGGGCAGACAACAGCTGTATCACCATCTGCCCTACTTTTACTCGGACCTCTTCGACCTGGGCTGGGAGGCCGTGGGCGAGCTCGATCCAAGGCTGGATACCTTTGCCGACTGGAAGGAACCCAACAGGGAGGGCGTCATCTACTACCTTTCCGAGGGAAAGGTCCGCGGTGTCCTGCTCTGGAACACTTGGGGTAAGGTCGACGCCGCCCGCGAGCTCATAGCCTCGGGCAGAAGCTACAGTACAGCCGAGCTGAAGGGCAAGCTCGTCCCGAGTTGATGCTCTGCTGTTGATAAAACAGTGGCCGGCAGCAGTTCAGGTGGTCGTTTATAATGGGGCCAGAAACACCATCGGCAGAGAGCGAGTCCCATGGACCTGGCTGAGTCTTCTGGCATCGTGTGGAGGCCCTCGGAGGAATACCTGGAGCGGAGCCGACTGCTCCGCTTCATGCGCTCCCAGGGGCTGACGAGCTACGATGAGTTCTTCAGAAAGTCTGTAGAGGACGTGGCATGGTTCTGGGAGGCCACCGTTAAGGACCTAGGGGTGGTATTCCGTCGACCCTACTCCCAGGTCCTGGATGTGTCCCAGGGGATAGAGTGGGCGAGGTGGTTCCGAGGTGCTACTATGAACATCACCGAAAGCTGCATCGACAGGCACCTGGAGGGCCGAGCCGCGGACAGGCTGGCCATCCTCTGGGAGGGAGAGGAGGGGGCCGTACGGGGCCTTACCTACAGGGAGCTGGCTGAGGAGGTGAACAGGCTGGCCAATGCCCTGAGGGGCCTGGGCGTCGGCAGGGGCGATGGAGTGGGCATCTTCATGCCCATGGTGCCCGAGGTGGCGGTGGCCATGCTGGCCGTCGCGAGAATAGGGGCTATCGCCATCCCGCTCTTCTCCGGCTACGGCCCCGAAGCTGTGGCCACAAGGCTTCAGGACTGCAGCGCCAAGCTGCTGATCGCCGCTGACGGTTTCTACCGCCGGGGGCAGCTTGTGCCCATGAAGGCCGTGGCTGACCAGGCCCTGGAACTCTCCTCTACCGTTCGCACCGTTCTGGTATTCCGCAGAGTGGGCGCCGACGTGCCCTGGCGGGGGGGAAGGGACTTGTGGTGGCACGAGGCAGTGAAAGCTCAGCCGGCCCACTGCCCGCCCGAGGAGCTCGATCCCGAAGAGCCCTTCATGATCATCTACACCTCAGGGACCACCGGTCGCCCGAAGGGTACGGTGCACGTCCACTGCGGTTTCCCCATCAAGGGGGCCCAGGACATGGCCCACTGCTTCGACATCCAGGAGGACGACCGCGTCTTCTGGTATACCGACATCGGTTGGATGATGGGACCGTGGCTGATCCTGGGTTGCTCCCTCTTGGGTGCCACAGCTTTCCTTTACGACGGGGTTCCTGACTTCCCCATGCCAGACCGTCTTTGGGATCTGGTGGAACGGCATAAGATCACCCTCCTGGGGCTCTCGCCCACCGCCGTGCGCGGCCTGATGCGCTACGGCGACGAGTGGCCACGGAAGCACGATCTGAGCTCCCTGAGGGCCCTGGGATCCACAGGTGAACCCTGGAACCCAGAGCCATGGATGTGGTTCTTCGAGAAAATTGGGGGGCGCCGCTGCCCCATCATCAACTACTCGGGAGGGACGGAGATCTCGGGGGGCATCGTCTGTGGCAGTACCATTCGACCGCTGAAGCCCTGCTCCTTTGCGGGCCCGGTGCCGGGGATAGACGCCGATGTGCTGGATGAAGCCGGCCGGCCTGTGCGGGGTGAAGTGGGTGAACTGGTAATACGCAAGCCGTGGGTCGGCATGACCCGGGGCTTTTGGAAGGATCCTGAGCGCTATCTGGATACCTACTGGTCGCGTTGGCCGGGGGTTTGGGTGCACGGAGATTGGGCCATGGTGGATGAGGACGGCTTCTGGTATATCCTGGGTCGGTCGGACGACACCATAAAGGTGGCTGGGAAGCGTGTCGGGCCGGCTGAGGTGGAGTCGGCCGCTGTGGCGCACCCGGCCGTCTCTGAAGCCGCGGCCATCGGCGTGCCCCACGAGGTGAAGGGGGAGGTCGTGGTGGTCTTCGCCGTACTGAGGCCAGGTTGGGAACCCAACGACAGCCTTCGCGAAGAGATCAAGGAGGAAGTGGCCAGGAGGTTGGGGAAGGCCCTCAGGCCTGAAGACGTGCGCTTCGTACGGGACCTGCCCAAGACCCGTAACGCTAAGATCATGCGGAGGGTCATAAGGGCGGCCTATCTGGGCAAGCCTCCAGGTGACATCTCCTCCTTAGAGAACCCTCAGGCTGTAGAGGAAATTGCCCACGCCCTCTGATCAGGGCCCAAAGACGATCTCCACGGGCACTCCCCGTGGGCCGAGCTCCCGCTGGAGGGTCTCGGCCACCGACCGGAAATAGGCCGGCTGGAGGGCATATTCGAGGCCGTGCTGGCGGTACTGGTGGCGCACCTTCCAGGGGTAGTTCATCTTATCCACGAATGCCCTGTCTATCTTCCCGGCGAGCAGACGGGCCAAGGAGGAGGCATCCATGGGCAGGATGGGGCTGATGGCCGCGTAGGTGGCTATCCCGGAGGCTTTGAGCGTCTCCAAGGCCTTCAACCTGGCACCTATGGGAGGGGCCTTCGGTTCGAAGATGCGTCGGATGCCATCGTTGTCGGTGGTGATGGACAGGCCCACCTCTAGCCGCCTGAACTGCCTCATAAGTTCCACATCGCGGACCACGAGAGGCGATCGCGTCAGAAGCTCCACTTCGACCTCGTTCCACAGGGAGTACTGGAGGAGTACCTCTAAGCACTTCCGCGTTACCAAGGCGGTTTTCTCCACGGGCTGGTAGGGGTCGGTGACGCTGGAGAGCAGCACCTTCCTGGGCTGCTTGCGGCGAAGCTCCTCCATGAGGAGGCGCGGAGCATCGTCCTTCACATCGACAAAGCCGCCCCACGGCTCAGAGTGTCCGGTGTAGCCGGCCATGAAGGCAGCGTAGCAGTAGGAGCATCCGAAGGCACATCCCACGTAGGGGTTGATGACGTAGGGTATGCCGGGTATTTTCGATGGCACCAGTATGCTCTTTGGCTTTACACGGCCGAGTCTCACGATCTGAAGGCTCCGGCACGGCAGCTATGCGATCTACTGACCCATGAAGAGCAGATGGGGCAAGAAGTGGCCGCCCATCGCCAAGATGGTAGCCTTGGCGCACTTGCCGAGGGCTGCAGCCAGCAGAAACTTCCAGTAGGGATATCTAAGTGCCCCGGCCGCCATCCCAGCCACGTCGAACAGAGGGCTGGGCACAGCGGCCAGCACAAGCAGGGCAAAAAACCCGTAGCGGCGCATCCAGGCCTCGGCCTTTCGGTACGCCTCCGATTTCTCAGCCACCACGCTGCCGCCATAGCCGGCCAAATAGCCGGTGGTTTCGCCGATGGCCGCGCCGAGGCCAGCCGCTAGCCCGAGAAGGATCGGATCGAAATACTGTGCCGCGGCGAAGACGGCCACCAGGTAAGGGGCTGGGAATATCACTGTGGCGTTGCTCACCAGGGCCAGCAGGAAGATGCCCAGGTAGCCGTAAGCCTCCAATCCGCGGACGTCGATGGGTACCAGGGCCAGGACTAAAGTGAGGCCAAGAGCCAGCGCTACGGCCAGAAGGTGCTTCAGGATGTGTTCGCGGCGCCCAAGGCCGGACAAGATCTCCCCGATCATCGTCGCGGAGCCCGCCGGCAGTCGCGTGAGCCTGTGGAGTTAAGGTTTCGGCTAGTTGTCAGGGCGATGCCTCCTGAAAAGTATGTGCAGCCTGGAGGTCGGGGTAGCACGAAATGGCAAGTGCCCCAAGGCCCCAAAAAAGCCGAGTCGATGCAACAGGCCTGGACGAAGACGTGCCATCGCCTGCCGTCTGTGTCCATCTGCCTTCGGAGGAACCTCCTCGCGGAAGGATGGCTTAAGCATATCGTGGATCCCGACGGCCCAGGGCAGCTATGGGCAAGGGCACCTCGACATCACCGCTACAGCAAAATGGCGCACCTTCCGCGGCCTTCGGAGGAGACCGGATAGCATGGGCTGTACCTCAGGCTGGCCTGCGCGAGATCGACCTTGCCATGAGGGGGCCACGGCGCCCGACAGCTTTTTGTAGCCCTTTCCATATGCCCCTTGTCAGAGACGTGCCTGGCAGGTATTATAGTATATAGAGCGTGGGCGAATAGCTCAGCTGGCAGAGCGTTCGGTTCACATCCGAAAGGTCACAGGTTCGAGTCCTGTTTCGCCCACCTGGGCCCACACCGAAAGGTGTGGGCCCAGCTGTTTTTTGATGGCTCCGTACCCTCGGTTGCTGGTTGGGGTTACCTCCACCGCCCTGAAGGCTTCGGATGAGCTCTAGCAACCCCTGCTGTCTCCATACTTCGATGGGGAAGGGCGTCGGGGCTGAGGGAAGCCTGGCTCAGCCTTTTGTGGCTCTTGGCTCAGCGCTCAGATTCTCGAAAGCTTGACTAATTTAGAGATGGCCGTCTCCACCGGTGGCCGGCCTGGCAGCGGAACATGTGAGGATACGGCTAGCCTCCGCAGAAGCCTGTTCTTCTTGCCTGCACGGGTCAATTGCACGTTTTCCGCGAAGGTTTGCTCTGCGGGGAGGGCCTCGGGGCAAGGTCGGCTGAAGCGTTCATCGGTGCCCTGCTACATGGTTTCGACCGCGCGAAGGGAAGGAGCGTCAAAACCCGCATCGGTGGGCTCGGAGCTGCACCTGCAGGGCCTAGGCCAGCCTCGGCCAACGGTGCACGGCTATCACTATCATGTATATTGTGTTACCACACTGTTGCCCGGGAGGCTTGGCCTGTCATGGAGCGGTCTGCGGAGGTAGTGATCATAGGCGGCGGGGTGATAGGCTGCAGCATCGCCTATCACCTTGCCTCAAGGGGATGTACCGATGTCGTCCTCTTGGAGAGAAACACTCTTGGCTCAGGCTCTACTGAACGGTCCGCGGGCGGGGTCCGTCAGCAGTTCTCGACGCCAGTGAACGTGCTGATGGGCATGTACAACGTCAAAGCCTTCAAGAACATGGCTGAGGAGCTTGGCTGTGAGCTGACCTTCAACCAGCATGGCTACCTGTTCCTGCTCACCCGTGAGGATCAGTTGGAGGACTTCCGTGCGAGCGTGGAGATGCAGCGTCGGTTGGGTCTAGAGGATGTGGAGCTTCTCAGCCCTGAGGAGGTAGCCAGGAGGTTCCCTTACCTGAATGCCGACGATATCGTGGGGGCAAGTTTTTGCCCTTCCGACGGGTATACGGATCCCCACGAGGCTGTTCAGTGCTACGCCCGAAGGGCGCGGCAGTTGGGTGCACGGCTTTACGAGGGTGTGGAAGCGACGGCTATCCAGGTGGCTGGCGGCAGGGTGCAGGGTGTGGTCACCTCGCAGGGTAATGTCGCAACGCGGTGGGTGGTGAATGCGGCGGGCCCATGGGCCAGGGCGGTGGGCCGTATGGCGGGGGTGGACGTGCCTGTGGATCCGGTGCGGCATCACATATTTGTTACCGAGCCTTTTCCCGAGATTCCTGAGCCCATCCCCCTCACCATCGATGTCACCACCAGCTTCTATTTCCGAAAGGATGGACCAGGACTTCTCATGGGGATGGACGATCCCTCCGAGCGACCAGGCTTCAACGTGGAGGTCAACTGGGGCCTGCTCGACAGAATCGTGGAGGCCGCAGTGCACCGGGCGCCCCTCCTCGAGAGGGCGAGGATACGCTTTGCCTGGGCAGGGCTGTACGAGGTGAGCCCAGATCACAACGCCATCCTGGGGCCAGTGCCCGAAGTGGAGGGCTTCCTGTGCGCCAACGGGTTCAGCGGCCATGGGTTCCAGATGGCTCCCAGCGTTGGCAGGGTGATATCGGAGATAATTTTAGACGGTCGTGCGCACAGCTTCGAAATCTCCGAGCTGAGCATAGAGCGGTTCAGGACCGGGAGGCTGGTGCTGGAGAAGCGGGTGGTGTAGCTCCCGGCTGCTACCCTTCCCCACTTTGTTCGCATATAATGGGGGATATCTCGGCCGGGGAGGTGTCTGCCATGAGCATAGGAACTACAGCGGCGGCCCGATGGCAGGAAGCCGAGGGACAGGGCATCTGGATCCGCACCCGTAGTTGGGACCTCACCTTTATAATCCTAAGCGCAGTTTTAGTCTCTCTGCCCCTCATAGCCTATTACAGGCTCGGCGTCTCTGTGACAGCCATCAACATACTGGTTGCCCTGTTGGTGGGTGGACCCCACATGTACTCTACCTACAGCTTCACCTTCCTCGAGCGGAACTTCCTGCGCCAGCACCCGATCTATGCCTCGCTTGCTCTGTTGATACCGGTTGGGGTAGTTGTCCTCGCCCTGATGGACCTCACCCTCCTCCTGACCATGTTCATGTTCTGGGCTTCTGTGCACGTGCTGCATCAGATCGCCTGGCTTAGCGATGTTTACAGAGCGAAGGGCAACGATAGCTCCTGGGTCTCTCGAGCCATCGACTACGCCGTCATATTTACCTGCCTATACCCTGTGGCGACCTACAAGCTTGTGAACGACCTGTTCATAATTGAGGAACGGGCCCTGCAGATACCGGCCTTCCTTAAGGTGCAGTGGCTTCCCTACTTGGTCGGAGCCGTCTTCTCCGTTGCGCTCATCGCCTTCCTCATCAAAAGCTATCACGAGTACCGGACCGGTACCCTCCTCTGGCCCAAGTTCCTCCTTATGAGCATCACTATCTTCCTGGGCATCTTCATACCGACCTTCGACAACCTAGACGTGGCCTTCCAGGGCATGAACGTGTGGCACTCGTTCCAGTACCTGGCCCTGATATGGTGGTTGAACAAGCTGCGAAAGGAGAAGGGACAGATAACGAACCCCCTCATCCGGGAGATATCCGGCCAGGGAAGAACAGCTCGCTTCTATCTTTTCCATATGGGGATGACGGTCCTGGCGGGCGTGGCCATTGCCGCTCTGTTCATGCTGTCAGGCATGAGTTTCGTGCAGGCCTACTACACCGTCATCCTCTCGTGCCTGCTCATCCATTACTACTTCGATCACTTCCTGTTCACAAGGGTGGAGGCGGTGGTCCCGTAGGGACACGGCTGGCAAGGGCTGTCTCCGCACGCGAAAATGGCCCTGGCACCTCTACGGTGCTGGGGCTTTAAATTCCCCCTTAGGGGCGGAAGGGGTGACGGACCGGATGGGGCCGGTGCAGGTATCATAATGATTACTGAGAGGAGGCTGGAGATGGCCCTTGAGCAAGCATACATAGTGAAGGCTGTGAGGACCCCCACAGGGAGGTTTCTCGGTGCCCTATCGGCGCTGAAGGCCCCTGCCCTGGGGGCCGCTGTTATAGGTGAGGTGGTGAAGAGGGCTGGGTTGGATCCCGCCTTGGTCGATGAGGTCATCATGGGCAACGTGGTGCAGGCAGGGGTTGGTCAGGCGCCGGCGCGCCAGGCTGCCTTAGCTGCCGGCATGTCTGAGCAGGTGCCGGCCTATACGGTGAACAAGGTCTGCGGCTCCGGCCTGAAGGCAGTGATGCTTGCTGCCCAGGCCATCAAGGCGGGGGATGCGAGCGTAATAGTCGCAGGCGGGATGGAGAGCATGAGCAACGCCCCTTACGTCCTTCCCAAGGCCCGCACCGGATATCGTCTGGGGGACGACAGGATAGTCGACGCCGTGATCCATGACGGTCTGTGGTGTGCCTTCGAAGGGCGCCACATGGGCGAACTGGCTGAGCTGATTGCGGAGAGGTTTGGCATCAGCCGCGAAGAGCAGGATCGATTTGCCCTGCGCAGCCATCAGAAGGCCGTGAGGGCCCAGCAGGAGGGGTGGTTTGCTCAGGAAATAGTGCCGGTTCGTGTGCCTGGCAAAGCTGGAGAGATGCTGGTGGACGCCGACGAGCCTCCCAGGCCCGACACGTCCCTAGAGGCCCTGGCGAAGCTCAAGCCGGCCTTCCGGCCGGGAGGCACGGTGACGGCGGGGAACGCCCCTGGCCTTAGCGACGGTGCCTCTGCCCTGTTGGTGGTTTCGGAGACAGCGCTGGACCGACACGGGCTTAAGCCGATGGCCCGCATCGTGGGCTATTGTTCGGCTGCCGTGGAACCTAAATGGCTCTTCGCCGCTCCTCCTGTGGCCGTGCGGCGCCTGCTAGATCTGACTGGCCTTCGCCTTCAGGATTTTGACCTCATAGAGATAAACGAGGCTTTCTCTGCGCAGGTTCTGGCCAATGCTCGGGAGTTGGACTGGGACTGGGAGAAGGTGAACGTCTGCGGTGGGGCCGTGGCCCTCGGCCACCCCATAGGTGCTTCGGGGGCGAGGATCCTCACCACGCTCCTGCATTCCCTCGGACGCACGGGCGGCCGCCTCGGCCTAGCTACCCTCTGCCTGGGAGGCGGGGGTGCCGTGGCCATGGCCGTGGAAGCTCTCTGAACAAGAAGGCAGACTGTACCTCACGAGGAGGACGTATGTCCATTGAGGAAAGGCTGGCGAAACTGCAGCAGATGCGGCGCGAGGCGATGCTGGGCGGTGGAGCCAAGCGCATCGAGCAGCAGCATGCCAAGGGGAAGCTGACTGCCAGGGAACGCCTCGACCTGCTGTTGGACCCCGGAACTTTCGAAGAGCTCGACATGTTCGTGACCCACAGGGCCTCTGAGTTCGGCATGGCCGAAAGGAAGTACCTGGGCGACGGGGTGGTCACTGGGTACGGCAAGATAGACGGCAGGCTCGTCTTTGTGTTCTCACAGGACTTCACCGTCTTCGGGGGCTCCCTCTCGGAGATGCACGCCCGCAAGATCTGCAAGATCATGGACCTGGCCATGAAGAACGGTGCACCCGTCATTGGCCTCAACGACTCGGGCGGGGCTCGCATCCAGGAGGGGGTCGACAGTCTGGGAGGCTATGCCGACATCTTCCTCCGAAACGTGCTGGCCTCGGGAGTCATACCCCAGATCTCGGTCATCATGGGGCCATGCGCAGGGGGAGCCGTGTACTCGCCGGCCATGACCGACTTCATCATCATGGTGCAGGACACCAGCTACATGTTTGTCACGGGCCCCGACGTGGTAAGGGCAGTTACCCACGAAGATGTGACCTTCGAGGAGTTGGGCGGCGCCATGGTGCACAACAGCATCAGCGGCGTGGCCCACTTCGCTGCCGAGAACGAGCAACAGGCCCTGGCCCTGGTGCGCAAGCTTCTGAGCTACCTGCCTTCCAACAACCTGGAGGACCCACCTGAGGTACCCAACGATGACGACCCCATGCGCACCGATGAGGAGCTCAACTACATAGTGCCGGAACAACCCACGCGCAGTTACGACATGAAGGAGGTTATACGCAGGGTGGTGGACCTGGGCGAGTTCCTCGAGGTCCAACAGCACTGGGCTCAGAACATCATAGTGGGCTTTGCCAGGATGGCAGGCCGCAGCGTCGGGATTGTGGCCCAACAGCCGGCCGTTCTGGCGGGAGTCCTGGACATCAACTCATCCATCAAGGCGGCGAGGTTCGTTCGGTTCTGCGATGCCTTCAACATCCCCATCGTGACCTTCGTGGACGTGCCTGGGTTCTTGCCCGGCGTGGCCCAGGAGCATGGCGGGATCATCCGCAACGGGGCCAAGCTCCTGTATGCCTACTGCGAGGCCACGGTGCCGAAGGTTGCTGTTATAACCCGAAAGGCCTACGGCGGTGCCTACGACGTGATGAGCAGCAAGCACGTTAGAGGCGATATAAACTACGCGTGGCCCACGGCGGAGATAGCCGTTATGGGCATCGATGGGGCTGTCAACATTATCTTTAAGGACGAGATAGCGCGTTCGCCGGATCCGGAGGCAACGCGTCAGCGGTTGGTCGGCGAATACCAGGAGAAGGTGGCCAACCCCTACGTTGCGGCCTCCAGGGGCTTCGTCGACGACATAATAGAGCCGTCGCACACGCGGCCGAAGATCATCGCTGCCCTGGAGATGCTTCGCAACAAGAGGGACACGAATCCACCGAAGAAGCACGGGAACATTCCCCTGTGAGGGCGGCGTGCTCTTCCGTGTAAGGGACCGCGAGGTTCTGGCTATAACCCAGCCGGCCCATGCCTGGATCTCGGGCCAGCTGGCCAGGGCTTGGGGCAACGGCGAGTTCCCAGCGCCCCAGCCATGGGACGAGGTCTGCCTGGCCGCCGAACTGCACGACATCGGGTGGGTGCTCTGGGAGGCAGAGCCGACCCTGAACAGGGCGACCGGCCTTCCCCATTCCTTTCTGGAGCTGCCCCTGGACATCCATCTCTCCCTGTGGCGCTGGGCCCCCGAGCTTGGCCTCAGTTTTGGCCGCTACATTGCGCTCCTGATATCCCTCCATGGGACTCTCCTGTACAGCAAACGGCCTCTCTCGGCGCTGCCAGCCGAGGAGGCCCTTTTGATTCGTCAGTACCTTCAGCAGCAGGCAGGCCTCCAGGCATCGCTCCTGGAGAGCCTCCAGGCTGACCCTCGCTATGCCGCCTTTGCCACGCCTGAGCGGGTGGGCATCAACCAGCGTCTCATGGCAGCCTGGGACTACATTTCCCTCTTGGTCTGCTGGGGCGTCACTGAGATCAAAAGGCTGGAGGAGATCCCCTCGAAGGCTGGCTTAACCTCTATAGAGCTGTCTCCTGGGGATGGAAGCATCGTCGTATCCCCGTGGCCCTTCCGTGACCGAGAGGTGTGTCTTTCCCTGGAGGCACGGCGCCTGGATAGACGGTTCGACGACGAAGCTTCCATGCGCAAATACCTTTCGGCAGCCCCGTGGACGAGGCTATCTATCCTGCTTGCACCGCCCCGCGGGTCATAGGAAGGAGGTACGGCGACGAAGCCTGCGGAAGTGGTGGCCATCATCACGGACTTCGGCCTGCAAGATACCTACGTTGGCCAGATGAAGGGGGTGATGCTCGGCATCAATCCGCGCCTGCACTTTATCGACATCACTCATCTGGTCCCAAGGCACGATATACGTACAGCAGCCTTCCTTCTCTTCACTGCTTACAGAGCCTTTCCGGAGGGCAGCATCTTCCTGGCCGTGGTGGATCCCGGCGTAGGCGGTCCGAGGCGCCCGTTGGTGCTTTCGGCGTCGGGATATACCTTCGTGGGACCTGACAACGGCCTCTTCACTCATGTGGTGGTAGAGGCAGCAGCCGAAGGCTGGAAGGCCTGGCATCTGAACAGAGATCGATGGTGGCGCAGGCCGGTAAGCAGTACCTTTCACGGCCGCGATATCTTTGCGCCCTGCGCGGCCTGGCTCTCCTTGGGCGTACCTCCCCACGAGCTGGGGGAAGAAGTACGCGATCCAGTGCTCCTGGATGTGTGGGGCCCCGCGCACCATCCAGATGGGACCGTGGTTGGCCAGGTGATCCACGTGGATGCCTTCGGCAACCTGACGACGAACCTTAGGCCTCCGGCCCAGGAGATGGAGGTGGAGCTTGAGGGCCTCAACCTGGGACCCTTGAGGGCGTCCTATTCGGAGGTGGAGCCAGGAAAGCCCCTGGCCCTGGTGGGGAGCTCCGGCCTCATAGAGGTCGCAGTGCGGGAGGGCAGTGCCGCCGAGAGCCTCAGGGCAGGAGTTGGGGCTAGAGTGAAGCTGCGGCCCATCGGCCTGCCGGCCAGAAGCTAGCCCGCAGGCACTTCCTCCTTGGCCTCCATGGCCTGGGCCACGAGCTCGGCTATGTCCAGCACTTTCAGCCTGTCCTGGGCGCCGACGCCCTTGATCCCATCCTCGAACATGGTCATGCAGAACGGGCACGCAGCGGCCAGAGTGTCGGGGCCGACGGCCAGGGCCTGCTCAATCCGCATCTGGTTGATCCTGCGGCCCGTGCGCTCCTCCATCCAGGCTCGGCCGCCACCGGCGCCACAACAGAAGCTGCGTTCCCTCGTCCTCTGCATCTCGACGAGCTGGAACTGTGGGATTGCCCTGAGCACGTCCCTGGGCTGATCGTACACGTCGTTGTACCTGCCTAGGTAGCAGGGATCATGGAACGTCACCCTGGAGTGCCACCCCTTGGGCAGGCGGATCTTCCCCTGGGCTATGAGCTGTGCGATGAGCTCAGAATGGTGGGTCACCTCATAGTGACCGCCGAACTGAGGGTACTCGTTCTTCAGGGTGTTGAAGCAGTGCGGACAGGCGGTAACTATCTTCTTCACGTTGTAGCCGTTGAGGGTCTCGACGTTGCTCTGGGCTAGCATCTGGAAGAGATATTCATTGCCGATCCTACGGGCGGGGTCGCCCGTGCAGGCCTCCTCGCTCCCCAGAATGGCGAAATCCACCTCTGCCGCCTGCATGATCTTAATAAGGGCTGTGGCCACCCTGCGGTTCCTAGCGTCGAAGGAGGCCATGCAGCCCATCCAGTAGAGTATCTGCGCGTCGGGCTTCTCGGCCAAGGTCTTGACGCCCAGCTCCCGAGCCCACTGTCCTCGGGCCGTTCGAGGTTCCTGCCAGGGGTTGCCGTTCCTCTCGAGGTTGTTGAAGAGAGGGATGACCTCCGTGGGGAAGTTGCTCTCCTCCAGCACCAGGTAGCGGCGCATCTCGTAGATCTTGTTCAGGTGTTCGATGTTGACAGGGCATGCGGTCACACAGTGCCGGCATGTGGTGCATGACCACAAAGTCTCCTCAAGGATGACACCGCCCACCAGGGGCTTATCAGCCTTAGCTTCGCCCGCCTTGTGCCCAACGAGGGCTAGACCTCCCCGCTCAAAGAAGGCCTCCTTAAGGTCTATTACCAGCTCCTTGGGCGAAAGCGGTTTTGCGGACAGGAGGGCCGGGCAGTTGATGTCGCACCTGCCGCACTCCGTGCAGGCCATAAGGTCTAACAGCTGTTTCCAGCCGAAGTCCTCGATGCGGCCAACCCCGAATTTCTCGGCTTCCTCGATGTTCGGGATCGGCTCCATGGCGCCCTTCGGCTTTAGGTCGTAGAAGAGCACCGTGAAGGTCGATGTAAGGATGTGCAGGTGTTTGGAGTTCGGCAGGTACACCAGGAATCCGAGCACTATTAACAGGTGCACCCACCAGAAGAGCGAGGCCCATATCTGGGCGGTGGTCCTGTCCACGGGGGTCAGCAGGTCTGCTATGCCGCTGCTAATAGGTGCCCAGGGCCTTAGATCGGGATTGAGGTGGAGATTGAAGGCCTCGAAGAGGAAAAGGGTGACCATCAGGATGCCGATGAGGACCAGTATGATCCAGGCATCTACCGTAGTGGTGAGCCGGAAGGGTTTGATGACGGCTCGCCTGACAGCGAAACCTACCACGCTGACCAGCACGGCCAAGGCGAAGAGGTCCTGGACTGTCACATAGAGGGGGCTGGTCCCTACCACTGGGATACGCGCGCCTGGGAGCAGCCCCTCCAACATGAGCTGGATAGTGCCCAGGGTGAGCACCAAAAAGCCCCAGAAGACCAACGCGTGGCCGAGGCCGGGCCAGAACCGCTTGAAGAGCTTGCGCTGACCCAGCACGTGGGTCAAGAGCAGCAGAAGCCGCCTGGGCACCTGGTCGAACCTCGCTTCAGGCCGCCCCAACCGTATGAGGCTGTAGAGCCGGTAGGCTCTGAGGAAGAAGAGGGCGAAGGAGAGAACTACAACTGCGAGAAAGATCAGTCTCCCTGTCAGGCTGTCCCCTGGAAACAAGGCTACCTCCCCACTGTGGTTTCCATGGCTGGACTGTCCCTCCTGCGGCGCTTGGGCCGCTCGACGTAGAGGGCTTCGCGGGGGCACACCCTTGCACAGGCCCCGCACTGTGTGCACCTATCTTCGTGTACCAGCGGGTACCGACCCACCATCTCTATGCAGTCGTAGGGACAGGCGGTGACGCAGTCTGCCGAGCCGTCGCAAAGTTCGCGGTTAAGGAGGACCTTTACCATTGGGCCCAGGATGGAGCCCTCCGCATCGGCCCAAAAGGGCATAGCTGTAAGCCTCGGAACGCAGTGCATCTTCTGGATAGTACCACACTCTGGCGCCCGCGGGCCATCCGCCGCATGAGCGTCACAGCCCGGTTCCAGGGGCTCCCCGGGCTGACCGATATCGAGCAGGCTGGGCCGAGGACTAGAAGCTTGGCCCTTAGGCCCGATGAGCAGCACTGGGGCTGTCCGACGTAAGCTTTGAATAGGTTTAACTCAGGATCGAAAACCCGTGGTAACCTAAGAGTGGACCCGAAAGGGTCTACGGGGTCCAGGCCAGACCCATGTCAGACCTTCGTCTTTGGAGTTAGCTCGCATGGATCAGCTGCAGGCCAAGGAGGCGACCCTCAAAGGCATCCTCGAGGAGATGGGAAGCGTTCTGGTTGCCTATTCAGGGGGTGTAGACAGCACTTACCTTCTCAAGGTGGCCAGCGATGTGCTGGGCTCCAGGGCGTTGGGCGTGATAGCTGCATCGCCCACATTCCCCCAGGAGGAGTTCGAGGAGGCCCTGCAGGTGGCAAAGCAGTTCGATCTGCCTGTGGTCTCTATTTGGGTCGACGAGTTCGAGGATGAGGATTTCGTGTCCAATCCCACCAACCGGTGTTACCACTGTAAATCGGGCCTTTTCAGGCGCCTGGTGCCCCTTGCTCGGGAACGGAACCTTGCCTGGGTTGCCGACGGCTTCAATGCCGACGACGTAGGGGACTACCGTCCCGGCTTCCAGGCGGCGCTGGAGGCAGGGGTGCGCCACCCCCTCATGGAGGCACAGCTGGGCAAGGCCGAGATCCGTGAGCTTTCTCGCCGGCTGGGCCTGCCCACGTGGGACAAGCCGTCCTTTGCCTGCCTTTCCTCCCGCATACCCTACGGAACCCGCATAACGCCGGAAGCCATAGCCCGCATCGGCGGCGCCGAGCGTTTCCTGAAAGAGCTAGGCTTCAGGCAGGTCCGTGTCCGCCACCACGACCATATCGCGCGCATCGAGGTTGAGCCCGAGGACATGCAGAGGCTGGCTGAACCTGCCCTGGCCAGCAGGGTCGTTGCCAAACTTAGGGAGCTTGGGTATATCTACGTCACCCTGGATCTGGCAGGGTACCGATCCGGCAGCATGAATGCCTTACTGCAGGTGCAGAGGGGAGCCAAGCGATAATGAGGGACGCACTAGAGCTTCCCAGAGCTATCTACGATGAGATCATCGCCCATGCCCTGGAGGCCTACCCTGAGGGCAGCCCTGGCGAGGAGGTATGCGGCATATTGGCGGGCAGAGACGGACGGGCCGAGGTGCTCTACAGGGCGGTCAACGTGGCCGAGAACCGAGCGGTCCGCTACGAGGTATCTCCCCAGGACCTCCTGCGCATATTCAACGATATGGATGCTCGCGGCCTCCAGCTGGTCGCCATATACCATTCCCATCCACGGACGGAAGCCTATCCCTCGCCCACCGACAGGCAGTTAGCCTTCTATCCGGATGCCTACTACGTCATCGTCACTCTGAGGGACAGATCCAACCCGCGCCTTCGGGCCTTCCGCATTGTGGAGGGCAAGGTTAGCGAGGTCGACGTCAGTGTAGAGGGCTGACGGGCCGGAGCTGGAAGCTGGATACGGTTCAGCTCTAAACTCCGGGTGTGACCCCTAGGTTCTCCACCCCATTGTGCCGTTTTCACCCCTTGCTGGGTCCTGTGGACTTTCCGGTCGTTCGCCGCTGGGCCCACAGGGCGGCACCAATGAGGCCAGCGTTGTCCCCCAACTTCGCAAGTTCGATGGGTACATGGGCATAGCGTTCGTGCAGGGCTCTCCTGTGGATCTCAGCCCGGGCCGGCTCCAGGAGCAGATCGCCGGCAGCCATCACGCCTCCGCCCAGCACAACGACATCGGGATTGAGGACGTGCAGTAGGCTAACCAGGCCTACGCCCAGGTAGTAGCCTGCCCTGCGGAGGATGCCCATGGCGACAACATCGCCCTGTCGGGCTGCGGCCACCACGGTTTCGGCGGTGGCTGGGTATCCCTGTTCAGCCTCCAGCTTCGCTATGAGGGTTGGGACCCCTCGCTCGATGAAGGTGCGGGCGCGTTGGGCAATGGCCCTGCCGGAGGCCATGGCTTCGAGGCAACCGTGCCCGCCGCAGCCACAGCGGTCCCCATTTACGTCGACCACTATATGGCCCACCTCTCCGGCCATGCCTATATCGGCGCGGACCAGGTCGCCATTGGCGATTATGCCGCCCCCGATGCCGGTACTCACAGTCATGTAGAGCATGTGCCTTGTCCGGCGGCCGGCTCCGTATCGGTGCTCTGCCAAGGCGGCAGCATCGGCATCGTTTATCAGGAAGGCCTTCAGCCCCAGAGCATCCTCCAACGCCTCTGCGACGGGCTCCTCCTCGAATCCGGCCATGTTTGGTGCCCTGAAGATGAGGCCCCGCACCGGATCCAGGGGACCGGGGGCAGCCACGCCCATAGCGGCCACGGGTGTTGGGTTGGAGAGCACGAGCTCCCTGGCCACCCGCGCTATCCTCTGCACGACGGCCGCAGGACCTTCCCAGGCGCGCGTGGCTGTCGCGCTCCTTGCCAGGATCCTGTGCCCCTGGACTATGGCTACCCTTAGGTTGGTGGCGCCAAGGTCTACGGCCAGGAAGGCTGTCATGGCGATCTCAGGGGAGGAACCTGAACCTCAGGAGGGACAGCATGACGGTGAAAGCGTCCTTCCAGGTTATCTTCTTGCCCTCCCAGTACTCGCGGCCCGAATAGCTGATGGGCACCTCATAGATCCTGTAGCCCTGCCTGAGGATCTTGGCCGTGATCTCGGGGTCGATACCCCAACGGTTCGACTTGATGTCCAAGGACCTGGCTATGTCGGCCGTGAACATCTTGTAGCAGGTCTCCATATCCGTGAGGGTGCTGTCGAAGAGGATGTTGGTAAGCAACGTGAGGAACTTATTGCCCACGGCATGCCAGAAATACATGGCCTTGTGCTCACCCAGAAATCGCGAGCCGTAGACGGCCTTCGCCTTTCCCTCCAAGATCGGCCTGAGCATGCGCACCCAGTCTCGAGGATCGTACTCGAGGTCCGCATCCTGGATCACCACCACATCTCCCGAGATCATAGACAGCCCCGTGCGGACGGCCGCTCCCTTGCCCATGTTTCGGCTATGGTAGGCTATCTTGAGGTCCGGCTTGCCCTCCCACTGCTTCAGGATCTCCCTGGTACCATCGGTGGAAAAGTCGTCTACCACGATGATCTCTTTGGGGATCTCCACGGAGCGCACGTGGCCCAGGATCTCGGCAATGGTCTTCACTTCGTTGTAGACAGGCACGATGACCGACAACAAGAAGCCTTCGGGAAGGCGCAGCTCCACCTTGGAACCACCGTTACGAGCCGAACTTGGCAAGAGTATACCCTCTTCGGGCCAACAGGGCGGCTCCGACGGCTAGCCCCAGCAGGCACGCCACTGTGGCCGCGGTAGAGAGGGGCTCAGGGAGCCCTGCTTCATAGTATCGGCCGATCCTGAGCAGGGTTGCACCCCCGGAGAGCAGGTAGCGCGCATGGTCTACCAGTGGCGACATCCAGGGGTAAAAGATGTACAGCCACTCGCGCTGAGGGTCGTCCTGTACCACCGAGGCTATATACCTGTTGAAGTCCACCAGGACGCCGAGTAGCTGTACCCCTGTGCCCAGGACCGAGAGCGCCAGGCCAAAGGCCTTCACCCACAGGCTTTGCCATGGCACCGTTCCGAGGCCCAGCATCGCAAGGGGCACCACGGGCACCAGGAAGCGGGGTCCCCAGCACCAGCCGCCGTACCATGCCCACCATGCGGAATAGTAGAGCACCATTGCCAAGACTGCAGCTGTTATGAGGATGCCCTCGGGAGCAGCCCTGCGGATCAGCCTCGCCAAACCCCACGGCGCCAAGATCAGAGGGGGCGAATAGAGGAAGACACTCTTGCCTGAGCTGAAGAGGAGCCCGTAGAGCCCCGCCAGCAGTGGTGTCGAGAAGGTCTCGCCCGAGTACCCGTTGTCCAGCGGGTTGCCGAACCGCAGGTAGTTGTGCCAAAACACCAGGGCAGCCGCTGCGGCCAAGGGCATGCCCAACGCCGCCGGCTCCCACGGTCTTTGTAGGGCCCTGGGCTTCCAGGCCAGGAGAAGGTAGCCGAGGAACAGGGGCACCAGCACCAGGCCCGACGCCTTCACCATCACCATGTAGCCTAGGGCCGCCCCCGCCGTTGCCAGCCAAAGGGGCTTCCCGTTGAGCCGGTATAGAAGGCTGGCAAGCAGGGCGACCAGCAGGCAGAGGGTGAACAGCGGCTCGGAAAAGAAGACCCCGGAGTAGGGCCAGACGGAGGTAGCCAACCCGTAGATCACCGCAATCAGCAGGGCGGTGCCATGCGAAGCGAACATCAGGGTGCCGATCATGAACAGGAGGGCCACCGAGGCCGCCGATGCCACCACGTTGAGCTGTGCTACCATGAAATGCCCGAGGCCCATACCGTCGGCTCCTGGAAGGAGCTTGGCCAGGCCTCGTCCTGCCAGGTAGAAAGGCAATGCAGCCAGAGGCGTGCCAAGCCCGTACTTGCTGAAATACTGGCCGTCACGTCCCGGCACGATCTGAGGGAGCCCGGGATCCGGCCGCAGAGCCAGCCCCTTGCCGCTGCCCAGCGCAACGGTAGTCTGGAACATCACCTCCCCATCGCTGATAAGAAAGTCTCCTGAGTTGGTGAGGAAGTACAGGCATCCGAAGAACAGAAATAGCAAGAGGGCTGTACGGACTGGGTTCCCTTTCACTTCAGCGCCGATTATACAGCCACAGTCTGCCAATGATACCCCGTCGGGGGTGGCCAGGGCTCATCCGTGCCTGCTCGGCGGCCGTTTTCCCTAAGTGTGGGGTCGAAGGAGCAAGGCAGGTTCCGTAGGAACCCCATGGCCGCGAGCTGCTGGCCGGGCGTCAAGGGCCAGCCCTTGCATAGCTCTGAGGAGCCCGATGTTGCGCATCCACAGTACCGATGGGGCGGCACATCGCCGGCTTGAAAACGGGGCCACAGGCCAAGCTTCTGCCCAAGGTGTGCGCAACAATTGGGCTCTCGCACCGTATTCCACAGGGACGGCAGGTGGCGGATCTGGCGCCGTCCCTCGTTGCGGGCCACTGGCTCCACCTGTAGCTCATCGAAGTATTTGTCCAACACAGCCTGGCGTTCCTGGGCAAGAGGCAGGCTGCAGTAGTCTTCCTCTTCCCAAAGGGCCATGCCCGATTGCGCTTCCCAGCGCGCTCCCTCCAGGGATGCGGTGAGGGCACGGCCGAAGGGCCTTAAGCCGATGAAGCGGCCAGCGTCCAGCTCTCGTCGGAGCTCCCGGAGGAGATTCGGCTTCGGCCTGGCTCGTACAAGGTAGTAGGTCATGGACATCTGTCCCCCACAGGATTATACGGGGCCCCTACTATGGCTTGGTTGCCTTCTGAGGGCCTCGATCCACCTGCAATCCGGCTTGGCCTTCGCCTGGTGCAAGTGCCCGGCGGCCCCGCGCACATCGCGCAGGCTACGGCAGGGCTTTGAGGTCGACGCCGCGAATTGAAGGCGCCATGGTACGGCGGACCGCGTGTTAGCGCATGGCACCAGTCGATAGGCGCCGCATAGCGGTTTCAGCCATACCTAGGGGCCGGACGGAGGTTGTAGGCCCGGCGGAGCAGGTCTTCGGGTCCACACCCACAGGATTTCCCGTAGGTTCCCTGACGTCCAACGGGGCCTCGGAGAGATGCTCCGGGGATATCCCTCGGGCCGAACCGTGCGCCCCCCGGCCCGTTGGTGAGGGCTGACCTGAGGATCGGTCGCCATGAAGTGTTCGGTTGCCTACGGGGACGGACCTCGAGAGTAGGCCGTTACCGTGAGCTATCGGACCAGGCTGAGGCGAGGGACACGTGCAACGGCGATGCGCCGACGTGGCCAACCAGCCGGGGTGTGGAGGTCGGGTGGGGTGGGGCAGCTCCAACGCACGGGCTGCCAGAAAGCCGGCACTTCGGACCCTTCGGCACCCGGCGCCACAGGCTCCTCGGGGGCCCGTACAGGTCAGTTCAGCTGGCCTTTTGGGCTCGTGTCCTGAGGAGCGCGTAGCCTGGGACAACCCGTGCGCCGAGGCGGCCAGCCCGTGGGCCCGCAGAAGGCTATCGCCAGCTTGGGCAGGTGATACGCTTTGAAGCGAGGCCGGCTCGAAACGGACTTGGCACTCTGGACAGCAGCCTTGGGGCACACCTGGGCAAGGCCTCCCTACAGCCAGGTGGGCGGATGTGGCCATAGTCCACACAGCCGTGAGGAGGCTGTGGGCTACCCGTGGAGGCTCGAGCACGGTGACGGGACCGGAACGGTCCCTGCCGGCTGAGGCGAGATGGCGAAAGGGACTGCCCAACTGACTACAATCTCGGTCCCACGGCGATATGGAAATTGAAGTTCGTGTGGCCGATCACATTCCAGAGCCTCAGCCAGAGGGCCATGGCCATCTCTGTGCCCCTGGCGGTGGTGATGTCTCCCAGGTCGATGATGTTCTCCCTCTTCCAGCCGAACCACTGCAGGATCTCGGCGACAGTGGCCTTTGCCTGGGCGTCGTTGCCAGAGAGGAAGACGTTGTGTTCGCCTGGAACCAGGGAGGGGTTCACCATCACGGCGCAGTTCATGGTGTTGAGGGTCTTGACCACACGGGCGTCGGGGAATTCGCGCTGTATCTGCTCGGCCAACGAATCGGTGTTGCAGACCAACAGGCTGGGCGGCATCCCCGTGGAAAAGTCGAAGGGGTTGGCCACATCGATCAGTACCTTGCCCCTGAGGTGGTGTGCACCCGCCATGGTGAGGGCTTGGAGGGAGGCAGCTCCTGCCGTGCAGTTGAAGATCACCCCGCCGAAGCTGGCGGCCTCGGCAAAGGTGCCGTGGGAGGCGTTGGGCCCGGCCCTTCGGGCCCACTCGGCGGACCTGGGGTTGTCCGCCGTTCTCGACCCCATTTTCACCCGGTGCCCGAGCTCAACAAGCTTCGTGCCGAGGGTGGAGCCAACCACGCCGGTTCCAAGAATTCCGAAATCCACGGGTGCTCTCCTCTTGAGGTATGGCTACGGCAAGTATACAGCCCCAGGGATGTGATCCTTTACCACGGCAGCCGGCTGCAGGACGAAGCCGATTGTGTCAAATGCTGTCGCCTGGTCCCTGCACCCACGCTTTCGAGCTTTTACATCCGGGCGACGCGCCGTGTGTTCCCCGTACCCCCGCCTGCCAGACAAGCCCCCGTCCTGGGAAAGCAGTGCGCCATGCTGGCATGCTTCGTTGGTTTGGCAAGAAGCACTGGGGGAGAGGATCATCGGGAGGCCAGCAGGGCGGCGGGCCCGGGATAGCCAGTAAGGCGTTTCACAAGGTCATTGCACTCACTGGCTCAGGGTAAGTTAAGGTGCGGCCCGGGAAAGGGTATCATAACCCTTGGCGGCCTGCAGACGCTACCGACCTCGTGCCCGGATGCTGTGCATAAGGCGCAGGCAAAGATAGAGATGCTTCCCAGAGGCACCGTGCCTTGCGTCGGGTTACGGCGCCAAGCCCCATGGAGCAGGAACCAGAGGGAGTAGTTCGGCACCGAAGTAGCTCGTGTCGTCTCAGGCCTGGGTCGTCGCTGGACTGGGAAGGGAGGTAGCCCGGGGTCTACGCTCGGAGGTACGGTGGGACACCCCGCTTGCCTCCTGCTCCGCGGGCCTCTCGCGTGCCGGCTGTTGATGAGGCTGCGGTGCCATCTGCTCCGCTTGGAAGCAAGGGAGGCCAGGGCCATGTGCCATCGAAGGGGAAGGAGGCGCTTGGCTGCCCTTGTGGCACTGGGTTGGGCCGTTGCGTACATGGGCGCGCGGTAGCGAACTCCTGGCTGTGCGTCAGGGCTTTGCCAGTTTTGGGGCCCGCCTTGTCGGATAGCATTGATGACTACGGCCGGCCGGGTTTCCTAGCAGGGCTGTGCCGAAGGGTTCCCAGCTTGGAGTGCCATCCCTCCCTGATAGGTGGATCGCCTTGACGTTGCACGGCATCGGGTTGATAATACTTGCCCTGGACTGTATCATGTTATATGTTTCTCCTCATCCTCACAGTTCAGGAACGGCCGTTTAGGGCGACGTCGGTAGGGTGCAGCATTGGTCGGGCAGATACTGCTTAACGCCCTGCTCTTGGGTGGTGTTTATGCCATGATAGGCATCGGGTTTTCTCTGGTGTGGGGCGTGATGAACGTGATCAATCTGGCCCACGGTGCCTTCATAGTCCTGGGGGCATACGCGACCTATTGGCTTTTCACCCTCCTTGGGGTGGATCCCTTCCTGTCGGTCCCGGTGTCGATGGCCGCGCTGTTCGCCATCGCGTATCCCCTTCAGAGGTTCCTGATAAACCTGGTGGTCAGGACTGGCGTCTTCATGACCCTCATCCTGACTTTCGGCCTACAGCTCCTCATCGTCAACTTCCTGCTGGTAGCCTTTAAGGCGGACTTCCGTTCGGTCACTCCTGCCTATGCCGGGTCTGGCATCGAGGTTGCTGGGCTCGTGATCCCGTATGTGAGGCTGGCCATCTTTGCCACCGCGGTGGTGGTCACAGCGCTCCTGTTTCTTTTCATGAACAATACGCGGACGGGCAGTGCCATCAGGGCTACGGCGCTGAACCGCACGGCTGCCCAGATCGTCGGTGTAAACATCGGACACGTCTACGCGCTCACCTTCGGTATCAGCGCAGCTCTGGCGGGCGCGGCTGGCTCGCTTATCAGCACCATATACAGCTTCTCGCCCTCCCTTCAGGGGTCCCTTCTGGGCAAGGCGTTCATTATCTCCGTCCTGGGAGGGCTGGGCAGCCCCGTGGGGGCCATAATTGGAGGCCTGGTGCTGGCACTGGCAGAAGCCCTGGGCGGAGCCGTGCTTGGGACCAGCTACCAGGATGCCTTGGGCTTTCTGATACTGGTGCTCGTTCTCATCCTGAGGCCCGAGGGGATAGCTGGAAAACGGTTCTTCGCGGAAGTGAAATGAGCACGGTTGAGGCACTTCCAAAGCAGGCCCAACGGCCGGCGGTCGTAGTGTGGGTCCTTATGGGCTTGGCCGTGGTAGCCCTACTTGTTCTCCCTGTGGTGGCCAGCGGGTATCCGGTTCGGCTGGCAACCATCGTACTGATGTATGCGGCCTTGGCCCAGGCCCTAAACATTATCGCGGGCTTCGCTGGTTACGCGGCTTTTGGAAACATAGTGTTCTTCGGGCTGGGAGCGTACGGAGCTGGCGTCGGGATGGTGAAGGCGGGCCTGCCTTTCCACGTGGCCGCTCTGCTCACGGCTGTAGCGGCCGCCCTCTATGCGGCCGCGGTGGGTCTTCCGGTTCTGAGGCTGAGGGGACACTACTTTGCCATCGCGTCCCTGGGCGTCAACGAGGCTACGCGCGAGCTGGTGATCAACTGGTCGGATCTGACCGGCGGCGGCAAGGGGCTTGCCCTGCCTATCCTCAACCTAGGGGATGTCGCCGTTACCTTCGCCTTCTTTTATTACCATATGCTAGCCCTGGCCGTCCTTGCCCTGGCTGTGACGTGGCTGGTGCGTAGGAGTCGCTTCGGCTATGCCCTGAGGACCATAAGGGCCGACGAGGAGGCGGCCGCAGTGGTGGGCGTCAACACCACCCTATACAAGATATTGGCCTGGAGCCTCAGCGCATTCCTGTCTTCGTTGGTCGGGTCGGTCTACGCCTACTGGCACACCTTCATCGAGGCGCCGGATGTCTTCGACGTTGTCATCGTTGTGGAGCTCTTCGTCATGATGCTCCTGGGTGGAGCTGGCACGGTCTTTGGGCCCACGTTGGGGGCTGTACTGGTAAAGGCGCTCTCGGAGTTCGCCTGGAGCAGCTTCCTGGAGTACCACCTGGCCGTGCTAGGCATACTGATCATACTGATAGTGGTGTTCCTGCCCAGAGGCCTCCTGGCTCTGCCCAAGTTCGGTCCCGACTGGCAGTACATACGTCGGGTTATCGTGACGGGGAGGTTGTAGCTTGGCGCTTTTGAGCATAAAGGGAGTGACCCTCCGCTTCGGCGGCCTGGTGGCCGTGGACCACGTAAGCTTCGATGTGGAGCGCCAGCAGATAGTCGGCCTCATAGGGCCGAACGGTGCGGGGAAGACCACGCTTTTGAACATAATTAGCGGCGTCTACAGGCCGTTGGAGGGGGAGATCTGGTTCAACGGGCGGCGCATCGACGGCCTGCCTCCCCACCGCATCGCGAAGCTGGGCATCGGGCGAACCTTCCAGATAGTCAAACCCTTCTCGGGGATGACCGTCCGCGAAAACGTGGCCGTAGGGGCCCTCTTTGGGAGGGGAGGATCCCAGTTGGGAGCTGCCGGAGCCCTGGCATTGGCCGATGAGATTCTGGTCCGCCTGGGGATGGGTGCCAAAGCACACAGGGATACTGATGAGCTTACCGTGGCCGACAGGAAGCTGCTGGAGCTGGCCAGGGCCCTGGCCATGAAGCCCGAGCTGGTGCTGCTGGACGAGATCATGGCCGGGCTTCATCCCGCTGAGATAGACAGGGTCATGGCAGCGATCCTCGACCTGAGATCTCAGGGGCTCACCTTTCTCATCATCGAGCACGTCATGCGGGCCATCATGGGCATATCCGACAAGGTGGTGGTCCTGCACCACGGGGCCCGCATCGCCGAGGGCACGCCTGAGGAGGTAACTCGGGACCAACGGGTAGTGGAGGCATACCTTGGCAAACGCTACGTCCAGCGGCGGACCATCGAGCCCGGCCGCTCCTGAGCTGCTGACGGCCAACCACCTCGACGTGGCCTACGGCATCGTGCAGGTGCTGTGGGACGTTTCCCTGTCGGTGGGGCACCGCGAGGTCATCGCGCTGGTGGGCTCCAACGGCGCGGGCAAGACAACCCTTCTGAGGACCCTCAGCGGACTGCTTACACCCCTGCGAGGGACCATCCTATGGGAAGGGCAAGATATCACCCACCTGCCGCCCGAGGAACGTGTAAGCCTGGGGATAGCCATGGTGCCCGAGGGCCGTCAGCTCTTTCCAGGGCTAACCGTCGAGGAGAACCTGCTCATGGGGGCCTACAGGCGAAACGATCGGGCGGGTATCCGCCAGGATCTGGAATGGGTCTACTCGCTGTTCCCGCGCCTCAAAGAGCGCAGAGGCCAGCTGGCCGGCACCCTAAGCGGTGGCGAGCAACAGATGGTGGCCATCGGTCGCGGCCTCATGGCCTCCCCCAGACTGCTCATGATCGACGAGATGTCCCTGGGACTGGCACCTCTGGTGGTGGATGAACTCATCGAGGTGGTGATGCAGATAAAGTCCCAGGGCAAGCTATCCCTGCTCATGGTTGAGCAAGACGTGGAAGTGGCGCTGGGCATAGCCGACAGGGGCTACGTGATCGAGACTGGGCACATCGTCCTCAGCGGGCTTGCGCAAGAGCTCTTGGCCAACGAATTGGTTCGCAAGTCGTACCTGGGTGTGTGACGGAAGCTTTGGAAGATCAAAGAGGAGGTGCAGTTACATGAAAAAACCTTGGCTCGTACCGTTGATAGCCGCCGCGACTCTGCTCCTAGCAAGCTGTGCGCCAGCTGCCCAGCCCACGCCCACCGCCGGCCCTACCCCCAGCGCTGGCCAACCTTCCCCACAGGCAACGCCTGCACCTAAAGTGCTGAAGGTTGGCGCAGCCGTTTCTCTGACCGGGCGCCTAGCCCGCGAGGGGAAGATGGTGAAGGACGGTTACGACTACTGGATGGAGTTCGTCAACCAGAAGGGCGGGATCAAAATAGGCAACGATGTCTACAAGATAGAGATCAAATATTACGATGATGAGAGCGATGCCCAGACGGGCGCAAGGCTGACCGAGAAGCTTATCACCGAGGACGGCATCAAGCTCCTGCTCGGACCGTACAGCAGCGGCATAACTCAGGCAACGGCTGCCATCGCTGAAAAGTACGGTGCCCTCACTGTGGCGTCGGAAGCAAACGCTGATTCCCTCTACGAGCGCGGCTACAAGATGATCGTGTCCGTGCTGCCTCCAGCCAGCAAGTACCTGTACGCTGTCCTGGAGATGGGTACCCACCTTCAGCCCAAGCCCGCCACCGTGGCCATAGTCTCAGCGGACGACCTGTTCCCCCTTGTGGCCTGTGACGGCGCTAAGGCCTCGGCCGAGAAGTTCGGCTATCAGGTGGTCTCGTACGATAAGTTCCCCAAGGACGCCAAGGACCTCTCCACCATCCTGACGAAGCTGCGCACCAACACCCCGGATGTGGTACTCGAGTGCGGGTACTTTGAGACAGCCGTCCTGATGACCAAGCAGAGCAAGGACCTGAAGGTCAGCCCCAAGATCATGGCCTTCACCGTGGGTCCTGAGATACCGGACTTTGCTAAGAGCCTTGGCAAGGACGCTGAGTACATGTATGGCAATGCCTGGTGGCTGCCCAGCATGGCCTGGAGCGGTCCGGTCTTTGGCTCCGCCCAAGAGTTTGCTGCCGGCTTCCAGAAGCGCTTCGGCTACGAGCCCGGCTACCATGCCGCCAGCGGGACGGCCGCAGGGCTCTTGCTGCAGCTGGCCATGGAAAAGGCCGGCTCCACGGATCCTGTGAAGGTGCGCGAGGCCTTCGCCACCCTCGACGTGGAGACGTTCTGGGGGCCGATAGCTTGGGATGCCAATGGAAAGAACATAAAGGGCAGCAGCGGCGTGGTGCAGATCCAGAACGGCAAGATCACCGTCGTCTGGCCCGAAAAGATCCAGCAAGCCAAGCCCGTATATCCGATGCCGGCCTGGGAGACCAGGTAAGCGGCAGGCGAGCGCAGGGCCCTCCCCCGGGGGAGGGCCCTGCGCTTTTGGCCCGCACTGGCAACAGGGCGACGGGAAACTTATACATGGCGATGCCGCTACGGAGCGGCCCTTGTGAGGATCTCCTCTACGGGCTCACCTGTCCGCTGGCTGATATGGGCGGCGATATGCTCCATGCGCGTACGATGCCATTTCACAAGCTCTTCCCACCTATCGATCTGACGCCGCACCCTCTCGGCAGCCGCGAATTGGTTCCTGCTCATCTTCCGTGACTCTTTCCTGCTGGCCTCAGCCAACATACGCCGCAGACGTCTTATGGCATCCCTGTGACGATAGAGATCCCTCTCGAGGTTAGGCAACGACCTCTCTGCCTGTACCATGGTCGGACTCCTGACAAGGCCGCTTCCTTCCATTATAGTGCTCGGTGTCAGGGGGACCGCGACTATGCTTAGCTTGGGAACGAATGCAGGACATCGCTAAGCCGGCACGCCACAAGCCGAGTCATCCTATAGCGCAGCAGGCTAAGCAGACCACTTCTTAGCATGCCATCGCAGAGGCGTGGGCGGGGCCAAGGGAGAGAATGTTTGGCGCAGTAAGGCACTGGACGCCTAACTGCGCCCCTTGCGTGCCGTTTAGCTAAAGGCCAACTTAGCGGACACCCTATAGGGGGCTGTGCGTTAGCCTGCCCTAGCGGCTCCAACCTGGGGAGTGGGACGTGACTTCACAACAGACTGCTGGGTTGTGAGGGGCGCGTCCTCTCGGTTTTACAGGTCTTGGATGGGCCAGCCGATCGCTCAGGACCACTGGTGGAGCTGGGCCCTTCTATCGGGAAGATCTTGGCTTGGGTGCATTTGGTATAATGTAGAGAACGGACCGACCAGTCGGTTTTATCGAAAGGTGGCTGCTTCGGGCTCTCCTCGGGATCCGGCCAGGACGCGTCAGCGAATCCTTCAGGCTGCCCTGAGCGCGTTCTCACAGAAGGGGTACCATGATACGGCCGTGGACGATATCGTGGAACGTTCCGGCACGTCCAAGGGTGCCTTCTACTTCCATTTTCCGAACAAACAGTCGGTCTTCCTCTCAGTCATGGACGAGGCGGGAGAGCTGCTGCTCGACAAGATACGGCGCGCGGTGGCGGGCTACGGCGACCCGGTGGAGAAGGTAGATGCCGCCCTTCGCGCGGTCGTCGAAGCCTTCTCCGAGCACCGACGGCTGGCTCGTCTCCTCTTGGTTGAGACGTCGGGGCTAGGCAAGATCTTCGATCAGAAGGTCTTTGCCATCCACCGCAAGTTCGCCGACATGATACGCCAGCACTTGGATCAGGCTGTGGAGCTGGGCATGATACCGCCCATGGACACGGAGCTGGTGGCCTATCTATGGCTCGGCGCCGCCCTCGAGCTGGTGGTGAGGTGGCTGCACACCGGCCAACCCCGGGACCTGTCCTCCGCCGTCCCAATACTCCGCTCGACCTTCCTTAGAAGCGTGGGGATAGATGGATGAGGAGGGCCGGCCCGCCCTTTTTGGACTTGAGGAGCTTTCTCAGTTATCTCGAGGTCCAAGGGGAACTGCGTCGGGTGAGCGTGGAGGTCGATCCTTTCCTGGAGATTGCAGCCATCGCCCGGCGAGCAGTCGCTATGGACATGCCGGCCATCCTGTTCGAGAAGGTGAGGGGGTCGCGCCTGCCGGTGGTCGTGAACCTCCTGGCCAGCCACAGGCGCGTGGAGCTGGCCCTCGGGAGGGATCCGGCCTCCCTCGGGGAGATGCTCCTGGACATGGCCCAGGACTTGCTCTCGACCTCGGCAGCCGCTCTGTGGCGCCACCGTGGCAGCCTTCGGCGTCTGGCCTGCATGCGGCTGCGAAACATCGCGGCGCCCCTCTTCCAGCCCAGGCTTGGCGTGGATCTGCATTCCCTGCCCGTCCTCCAGTGCTGGCCCCAGGACGCCGGTCCTTTCATCACATTGCCCTTGGTGGTCACGAAAAGTCCCACCTCTGGAACCCTCAATGTCGGCATATACCGCATGCAAGTTTTCGATGCGCAGACCACAGGCATGCACTGGCAACTCCACAAGGGGGGTGGCTTCCACTACTGGGAGGCTGAGGCCAGGCAGGAGCCGTTGCCCGTGGCTGTGGCCATTGGCACAGACCCAGCCACCCTGCTGGCGGCCGTCGCGCCTCTTCCCGAAGGCCTCAGCGAGCTGGCCGTGGCCGGGTTGCTACGAGGAGCGCCTACGCCCGTCTGGAGGTCGCCGCAGGTCGGCCTGCCCATACCTGCCACCGCTGAGATTGTGCTTGATGGCATCTCGCCGCCAAACCAACGTCGCGTGGAGGGACCCTTCGGCGACCACTTCGGCCACTATTCCACATCTTCGCCCTTCCCTGTCTTCCAGGTTGAGGCGATGTACTTCAGGCCTGGGGCCGTGTACCTCGCCTCGGTGGTTGGCAAGCCCCCTCAGGAAGACCGATACCTGGGAGAGGCTGTGCAGGTCCTCTTCAACCCCCTGGTAAGGCTCTTCCATCCCGAAGTGCGCGGCCTGTGGGCCTACTACGAGGCTGGGTTCCACAACCTGCTGGTGGTCTCGGTGGAGAGCCGCTACCCGAAGGAGGCGCTCAAGACGGCCTTGGGGCTGATGGGCTTTGGCCAGCTCGCCCTTACGAAGGTGGTGGTTCTGGTGGATGGCCAGGTCAACCCCAGGGACTGGCCCTCCGTACTGAGGGCCATCGAGGAGAACTTCGATCCCGCCCTGGACTTCCACTTGATTGCACCTACCTCCCTCGATACGCTGGATTTCACAGGACCCTCCCTGCACTGGGGCAGTCGACTGGTTATCGACGCTACCTCTCCACCGAGGGGACTGTGGTCGGTGCCCCCGCCCGACCAGGAGGCGCCGTCGGGCGACACGGCGTGGCTTGTTCCGTTCCTGGAAGAGATGGAGGAGTACCGTATCTTTGGCAGATCCCTGCTGGTCTTTAAGCCGCGGGGCGAGGCGCGACCGCTCCTCCAGACCATGGTGGACAGGGCCGGATCGTCCTTCCCCAGGCTGCTGGTGGCCGTCAGCCGCGATGTGGACCTTCATAACCAGGTCGAGCTTCTCTGGGGCATATTCACCCGCTTCGACCCCGCTAGAGACATCCTGGCGGTGAGCCATCGAGGCTCCACCGTGACGCCCGTGCTGCGCGGCCCCTTGGCCATCGACGCCTCCTGGAAGCCAGGCTACCCCGCCCCCGTGGAAGGCGATCCGACGGTGGAGGAGACCGTATCCCGACGGTGGGAGGAGTACTGGCGTTGAAGCTGAACCTGCTCCTGGAGGCCATAAAGTTCGAGCACACCGTCTTCGCTCTTCCCTTTGCCTATCTAGGAACCTTCCTTGCGGCCAACGGCAGGCCGGCGCTCTGGCAGGTAGTGTGGGTAACCCTAGCGATGATCGGGGCCCGCACCGCGGCCATGGCGGCCAATCGGCTGATCGATCGGTACATCGATGCCGCCAACCCTCGGACCTCCAACAGGGCACTGCCAAGGGGCCTTTTACGGCCTGCACACATGGCCGCCCTCATGGTGGCCGGCTCTGGCCTGCTTATCGTTTCCGCGGCCATGTTGAATCCCATATGCCTTTATCTCTCCCCTGTGGCCCTGGCCCTCGTGACCCTGTATCCCTATACGAAGCGGTTCACCTGGCTTTCCCACCTGTTCCTGGGGTTGGCCGACGGCGCTGCACCCATGGGGGGGTGGCTGGCGGTGAGACCAAGCCTGGACCTGCCTGCAGTTCTGCTCAGCCTGGCCGTGGCCCTGTGGGTAGGGGGGTTCGACCTCATCTACGCCTGTCAGGACGTGGAGTTCGACCGGGCCTACGGCCTGCACAGCCTTCCAGCCAGGTTTGGGGTAGCCGCTGCCCTCTGGGTGTCGGCCCTGTCCCACGGTGCAACCGTGGCTCTCCTGGCCGCGGTGGGCCTCCTGTTGGACCGCGGAGCGATCTACTGGGCAGGCCTGTTGGCAGCTGCAGTGCTCATGGTCTATGAGCATTCCATAGTGTCGCCCAAGGACCTTTCGAGGGTTGACGTCGCCTTCTTCAATGTGAACGGGTACATATCCCTTATCGTTGGCGCAGCTACTTTGGCGGACCTTCAGCTGACCTTACGACCGATGTGAGGAGGTGCCACTTGAACGAGGTTCCACTGCCGCCGGACCTCGAGGTCTTGGCCGATCTTGATCGCGAACTGATGGAGTGGGTCCTGCGCGTAAGGCAGAAGGCCCTATATACTGACGGCGCTTTGCCCTCCAACGTCAAGCTTCTCATGGCTGCCCTCCTGGACGCCGCCGCTGGCCACCACGGAGGGGCTTCGATCCTGATTCGCAGGGCGATGGGAAGGGGTGCTACCCCCCAACAGGTGGCCGAGGCCCTGGGGGTCCTGTATTCGGTGAGCGGACTGAGGCCTCTCCTCGTCGGCCTCAGGGCCTACAAAGAAGCTTCGGAGGTGAAGGAACCATGAGACACCGAGCGCCGATACTTCTGGTCGCAGCGAGCCTTGCCCTCTCACTAACACTTGCCTGCGGGATGCCCTCGGCTCCGGGAGGCGGAGTGATGACCATCGGGGCCATAGCCCCCCTCACCGGGTCTAGCGGGACCATGGGGTCTGGCGCCAAAATGGGCGCCAATCTCGCCGCTAAGGAGATCAATTCCTCCGGCGGCATCCTGGGCAGGCGCCTCGAGATAGTGTTTCGCGACGATGAGGGCAACAGCAGCAAGGCCGTGCAGGTGGCCCAGGAGCTGATAAACAACCTCCGGGTGAGGGCTATCCTCGGCCCCATCAACACTCCCAACGCCCTGGCGATTGCGCCCATACTGAACGATGCAAAGGTTATCAACCTCACGCTGAGCACCGGAACGGCAACGGTGGACCCCGTGAAGTTTCCCTATATCTTCAGGGCTCAGTACTACGCCAAGCAGGAAGCCGAGACGATGCTCAAGTACTTTGTGGACGTCAAGGGTTTCTCCAAACTCGCAATACTGGCAGATTCCACAGGCTATGGTCAGGGAGGTGTGGCCGAGCTTACGATGCAGCTGAAGGCCAGAGGCCTGACCCCCGTGGCCGTCGAGAGTTACAATCCCGGCGACACCGACCTGACAGGCCAGGTAGCCCGCATTGTGAACGCAGGAGCCCAGGGAATCCTGGCTTGGGGCTTGGGGCACGACCTGGCCCAGGCCGCCAAGGCCCTGACCCGTTTGGGTTCGAAGGTCCCCATGATCGGGGCCTCGGGGATCACCATGGTCGGCTTCCGAACTCTGGGGGGCGAGGCCGCCAAGGACCACTACGGGGTCTATGTGCGGCGCTTCACCTTTGTCAGCGGCGGTTCCAAGGACTCCAAGGCGGCGGAGTTTGTAGCCAAGCTCGACCAGGAGTACGGCACCTCCTGGGATGCCCAGACGGTGGTGAGTGCTCCTTGGTACGAGATGGTGTATCTGTACGCCGAGGCGGTGAAGAGGGCCGGCACCGACGATCCGGCCAAGGTGAAGCAGGAGCTGGAGAGGATGCGGGACTTCCCATCCAGGGGCATCTACACCACTTACTCCTTCTCTCCGGACAACCACAACGGCTTCAACGGGGCTGATCTGACGGTGGTGTACGCAGCCCGTGAGAAGCACGGCTTCTACGAGCGGCCTCAAGACGCGCCCTAGCCGGGCCCCGAGACGCCCATGGTGTGGCAGCTGCTAGTATCAGGTCTGGCGGTAGGGAGCATATATGCGCTGGTGGCCGTGGGCTACAGCCTTACCTTCCTTCCCACGCGCATCGTCAATTTTGCCCAGGGCGATCTGGTTGTCCTGGGGTCCCTGGTAAGCTACTCGGCGATAGTGGCGCTGGGCCTGCCCCTTCCGGCCGCGATAATGGCGGCCATGGCCGCCGGCGGGGCGGCTTCGGTAGTGTCCGAAAGGCTTGCCGTACGGCGGTTCCTTCAGAACCCAGAGCTTGCTGGGTGGGTAGTGAGCACTTTAGGCCTGGGGCTTGCCTTGCGCTACAGCTCCGTTGCCCTCTGGGGCAAATCGCCCGTCGCCTTCCCGGACCCTACAGCCGGCGCCCGCATCGAGCTGCCAGGCACCGGAATCTACGTCAGCGAGCTCCTGGCCATAGCAGCAGGCCTAGCCATCGCGCTGTCGCTGAACCTGATCCTTATGCGTACCAGGTTCGGAAGGGCCCTGCGCTGTATCGCGCTAGATGCCCAGGCCACCGCCCTCATGGGCGTCCCGGTATCCAGATCGGTGGTCGTGGCCTTCGCCCTCAGCGGAGGGGTCACCGGCCTGGCTGGCTTTTTAGTAGCGCCCCTCATCAACGTGAGCCCCGAAATGGGTGCCTTGCTGGGGCTCAAGGGCTTCGCCGCGGCGGCGCTTGGCGGTATGACCAACCCCCTGGGTGCTGTGGCGGGCGGGTTCCTGCTGGGGGTAAGCGAGGTCCTCTTCGCTGGCCTGCTCTGGCCTGGATTTCACGATGTATTCGCCTTCCTGGTGCTTATAGCTGTGCTATTGGTGAGGCCGAAAGGGCTTACAGCAGGAAACGTTGCTGAGCGCAGGGTGTGAGCCGTGCGGGCCGTGGCAGGAGCTGCGGGGCTGGTGCTCTTGGCCCTCCCGTGGATCGTCGATAACCCCTTTCTCCTTCTGATCTTGGAGGCTGCGGCCATTGCCTACATCGCGGTCTTAGGGCTAAACCTCGTGATGGGGCTGGGAGGCCAGGTATCCCTCGGCCATGCGGCCCTCATGGGCATGGGTGCCTACGCTACTGCCCTGCTGAGCACCCGCATCGGCATTCCTTTTCCCCTGGACCTTTTGGCCGCTGGGGCCATCTCCGGTGCCGCCGGTGTCCTCCTGGGCATACCGGCCCTGCGTCTCAGCGGGGCGTACCTGGCCATGGCTACCGTGGGGTTCAACCTGGTCTGGCAGAAGCTGGCCCTAAACTGGATCTCCCTCACGGGGGGTGCAGATGGCATCCCAGGCATTCCGTTCCCAGCCCTGGGCCCGGTGGCGGTAGACCTCCGCCTCTACTGGTACACGATAGTGATCACTGCGATGGTGCTTCTCTGGATGGCTGGAAACTTCTCCAAGTCGCGGTTCGGCCGAGCTCTCCTAGCCCTCAAGCATGACGAGACCATGGCGGCCAGCATGGGGGTAAACATCTTCAAGGCCAAGCTGCTCACCTTCTCCATGAGCGCCGTGTATGCGGGCCTGGCGGGAAGCCTTTTGGCCCGTTTGAACCACCACGTGAGCCCCAGCGCCTTCGGCCTCGATACTTCGCTGGAGCTGACCCTCATGGCGGTGCTGGCTGGCCCTACCAGCTTGTTATGGCCTGCCGCCACAGCCCTCTTCATCACCGCCCTGCCCCATCTACCCTTGGTGCAGGAACTCCAAGACTACAGGCTTCTTGCCTACGGGCTGATACTGCTGGCCTCGGTAACCCTCTTCCCCAAGGGCCTTCAAGGCCTTGCCCGTACTCGGAAGGGGGCTCTATTCCCGACACGTGCCGTCCACCAGGCCGTCAGGCCGGCGAACCTCAGTGCCACAGGTTTGAGCAAGCGCTTCGGAGGTATCAGGGCCCTGGACGGCGTAAGCCTCGGTCTGGAATCAGGCACCATTACAGGGCTCATAGGCCCCAACGGCTCCGGAAAGACCACGTTGGTCAACCTCGTCAGCGGCCTGCTCACCCCAGAAGCCGGCCGCATCACCCTTGACGGCGAAGATATAACCCACGTGCCGGCCCACAGGCGTGCCGAACTGGGTCTGCTGAGGACCTTCCAGACCCCGAGGCTGGTATCGGAGCTCACGGTGCTCCAAAACATCATGCTGGGCTGTCACGCCAGGATGCGAGCACCCGCCTGGAGCATACTTCTCGGCACCAGACGGGCCAGGGACGAAGAAGATCTCGCGCTTGCCGTTGCCCTAGCTTCTGCCCAGCAAGTAGGGCTGCCTCCAGACCGCCTTTTGCAGGGGGTGGACGGGCTCAGCCAGCGGGAGGTGCGCCTGCTGGAACTGGCTCGAGCCGTTGCTGGTCAACCCTCCGTACTGCTTTTGGACGAGCCCACAGCTGGCCTCAGCCCTCAGGAGGCCGCGCAGGTGGCCGAGCTTCTGAGCCTGTGGCGTCAAAGCAAGGCTGCTATCCTCCTCATCGAGCACCGAATGGACATAGTTATGAACACCTGTGACAGGGTCGTAGTGCTTCACGAAGGCCAGGTGATAGCAGAGGGCGAGCCGGCCGACGTGAGCCGTTCGGCCAGGGTTGTTGCCGCATACATGGGCGACGACAGGATGGACTGAATCTTCCACGAGCTGTGTCCAGGGTCCCCGTCGTATAATGGTGTCGGAGGAGACCCTGTGGATCCTGAGGCCCTAGGATTTCCCCTGTTCCTGGCGTTCACCTTCGCGTTCGCTGCCTGGTTCGGCGTCGGGTCGTACATCAACAGACAGCGCATCGGGAAGGTGGCCAACTGGGTCCGCGATGGGGTCCGGCCCTTTGCGGGGCGCGCCACTATCCGCACCATCGGAACGAACGCCTTCACCATATCGGTGGAGGACAGCAAGCCGCCGTTCAGGGAACTGCACGTCACCGTACTCCTCGAGAGCAGGGAGATGCCTTTCGTGTGGCTCTGGAACCGCATCCGAAAGCATGCTGACCTCATCTACTTTAGGGCGGATCTGCATAAGACGCCGTACAGGTCCCTGGAGATCTATCTCGACACCAGCGTCTTAGCACCCGACAGCCGACGGGCCATAAGGGACCGTGGTATCCCTGCTCAGCCTCTGGAGGGCACCAACCTCATGTGCGGGATAGCTGGCCGTGAGGCGGAGGAGTTGGCCGGAAGACTGCTCTCGCTGTTGTCCCAAGATGTAGCCTATCTCGAGCGTCTGTCGGTAAGTCGAATGTCGCCCCATCTGGCCCTGGGGCTCAAGCTTGGGCCCTACTTTCCGGGCCAGCCCGTCAATCTCTTTCAGAAGGTTGTCCGCGTGGCTGCGGCCGTAACTGCCCGAACCGAGGAAGCATAAGGGGCATGCCCAGCGGGCATGCCCCAAGTTTGGCCGAAACCTAACGCGCGAAGAGCAGCTCCGAGGCTCGGCCGAGCATGTCGAGGCCCCTGATCTCCGTCTCCAGCAGTGGAAGGATGCCCCTGACCATGCCGTCGAACTTTTCCCAGATCACCTCCATGTACTCGTCCTGCATGGCGATCCGGTTCTTGACAAAATCGGGGGCATCCTCTCCAACCTTCTCTTGATCGATAACCATGTTCACAACGACGCCACCTATCGGGATCCCAAAGTCATGGAACCAGCTGATGAAGCGGGTTATTACTGCTATGGGAAGGGCCTCGGGCAAGGTCACAAAGAAGAAGGCCGTTTTCTCCTCGTCGGTCAGCAGCTTTCGACCGTGCTCCATCCTGTCCTTGAAGCTCAGCAGGTAGTCCATGAGGGGGTCCTCCTCCTTCTGCTTTCGGAAGGAGAGCATCTCCCTCAGGCTGCGCGCCTCCTGGCGTGACTTTATCATCTTGTTGACCCAGAGCGAGTACACCTTCGACATCCCCAAGAGCCGGCGCGCATTGGCTGTGGGTGCCGTGTCGAAGACGTAGGCATCGTACTCGTCGGCGAACATCAGGTCTATCATGTTTTCGAACATTGCCGACTCTTCGAAGGCCGGGTTCATGGTAGCCGATTCCACGAACTCGTCGGCCTTGGTGCTGATCTCAGCGTATTTCAGGAACCAGCGGATCTTCTCCTTGATGTCCTGCTTCGAGCGCTCAATGGTGTCCTTCGTGTCTATCTCGTAGGCCCACAGGTTGGAAACTCCCGCCACCGGGGTGTGGGCGCCGAAGACGTTCTGACCCAAGAGGCCGGAAAGGCTGTGGACCGGGTTGGTGGAGGCCAGGATGGTTCGCTTTCCCATCTTGGCTAGCTGCAGGGCCGTGATGCCGGCCATGACGGTCTTCCCGACCCCGCCTTTGCCTCCGAAAAAGAGGTACTTTAGCTTGGTGTGCCCCTGCAGATAATCTTTGAAGGAAACTTCGATCTTCCTTGTAGCCTCTGTAACCATTGTCCTGCCTCAGTCCCCGAACATTATCTCGGCCATTCTCTGTATCATGGGCAGACCCGTGACGTCGCGCTCCAGCTCCGGCACGTAGGTCAGCACCCTGTCGCCGAAGGTATCCCTGATCTTCTGAAGGTACTTGCTCTGCATGTTGATGCGGTTGCGGAGGTACTCCGGTATCTGCTCGCCCAACAGCTGGGCGGGGATCACTCTGTTGACTATGTAACCAGCTATGGGCACGTCGTATCTTGAGAAGAGCTCTGCTGCCTTCACCGTGTCTATGAGGATCATCTCCTCGGGCACAAGCACAAAGAAGAAGGCCGTCTTTTCCCTATCCGTCAGGATCCGGGAGGAGGTACTGATGCGGCCCCTAATGTACTGGAGCTCGTTGAGGATGAGGTCCTCCTCCAGGGTTTTCTGCCGGCGCATTACCGACGCCACCTTCTCGTATTCCCGCATCTCCTCCCTGAGCTTGGTGATGCGGCCTATCCACTCGTCGTAGATCTTGGCCATGCTGAGGTAATAGAGGGCATGGCCCAGGGGAACGAGGTCGTAGATATAGTAGTCGTACTGGCCCTGCACCACGATGTCCACGACGGCATCGAAGATGGCGCTCTCCTCCATGGCCGGTTCGGCGGAGGCCGCCTGGATGTAGTTCTCGATCTCCTCGGGGACCTGGTCGAAACCGTACATATCCAAGATCTTTTGCCGGATCTCGTCCTGATAGTCCTTTATGCGCCTGTCGGCATCTATCTCCTGGGCCCAGAGGTTGGGCATTATCTGAACCGGCCCCTTGCCGAAAATGTCCTGCTGGAATATGTCCGACAGGCTGGCCTGAGGATCCACTGAGAAGACCAGCACCTTATATCCCTGTTTTGCAAGCCAGTAGGCCGTGGCGGCCGAGAAGGTGGTCTTCCCCAGACCGCCCTTCCCGCCGTACATTATGTACCTTCTCTCGGGGTGAGCTTCGAAGACCTCTCGCAGTGACATCAGTTTCTCCTAGGAAATGGCGTCCGTCAGGTCTTTCTCGCGCAGCATGCGGCGCTTCCATGTGGATATCTGAGGCACGACGTAGGGCATGAGCCTCAGGGAGTAGTAGGGCGGCAGTATGGGCACCCCTAGGAGATCTCCCATGGTGATCAGTATGAAGAGATGCTCCATGCTGGCCCTGGTGCGTATGGCGTACCTGGTCATGTCGTGGGAGGCCATTCCATAAACGATCTCCGTTATGGTACGAAACAGCCCCTTGAGCCCCCCTTCCTTGCTGGCAACCGGCTCGCCCATCGATAGTACCTCCTCGTATTACATCTCTATAAGGTCTAGCTCCTCGCTCTCCAGGACATCCTTCTCTCTAAGGATGCGCTTCTTCCAGGTGGCGATCTGTGGGACCACGTAGGGCAGGAGGCGCAGAGAATAGTAGGGCGGCAGTATGGGCAGGCCCACCATGTCCCCAAAGAGGATGAGGGTGAAGACATCCTCCAGCTCGGCCCTCAGCCTCAAGGCTTGGTGGGCAAACTCGTAGCCCGTCATCCCATATAAAAACTCCCTGGCAGCCTGCACCAGCCGCCGGCCACCGAGACGCATAGATCCCCCGTGTCCCAGAGGCAAAGGCTCTTTACACAATTTTATTACAAGGAGGGAGGGGCTGCGGCCAGCCGGCCGGCGAG